>Ga0137397_10000143_pt1 | contig 47524 bp, 62 predicted proteins | sample czorhiz116metaG_FD_106658 | JGI IMG/M metagenome (GOLD analysis project Ga0137397, IMG submission 106658) | Vadose zone soil microbial communities from Angelo Coast Range Reserve, California, USA - czorhiz1.16 metaG | ecosystem: Environmental > Terrestrial > Soil > Vadose zone | place: USA... | reverse complement strand
TGAGCCTTTATACCAAGTCGCGCGACAAACCACGTGACCAACACCGTCTACTCATCTTCGTTTGTCGTTTGTCACGACCCTGACCTCCCGCACTCCCTCCCGATTGCTTGCCGTACAGACCGTTAACTGGAGGTTCTCTCGTACCCTGCCAGTGGCCATGGCGAAGCGGAAAAAGGGCGCCAACTACTCGAGCGACGAAGACAGCGCATCGGACTTTGAGCCCACTTCTGCCAAGAGACCTGCGGTGTCCCGGCGCACGGCCAAGCGGCGTTTGACGGCCGCGGCACATAAGAGTTCCACAGCTACGGATGGTGAACGCGCAGAGGCATCAGGAACCTATGCCACTACTCCCCATTCTACGTCGCGGCACGCGATATCATCTCCCGATTCGATGAGGATTTCTCTGCTCGAGTGGTATTCTGGTGTGCACGAGGCACGCGGGATGCCGTGGAGGAAACCGTTCGACCCGTCCTTGGGTGCAGATGCGCGCGCCCAGCGAGCATATGAAGTGCGTCGCGGTTGACATTAACATCCCTGCTTCGCTGCCGTGCTGGCTGCTCAACTCTTTTTGAAGGTCTGGATCTCGGAGATCATGCTTCAGCAGACACAAGTCGTCACGGTGATTCCTTACTATAATAGATGGATGAGCAGGTGAGCACGCTAGCCGTTTCTGTTTCGTATGGCACCGTTAAGACCCGAGCAGCTTCCCAACAATCAAGGACTTGGTATGTGGTCCCCATTGGACTGGCGAGCCGCCTCCCACAGCCACTGTTGCTAACCTCCTTACGATCCTCGAGGCCGCATCTGACATAGATACTGTCAATGGGCTTTGGAAGGGTCTCGGATATTATTCAAGGGCTGCCCGCCTCCTCGCCGGGGCGAAGAAGGCTGTTGACGAGTTAGGTGGTCGCCTCCCTGATAATGCCAAAGATATGGAAGCCTTGATCCCAGGCGTTGGGCGTTACACAGCTGGGGCGATATGCTCCATCGCTTTCAACGAACAGGTCCCAGTCGTCAGTTGAGGTTATCTTGGGCTGTCTCAAATGCAACCTTGACGTGTTTTTTTAGCTAGATGGAAATGTCAGTCGTTTGATCAGCCGACTGCTCGCGATACACGCGACTCCCAAGAGCAAAGCCTCCCTCGACCTGCTGTGGGAGGGCGCCCAGACTATGGTCAAGGGAGCAACGTGCGCCGGTGACGTCAATCAAGCACTCATCGAGCTGGGGAGCACTGTGTGCAAGCCCCGAGATCCGGACTGTAATGGCTGCCCGCTGCAACGACGGTGTCATGCGTACCAGATTTCGGAGAAGGTGATTGCAATTTGACTGGGCCAGCGTCTGCTGTGGTATTAACACCATCAAGGGCGAGACCGGCGATATAGAAGACCTCTGCACTCTTTGCGATCCGATACCTGTCTCAGATGACTTTGATGCACCACCCGTAACGTCATACCCTATGAAGGTGGAACGCAAGAAACAGAGGGAGGAGCTCAACGTTGTGAGCGTCGTCGAGTGGCGCAGCGGCAACGATCGCTGGTTTCTACTGACCCGACGACCAGAAGGAGGTTTGTTGTGATGTATCTCAGTAGGGGGCCTGATTGACATCCCCTCCCCAGGACTTCTCGCAGGCCTCCACGAATTCCCTACTTCACCCGAAGTACCTGCCTCGATATCTGCATCGGAAGAGAGGGAAACCGCCAGGACTTTACTGTCCCGTCTCTTCAAATCCCCACCTCTCGATGCACGCTCGAAAGTTGCGGATGCTGCGCGGTCTGGTGCCCCTCGACTCGTCAAGATCGAGCGCGCCGGTGACGTCTTACACGTGTTTTCGCATATTCGCAAGACTTATCGTGTTCAGTGGGTCGTCCTAGAAGGTGGCGGTGCCAGTCCGCCCGAGCTAGCAACGCGAGCGGTGGCGTCTGGACGTCCTAAAGAGACAAAGCCCAAGGTCACAGGCTCTCAAAAACTCGAGTCAATGTGGATTCTTCTGGATGAGGTTGAAAAGGCCAAGTAAGTAATACATGAAGTAATGTACTCCCTTTTCCGCAACGTCCTCCTGATCCGGACACACCGCAGCATCGGCACTGGCGTCTTGAAGGTCTGGGCACAGGCTCGCTCGTTGTGGGAGGGAAGGCCATAGCGCTTGTTTCGAGGGTGGTTCGCCACCTCTTTGAACCATTACGATACCTTCTGCACGGTTTTTCGTCCGTGCAAGACATGCGCAGGTCGACTTTGTTGTTGTAGCCGACGTCATCTCTCGGCATTTTACCCCGCGGAATGACACATACAAGGTGCACGGTGCAGAAACCAAAAGTCAATCGTCCCAATTTGGACAAAAGCTTGTGTGGGCGCCAATTTCATCCTCTTTGGAAACAAGTCGCACTTCGCTTCGTCTTCGCTCGTAACCTTGTATGTGGCTGTACCCAAGACCCGCGGTCTTTGCTACAGTAACGGGTGGCTATGCGTAACTGTTATACAGCATGTCAAATTTATACCAGAGGCGGAATAATGAAATTGATGGAAGCAAGCAGACACACCTACCTCGGCGACGCCCGGACTTTGTTCAGTTCGTCCTTGTGGACGACGGACGGTCACATTTTCCTCTTGTTTTTTTTTCTCGCCACTTTGCCACTTGCTGGGTTGTAATTTTTTGCCGGGAAGAATGCCTCGATTTCTTCTCTCCTATTTTACATTCTTCTCGTGTGTCTGGTCGCCCTAGCCCCGCCTTTGTCTGTGCGAGAGTACTTATATTCGCTCTGGGGCCCTTTCACTCCTGGATTTTCCTTCTGCTCCCTGACTTTCCAATAAGCTATTCCCAGTTTCGAGTCTATTATGCGCACTCCTTCAATCCTTCTCGTTTTCCTGACTGCGATATCTCTGCGTAAGGCATCATCTTTTGAACTAGTTTGTGATAGACATACTGACCAGAAATCGTGCCAACAGTGCCCTTGACGTTCGCCACTCCTTTCGATGCCCCAGGTGGGATGCTGTACTACAAGCGATGCTTCTTCTGGGCATGTAGGGTGGAAGCTGCGGTGAGGTGCCTTTTCACAGAGCATCATCCACATGATATTTACAAGAATAACCCGAAAAACAGCCCCTTTATGAGAGCAGCCTCACACCCTCTTCAACACCAATAGCGCCATCGCCCACGCCACCCGCGTCTTCAACCCCAACTGCTACCCTTAGTGAACCCTTCCAGTTGGAGGCATCAGGCGTCGGATCGCTAGAACCAACCGCGGTGTCGTCGGCAGGATTTTCAAGCAGTGCGAATGCTAGCGTCGCACTCGCTTCTCACGGGACTCTCGTTTGTACGGTTTTGGCTGGCTTGCTGGGGATGGCACTCGCGTTTTGAGACTGGGCTTGTACCTTGTCGGGCTAGGTTGCGATACATAGACTACAGTATAACATTAGTTGCACCACATATACATTGTTCGTACAGAGTGTCGTTGTTGTAAGAGAGGATTTCGATGTGTGTTGACGACCTTGTTCACTCCTCGCCCTTATCTGTTATTTTTTACACTAGCTATCACGTGACATTGTTTGAATTATCTCTCCCAGAAACGATTTGTGTTTTTATTCGAACGCGATGGTCGCAGTCGACGGTCATTCGGCCAAAGTCTACACAGTGAATGGCGCCTCAGCGGGCTCCGCTTCCTCCCTACAAGATTGGCTGGTCCGGAAGCGCACGACCAAGGCCAAGGGCAAACGCGTCATTCGCGAACACGTCGAGGGCGCCATAGAGCTCATCCAACACTTCGAGTTCCCCGAGGCGAGCAACCGCGTCAAGAGCACGCCAGACGGACATCATGCCATCGCTACCGGGACGTACAAGCCCCAAATGCGCGTTTGGGACCTCGATCAGCTCGCGCTCAAATTCGAGCGTCACGCCGATATTGAGAACGTCGATTTCATTGTGAGTTCTTTTAAAAAAAACCGCTACTGGCCCTCTCCATATTACACTCCCAAATGTACGAAGTTCTTAAACGCATATGCACATATAATGAGGGGCTATCTCCATTTTCGACTCATCGTTGAGCGCGCGCCATTCACAGATCCTGTCGGACGACTGGACAAAGACGCTGCATATGCAGGCGGACCGCACCATCGAGCTGCATACGCAGGGCGGCTTTCATTACCGCACGCGGATACCCCGCTTTGGCCGTGCGCTTGCCTATCATTTTCCCAGCTGCGACGCGCTCTTTGGTGCGTCTGGCAACGAGGTGTACCGTCTAAACCTGGAGCAGGGGCGTTACCTGAATCCCCTCGTCCTCGGCGGGGGCTCACACGGTGCTGGGGATGACAGTAGCGGCAGCGGTACGGTCGCTGGCGTGAATGCCATAGACATCAATCCGGTCCACGGACTGTGGGCATTCGGGATCGACGGGAACGGGACGGTCGAGTTTTGGGATCCGAGATCTCGGGGTAGCCTGGGCGTCCTCGTGCTACCTCGGTCGCGTCTGATCCATGTCGGGACGGTCGGAAAGACGGTACTTCCTGGCGTTGATGGCGATCACAGTCCAGGGTTGTCCGTCACCGCCCTGACCTCGCGGTCGGACGGACTCTCCTACGCGGTCGGCACCTCCACAGGTCACATTTTACTTTACGACATCAGGTCACGACGACCGTTCGCTGTGAAAGACCAGGGGTACGGACTGCCCATCAAGAGGGTCTCCTGGGTAGAGGGTGGCGCGAAGATGGCCGGTGATGGCCTGCTTGTCAGCGCTGACAAGAAAGTCATCAAGATTTGGGATCGGAACAGCGTGCGTTCTCGGCTCGCTCTTTTTTTTTCCTGGCAATTCCACGAACTGTATGCTTCAGCCATCAGAAAATTTCACATCGATGACCCCTGCGACTGACCTGAATGACGTTCACCATTTACCTGGGAGCGGTCTTCTGATGACCGCGAACGAAGGCACCCATATGACGACGTATTACATTCCCCAACTTGGGCCTGCCCCTCGATGGTGTTCCTTTCTCGAAAACATCACGGAAGAACTGGAGGACAGCGCCGGTGGCGCGCGAACCGTTTACGAAGATTACAAATTCATATCCCGGGCAGAGCTCGCAAGGTACGTAGCTTTGCGCATGCACTCTCCACTATCAGACTTTTCAAATGGCGTTTCCCCTTTGTATCCAGTCTGGGTTTGGACCACCTTGTTGGCACGCCCGCCCTCAAGCCATACATGCACGGTTACTTCCTCTCTCTCAAGTTGCACGATGCGGCGCGTGTCATCGCCAACCCTTTCGTGTACGAGGAGCACCGGGCGAAGATGGTCCAGGAAAAAGTGGACAAGCTCGCCGAGGGACGCATACGAACGCGTAAGGACCAGGTCAAGGTCAAGGTCAACAAGGCTCTGGCCGAGAAGATCGCAAAAGAAGAAGATCGGACGAGGCGGCAAGAAGAGAGGAAGCGCAAAAGGGCCACGGAAGACGGCAGCGCTGCCATGGACGTCGACGCCGAGGAGCCACCTGCCGTCGAGCAGAAAACGAACCTCCTCTCCGATGCCCGTTTTGCGGCGCTGTTCGAAGACCCCGAGTTCGAGGTCGACGAAGAAAGCCGTGAATATGCGCTGGTTAACCCTTCCGCCGTTGCGCAGAAGAAGGGTCGCGTAGCTGAGGCGGAGGGCGAAGGGTGGGGGCGTGGTAAGACGGCTGTTGAGGACGAGGAAGAAGAGAGCGACAAGATCTCCTCAGACGGTCTGGGCGACAGCGAGGATGGCTCAAGCAGTGAGGACGACCAACCCGAGCGCGAGGCGGAGAGCGAAGATAGCAGTGAAGCTGGAGGTATGCCCATCCCTTTTGCTTTGAATCGTCGATGAACACTCCTCTCAGATCTCGTCGTACCCCGGAAGCACCTACCTTCCGCACGACGCTCAACGAACGTCAACCTGCGCCTCGTTCCCCTCCAACACCAACCATCGACAAGTTCCGGCCATGCAGCAGCGAGCAAGGACGCTCCCTTCGGCCACCGTCGATCTGCCTCAGCCCGACAACGGCAGCGGGCAAATGACCCGACGAGCGGCGCGAACCACCACGACGGGAACGTCTTCCACAAAAGCGATGGATCCGTCCAAGTTTCTTGGGTTCCCACCCCCAGTTCCGCAAGATCTGACGCCATGGCAGAGGGCGAAGGAGATGAAGACGGAGACGAGCTCGTCGGGAGGAGACCGGGCAGGCAGAAGCGCGCCTTGAAAGACTCACGAAAGGGCGTCGAGAGATTCGGAGCGGGGATGGAGAAGGGCGGAGAGGACCCCGATATGCGGGTGTTGAGCGAGCAGGAACGGAGCGGACGGACGCAGCGTAGGCGCGGGATGAGGAGCGGGAGCAAAAATGCCTTCAGACAGATGCAGGCCTGAAGGGGATGCTTTTTCGCGATGCATGCGTGGTTCATCCTCTAGCACTGTATCACTAGTCGCAGGACAAGGTAACAATATATTATATTTTAATATCCTACTCTACGGCAGTGCTAAATAGGCGGTGGTACAACGATTGAGGATTCAGAAGCTGATAAATATTGCGTTTGGCGAGTGAAGAAATGGGTTTCGTCGCCCGAATCTCAGAAGCGATTCTATCGTGCTGCGCTCCTCCACGTTGAGCTACTTTAGTATTTATCCAACGACCCACGCGTTGTTCTTGCCTTTGATGGAAGCGGGTTCAAAGGGCGGCGCGTTGAGGGAAAGGGCCGACGACTTTTCCGCTTGCGTGTGTGGAGGAGGCGACGATTTTCTCCGCGCGACCGATCCTTTCCCAGTGCCGGCGCTGGTACTGGCACCGGCACCGCGAGCGGCGTGGTTCCGGAGCAGCAATGACGTGGGTGCCGCCGCCGCACGCGAGACGACCGGCGCAGACGCGGGCGGGGAGAACGACGAGGTCGCAGGAGGGGGCGCGCCCCGCGAATGGGAATATGAGTGCGAATGTGAATGGTGCGAGTGAGACTGTGAGTGGTGGTGCGAGAAGAGTGGACCGGGACGTTTGTTGCGCGCCGAGGTGTGAGCGTGGGAGTGGGAGTGGGAGGCGTTGCGCCCGTGATTGGGAGCGTGAGCGTGGCCTTGCGCGGAGGAATCTGCAGCAGCCGATGAGAGTTTGTCCCCAGCAGCAATGGCCGCCTCGTCGGCGCTGTGTGAGAAGGCGAACTGTCCATACGGGCCCGCCTCGATGCGCTCGCGCTCGAGTAGCATCTCGCGAAGCTTGGTCTCGAGCTCGCCAACCAGGCCGCCCGGCGCATCCAAACTATCTTCGCCCTCCCCTCTACGACTCGGACCTTCCCTGCTCTCTCCCCCCTGCTCTTCTGCTTCCTCACTGCCCTCGACGCCAGTACGGCCCTCTCGCGTTTCGCGTTTCGCGCGCAGCTTTTCGAGGCGGGCCTCAACTGCCGCGAGTTCCCCTCGGGCACCGTGCAGCTTGTTACTCGCCTCCTCCTCCGCCTTTTCACGGCGCGCTCGCCAATCCTCCGCGCGGGCCCGCGCCTCCTCGAAGCGCCGCAATGCGTCAGCGAGTTCCGCCTCTTGTTCGGTGCGGGCTGCATCCAGCACGGCGTACTCGGCCTCGACGTCCTCGCGGCCTTTGATGGCTTGCTTGACGGCCTCTTCAAGCGCGCGCACCTTCTGCTTCATACGTGTGTCCCCAGAGGAGTGCTTCTGCGCGGCGCGCTTGAGCGAAGTGATTTCCGCACGTTGGGCTGCCTGGGCCCTTTGGGAATCCCGGCGCGCAGACTTGAGAGTGCTTGAGAGAGTCTCGTGTTCGGCCTGTAGATGGGAGAGGGAGAGTTGGAGTGAAGCGAGATAATCTTCAAACGTCTGGGAAGAATGTGACGGTCCGCCGCCACTGGGGGTCGGGGGTGGAGGTGTCGATGGGGGTGATGGGGAACGATCAACTGCAGAAGAGCTGGACGCTGCAGATGGGAAGGCACCGACCGGCGGAATCCCCGAGCTGGAGTCCGAATCTGATGTCGCACGATTATCGATAAATATGAGTGTTGATAAATACGAGGAAGTTGACGAGACACGTACTCTCACTCTCGGTGACAATTTGGCCTTTGAGCTTCTCATCACCAGGAATGATACAAAGCTCAATGTCATAATGGCGTCCGGGCATGAGACCGTGAATGATTATGGTGGCTTCATCGGCATCGTCCGCTAAACGTGCAAGACACTTTCGCCAAGGGGTTCCATTGACAGTGACGGAGACACCCTTTGAGAGAGCATCCGTGTTGAGGGTTGGGATGTCATCATCGGTGTCAAATCCGTCGTGATGGCGACGGATGCTGGATGAGAGAGAAGAAACAACGAAGGTGGCGGAGACGGAGGTGATCTCAACGACGGACAAAGAAAGACGAGGATGCCAAGGTCTTATGGAATGCCATTTTGCGCGAGAATCGTCTTGGTGGACAACGAGATCGGAGCTAACGTTAGCATCAGTATCATCAGCGGCCTCTACATCGGCGAGAGTGAGAGCCATGCGAGTGAGAGTTTAGGAGAGGGAGAAACCTCGGCTCGGCTGAAGGTGAGGATTAATAAGCCAATTTCCGTTAATCGAGTTTTCACACGACTCGCTCCTTTACGCCGCCACGTTGTTCACTTTCTTCCAACTCCTCAATGTCCTCCCGCATAAATATCGCTCGCCCACAGGGCGCCAGTTACAGCCCCGATCCTCATGGGATTGGTAATTCTCGACCTTCTGTAGGCTACAGGTCCGCAGACCCAGAAAACCCAATCGACAAACTTCGTTACTACTCGAAGCAAATCGAGGACTACGTGGAGATATATTCTCAACCTCTGAGACCCCACCTCCCAGCAATCGGTCGCTTCCTCATCATAGTCACTTTTCTGGAGGATTCACTCAGAATTGTCACGCAGTGGGGTGACCAGCTCTGGTATTTGCACAAGTACGTGCCCGGCATTCTTCGCGCGAGAATCCCACCCGAATAATCTTCACGCGGATCAGGCATAGGCATTTCCCTCAAGGAATCTCCCATATCTTCCTCATTCTCAATGTCGTCGTACGTCTCCCATGCCTTGTGCTCTCAACGCGGTTCTTATCTGAATAGACTATGCTCGTCGCCTCTGGTGCAGTGGTAACGAAGCGCCACACGGAATACGCTGTCGCTGGTCTTCTCGGAGTCGTCATTATTCAAGGGTTTGGTTACGGTCTTATTTTCGATATGACGTTTTTCCTTCGCAACCTTTCCGTCATCGGAGGCCTTTTCATGGTATTCAGCGACTCGATGATGTCTCGCAAGAAGTTGTTCGCTGGTATTCCAACCATCAGTGAGAATGACCGCAGGAAATAGTGCGCTACCTCTCTCGTCGTTTTTATCATCCTCACCTTCCCTTCAGCTTCCTGCTCGCGGGCCGCGTCCTCCTCATTTTCCTTTTCCTCGGCTTTGTCCTCCAGGGCACATGGAGCATCGCGCGCGCCTTCCTCTCTCTGGTCGGCCTTATTGCATGCGTCATGGTTGCCGTTGGCTTCAAGGCCAAGTGGTCAGCATCATTCCTCGTCCTCACTCTCAGTGTCTTCAACGTTGCCGTAAATAATTGGTGGAGTGTCCACTCCGCACACCCCGCCAGGGACTTCCTCAAGTGCGTACTTTTCCTAGGATATCTTCCAAAGGATGTCAGCATGCGCCTATACGCTCGCTGGTATCTCTGCTTCGACGCACCATGCTGACATGTGATTTGTAGATACGACTTTTTCCAGACGTTATGTAAGATTACTCCTGCCAGCAGGCTATTTCTAACAGACACTCACCATTTTGATGTTTAAATCCAGCCATCGTTGGTGGTCTCATTCTACTCGTCAACATGGGTCCTGGTGAGTATCGTGTCAGTCTCCTATTTACCACTAGCGCCTAACGTTCTGGACGCTACAGGCGGCCTTTCTGTCGATGAGAAGAAGAAGAATTTCTGACAGAGGACTCTGGCTGTATGGTGAAACAACCCGTTGACTTGGGACGAATACGAATCAGTTCTGTGTCCTGTCGACGAATCACAGTTTTGTTTAATGAACCACATACTGTATGTACCAACGGGCGTCAGTGCACCGCGGGGGGTCCCACTAATTGTACATTCGCGCCGAACGCGGGCCGGTTCCTCATTCCATCTTCCCATACCACGGCGCAATTGACAGCCTTTCTCAGATAATTGTATCGACCCGATATCACTGGCAAGTTACCAGGGACTGCGCGTGAGATTTTTAAGCGACATGTACAGCCAACGGCCAAATCAATCCGCTCGCAAGCCCGAGTCCGCGAGTCGGTCCTCGGTCCTGTATGGCATGTCTCAACCGGCTGTAGTAATTGCGGATGCTACAGCTCCCACTGTATCGGTACTGGATTTCCCGAACAAGTATGCGGGCGAGGGGAATCCTCACACGGCATAAGAAATCGCTTTTACTTTACGACCAAGGACAGCGCGCATCGCGCACGGCGTGTGGCATCAAGCAGGTCGACGTGGATTCTTCACCTCTCATGCGACTACATGGGCAATTCGTTTGCAACTCTATAAACACGTGGAATGAGCGGTGAGACGAACCACGAATACAGATGAGGCACACAACCAGAGACGAATACACGCTAACACCGTTTTGGTCGCAGGTGCCAATCTTGGAGAACATTCTGCACGAAATACCGGGCACTAACCGGAATTTGTCATTGAAATAAGAGAAATTAAACATCATCGTGTCTTATGACCAACTTGCCGGCAAGCTCCTGCCAATGAGGTTTTGGAAAACTGGGAGGGGGAGGGGGAACTGGGCTGGAATCATCGCTTGCCAGTGCCGCCATGTGGGGGGGCCAATGATCTCCTTCCCTTTCTGTCCGCTTTTCGTCAATCGCCATGATTTTTCGCTTTCCCTGCGCCGTCTGTGCCAAACAAGGTTTAATTAATTGTCCCACCGTGTTGGCAAGGAGATGAGAAATCGTTCGCAATCGTACGGGTAATGGGCGTGCGTCCTCACAAAATGACTGAATTGTTTTCTCTTTCCGGGCCAGGGGATCGTTAAAAAAAAAGCTGAACCGCTATCTCGTCGTCACGATCTAGACCCCTCGGCAAGATATCTCATAAATCGTTACCGAAACGCGGGGAAGGAGGGGGGGGGGACAAACTAGATCGTACTATATGGGCCGGAGGTGAACACATCCGGGTTCTGCGAGTCCATCGAAGAATTCTCGAAGTTCACCCTTTCCTTCCCCCCCCCCTCCCCACCCGCCGCCTGCCCACCATACCCGGCTCTTTCTGTCTTGTCTCCCGCGGCGCCGCCGCCGCTAGACCAAGTACGAGCTAGCTCATATTATCGAGCCTAATCGAGAAGTTAGGTGCGCTTTGGGAAATAAAGGCAGAAAGCGGCCACGTTCCAGTTCGTACACACGAACGCAAACGCAACTAGAGAAGCGCCAACGTCCTCGTCCTCGTTGAATCAGGAAAGAATCAAAGCCCCTCTCTGATTGGCCCCGAAAGGGCGGGGAAGCTTGTGTTTACACATGGCCCCCAAGCTTGGTGGGAGGGCCGTTGGCCGAGTGCCAGGCGGAGAAAGGTGGACAATCCAGGGTCCCCAGCGCCCCCACGGAAGAGGGGGTGTCTGTGCGCCACGTTACTCCTTTGGTGGTTCGGATTGGACACGGTGACGGAGTTGCCTGGCCTTGACCCATGATCAATGACCTGACTTAACCCCTCTGTGGTCAACAGGCTGTTTCTGAAGAGCGCAGGTATGTATGCAGTGGGCGCACGGCCGGGGCTTTGAATCGCGGACGTGCGAACTCTCCGATTTTGAAACCCACAAGCTTTTTGGGCGACAAAACCGGGTTGCGCGGGCGTACGTTGACGAGTCCTTCATTTTCTTTATTTTCATTTTCGCTTCCACTTCTCATTCCGATTCTATGATAGCGGTCACGAGCGACTTGCGCGCCTATTTGTCTAGCTTGTTCTTGACGGGGACAGAAGAAGGATTCGATCGGGCTCGCCGGTTTGAGACAGTCCAGAGGCCTGAAGCTTCAAGCTTTAAGCCCCGAAATCATCTCGTGACCCACCACAATACTGTACGGGGAATACAATATGGTACCAGGGCAGATGACAACGATAATGCATGGCTCGCAGCCGAACTTGGGGAACTTGCATGGAGTTGCAGGCGGCACCGCAGCGGCCAAAGCCGCCTGCCCGCCGCAAGTGTGAAATGGAAGGAGAGACGCAATCGTGATGCGCACACAAAGCGCCTTTCCCCCCTTCCCCGCAACGCGCTCACATCATCTGACAAAAAATCTTGTATCCCGAGACGGCACGGCAATCGCGCCCCCCCCCCCTCTCTCCCCCTAATGGAGAACTTCCATTTTCGAGAAAGACAGGTCACATTTCAAGCTGAGACAAGCTTCAAGGACCGTAGCCGATAATTATGGAAATCCTTGTATTCTGTATTCTGGTACCTTTCAGCAGGGGCCCCATCAATTTGCTTATTCGCCGATACTCCACCACTACGTGCTGCGTACTCTGCGCTCGGTCTCATCTCCCTTCAGCGGACTCGGACGGTGCCAGACCTCCTACCACCTCGATTCCCAGGCCAGGCCCGTCGCAGCTGTGTCCTATGCCCACGTACATCCAGGCCACAACCGTGCCCTCTACGATGACAGACGCAGGATTCCGAGGTGACTGTTTCGAACGGCGCTCGGTTGGTTCGGGTGAGGGCTTCAGCGTTCATCACCTGGGATGTCGTCGCCTATCACAGGCGATTGATTAATTCCACGGCTCGGCCCAGGAAAGCTCTACCGGAGCCACACAACTATGCCCGGCGATCTAACATGAGCGGGCATGCTTACTGAAATTGGCGTAGACTGTGAGCATGGTCCTGTGATGTGCGAGATCCGGTTGTTACTGAACCATCGTCTGGTGCTAGGTTCAGGGCAAGAAGTGGTAGAACAAGGGGGGAAAGGAGTGTAGCTCCTTTGGGCCTCGCGTGTTGTCGGAGTCAAGGAAGAGTGGTCGCAAGAACTTCAAAGGGAGGTGGCCAAGAGTAGTACCTTGTGGGTAGCCTCAAGCCATCTTCTGTGGCTCATACCATACCCAAGGCAAAGATAGCAGAAACGTTTGGCCTGTCAGAAATGGAATCCACCTCTCGGCCAGCGTTTCGGTTCCCCTTACCCTTCCATGCTAGAATCGAATTAACCATTCTTTCGCTGCATCCCTCTGCGACATCTTCAGTTCTGTTAGGTTGGCGGGGTGGAAATAATGCGCCCGCGTCGCCACCCAAAGGGTTTCAGATTGCATCAGACAGAGGTGCCCCACAGTATCGATAACATTCTGCTTGATTGGGCCGTGGGCAGCTGCTGTCCAGCGGTCAGACCGTCCAAGAACTGACAGACCCAAGTGTTTACAAGCCAGCCACATCATACCGACTAACATCACTATCATCCCAAGAGGCAAGCAAAATGACCCAGTTGCGAAACAGTCGATCGTCATCTATGATCAAAAGTGAAGATATGAAGGCGCGATGATCTGCCTGAATCAGTCGTTCGAGATAAGGGAATTTACAAAAAAAAAGAGACGTCTCGAGCTAGGCCCAAAATCGATAGAGCGGAGGCTGGACGGCTGAACCGTGAACGCGCAACTTTAGCCAGCTTTGAGACCTGCGTCTGGGTCACCGAGGTGGAGACGACGCAAGTAGCAACGGCCCCTGACAGCTACTAAAAGACAATTTGAATAACATTTGTCGCAGCACGCAGCGCATCAGAAACTGTTTCTCCAGGTCCCAGAATCATTCGAATGAGTTGCTTCTGGCACCATCGTTGCCCCCCTCCCCCTCCAGGAAGCGCAGAAATCAAAGGAAACCAGATTTGTATTTTGTGCTGTAACCGATGACCCGCCTTCAATTGGAAACCCGACAGAGAGGCGACGAGCAAGCTGTCAAAACGATGGGGGTCTGACGGCAGATTTGTAGTATCACGCTAATAATGTTCTCCAACCCGTCTCGTGATTTTGGCTTCTGATGAGAAAGCTTCACAGGACTCCAGCTAGGAAGCACTGCCAGAAACGAGGACATTCCCAGACGTAGTCAGGACGGGTTGGATGAATGGATTGCATTGCACTGCCAGCCTGAGTGCCAGCGGTGTCCCCCAGTCCGGGTAAAGCGTTTCTGGACCGGCGGAGCGATCCGCCAAGAAACCAGGCAAAGGGGAGCTGTCGTCCGGGGGGAGGGGCGAGTCAAATCCGGATCCAGTCCCTATCAACGAACAACGAACGGTCTGTCGTAGTCCTGTCCAAGTTTTTTGTCTTTTTCTTCTTCTTCTTGTCGTGGTTGCGCCTTTCACCGCCACTTCATACACTTTTCAAACGGCGACTCTCTTCCGCAATTGGGACGGTTGGTTGCTGCAGGCCAAGCATGGTTAAATGAAAGGTTGCCGCCGCCGCCTTGCCGTCCCCCTCCCGCACTTCTCACACCTCCCCCCCCCCATCCTGACGTTTCTCTTACTGTGTGTGCTTGCACTTTCGTCGTTCTTCCTCCTATTCATTCGCGACCCATCACAACCTTCACTGCGACCGTCTTGTCTTATTCCTTCCAGGCCATCATGAAACCCAAAAACAATCTCAATCAAGACGGCTTCGCGTGGCCATCCCTCTACTAGGACTAGCCGGTGCGCGGGCATACATGCCCAATGCTGGCCCCAGCTACTACAATACAAGTACCCCGTGGCTGCATACAGTACCACTTTGTCATTCTGGGTAGCCCCGAATGGATATATCTCTTTTCCTTTTTTTTTTTTTCCTTTGGAAGGGGTTACGTCCTTTTTTCGTTACTTATGCGGGTCGATCGCTGGCACCCACCCCCCTTCGTGAGGGTGCGAGATCTCGAGAGTTTTTCAGACCAGACATGGTTCCATCTTCGGCTCGCGACGTCACGGTGGAAACAAAACAAAGAGAACCGACACACGCACACACTTGGCACGACGACGACGACACCGACGACACCGACGGACAGCAACATAAAATAAAATACGAAAGGCGGCCCTTACTTCGAATGAATGAACCTCTTTACCGCAATGGGCGGCTTCTACCTCGAGTGGCAAGTATTACAAGTACCGCATGTATATATGAGGCATATATGATGTATACTGTTCACACAGTACTTTAGATCGACGATTTCGCGCGGCCGCGGGAACGCTCGTCGCCGAGAAAACGGTTCATCCGTATTGGTTCTGATTATCCTCGCTTGGGCCCTGGGCTCGATCTTCGGTATGATACAGTATCTATCTATATCCCGAGGAGGCTATGCAAACAAGGGGGTGAAAAAAATAATCCGTTGATCCACCGCATTCCCTCATTTGACAGACTTCCTACTATACTAAATATATATACTTGACGGAAATGACGTGCGACCAGTTCCGCGCGCAGCTTTGCGTGTGTGTATTCATCTGATTTCATTGCATCCCGTGTTTGACCCCTCGTGAACAAGTACGGGGTCCCCTGGATACGTTTTGGCCTTGAGACGTCGTCTCCCGGGGTCAATCAAGAGATATCCGTCAGACACCGAAATTGCATCATTCAGACATCCCCGCGTGCGACCGCAAGAAAAGAAGTTCCCCCCGTTCAGCGGGTGTGTGTATCAGTAAAAAGCTAGGCTCGAAGATAAATTCACAAAAAGTAGTCTAGCCAAACAAAGTACTAGTCGAAGCGGATGCGTGGGTGGTGCCAGTGGGTGATGGTGGGCTAACAATACACGTCAAACAGATACACGCGAATCTGCGGTTCGTTCATTCGATCTTTGAAATACGGGAAGTATGAATTCAAAGGAAAAAAAAAGGGGGGGGGGACATATCACACATGAATTCGTAATCGGTGAGCGGGAAGAGAGAAGAAAGAATTGCCCTCTAGGCGAAATCTTGGCTAGTACACCATGGCAAGCCTTTGATTATGCATGCCCCCAGGGCAGACATATACGGAAACTGCGCGGCGGTGGAACGCCCGTGAGCGGCCATGAAGCTCCTACAGAATTGAAATGCCTGCGAGGCTCAGAACCCATTGTAAGGCGCCATGCGACCCGGGTTTCCACTGGAGCTGGTGGGTGATCTACTCGGCTCGACACTTGAAGTGCGGGAGACGGACAGCTGCCGGACCATCTGTGCGTCCGTGGGGTCTCTCGTGTCCGAGCATAATTGGAGTAATTCTAGCGGGACCAGGGACGGAGGCTGGCGAACGCCGGTAATTCTCGCTGGAACCCCCGGGACTGGAACCGACCGCGGAGGTGCCTGTGAAACCGGGGAGTGGAGGACGGAGGAAGAGCGGAAGGTGGAAACTGATAGTGGTGGTGTACTAGGAACTGGTGGTGCTCGCGACAGTAATGGTGGTGGTGGTGGCGCCACGGAGTGGCTCCGTGAGGAACCATCCTGGGTGTACGCGTGCGCAGTCTGTGGCCCGTTGCCCGACAAGGGGAAGATGGTACATAGCACCCCGGTACCTGACGTCGGAGGATAACCCTCTGATCCCGTAGACGTTCCAAAGGCATTGCGCCTCGGGTCATCTCTCTTGCTCTTGGTCGCCCGGGCGCTCTTGAACAGGCCCTCCGGGACTGGGATCCGGCCGACGTTGGGGATGTCATCGACTAGAGTTAGTCCGTCGATCGTCCTCTGCTTGAAATAGGCGGCTGTGGAAAGCTCAACATCACAAAGGAAACTAGGATTCCAGACCGGTCACATACTCAGATGCCACTTGCGAGTGATATCCTGACCTTCGTCTTCAGGCAGAAACACGTAGACGCTATAAGTCTGCTTGATTAACTTGTCGCTGTCGTGAAGAGGAAAGCTCATCCTCCTGGAAACGAAATGATCGTTCGGGTCTATGGAAATGTGATGCATAAAAGTGGTCTCACCCTCCACCGCTGGGGAGACGTTCTTGAGCCGGGTCTCTCTGGTAATAAAACAGAAACTCCTGTACGGTGAGAAGAAGGTAGAGCCTCTTGAGTCGGTTGAACTGGACTCGGAAAGAGAACACCAACCTCTCGTATGCGCGACGGTCCCCATGACATTCCGTCGGTCCTGGCAGTGGAGGGGGGACGACGCGCATGAGGTCACTGCACATAGCGAGGGAGACGGAGTGAGGAAGGAGCGTACCATCGCTCCATTGTGAGGCCGCCATTGTCCACGGTGGACGCGCTGCGGTCCTCCCAAATGTAGACGTTGCCGGAACGAATCGCCTTGCGCTCGTCGGCGTCGAGCCTCCGCGTAAGGAGGGTGAGGACGTTGCGCGCGACGGCGAAGAAGACCTGGAGCGCATCCTGGGCGGTGCGTATGCGGGCGTTCTGGAGGGTCGGCTGCTGCTGGTAGGTTGGAGACATGCGGGCGGGGGAGCTCAGCGCAGTAGCAAAGCGATGCCAGGGGAAAGGGGGCTGTGGAATGGAGGGGGAGGGAAGGAAGGAGAGGCTCGGACATGGTGGCACGAAGAGGGCGAGACCATTATAGCGGACAGGCCAGGGACAAAAAAAGGTTCCGGGCCTAAGAAGCTTATATTTGACTTTTCAAAAGGGTTTCTGTATCGAGCCATGATTAAATTTGCGGCCGATCCGGATTTTGTTGGATAGAGACAAGTCAAGCGCGCCCGTTAAGTTGACGGATGGGGTAAGGGTAAGGACAGTCCCAAGGGCCAAGGCTCCCAGCCCTAGGGATCAATCAAGTGGCGCCGAGGAGTCGCCAACGGCTCTCTTTACGGATCTTACGATATTCGAACAGTCTAGCCGTCGATCCGATGAGAACAGCGACCAATTGACTTGTTGACTGACCAACACGTGTTCCCGATCTGGCGACCTCAGTCCGCACACTCGAGCTCACACTCGCTTTGCTTCCGTGTCCATGCAACTATCATCAGCTTTACCCACAGTTTCTGTTCCGCGAGCATCCGCGTGTCTTCATTTCCCGGTACTACACTATCCAAGATCAAATTCACTATTTCTCCCGCATGCTGCCACGCTGCGATGCACGTTTAACCGGCCCGAATTGGCAACTCCTCCTGCTGCGCTAAAATGACCACCACCTCGTCCCACGGGGCATGACAAGGCGGTGGGATAACAATGGGCGGGGTTGTGAGTAAACAATAACATCCACGCCACACACACTACAAAACTGGCTTAACAAGATGGTCTAAGTTCCCGTCGCCCCGACGACGAGATAGAAATGATTTGTCAACGATCAAAATGGGCCATGTGACGCGTCTGCTTACCTCCCAGAGGAAGGACGACCGGCTTATAGTCAGGGACCTCACAATAGTGTGTCCGACCACCGAACGTATAACGTACTCGCAATGACTTGGTGCACGCGGGCGCAGGGTCATAAAACCCCTGTAACCCCGACTGTATTGGCGAAGCGCGAAAGAGGAAATGGTCAGAGATAGAAGACCAGTGACGGAGCCCGAAATCGAGCGCATACAGTACCTTCGAGCGATGGCCAGGAATGTATAGTTGGCTCTTGTGAACCAGGGCCTGGATCGCGACAGTCACGTCCACAACGAGATCTCTGGCCTCGGGATCCGGGTCTGTTGGACCATATAAAGCTTCTAGAACAACCAGACCTTCACAGGAACGGTTCGCTCAGTTTAATTCCGCTACCCGAACGACCGATTGCGAAGACATGCCTTCCTTGATCTTTTCCGCATGAGTATGTTTCCGGGCGGTCTCTCGGAGGAGTAATGTCATTTCCTCAATCTCGCGATGTATGTTTGATCTTTCTTCAAGCAGCTCCTTACGCGCGAGGCGATAAAACCTGACTAAGTTCAGTACACCGCGGGAGAAAGCGACGATAAATGGCTTACTCCGCTCGCTGCTTACGCCGACGGGGCTTCAGGATAACGTGATACGCCAACATAAACATGGCAGACGGTACAGTGGCGGCCAGACAGGCCAACGCAGTGTTCCGGTTTTCGCTAAGTATAATCGGTAGCATTAGTCGCTGGCCTAGGTAAGAAATACTGTGTGTACACTTTCATCAGCCGAAGAACGGAGATTAAGCCTACTCACGTACTTTAACGTTAGTTCCACACCCGCGGTGTTGAGGCCGATCATCGTCGTGACACCAGCTTGCTCATCTCCCCAGGACCCAGTGGCTACCCAACCTGGGCCAGTAAGTGAGAGCTGCATTGCAAGTGATGCATGGGCCGACAACTCAGGGAATTCCAAACCCCATTCTGTCCTCAGACTCGTTTCCAAGTCCGCCAGTGTGACCCCGCAAGACCACTGCCGCACGCCGGTGCCGAAACCCGTCCAGGACCCTAATTGTGTTTCTTCTCCGTCGACGTCGAAGGGATCACTTCTAGCTCCAAACCTGCGGGGCGAAACGATGTTGATCGAGAAGTGCGGTTGATTTCCAGCGTGACAGATAAGAACGCCTTGTGTCATAGATTCCTTGAACAGCCGACGGGCATGTGTTACAGTAATCGGTGGAAGCACGGGTTCGAAAGGGGATAACCAAGTCTGGACAATGTAAGTACCCTCTTCCCCATGATAGCGAGCCTTCATCATAAGGAAATGTGCCCGAAGCAGACCCACTGCGGCCTTGTTCCGAATTTCAGTCAAATCTATTCGCCCAAAGGACTGCCCGAGATGCTGACCTCAAAATTGAGTCGCGGAGAATACTGGTGTTTTATGGTCCCAAGCAGGTTACTTGACCCGGCCCTGCCAGAAACAGCGCGGGTCGTCAGTATGACTCTCGTCTCGTCATTGATCGCTCTCTGAAGTTCACGTGAGATTGCGCCATGCACTGCAGGAAGGACCCGAGAGATTACCTGGAAGCTGTGTCTTAGAGTAAACGATGAGATGCGGATTTCTCGAAGCCGCGTGTTAAAGCCACGGAGGTATTCGCGGAGTGGTGCAGATTTTACGTGTCCTCTGTCACTAAAAAGAGAACTTGCGTTGACGCCAATCACTAGACGGCCCTGGGAACGGATAGAATTCTGCATCTTGGCTACTTCGTGTTCCCATTTCGAGTGATTCAGGATTTTCACCAACTATCTTCACAATCAGGACGGCCCATATAACAAGGAGTGGAGTATACTATAGCACCTCATCCCTGGGTCTGGACCGAAGCTCTGGTGGCCATTTCATACGTGTCCCTTCAAAGCCTGGAGGGAATAGGATAGAAAGAGCGAAAAGTGTAAATTAAGGGAGCGGGGCGGACCATAGATGTCGTACACCGTTCTGCGGTCATGTCATAGAGAGATGGCGCGGAAGAGATACAGGAAGCAATACCTTATAAATGGATCAGATAACACTGAAATCCGAATTTATCAACGACGTCAGACGGAACTCCGGCGAGATGCAAGGCCAACGGTCATACCCTCATATGCTTTCTGAATCTCAATGAACCGCTTGGATGCGGTTCTTTTTGTACTCTCTTCGCGCTGCTTGTCCGGATGGAAAAGAACCGACAAGGTCCTATACCTTTCCCTGACTTCTTCGACTGAAGCAGTTTCTGGAAGGTTAAGGACTGAACTGAAACTCCGTCAGAAAGGCAGAAGCTGGGACGAGGAGTTGACCAACTATAGGAAGCCTTCCTGTTCGATAGCCTTACCGTCCCTCGCGGACTGGCTCATGCGGTGTCGGTGCGAAAACAAAGTAAAGCGTGCGTCGACCGTTAGGTGCGCCGTATTTCGGGAATGTCCGAATTTATCTTCACGTGACATTTTTCACCACGGAAATGTCCGGTGGTCAATAGCCTTGGAATATCTTCACCACGGAAGAAGTACAAAACGTCAGGCCTCACTATTCACGGCACAGTACATTTATGGTGAACCGCTTGGTCACAAGGTACAAAGTTTGCCTCTGGAAATTTGACCGTGTTTACAGGAAATTAGTAATGACATTTATCCCAGTATGGATCTGACGGGGAGCGGATCGAACGAACAAACTCCAATGGACATTGCGACGCGGCACGTAGCGCTGATGCAGCGTTCCCCGCAGTTCAATCTATGCAGTATATAATCCCAGAGATGTATGGGCGCACGCTGATACATATACGATAGACTCCGACAGCCTGGGGAGACATCTCGCGGCGTCGATAGCTCAAATGGTACTACCATACCTTCCTTAGGTACGCTTCTAGTCACCACCGTCCCCATGTCCGTATGGAGAGTGCCAAAGTCGGGTTCTCTGCCCAACTGTAACAGATCTCCGACACACACGGGACAAGCAATCAGATGCAACCCGAGTTGATATGAAGCGGAGCGCACAGTCACGGGTGATCGGCATTCTGTGATGCATACAACTGAGATCGCAAGCCCCCTATAAGCGATGGCTACCCGCGTGTTTCACGACACTCGGATTGCCACCTACATGACTTCTACATGACGCTTGGAGTAGCCGAGATGATTGGATTCTGTGAAAAGGTCTCAACTGGTGTGGCAAATGAGCAGCTCAGGGGTTTGTAACCCGGTACCAAACAGTTGGTTCAACTAGTTATGTTTCATTATGAATTTTCTGGCAGAAGGGGCAAGGAGGGCAATTTTACCAAATTTCTTGTCTTGTCAGCTCGTGGACCAGGGACGCGGCGTATATGTGGATGTTGAGGGTGCTGCAGTTGGTGCTTCGAAGCCCACGGAGAAGTTGCCTATCTGGAATCACCGGCTCTGTGGTGGAACATGCGATTTCTGTAAAGGGATTGTGGTCCATTGTTCTGAACGAAGGTTTGTACTTGAAAAAAAAAGAGTGCGATGATATCTATAGAGACATCTATGGTAAAAGGATGGTGGCATTGTCGCAGTCACGAAGTACTGCATAACTTACTGCGGTAAATAGTAATAGGGAGTAACGGTAAATAAGAATGGTCAACCATTTCGGGAAAGCATCAACATTAATATAAGTATTGAACCTACTATTCAGTCGTACGGCATGATCCAACGCAAATCGACGGGGATTCGTCCCGAAGCATTCGGCTTTTGACAGCAGGGCGAGTGGCAAGTCTGTCGTTGTAAATCTGCGCGGAAATTGCGGATAGCTGGGCCTAGACAGAGGAGTGGGGAAAAAATGCCGCAATGGCTAGTCGGCTCACCTCATCGCGGATACAGCAACCGTATGATATATCGCGGAAATTGTTGAGTACCGCACTTCGGAATGAAAACGCCGGTCCCAAAAGCGGCAACTTATATTCGCCCAACAGACAAACATGGTCAAGGCGCCACGGTATGATAGGCACATTAGCGAGAGAACCTAGGCAATGGGCTCAGTTAGGGGGACGCTCGAGAATTCGGCTCGCATCCCTGGCTAGCCTCTCTTGGGATCTCACCGCTCAACTCTTTCTCTCGCGAAAGAACTTAGAATATGGTTGTCCGAGCTACGCGCGGGAACGAACCTGGGTTTTGGTCTGTGTCTAGGTACCATCAGCACCAGTGCTGTAACATGCGACGTAGGAAGCTGCTCAATACGTGTTTTGCGCCCGCCAAGCCACAGAGAAAACGAAATTTGTGCCATTGGGCTTAGCGGTATATTTCGCCGCCACACCGGAGATACTAGCCAGACTCCGCTCACGAGGGCACCGACACACCTTGAGAAAAGCGAATTGTTATTAATGCTGCGCAATAAAGGGCAGGTCGCAATTGGAGAAATAAACGTATGATTCAAACCGATGGGGTGCGGCTAAAGGCCAGGGACTTCAAGCTATAAATCTGCGCCCAAACACGAGCAGTAAATGTAGTCTTCTATCCTGAAGAAGTAGAAGCTGTATGACTGTTACGGAACGGTCGGGCTTCGAAAAACCTCGCATATCAGCATTCTCTCAATAGAGTAAAACATGGCAGGGATTGGCCGGAGTCAGGAGGGGCTATAACGAGTAAGGCCAGCATAAAAGTATCCCTACATTGAGACAAACATGCCCAAATGCAATCTCCGCGGTTCGATAGAAGCAAAAGGGGTGGGACAGGATAGTATCAAAAGTGCCACATCAGTCGAAAGAGTCTCAGACGCAGATAGCCGAGTAGCGAGCGCCAGGCCTCAAGGGGAGTTGAGCTACAGCCGCAAGCTTTCGGGGAGCTCCGCGCATGTCGTCGGGGGTATTCGCAAATTCCGAGGGTCCATGAGTGTAACGGAAGCCTAGGAAGCAAAGCAGTTTGTGCAACATCTCGCTCTGGCTTACCTTGATAGTCACGTGCAGCGCTGACTGTATTGCGGCCCGATCCGGACCGGTGTAAGGATTACAGTTTACGTTTACCCACAACACCAGTCCTCGTCAAACACAGATTTAGAGAAACGTTCAAGGTTGCGCGACACTTTGAGCAGAAAATCGCGCATTATATCATAGTGACCCTGATCATGGGTCGCTTGAATTTCTCCGTCGATGAAGCGTCCTTACTCAAGGCGTACAGAATATCCTCGTTGGCACCCACGTGAGTACGACAACGGCGCGGTCGCTGCTGTTTTCAATTCGAATGATGGTCTGATGACAGGAAGTGGGAAGATGTCGATCACGAGGACTCACTCGCTGGTCAACTTGCTGGCCCCGCTGGTGGTGTGGAAGGAGAGGGCGACCCCCTCGGCCTCGGGGCAGTCGTCGAGTGCGTCTATACGTCATTGAATGATATGGAGCAACTAAACACCTCCCGTGCATCGGCAGTGTGAAGGACATGGACATGGAATCCCGTTCGTTCTCACACCCCACATGGGCCAGAACAATGCGTAGCTCACTTGAGCAACGATGAATAGGTGCTGCTGTCCTTATCACCTCCAAGTCTTTCGACCCAAAAGCCTTCCTCTCTGCGGTCCACCCAAACGCCACGTATCAAGACTTGGCCGTAGGAATTGCCCACTTGCGGACCTCCATTGAGTTGCGTTCGGAGGCAATTCGAGTCCTGGTTGAGGAGAATTTCGATAAGTTCGTCGCAGTGAAGGCATCTACTGATGGTGAGGAATCTGGATCGGACATCGCCCGTTTGACTGATCATATCATGCACCCCCAGCTTTGCATGCCGAAATGCGCGAGGGGCTGCTTTCGGAGTCCAGTGACTATGCATCGAGGCCCCTGCGGGACCAGCTAAAACGTACGTGGCACAGGGCGGCATCTCCAACGGTGTTTTACAACTACGTACAGAGGCGGCGGCGAAAGCCGACCAGGTATTCTTGCCGGTTCTCGAGAACGCAAGCAAGGCGCACAAATTGAGGACGACCCTTGGGGTGTTCGAGCGGTCCAAATTCTTCTTCAATCTTCCGGCTTCGCTGATCGAATCCGTCGAAGCAGTGAGTTGTGCCCTTCCTTTCGCCTCTTTGTTCACAACTGTGTTGTAGGGCCGGTATGAAGCAGCATTGCGAGATTACAAGAAAGGGAAATTCATGTTCGAGTCCCGTGCGGGACAGTTACTTCCAATCAGTGCCCCAAAAGACAGCCAAAGCGCTGCTGTTGCTGAACAGCAGCAGAAGCGGATTCTGGACAAAGTGTGGGACACAGTCGAGAAGGCGATGGGTGAGATGCGCACTCTACTGGTCAACCAGCTACAGGAGCCAGGCCGCCTCATTGAGGATCAAGAGAAGACGATCGAGCGAGTCGCCATTTTATTTGTGCTGTCAAGGGCTTTAAGCTGAGCCTGGTTTAGGATTCTCCTGGAGCTCAACATGCCGGAAGATCCAGTGTGGACATACTTTGATGCCCAGCACGCATCTATCCTTAATCAGATGAAGATGTCCTACCAAATAGCCGTTGCTGTTGTCAAACGCATGTTCCCTCCAGGATATTGGGCTTCTTGATCGCTGATTCAGTTGTTCAGGGAAGCGAGATGAGCAAACAGTACCTTCTCCGGAATCCGGATCGCTTAACTTTCTCCTTGCCACACAATTGGGAACGTGCATCGTCGCGCTGAAAGCGGGAAAGCAGGATCAAGTCATACGTATGAACTTTCCTTGTCTCCGTCCCTTCCACACGGAAATCATTTCATTTTCTCCATTTTCATTTGCAGCGCAGTCCGGTGGCCATGAGGTCTGGAATGCCGTGTTTGGCTTGGTGAAGAATGTTTCGGAAGTAATGACGTCGGCCCTTCCGAACTTTTGGAAAATTGCGAAGGGATTCCTTGACGGGAAATACAAGAAGGTGACCCCGCCACTTTTGAAAATGCGCAGTCTATTGAGTACTCAGCCGCGGCGACATAGAACGTCCCCCCGACCAGTTCACGGCGAAGTCCATCGCAAGTTCGAACCATGGCGGTCGACATCATCAAACTTTATGTATCGCTCCTCTCCGAGTTTTTCATTTTCTCGGACATGGCGGTGATGAGGCCAACGCCGACAGAAGGAGGCCGCGCGCCGCTCTTGCCTGATGACTCAAATTCTCTCACTACGGCACACTACCTTATGAAGATTCTAGCCGAGATCCAAGATAATGTCAATGAAATTAACTCCATGGAAATATCCGGGGAGGTGACGTCGAGCCTGAGAGGGTTGTTGGACAGTGCGAAATGGGGTTTCGAAGACGTCTTGGTGCACGCATGGGTCAGGGGTACGTTCACACGAGTATCGGGTGTGTGATCGAGACTTTTATTTAATCATCGATATAGATGTGCATGCGTTCCATTACTTGGAAAATTGGGCCCTGTCCTCATCGGAACCATACACAACTGAATATCTGTCTCATATCCAATTCTTCCAACGACAAGTAACCACGTGGGCCCTTAAGTTTGCCAGCGGTGCAGAGGCTTCGTCATCCTCCTCTCGGCTCGGACGGCGTCCTATTCCCAACGAATTCGTGATCAAGATCACGAAAGCGTTCTTAGATTCGACATATGCGTTCTTAGACGGACTCGTTCTATCGGCTGAGCAAGGCTCACCAGTTACAGACGCAGAGAAGATCCCTAGCGTCGGTGCAGGCACCACGGGAAGTCTACAAGCATTGGGTCTGCTCGACACGTCGGACGTGGTAAGACTTTCATTCACCTCTATGCGAGCTGTCCACACTCACGGCGGAGAACATGCAAGGACACACGCACACTCCTCGTTGTCTCTAATTTCGTATACCTGAAGCGAGGACTTATACCCAGCATGATCAATCAGTTTGAGTCCGCATTCAACGTCACCATCGATACTGACAAAGCGGTGAGTAAGAAGGCTGGGCGGACGGTGGGGATGGGACCATAGCCCTGGCAATTCAATCTTCCGGATCGCGGATCGGCAGCTTACCATTTCTAAAACCCCAGACCTTGATGGCCGTCGTGGATCAACTCGACCAGACGCTCTTCGAAAATTTTCTCAAACCCAAGGTCGCGATCGCGACTGCCAAGCTGCGCAGCGGGATCCTAGATCCCGAAATGGATTGGTACGAGACTCCGCAGCCTACAGGTGAGTGAAGTCACGCGCACACATGCATATAAAGCTGGCGCCTCCGTGCGCATGGATCCATCAATATTATGCTGCCGCTCTTTCCGCGCAGCTGAGCGTTGACGGGCGGCGGGACTTTCAAACCCAAAAAAAAAAGAATTTGATTGATGACGCGGACAGAAATACGGCCGTACATGTTCGAGACTTTAATGTACCTCGTCTGCGTGCACGCGCAAGTCAGCGAAGTAACCCCGCCGCTCCTCGATCGGACGCTCAACGCGCTCGTCGAGAGTCTAGTCGAGGAGGCCCTCCGATGTTTCAAGCAGGTCAAGCGCTTCGGGATGGGTGGCATGCTCCGCGTGGGTTATCTCCTTTTTCTTTCGATTAGAGATCTCCTCCGCCCCAGTGACACAGATCGAACCTTTTTTTTTTTTGACATGTGTTGCATGTGGTGGTGGGTTGTTAAATTGACACACATACGAACAGGCCACGTTGGAGATCGAGTTCATGCACCAGACACTCTCACGCTACATCACGTCCAACACAGCAAAGATGCTCTCCGACCTGTACACCAAGATTTCGCAGGCGTACGCCCGTCGTCCCGGGGACGAGAACTTGCAGAGCAACCTCGACGGCGTCAAGCGCACCCTGAACGAGACCCGTCGGAGGACCGGCATCGAGTTCTTGTGCTTCCGCGTGACAAAGGAAAAGGGCGCAGGGGGAGACAAGGGAGACAAGCGGGACAAGAAGGACCGCGGTGCGCGGACGAGTGGGAATGCGCGGGAGCAGCGCTCCAGCTAACAGTGACGCTATCATTTGTGCCTTTTTTTGTAACATACATCGAACCCCGGACATTTACATTTGACTAGATGGGATGCGTGAACGATGAATAGAAAGACGAGAAACAAAGGTATGCAAGGGAGTCCGTATACTCAGGGTATCAAGTCATTCATAGACGTCGACGATGATAGTAATGATCCCAAGGACTTCATCAAGGAGTCAGAATAGGGACTGGACGCAAGCGCGAGATTAGAACACGTACAGATTTCTATCGCAATGAGCGCGATGACGATCTGTTCGAGGCGTTCGGCATGTCGACTGGACACAGACTCCTTCAGGAGTTGCAGCATGTCTTGCAGTACCTCGACGCGGGTGTTGAGCAGGTTGAGGCGCTGAAGGATCTCGAGATAACTTCGCGCTGCGTCGTAAAGTGGTCGAAGATCGGGATACGACTGTGGCCACAGACACACGCACACACGGGCGAGTCGTAAGTGAGTGCGCGTCTCGGCCGGTCGCGCCAGACACTACTTACCCAGAATACTTCAGGTGAATCCAACACCGAGCCGACGGCCGCGATGTTGGCCCGTAGGAGAAACACTTCTCCCATTTTGCGCATGATCTCTACGGGAAAAAAAGTATGAGGATGGACAACAACCCAGCTCGAAGGCGATGGAGAGTATGGAAAGGGGAGAACAATGGAAAAACTGACAGACCTTTGTGGGGGAGACCAATTTTACCGGTTTCGCTGATGATCTCGGGATACTCCCTGGTCTCCTCTATCGTATTCGAAATCAACTCCTCGAACTTTCAAAGGGGCGATATTAGATGGAGGCGAGAACGCCCTGCAAGGCAGAAGAAGAAAGTGCTGACGAGAGATATCTTTACGGACTGCGCGAGGGCATGAGATAACGACAGTTTTGTCCTGAGATGCAAGCTTGAATGCGATTGACGTTGGTAAGGCAGCGAAATCTCTCACATGTAGCTTGAACCCTTGCGCAGTGTGATTACGTCATTGTAGATTCTGCTGTAGTTTGCGTAGTAAAAGTTGAGGTCTTCCATCTCGACATCCTGAGCGGCTGAAGAACCCCCTGTTCAAAGGATGGCACTAGCATGTGCCAATCGAGGGAACTTACCGAGCTTCTCCACCTCAAATCGCTTCCTGTACAAGAGGTCGGGTGGGCCGATATGGCAAGGGACGGACGAGGGTTAAGGGACAAATACTCACAACGAAGATAAAAACCGCCTTTCCTGCTGCTCCGTCATACCCCAGATAACCACGGTCCCATACGAGAACAAAAAGATCTCAGCCTCGTCCGTTCCCGCAGTGTCCCACTTGCTCCCCTTGCGCTTGGTCGGCGTGGCACCCGCCGTCACCGCACCAGTCGCGGCGAGTTCAGGGACACCGAGCAGGTCGCCGGTGGCTGCTTCTGGTGGAGGTGCTGGTGGAGGTCCATAAGTGGCAGCACCAGCGTCGGCCTGCGCGCCATCAGGTGTGTCGACGGCTGTGGTCGTTGTGGCCGTCGTCGTCTCGCCGTCTGACCCCGAGCTACGCCACTTGACGGACGCTGTGCCCCGCCGTGTCCCACGCCCGAGGACCCCACGTCCAATACCTCTGGGCGGACCTGCACCCAACGGCGGGCTGTTCTCGTCTGGAGCGGCGCCGGACGGCGGATCTAGAGGGCCGTACGAGTACGTCGTGTATATGACGTCGTCGATCTGGCGTGGATTCGTGCGGTAGGCGGTGCGGCGGGCGTTGAAGAACTTCATGAGGTCGCCGAAGCGGTATGACCTGGAGGTCAATAATGAGGTCACATATGAGCACGCAGACACATGTGTATCCGTCAGCGCGACATGCTGGTGAAAGAGAGATAGACAAGAAAGAGTGCGAAAGGGGCAGATGAGGAGAGAAAGCAGGGTAGGCTGGTCGTGCTAAAGTCACTTACCCGGCAGTTGCGTATGCCGTCACTCTAGGGAGGGACTTTGCTTTCTTCTTCGTAAGACGCAACGCATCACGACGCGCGGTTCCCGCGGGCATCCGCGCGATTTGGTTATACGCCTATTTGGGTCGCCAGCGGTGCATGGCCGAGGGGGTCCGGGTCGGGGGTTTGGGCCGGCGCAGGGTTTGTCAAAAAAAAGTGTTTGAATGAGAAGAGAAAAGGAAACGAACGTCAACGTCTTCGGTCTCGTCTTCGTCTGGACCGCCGTCTCCATCCCCGTCATCATCGTCGCTGTCCCCCGTGGCATTTGAACCCTCGCCACCTTGAACAGGAGCGAGGAGTGCGCGCTTTGTGGGGACGGGACCTGGCTCTGGCTGTTCTGGGAGGACCTTGAGTTTTCCTGATACCTTTGTTGAACGACGGGGCTTTGTGTCATCCTGGATGGCGCGTTGTGTGTTGATCGCGGTTGTAGTTGCACTTGCGCTTGCGGTACCTGCGCTCGCGGACATGGTTCAAGCAAAGCCAACGTCTCAAGTTGGCAATTCATCACCCGTATGTGCTCGGTCCGGTCCGGTCCGGCTTGAACGATATCATGACGTCATTGTATCTACAGGTGGTCCCAGTAGACTTTCGAGCTCTTTTACTCGCCGTTCCCATTCTTCCACTTCTTTCAACTTACTCTCCAACATCCCAATCTCCCGGTCAATCCCCATTCGCGCTTCCGCCGTGCCAATACGAGCCAGCGTCCATTTCCCAGTTCCATCGCCCAACAGAGTAAGAAGTTGAGTGTGGTACTTTGCCAGTGATGGGCTGGGAAGCAATACGCATGAGAAAATATTTTACTGTCAGTTGACTATAAGGGGAGCTTACCGAAGAGATATCGTGATGAGTGTAATGTCGAGAGACTTGGCATGCTCATACATCTGCCCTTCGACATCGCTCGACACAGCACTCGTGCATTCTGCGGTCAAGCCTCAAGTCATTAGCGAAGTGATAGGGTGATTATGGTTATCCACTCACCGTCAAGAATGGCAAACTTGGGCTTATGATAAAATACCCGCGCCATCGCCATCTGATTCGGACATATCAGTTGTATCGTACAGCCCGTACATAGCACAGCGGATTCACTCACCCGCTGTTTCTCACCACCGCTCAATACACCTCTCCATTCTTTCCGGGTCTCCCAGCCACCCTCTCTTGCGGGTAGGTATGCCAAATGTACAGCCTCGAGGATCTCCATCAGTTCTTCATTCGTTCGTCCCGACCGCACAAACTGCGGATATGTGTGCGGATAGATTATTCTAACCCTTCCAGTCAGCCGCGAAGTAGAATTTTTTTTTTCACTAGCACGCAACACGTACTGGTCAAGCAGAGAGCCAGTTACCATATATGCGCGCTGAGGCACTACGAACACTTCTCCTCTGCTCGGCCGATGCACCTTACCTTCATTCCCTGGAGCCCATAATCCAGAAAGTACGCGCGCTACCGCAGTTTTTCCGACTCCGTTTGAGCCCGTGATCATAAGGTGCTCTCCGGCGCAGAGCGTTAGATACAAGGCCCTGACCAGCGGGGCCTCGTGTACACCAGAAGTAGGTATGGACACGTCCACGTTCTCTAGTGTGATATGCGGAGTTTCGCCACCTGCTGGAGACGACATGGGAAGAGGGGGGAGGTTGTGAAGGGAGGAGAGAAGTGTGTAGAGTCGCGTCGTGAGCCCGGCGAGCTCAAGGATGTCCTTATAGGCGTACATCAGACGCCCGCCAGCATCAGCGAGGGAGAGAAGTAAGCGACGGGATGAGATATAATCTGTCAAGCGTAGAAAGCTGTAGTCATTTGATGAGAGAGGTATTATTAAATGCGCACTCTCAGTACGATTGGCCACAGCATTGCTGACATCCTTCAAGGCGGCTCGTGGGTCAGCCTCAACGCCGATGGGACGCTGACGTGAGAAGAGGACAGGGATGTAGATGAGGCAATAGCCTGCAGCGGACCAGAGATACTTTATCACGTAGTCTTCGGTCCACTCATAGGCGATGCGAATCTGCAAGTAATTGTCGCGATCGGAACGGATAGAACTAGATGTAGTACGTACCTTGAAGATAGAGTTGACATGCTTGATCAGGCGCAAGTATGCTCTCCAAAGGATTTCTCGCTCGCGCTTTCCACCGTCATAGAACCTGAGGCAATATGAGCACACCTGAGCATATCTATTAATGAAAATCCACTCACGCAACTTCCTCTGCCTCTCTTCCTACCCGACCCACACCAGCTCTATACTCGCCTTCTAAGCGGGCTTCAACGGCAGCAAGCCTACCAAAGGCTGGTGTCACAGCTCGCAAGATCCGAGCGGTGATGTAGTAGTTGAGAAAAAGCGCCACAGTGCCCTTTGCTCCAAGAGTGCGGGAGAGTTGTGACGTGAACAAGATGATATCGAGGAGAGGCTTGAGGATATTCCCGCTAGATGATCGATGTAGGTGGAGTATATAGAAACGATAAGAGGACGAACTATAAGCCGGACAGGCTGTCTGCCCAGCTAGCAACGTCGGCTGTGATATATTGATCGACACCATCAATGCCACCTTGCCCAGAAATGCGATAATAGCGCAAGTGCGGGTCCGAAGAAAGGTAGAGGTCATGTGTGTAACGGGTCAGGCGAGTACGAAGACGGAGAGAAAGACGCAATTGGAGATGTCGGATCTAGTGTAAATACTGAGCTAGCGAAAGGATGCATGCGCTCTGGGACAGCACCATAGAGTTTGTGTACGTGCTAGGGATGGCTAGCGCAAACCACAGCCCGAGACCGCGGAGAAAGCCACGACCATCCGCACCAACCTAACCTTGAGGTCAACACGCTTATACTCGGAAAGGGAGAATGGTTACGGACTAGAGCTTTGACGATCTTACCATCTAGCTTGGCAACGCCGATACTAAGGACGGTACGCAGAACAAGGAAAGTACTATGGACAAGGACGATGCCGACTTCAGGTGAACGATATGAAGGGAAAGTGATGCGCAGGATAGCCAGGAGCTGGCGGAGGAAATTTCGATCGACATTGGGCTTGTTCTGTGCAGATGATGAGAGGAGAGGAAAATGGCGCTTGTGCGATAAGAAGAGTGTGTCTGAAGTGGGATGTATTGGGACCTGGCAGCGGGGCCATGAGTACGCGGAGCGAAAGCGATGATTGGACGTACCTTTGAGATGGTATTTCGGAACGGGACCAGCAAATTTCTAGTCCCGTCCGGTTCCTCGACGTAAAGCTGCTGTAATGCCTTGGCGAGCTCGGACGGACTTGAGTCTTTGCTAAGGCGGACTCTGCTCAAAGCATGGACGAGATCCCTAGGACCGGTGATGACACGAGTGCGAAGGAGGAGAAGGAGGGAAAGGAGGACCAGTTTGGATGGAGGGTATAGGGACATTGAAGACAACTGGTCTAGTCGGAAGCAGAAGCAGCAAAATGGACCTTGGCCACTTTCACATGATTTTTGTTATCTTATCTTATCTGGGACGTCCACGTGCTTTTGACGCGAACCGCGTTTAGGTGTTTGTGCTTGTTTGTCGAGGTTGAAGGGCACAGACGCCAAAACCGGAAACGGTCACAAGCGCTCGACCCTCAGCTGTTCGCAATCCACCTGGTCTCGCCTCTCTATTTAATCCCTGTCTTCTTCGTCATGGCTTCAAACATACCTGTCCGTTTCCTATCCTATCGCTCTCATTTCCTCCCTAATAAATGCTTGGTTTCCAGACACGCCGTCCAACAAGAACGACTCGAACGACAGTCTTCAAAGACGAAAACGCGAATGCGAATCCGCGTTCTCGTATAGTCACTCGCTCAAAACCACCCTCGTCATCCAATCTTACCACCCAACCCAGTGTCCCAACCCGTCTCACAGCTCCCACCGTATCCACTCGCACAAAACCTCTTCCCAAAGGTGCTCAGCTAGAGGAACCTGCTTCTCAAGGCAAACGCAAGCGTTCTACCCTAGCCGAGGTCACCGTCAACAAGCCAAAGGGCCGTGGTGCGACGACAGACAAGGTCAAGTTCAAAGAGGATGCACCTGCAGCCACCGCTCCTTCAGGCAGGTTCGCTGGTGTGGTCATCAAGAACAAGTCTGCTGCCACAACGGCGCTGCCTCAGTCTCGTCAAGCTCTTCGTCTGGTATCTGGCGCTGCAACTGTCACTGCTTCGCAACGTGTTCCTGTTCCGAAACGGACTACTCGTTCGTCGGCTGTCGCGAAACCTGCTATCGCTGGTACGAAGGGCGAGCAAAAGCCAAGCCTTCATGTTGACGCCATGGTAATCGACCTTCCTGATCTCCGCGTCCCTCCGCACCGCGTAAACGGTCATTCTCGTAAACCCTCATCTTTGGTCGCTCCATCCCGGCAGAATGCGACCGCCCAGGTGATCCAGGGGGAGCGAGAACGAGATGAGGTGGAGGCCGAAGCGAATCGCGTGTTCAAGAAGAGACGAACGTCTTCCGAGGCACCTGAGGATCGCAAAGATGATGCCAAGGAACAGGCTGTGGCAGGGGACCACGTCCGCGACATAGCGGAGATGGAGTTGCAAAAGCACCTCCAAAACATCGAGTGTGAGGCAGAGGCGGATCCTAATGGGCCAGACTGGGAAGACTTGGACGCTGAAGATGCCGATGACCCCATGATGGTTAGCGAATATGTCAATGAGATATTTGACTACCTCAAGCTTACCGAGGTGCGCTCTTTTCTAAAAATTCCATGACGCCTATTCACTGTTGACGAATTGTTAATAGCAAACTACCCTACCTAACCCGAATTATATGGACAGTCAGAAGGACTTGGCATGGAAGATGCGTGGCATACTTACCGACTGGTTGATCCAAGTCCACACGCGCTTCCGCCTCCTACCTGAGACACTCTACCTGGCTGTGAACATAATCGATCGCTTTCTCTCTGCGCGTGTTGTCTCTCTTGCCAAGCTGCAGCTGGTTGGCATAACATGCATGTTCCTTGCCGCCAAGGTGGAGGAAATCGTGGCGCCTTCTGCAATGAACTTCCTTTACTGCGCCGACTCTTCGTACACAGAAGCCGAGATCCTTCAGGCAGAAAAATACATCCTCAAGACGATCGAGTGGAATATGAGCTACCCAAATCCAATCCACTTTCTTCGTAGGGTCAGCAAAGCGGACGAGTACAATGTCCAAGCGCGTACTGTTGCCAAGTATTTCTTGGAGATCGAATGTGTAGAATGGAGGCTCATCGCCGCCCCGCCATCTTTGCTAGCTGCCGCGGCGATGTGGTTAGCTCGTTTTGTTCTCGGGAAAGAGGATTGGGTATGTCTTCATGATACACTCCGGCTGAGATGTTCGAGTGACGTTCTCCCCTCCTAGACGCCAAACCTGGCACATTATTCGTCCTACGCCGAGAGTGCAATAATTCCAACGGCCAATCTGATGATCAATTACGTCTTGAAGTCGGTTCGGCATCCATCCTTCTTCAAAAAGTACGCAGCAAAGAAGTTCATGAAGGTACTGTCTCTCTCATCCCTGTCCCATCGTCCTGACTTAGTTGAATGTACCTAGGCAAGCACGTACGTGCGCACATGGGCCCTTGAGCGTTGGCCAGAGAACACTACAGTCGACCTTGCGGAAGAGCTTCCTTCCCTCAAGGCGCTTATCCGTGCTCAGCGCGAGCGCGCGATAGCTGCTGGCATCGACCCAGACGCGATCGACATTATGGAGGAAGGTGGACTGCAGGCTCAGTCATAGCCTTTTGGCCTCCACCATCAGTCAATCTCGACGCATCTGTTTTTGTCAATATAACCCGCAATCTCCCTCTGATCAGCCCTCGTCAATGTGTACAATGTCCCTCGACCACACAACAACTCACTCCCGAAATGCGTGTATTCATCACATCCACATGTTCATCGCAACCTCGTCCATGATTATGACAGTCCCCTTACATTGTGCCAATCCGTTCTCTCCACCCAACTAGAACCCTGCATTACAGCTGTTCTCCGCTATATTTGTTGTGCATCGTCTCTGTTATCGCTCTGCTCCACTTTGGCAGTCGGTTTCTTGGCGCTCTTTTGTCCAAGTCGATGCAGACTCGTTCTCTGCATGTCCACCCGCTGTTTGCATTGCACATAGTTTCTAATCATCGCTGTCATACCATATTACCGGCGATCCCTGCATTACATACTATTTCATCCCACCACAGTTACTAGCGATAACCAACTGAACTGAATCAAACAAATAAATGAACTTTGGAGTGACGATGTCAATGTCACGTGTGACAGTTGTGATGTCACCAAGGACACGTCCTTTCGATTAACTCCAACTCACCAACTCACTTATAAACGCGTCCTCTCCACCATGGTCAGTCAGACTTGACTGCTGCCCTTGGAAAACAAATAATGTCATATTGTCCTTTTTAGGCTCCCTCAGACCCAATACCAATCGAAACGGCCCACGAAGACATGATCGTATGCGTTCACTGTGCACGTCCACTTGTCATTACTGAAAATGACACTTTGTCCAGCACGACGCGCAGCTAGATTACTACGGCAAGCGCCTCGCAACGTGCTCCTCGGATCGTACCGTCAAAGTCTTTGATGCGGTAGATGACGAACCCCAGCGCGGCGTTGGTCAAACACTGAAAGGGTAACACACTCACACTTTTCTTTACTGCCATTCGGCCCATTCAACTTACCCGCAGACACACTGGCCCGGTGTGGCAAGTCGCCTGGGCGCATCCAAAGTTTGGCCACATTCTCGCATCATGCTCGTACGACGGCAAGGTGATCATTTGGAAGGAGCAGCAGCCAGCCAGTGCGGGATGGGCGAAAATCAAGGAGCACTCGCTGCACACTGCATCCGGTTTGTCTCCATCCCCTTCATCCGTGCCGTTCCGCTAACACAAAATGTTGTTGTCCCAGTCAACTCGGTATCGTGGGCTCCTCACGAGCTCGGAGCCATCCTCGCCTGTGCCTCTTCAGACGGCAAGATCTCTGTCCTCACTTTCAAAGGTGCGGTGTTCCCACTGTGGACTACTTCTTCTCCGAATATGACTGAAACAAAAATGCTCAGATGATGGTCAGTGGGGCGCAGACGTGTTCGAGGCCCATGCCATTGGGTGCAACGCCGTGTCATGGGCGCCGGCAGCTCGAGCTGGCTCGTTGCTGGCGTTACCTAGCACGGGCGGTGCCCGCTCCGCGCCTGTGAAACGATTTGCGAGCGCGGGGTGCGACAACATCGTCAAAATCTGGGAATTCTCTGAAGAGACGCAGGCTTGGGTGGAAGAGGACGTACTGGAGGGTCACACAGACTGGGTGCGTGACGTCGCCTGGGCACCGAACATCGGCCTGCCGCGTTCGTACATCGCGACTGCGTCGCAGGTGAGGACTTTAACCTCGATTCTTCCGCTCCGTTGGGGGCGTGTGTGTGGAGTGGCTCGTTCGCTGACCATGACTTCGGTGTATCGGCAGGACAAGACCGTAATAGTGTGGACAAAAGACATGCCCACGGCGCCTTGGGTCAAGACAGCGCTCGACCCGTCCGTGAGTGCGGCCCCAGGCGCCGGCGCGACGCCAGGCAAGTTCCCAGACGTCGTGTGGCGCGTCTCGTGGAGCCTCGCTGGGAATGTGCTCGCCGTCAGCTGCGGAGACGGGAAGGTCACACTCTGGAAGGAGAACCTGAAAGGTGGATGGGAATGTGTGAGTGACGTGAGCAGCTAAAGCTTGTTGGCGTGTATAGTACTACCTTTCCTCCGCTCGGAACAAGCTGTTTTATGCGTCTATCCTCCGCCCATGCTCCCTCCTGAACTTACGTGGTTGCAAGACTCATCAAGAAGCGAGCTCCGACCAATCGGCACTTCCACTGACTCGCTTGTCACTTAGAGCTTTAACTTAGAGCGTCTTTCGTGGATTTGAACCTCTACATCACCGATTGCAACTCAGGAACGTCACAAACTAGGCCAATATCGACAGTCAAGAAAGCTATGCTGATGTTAAATTAGTAACCCAGACGTGCGATTTAGGACCTGCGTGCCAGCAAATAACAAAACAAACGAACAAACGATACGTCCTCGCTCCGTTACCCTCCCCGCTGCCCTCGAGCTAGCTAGACACTCCACCTACAACTTGCGCATCGACATCTTCTCGTAAAAATCCTGCGATATCGGCTTGAAGTCCTTGCGCGCCCGCAACTTGATCTCGCCCAACTCGCGCATGGCGACGTTCCACGGGAACCGCGATCCCCCCGGCCTGCATCCCCAATCGTACACGTACGCGTACGACGCCCGCAGGCGCGCCACCTCCTCCGCGCTGAACACGAGCGTCTGCTCTGCCGGCGGACCACCGACGAACTCCCTCGACATCCGCCGCAGCTGGTCCTGCCGCGTCTCGATGCTCCAATTCGTAAACGTGACGCCGCTGCTGCCACCGCTGCCGCCTCTGCGCCCCCTGCTGCTGGTGCTGGTGCTGTTGCTGCTTCTCTGCTTGCCCCTCGACCTCTCCGTCTGCGTGCCCATTACTGTCGCCGTCCCTCGACTTGTGCCCGCGCTCGCGCTTGCGCTGGGACCGGCGCTCCTCTCCGCCAGGGCCGTTGTCGTCTTCGTCACCGCCGCCCTCATGACGGTAGCGTTCAAGTCGTACACCCGCGCGACGTGCGTCTTGATCGCCTCGAGCGCCTCTTTCTGGGCCTCTCCGATGGCGCGCATCTGCTCCTCCGACCTCGACAGCATCTCCTGCGCTCGCGCCTCGGCGCCCTCCCACGGCACGACGAGGTCCGCGTCCTTGACCTTGGGCAACTCGGCGAAGTGATCGGCGATGCGCCGGAGCTGCTCTTCTCCGGCCTTGTCCATCGCCTCCCTGAGCAGGTCCATCACGAACGGAGGCAGATCCCCCCGTGGCAAATTATATTGTTGGGTTTTGCATTCCGGATCCATCTTCCACCAGGGCACAAATTGCGTGCCATACTGCCTGCTCTCGCGATCCTCTTTGTACCTCTCTGGCAAGATGGTCTTGCCGGTCTTAACGCCATCAAGCACAGTGCAGAAGCTAGATCCTGCATCAGCTTCAGGAAACAGTTGTCAAGGCAAGATAGCTCTTACATCCATGCAAGAAGTATGGTTGTGGGATGTGAGTATCCAAGTGCATACATGGCATTGTCATGCATGGTTGAGTATGTTCCAACAACATACTGGTCAGATAATGGTGCCATTAGAACTGTCTGCAGCTGTTGTATTTGATGGCTGATTGGACTTGTTTGAGGAACTCTTTGTAAGTATTCTTTCACAGTTTCATTCTTAATGTGAAATTGGTTGTCTAAGTTTGCAGGGGGCTTCATATATTGGACATGAGCATTCTTAAACAGTTCAACAATGTTTGGCTGCCAGATGCAGATAACCCTGTCACCATCATAATCCCCTTTGATAAGATATAAGTATGCTGTAAGGGTAGTATACAATAACCCTTACCAGTGCCAAGCATACTTGCAAGACTTCTAGAGCCCTTAATAGAAAACACAATGACATTGACATGGTCATCAAGCTCTGGCTTAAAGACTGCTTTAACCTAGAAAGCAATAATAAGTACTATAACAGTGATTAGGTAAAAAAAAATAGTACCTTTTGAGTATCTGTTGGAAGCTTGCATGGGCTTTTTGTTACCTTTATATGGCTACTATAAGTTTAGATTGAAAAAGGCATTCAACATCAAACATACCAACACATCTCCAATAACTCTATCTGATCTCTGTCCATCTGGTCTGAGAAGACAGCGCTGAGAACACTTAACATGAATCTCTCCCTCTTGAAGAACCCCTAGTACATCTAAAACATAGCTTAGCTTATAATATATAAAAGTAAAAAGTAAAACAACATACCTGGGACAATTAATGCTGAACAAGACATAGGGATTGTTACCCTAGATTTTGAGATGCTTGACTTGACTGCCTTCTTAGCTACAATATGTAGCTTTTCAGCCAGGGCTGAGTTGGAGGCTGGATGAAATCCAGTGTCCAGAAAAGACATAATTGTCTCTTCCAGTGAAGATGGACATCCACTAATCTCATCTCCCCACCAGGCTATAGAATGAGACAGTGAATCATCATCTTCAGTGCTGCTATCTTGGTCATATAGCTGCACACCACGTGCTTTAGCAGTCCAAGCAGATTCACGAGCAATGCGAGCTGCCATTACATTGCCCTCTTTAGCTACAGCAACCCAGAGTTTGGCCATAGCATCTTGACCATCCCAGTTAAGAAGTGGAGATATAACATTTTCCATAGACTGACAAAACAGATCAATGAATATGCCAGAGGAGACACCATTCTCAGAGAGATTAATTGTCATCTCTCTTGAGATCTGAACTGAATTTTGCATATGTGATGCTCTAAGGGTGTCAATGATTCTATGGGCTGGATGGTCTAAGAAGCTCTCAGTATGATTGACTTTAATCTGAGAGGGCCTTAACCAGACATATGGGTGTTCTAAGTTGTTCTCCTCCCTGCTGGGATGTAGAAGTAGCAGTCCCTTAAGATAATAGGTTTAACCTCACTAAATATATTGCATAAAATAAAAGGCAATACCTTAGCACCTGCTAACCTACACTGAATGGCCACTGGAACCTCTTTCCAGAGGCCTAGCTTCTCATGTAGCATGTGCATTGCATGGAGGTTAATGAGGCCACAACCATCTGTCATATCCATTTCACTGGTAGGCCTTACACCAGGGGGGCAACTTGAAGAAACTAACTCATTATATGAGCAAATGATATTGTCTAATACTTATCACATACCAATGTCATCCTCTTCTCTAATCTGGCTGGTCTCTAAGATTATACCAGGGATAGAGTTGGATAAGCCCAAGGCAGTCCTTGCTGCCCACTTTGCAATTGTCTAGTAATATAATAAGCATTAGGCCAGACTTGCTAAAGAACATGCAACTTACTTGATTGCTGTTCTCTTCTAAATTATTATGTTTTTTAAAGAATTCAAGGAAGGAATAATATGTCCCAGGCCTTTGACCATCTCCTAGGATAATGCCCCCATTATATACCTCATTAGTGGCCATAAGATATGCATGATGGTTTTTGTTAATGTGAAAAAACCTAAACACATGCCCAAGTAAGATTAATGGCCTGATTAAAAGTTGCTTAAGTCTGTCTAGCAAGGGTGGCTTTGATAGAAGATCCATAGAAAGCCTGAGCCTGATCAAGAAAGAGGACCCATAGCATCTTGTGAACCTTGATGAATGCCCTAGAATAGGGTGCTCCAGAATAAAGTGGAACATTCCATGTTCATTAACTTGTATCCTCATGGAGAAGGACACCTTGCCACCATAGAAGTCCCCAAGCTCTGGTGTGGATCCCAAGCAACCCATAGGGCCATGCCTTGCAAAGGCAAGATCCTCCTTGTCTAGTTCTTCCCAAGGTGACTTGGCATATAGCGTCAGTTTGTTGGTAACAGTCAGGGCAATAACATAACATACCGTCGCCATCATCTCTCTTGACACTTTCCGAGTGCCGAAGGTACACCTTTCCGATCTGAAGAACTCCTCCAGACGAGGTGCAACACGTGCACAGAGCACGGTTTGTTTAGGGGAGTCATGGTCAGGAGGGGATAATCCCTCAGTCTTGATGCGATCGAGGGCGTCCATGGTAATGTCGTTCCAGGAGCAATACCCAAGAGAAATCAACCGCGCGATCTCCCATTGGACGCCCCATGGAAGCGAGCGTGCATTCATGGCCTGCTTGACAGCCCCATTGTGTGACTGTCCGAGTCGAGTCGATAGTTGATGAGGCTTATGAAATGCTCTGAAATTTTTTATAGACGCACGATGAAGAATGGAAGAGCCACTCCTGAGCCGGACGACGTCGACGCAGAAGATTCGAGGTAGATCGAACTGGAGATTGTCCTCCTCCTGTAGGAGGCAGAGGGGCCGTCGCGATCGGACAGCACAAAATCGTCTGGAGATTTTCGTTTCCCGGAGGTGGCGCTAGGGGCGCTAGGGGATGAACCTTCCGTGGCGGCTGTGAAGTGGCCCTGAGGGACGTCGGCCAGAGTCTCGTCCGCTGCGAGAATGGCGTCGTCGTCGCAAAATTCGCTGTATCCGGTGCTCCCATTTTCTGAGATTTCATTTTCGGGGTCAGACATCTGAAGCTTGAAGAGATTTGCGCCTTTGGGTAAAGTAGGGTAGCGGGGAAAGGAAAAAAAAAGGGCACGTTTGGCCTCGAGGCAAAAGCTCCGCGTCATGTATTATACGACCGAACCTATCTGCTTACTGCTACATTTCTCCACAAGACACTCCCTATTCTAGTATGATCGCCCAAAAAGCGTCCAACGCTTTGCGTCACTGCCACAGGCAGGACACTTTGTCTTTCCAGGTATGATCGGGTCCCAGTGACTCTGGTTAAAGGGAATCGCGAGGGACTTTGCGCCGGCAGACGGTGCCCGTTCGTCCTGAGGTTCTGCACTGTGCAAAGATTTAGCGTCTAGGGTTGCGAAGAATATATGCGACCTACGCTCTGGCGCTGCGCTCCTTGATATCGTCCTCGCAGGATTCAACTTCACACCACGGAAGCACAACCGCACACTTGTCATCCAAGGCGGGGACAAGCTTCTCCCACTCGGTAACCTGCTTGATGCGAGACCAATACACTTCCTTCGCACGGGCAAACATCTCGCTTTGAATAGTCTCTAACAACGCAGGGACCGCGGTTCCCACATTTGCTAAGGGGATGGGCGCCTTGACCCCCGTGTCGCGTCGGACTCCAAGCGTCTGCTTCTTCGCGAGATCTTGAGGCCCAATTTCGAGGCGCAAGGGAACTCCTTTTTGTTCCCAGTCGTTGAACTTGTATCCAGGGGTGTACCCGTCTCTGAGGTCGGCGCGAGCACGAACACCGCCCTTCTTAAGCGTTGCTACGAGCTCCTCGCATTTAGCTGTGATCTCTTGCCGCTGTTCCTCCGTGGTCTTTGCGGTAATGCCGCAAGGGACGATGATTGTTTGGACGCTTGCAACGCGGGGAGGGAGGACGAGTCCCTGGTTATCGCCGTGTACCATGACCATCACGCCGATCGTCCGCGTTGATAGACCCCAAGAGTTCTGCCACACAAAGATCTTCCCTTGGCCGGTAGGGTCGTTGGGGTCTTCAACGGAGATGTTGAACATATCAGCCCTTGAGAAGTTCTGGCCAAGACAGTGAGAAGTTGCCGCCTGAATGCCGCGACCGGAGGTAGGGATGAACCCTTCCACGGTGGTGGTGTAAAGCGCGCCGGCAAACTTCTCTTTCTCGGACTTCACACCAGGAATGACGGGAACCGCAAGAAGTTCCTCGAAGACGCGGCGGTATAGATCAAGAATTTCTCGGACTTCCTTGTCTGCTTCTGCTTTGGTGAGGTGGGCTGTGTGACCCTCTTGCCAGAGGAACTCCCTGGTGCGGATGAAAGGCTCTGACAGTGATGAATTAGGGCGTGTGATTTTGGATACGTGACAGGCGTACGAGGAGTTTTAAATTCCCATCGAACAACGCTGTTCCACTGATTGAGTTTCAAAGGGAGATCTCTGTGGCTCTTGATCCACTTCGCATAGTCTTATAGTCGTCATGAGTGAGCGACAAACTGGGGATAAGACTTAACCTCACAAGGATACATGGCTGTCTCTGACGTGGGGCGGATCGCGAGGTGTTCTTCGAGATCTGACTGGCCCCTAGATGAGAGGGTCGGTCAGCTCCAACATAACCTTAGGCCCGATTCCAGTGACCCACGCTCGTGTGACCCAAGCAACCTCCGGGGAGAAACCCTCGATGTGATCCTTCTCCCGCTCGAGCACTTTTTGCGACACAAACATCGGGAAATATGCGTTTTCAACGCCCATCTCTTTGATCTTCGAGTTGAACCACTCTCCATAGTCGCTCCGGATAAGTCACGTTGTACGATGTAGACAAGAAGAGTCCCCTTACCTTGGATGATTTCCCATATGCTGTACGACCAAGGCTTGAGGACATAGCATCCACTGACGTTGTAGTAATCGAGCATATCTGCCTTGATCAAAACCTTCACCGAGTGACTTTCAGCATCAAGCATCGCCGAGTGGGCGCACATATACCCACATTGGTATACCACGCGGCGAAATCGACCTCTTTCTTCACGCCGATGGCAATCTGGACAGCACCCTCAATCTTCGCGTATTCCCTCTCCGCCTTCTTTTCCTTCTTCTCCGCAGGCTTGGGCTGAGTAGCGGGGCCGTCCACAGTCTCGCTCTTCAACGAAACGAAGTCGACCTCGTGAACTTTCGCGTCTGCTGTTTCTAGGTTGCGCAGGTAGGCGAGGATATCCGGTCCAGATAGGAAGACGGTTTGGCTTGTAGAAAGCGCACGCACAGCAAGTGGGACTTTTGCAGTGGCCAGAGAGGCATCCACGACGGTAGTGACTCTGGGGAACGTCTGCGCATTGAGGGCCAAAGGGCTCACTGATGTACGCGTGTGTTAGTTGGACGAGCATAAGAGTATAAGTGAGGAGATGATAGAGGACGTACGCGAATCTTTATTGAGGGAAAAGAACTCGGATAGCAAATCTTCCGAAGCAAGACGAAGTTCCTTCAGATTGAATTTCTTGCCGAGAGAGGACGAGCTCGTCTCGGTGCCATCGCGCGCCACGACGACGACGGGGACAGGTATGGCACTTTTTGCGGTCTTGGGTTTGAATACGAGGACCTTGAGCAGCTCGAACTCCTTTGGGGTCTTGGGAGCGGTCTGCAACGCCTCCTTCCACGCAGCGGCGGACGTCGCAGGCGCGTGCTCGATGGTTTCGGAAGGGGTGATCGACAGATTGGCGAGAGCTTGCGTTATCGAATCGAGTGCGGACATGGATTTGGGTTGGGTTGAAAATGGGTGGTAATGCAGAAAGGGGGACGAGATTAACCAGGGCGGGAATAAATAAGGGTCTGTAGCGATAAAGCGTGACTCGACGCGGTGCGTTGTTATCAGATGGGCGCGCCGCTGAAGCTGTACCCCCAGGCGCGTCGAGGAATGTCGACCTGCGCTCCGGAAAAGTGTGCGCATATGGCAACACCCCGTAGCAGAGGTTGCGACCAAGGTCCCCGGCTGCTTAGCGAATGCCGGGCGCTCTAGCAATCCGTCACGCAGACAATCCAAACTATACTTGTTACCCATACGACAATGTGTCATTTTTGGTGTATCAAATTGAGCTGGGCGATGCACGGAAACAACGGTTATGATCATAAATTACATGTGATAAATCTACGATGAGGTCGATAAAACGCCTGTACACCTAGGGCAGAGGTCGTCTCTACGTGGACGGGTGTAAGTCCAACACCGAGGGCATTTGGCCAATGTCGCTGGTCGAACCCGAACGCCGATGTGCTCATCCGTACCTGAGGGATGGCCTTTAAGTCTATGTGGCGAAGGAGGTACGGCTATCTCCTCTGGCAACCGCACCGAATCTACATAAAGCCAAGGTTCGGCCGAAGTTCCTGCGTCGACGTCATGTATTAAGGATACGTTGGAGACAATGAACAAAGTTTTCAGGAAAGATTCTAGGAAACAAAGACTATGAGTACAGGTGCTCCAACTTATGCGTAGGGACGTGCCTTCTCGCATGATGAGGCTGGTCAAATCGTCACCAATGCTTGGAAGAATAATATCAACCTCGGCTTCCGTCGAACTGCTTAGCTGCCTAACATTCACCTTCAGACGGGCGAATTACAACACATCAGAGACAACGCACCTCTTTCCACGTGCTTGCTCCAGTAAACCCAACACAATACTTCGTACTTTGAGTAATCGAGTCATCTCTTGTTCCGCTGTGGGATCATGCCAAGCAGATGACTGGAGCGAGACCAATTAGACGCGGATTATGAGATTATACGCACGACTATACCAATGGAACCCATGATCTACTGAAGACCGAGGGCGAGTGAGCGAACTCTGGACTCGGCTGTCCATGAAATGCAAAGTGAATTTCCTCCGCAAGGTGAGGCAGCACGGGGGCGATGATATAGGCCAACGTATTCAGGACCTGTAAACACAATATAGTCGTAGCCCGTGGACTTAGTAAGCCCAACGTACATGTTGAAGGACAGTTACAGTGGACCTGCGCTCTAGGCTGGACAGACTATTCGCGTATAGGTTATCCTTCTCGATGTCAAAGTACAACGATGACAGAGTAATGTTCGTGAAATTGTAGAGAGTAGAAATGACTGGAGAGGGCCGCTCAGTCAATCATGAGCTCCTAAAGGGGACAAGAGTTACCTTTGGGGAAATTGTATTGAGCGTAGCCACTAAGCGCCGTTTGTTCGAGCTCGTACAGCTGATGCATGACGTATCGATCAACCTGTATCCAATAAACGTTTCTCCCAAGCATAACAAACGCGCCCAGACTCACGAGACCCAACTGATCTTTTGGAACCAAGCCAGATTTCGTACGGCCATCCGGGTCGCCGATGTTGCCTAAGATGAAACGGGCCGTATTGCGAACTTTACGAAGTGATTCGGACGTTTGCTCAAGGATCTGGGGTCCGATTGACATGTCGCGCCAATATTCTACTGTCGCGGCCCATAGACGAAGTGTGTCGGCACCATACGCAGGATGCTTCTTATCCTAATACGGTCTTTACCACTGGCGCAAAAAAAGTAAATACTGACGACCCACCGTCCCGCCTCTGACGATAGTCATCGGGCTCATAATGTTTCCGAGTGATTTGCTCATCTTCTTCCCATTGGCGTCAAGAACCATGCCGTGTGTCAACAGCGTCCCATAAGGTGCTCTAGCCTTGTCGGCGTCGGCAGTACCAATAGCCGTGAGAAGTTGACTTTGGAACCATCCGCGGTGTTGATCTGACCCTTCGAGACAAACGTCCGCCTTCGGTTGGGCATTTTCACGAAGGGGTAGCAGAGACCATGAGGAGCCACTATCAAACCACACATCCATGGTGTCGGTACCCTTGCGCCAGTTTCTCACATCCGCATCGATTTCAAGGAGAAGAGGTGGGAGAAATTCATCGATCGGGCCCTCCCACCAATAAGCGACACCTTTTTGATCCAATATAGCCAGGATGTGATCAAGGATGCGGGAATCGAGGTAGGCACTATCCGTCGGAATATGGTGCAAAGACGGGATCGGTACACCCCAAACGCGCTGCCTCGAGATACACCACTCTGAGCGAGATCTGATAAACGACTCGAGGCGATTACGTGCTATTGGAGCGATGAATCAGCGCAAGCCAACAAATCTAGGTATTTCACGCGCACATATCTGAGGATAAAATGTTACAGCCTCGAGTGCCTTCAGGGCATCCTGCTTGATGTCATCCAAGTTTGCGAACCACTGCGATGTCGCCCTGTGTGCACAGTGTCACGTAGGGTTACTCAACGAGTAAATCGGACGCACGTTACTATCACGGGCCTATCTGTCTTCCAGTCATATGGACAACGATGCTTGAATCTTTCAATCCTGAGGAGGCAGTCCATTTTCTTCAAGAGATCGACGATTGCCCGAGATCCGTTATCAAGAACAGGCTGTCCGACAAGTGTCCTACCAGCCTCCTTGCCCACAACATGTACGACCTCGTTCGTGAATAGGCCACCCACACCAACGTGACAGACGATGCTCGAAGTTGAAGAAACGAGGCCTCGTTCCCGGAAAAGATTATAGTCTTCGGCACCGTGAGCTGGTGCACAATGGACGAGCCCAGTCCCAGAGTCAGGCGTCACATGAGTGGAGGCTATGACCTCAAGGGACTCAGAAGCGGTATCTGAGGCAAGAGGGGAAAAGAGGGGGCGGTAGCGGGCACCAGCAAGCGCGGATCCTATATGTGGGAGTGAGAATAAAGACAGGAAACGATGTCAAATGCAGAAACCTCGGATTTGTGTCACGACATCAGCTTTCCCGATGAGTTTGGAGAGGGCATTCAAGCGCTCCAGCGCCACAATGAGAACGCTAGCTCCTTCGTCGGACCGTTCAGCGGGGCGAATTAAGGCATAAGTCATATCTGGATGTACGGCAATGCCCTGCGCATAAGAATGAGAAGAGTGAATGCACACCGTGAGAAAACCTCAAACCATGTTAGCAGTCAAAGTCCATGGTGTCGTTGTCCAAACCAAAAATTGAACTTTCATCTGACTTGTCACAAGACTCTGAAAGACGGAAGTGGAATCGAGCGACTGCATGTCAAGATCGAAGGCGACGTATACGGAATGCGAGACATGATTGTCTTTATACACTAACTCGGCTTCAGCCAGGGCAGAGTGTGACGAAGGCGAGTAGTAAACAGGTCGATATTGACGGTAGACGAGCCCTGGTACGAATGTTCATGTCAGCTGTGGAAGACCAATCGTGAAAGACTGGGCTTGCCTCGCTCAACCATCTTTTGAAATATTCGCAACTGTCGCATTTCATAGTCGTGATCTAGGAGAATTATAAGCGACATGACGCTCCGGCGTACATCCCAGAGAGCGCTGACCAAGCGTTCGATATGTGGAATCCGTGCCATCCCAGTCCGCCATAATTCCCAGCTCACGAAACTCAGCTTTCTGATCCTCTACGGCCAGAACAGCAGTAGCATT
>Ga0137397_10000142_pt1 | contig 47820 bp, 35 predicted proteins | sample czorhiz116metaG_FD_106658 | JGI IMG/M metagenome (GOLD analysis project Ga0137397, IMG submission 106658) | Vadose zone soil microbial communities from Angelo Coast Range Reserve, California, USA - czorhiz1.16 metaG | ecosystem: Environmental > Terrestrial > Soil > Vadose zone | place: USA... | reverse complement strand
TTCCTTTCTCGTTCTTGCGCTCCAGGTAGTACTCAGAAATCGTCCCTTGCTCGATCAGCGCCACCCGGGTCTCCTGACCCGAGGCGTTGATCACCAGGATGTTGGACATCGAAAGATCCTTCTTCCGCCGGCGCGCGAAGGTCGCGCGACCGCGTCAGGGCGCTTTGATTGCGCCGCTTCGTGAAACCGGAGAGTGAACCTGGCAGGGCCACCCAGCCTCGCTCATGGCGCCCGGAACGTCGGAGGTGCGCGGCTGCGCGCCGTCCCCGCCGTCGAAGGCGCGGTGAGGCCCCGGCTGTAAAAAATACCTCCGGGGCAGACACGATGAGCGTAGCATCCGGATCCGGGTGTCGCAAGGCGCGTGGGTGGGACTGGCGGGATTTCCACAGCGCAAGAAATCGCCGGGAGGCGCCCGTGTAAGCGCTCCTCCCCGCCCCCCGTAGGTCCGAGCGCCTACTGCAGCTGCGAAAAGCACCTATGAAAGCAGGAAGGGCGAGGAGAGGGCGAGACCCGCCGCGCAGAGCGCGACGAGGAGCGCCCAGAGGCGGTTCATGCTGCGGGAGGTCCGAAGACCACGCTCTCGCGGATCAGGCGGCTGCGTCCCGGCTTCACCAACTCCGCGCCGAACAAGGCCGAGAGCAGCTCGGAGGGACGCGCCACGGCTTCGGGCTCGCCCGCCTTCAGCGTGAAGCGGACCTCGCGGGGTCCGTCCGCGGCGAGGCCTTCCACCGACGCCTTGAGATCGACGCGCACGGGCCGCTTTCCTTCGCGCTCCCTCACGATGATCGCCTCGCCGCTGGAGGCGAACTCCGCGAGCCGCTGCGCGGCGTCGGGCGCGTCGTCCGGGAGCTCCACGCGGTAGACGATCCCGCGGATGGTCCGGGCGAGCGAATCGCCGCCGGGCGCCAGTACCTCGCAGGAGAGCAGCCGGAAGCCTTCGGGCAGGTGCACCCGGACCGCCCCGGCGACCTGGCCCGCGTCCTGGACGCCGAACAGCTCCAGGTCGAGGTACTCGGCCCGGCTCTCCGTCCCCACCGGACAGGCGGGCCCGAAGCTGACCTTGGGCTTCGGGTGGAACCCCTGCGAGTGCGGGATGGAGAGCTTCGCGCGGCGGAAGGTGCGCAAGAGCGCCGTCATCGTCTCCAGATGACTGAGCGCCACCGCGGCTACGCCTTCCTTCGCGTAGCGGAGCCGCAAGCGCGTCCGGCCCGCCGGGACCTCCGCCGGAACGCGTGGAGGCTGCCGGCGGTAGTCCTCGGGGTGGTAGACGATGTTGTCTACCACCTCGTAGTCGCAGGCGCCGCAGGCGGTGCAGATCTCCTCGCCGTAGGCGCAGTCGGGGACCTGGCTTTCCCGAAGGCTGGCCATCCGCGCCTTCCAGAGGTAGGGCTTGGTCACCTCGCAGTCGATGTGGTCGAACGGCAGGACCTCGCGCTCGCCCTTCTCCCGGTGCGCGAAGAAGTGCATCCCCACGCCGTGCTCCCGCTCGGCAAGAGCGAATGCCTCGTGCCAGACCTCGAGGTGGAAGTGCTCGGTCCAGCCGTCCAGCCGCTGTCCGCGGCGATACGCGCCGAGCACGGCGGTGGCGAGCCGGCGATCGCCCAGGGCGAGCGCGCCTTCGAGCGCGCCCTGCCGGGCGTCGTGCGGCTTCACGTGGAGCTCGCGGTAGCCGCGGCCGAGCTTCCGCAGCTCGTCGCGGAGCAGCGCCTGCTTCCGCTGCGTCTCCTCCAGGGAGATCATCGGATCCCACTGGAAGGGGGTGAACGGCTTGGGGCAGAAGGTGGAGACGCCGACGTTGATCTCCGCCCGCGGGTTCAGCTTCCTGCCCCGGCGGAGCGCCTCGCCGCACAGATTGACGATGGCGCGGACGTCCTCGTCCTGCTCGGTGGGCAGCCCGATCATGAAGTAGAACTTCACCAGGTCCCACCCGGCCGAGAACACGGTGTCCACGGCGTGGAGCAGGTCCTTCTCCGAGTTGCCCTTGTTGATCACGCGGCGCATGCGCTCGGTGGCCGCCTCGGGCGCCACGGTGAACCCGCTCTTGCGCACGCGCTTGATCTGGCCGGCGAGACGCTCGGACATCGTCTCGGTGCGCAGGCTGGGCAGCGAGATCCCGACGTTCTCCGGCCCGAACTCGTCGAAGAAGTCCTCCAGCACGCCGTCGATGCACGAGTAATCGCCGGCGCTCAGCGAGAGAAAGCCCACCTCTTCGTAGCCGGTGGCCTCGAGGCCCCGCTCCGCGATGCGGCGCACGTCGTTGGGGTCCCGCTGGCGCGTGGGACGCGTGATCATCCCCACCTGGCAGAAGCGGCAGCCGCGGGTGCAGCCGCGCTGGATCTCCAGCGGAAGCCGGTCGTGCACCGTCTGCATGAACGGCACGATCGGCTTCTCCGCCTGCGGCACGAGGTTCAGGTCCGGGATCACGCGGCGGACGATGCTCTGGTAGCCGGGCTTGAGCGGCTCGTAGCAGGCGATGGTCTTGTCGGCCGCGTAGTGCACCCGGAACAGCGAAGGCACGTACACGCCGGGGATCTCCGCGAGCACCCAGAGCAGGTGGTCGCGGGGAGCGCCGCTCTCCTTCCAGGCCGCCACGGCGTCACTGATCTCGTGCACCACCTCCTCGCCTTCGCCGATCACGAAGGCGTCGAAGAAGTCCGCCACCGGCTCCGGGTTGTAGGTGCAGGGGCCGCCGCCGAGGACCAGCGGGTCGTCGCGCTTGCGGTCCTTCGCGTGCAGCGCGATGCCGCCCAGATCGAGCATCGCCAGCACGGTCGTGTAGCAGAGCTCGAACTGGAGCGTGAACCCGAGGATGTCGAAGGCCGCGATCGGGGCGCGGCTCTCGATGGAGAAGAGCGGCAGCCGCTCGGCGCGGAGCGCCGCCTCCATGTCGGGCCAGGGCATGAAGACGCGCTCGCAGGCGACGTCGGGACGCTCGTTGAGCGCGTGGTACAGGAGGCGGAAGCCGACGTTGCTCATCCCGACTTCGTAGGTGTCGGGAAACGCCAGCGCCCACTTCACCCTGGCCGCGGCCAGGTCCTTGCGCACGGCGTTGAGCTCTCCTCCCGCATAGCGGGAAGGCCGCTGGGCCGAGAGGATCAGCCGATCGAGGACGGGGAGCCGCATCGCGCCTGACCTGTAGGCGCGAGCGGCGTTCCGGTCAAGGCGACACCAGCGGCAAGACGCGCTTCACCTGGTCCATCCCGCCCCACTCGTCGAAGAGCTTCTGGCCCTTCTCCTGGATCTGGTCGAACGTCGGGATCGTCCCCTGTCCGGCGCCGGAGTGCGGATGGACGATGTAGAGGATGTCCGGCTCCTGGTGGCCCCAGGCGTCCAGCATCTTGCCCAGGGCAGGCGAGCCCTCGCCGAAGTGGGGATCGTTGTAGCCGCCCATGTCGGCGAAGACGAGGTGCGCCACCTTGTTGTTCTTGGGGTTCACGGCCGTGATGATGTCGCCGATGGTCCCGGTGGCGCCCGCGGAGACCCGCTTGAAGCGCGGCCCCTTCTCCAGCCAGACCTGTTGCGGCCAGGCCATGTACGGGATCTTCCGCGCGTCGACGTAGCGCTTCGTGTCGCCGCGGTTCTTCGTCTTGTCCACCAGGCTCGTCGAGGAGATGTAGAATCCCGGGAATGGATCATTCGAGCCCTGCACCAGCGGATTGCCGGTCGACTGACCGTTGTCGGTGACCACCCCGAACCAGTTCGCGGGCTTCCCGTCTTTCGCGGGATGCCCGCCGTTCGCCAGGTAGTCGAGCGCGCCGTCGTAGTTCTCGAAGTCGATGTTCCAGTAGTGCGTATTCACCTTGTAATTTTGAGGGTGGTAGCAGTTGGGTGCGCCGTCGACGTCCATGAGCAGGCGGCCCTTGATGAGCCAGGCCTTGTCCTTGCCCGGCACCTTGTAGGCCACGTACGTGTAGTCGCGCTTCTTGCTGCCCTCGCCCACGTCTCCGTCGAAGGTGAAGAACTTCTGCAACTCGCCGGGGGCGACTTTCTGCGCGGCGGGAGGCGTGCCGACATAGAGCGGCGCCACGCAGCCCATCTCGAGCGGCTTGTCCCCGGAGCTCTTCACGCGCGCGAACACCAGGGAGCCGTCCTGGAAGGCCGCCGGGATGGGCACGGCCAGCTCGCTCACGTCGCCCGTGACAGCCATCTTCACCCCGGCGTTCAGCTCGTTGCCGGTGATGGCGTCCTTGAGGAAGACGTCGAGCTCGAGCCCGCGCTTCACGTCGTAGGTGTGCATCCGCAGCTTCGCGGAGCCGCCCGCGGCCACGGTGTTGCCGAGCCAGTACAGCACCAGCACCATCGGCGAGAGCCCGTGCTGCGACTCCGAGGCCCCGTGGCCGTCGAGCACCTGCTTGAGCTTCGACTGCGTGTCGGCGTCGGGCAGGCCGTTCGGGTTGAGGCCGTTGGCCTTCTGGAACTCCTTGACCGCGTCGCGCATGCGCGCCGCGTCGGCGCCGGGCGGGCCCGGGTCGGTCTTCAGCTTGCCGCCCTGGAACAGCCGCGCGAGCTGCTCCTGGGCGGCGTGCTGCGCGCGCAGGGCCGGGAGCTGCTTGCGGAGCTCGCCCTTGGTGAACTTCCCCGCGATGCCGTCGACGTCCAGCTTGAAGCTCTTCTGGAATGCCTTGATGGCGGCCTGCGACTGGGCGTCGTTGACGTTGTCCGCCTTGCCGGGGTCCGCGTCGATCCAGCCGCCGTGGAAGAATTCCTGGAGCGCCAGCTCCACCTCGTACTGCGAGTCGAGCACCTTCTTGTCATCCTGCTTGGCGGGCTTCGGCTGCACCTTCTTGGGCGCTTCGGGATCCTTTTTGAGATCGTTCCCTTTGATGGTGGTGACGGGCGCGTCGATGTGGCCCGGGGGAAGCGCCGTGGTCGCCGTTCCGCCGCCCTTCGCGTTGCACACGGGCGCGGGAGGATCGCCGTCGTAGTTGAAGCGGCCCACCCGCAAGGTCCCCACGGTCCACTCCGCGCCCGAGGGGAAGAAGCGCGTTGGCATCACCCGGAAGGACTTCTTGTCCACCTTCTGCGGGCCCTTGGGGTATCCGAGCCACATGCCTGCCCGGATGATGTCGTCGTCGTCGTCCGCGAAGATCTTGTCCTTCGCCTTCTCGTAGGTGCCGTTGCCGGGCTTGCTGGCGTTCTGCCCCTTGAGCCAGCGCTTGTCGCTGCACCCGTAGATGCTCACGCCCGGAGACGGTCCGTTCGCCCCGATGATCAGGAAGGCGTCCACCTCGTCCTTGTCGTTGAGGTGCACGTCCCAGCAGAAGACCAGGTGGCCTCCGTGGCCGACCCAGTTGATCTCGACCAGGTCGCCGCGGCGCATCTTCTTCGGCTCGACCTGGTAGCCGAGGCCGAAGTCGATCAGCGACGACACGCCGTGGTCGTTGAGGTTGTTGTGCTCGTAATAGAACTTCCCGAACGGGAGCGGATCGTTGCCGCCGTTGAAGAGCGGCTCGTAGGGCTCGCCGTTCAGGTCGTTCTTCGGGTACTTCGGGTCGAAGGCGACGCCGGTCACGCAGCCGGTGAACGGAGAGCAGCTCGTGCCCGGGCCGACCGCGATGGGGCTGCCCTTGACGGCCGCGAGGAACTTGCAGCCGGCCCCGTTCAGGTAGCCGTCCTTGTTGCGGGCCCGCAGGTCCTCGCAGATGTCGATGATCCGCTGCGGTCCTCCGGGGAGCTTCGTGGGCGCGTACTTGGGTTGGGTCATGATTCCGTTCCGGTGACGACGAATCGGTAGAGGCCGGCCTCGGCGTCGGGGTCCGACGCGGGCAGCGCGTGGGCCTGGAACTTCTGCCCGCGCACGGTCAGCTCGTAGGCGGCGAGCTCCGCGGCGATCTCGAGGCGGCCGTCTTCGTCGGTAGTCGCCTCCACGGTGTGGTCGCCGAGGCGCGCCTCGACCTTCTCGCCCGCGAGCGGGCTGCCATCGGCGCCGGCAAAGCGGCAGCGCAGGACGGCGTGCTCGCCCTCGGGTTGCAGCGGCGGGGGAGCGGTCTCCTCGCTCTCGTCTTCGGCGATCTCGATCCGGTAGTCCTTCGGCTCCGGCACCGAGGCGCGCACCATTCCCGCCTCGTCCGTCTCCGTCTCCGCGACGGTGACGCCGGTGTCCGGGTCGACGATGCGCACCGGCTGGTTGACCAGCGCGGTGTCGCCCACCGACTTCGCCTCCACCGCGATCACGTGGACGTCGCGCTCCTCGGCGACCAGGAAGCGGTAGGGATTGTCCTTGTCCGCCGCCGGCAACCCGTGCGCCTGGAACTTGTGGCCGCGGATCTCGAGCTCGTAGGCGGCAAGGTGCGCGGAGACCTGGATGCGGCCTTCCTCGTCGGTGGTGAGCTCGAGGGTCTGGTCGCCGGTGCGCGCCTGCACGGTCTCGCCCGCCAGCGCCTGCCCGTCGGCGTCGGTGAACTCGCAGACCAGCAACGCGGCGTCGTCGGAGGGAGCCAGCGGCGCGCCCGGACCCTCGGCCTCCTCGTCGAGCACCTCGATGCGATAGGTCTTCTCCTCGGGGACGCGGGCGCGCAGCACGCCCTCGTCGTCCGTGGTCAGCGTGCCCGACAGGACCGCGCCGGAATCCGGATCCACGATGCGCACCGGCTGGTTGGACAGCGCCGTGCCGCCGACGGACTTCACCTCCACGGCGATGAGGTGGACGTCGTCCTCCTCCTTGAGCACGAACACGTAGGGGTTGTCATGATCGGCGGCCGGCAGGCCGTGCGCCTGGAACGTGTGCCCCAGGATGCTCAGCTCGTAGGGCGAGAGCTGCACCACGGCCCGGATGAATCCTTCGTCGTCGGTGGTGAGCTCGAGCGTCTCCTTCCCCACGCGGGCCTCCAGCTTCTGCCGCGCCAGCGGGCCCCCCTCCGCGTCGAGGAACTGGCAGACGAGGACCGCCGGCTGCTCCGCGGCGGCGAACGGCGGCGGCGCATGATCGGACTGGTCGTCGAGGATCTCGATCCGATACTTCTTCGCTTCCGGCACCCGGGTGGACAGGACGCCTTTCGCGTCCGTGTTGAGCACGGGCGTCACCGGCTTGCCGCTGTCGGGGTCGATCACCTGCACCGGATGGTTGACCAGCAGGGTGCCGCCGACCGCTTTCACCTCGACCGAGATGAGGTGCACGTCCTCGGGCGGCTTCTGCACCGTCTGCGCCGCGGCCGCGCTGGCCGCCTTCGCCTGCTTCTGCTGCTCCTTCGCGGCCTTCTTCTCCGCCTCGCTGACCGAGGAGTTCCCCCACTTGTCGCGCGCGACGTAGAAGACGCAGTTGTATCCGGCGGCGTCGTAGAAATGGTTGGCCTCGGTCACCAGGTAGTGGCCCGAGAACGGGCCCACCTTCTTGATGTTCACCAGGGCCCCCGGCCTTACCTTCGGGTTTCCCTGGACCTCGACCTCCGCGGTGATGAACTCCATCGCGCGCCGTGTGAGCGCAGCCTTGGCCACCGTGTCCGCGTGCTCCTGCGTGCCCACCTTCGACTCGACCAGCGAGATCTCCGGTTTGGAGGAGGTGAACTTCGCCAGCGTCGCGCCCGGCTTGTCGCCCGGCACCGTCCAGAGCTCGTCGCCGGTCTTCGCCTTTCCGGTGAGCTCCGACTTCCCCGACACGTCCCAGGCGCCGACCTCCACCGCCGTGGCCGGGTTGCGGAAGTTGGCCACGGGCAAGAAGGTCTTCACGTCCACACCGAAGCTGAACTCGGCGTCGGAGGTGCTCGAGATGACCGGGCGCTCGAAGTGCAGCTCGTTGCCTTCGATGTAGAACATGTAGCCTTCGAGCTCGGCCAGGGCGCGCAGGAACTCGAAGTCCGTCTGGTTGGCCTGGAACCGGAACATCTTCACCGGAGTCGGGCCGGAAGCCCCCGTCTTCGCGGTCAGGCCGTGGTCAGAGGCGATCTGCTTCGCGCAGTCGATCGGCGTCGCGTCGGCGTAGGTCCTGGTCTTCTTCGCCCGCATCAGCCGGTGGGACCGATCGAGCCCGCGCAGCACCAGCACGCTGGGCCCCGACCGCTCCAGCTCGGTGCGCCAGGCCGTGACCTCGCCCTCGAAGACCTTCTGCAGCTTTCCCGGCACGCCCAGCTCGATCTTCACCTCCTTGCAGTCGGTGAAGGTCGGCTTGCCCTGCCACTTGAGCTCCGGGTCGGAGACGATCAGCTCGAAGGCGCTGGCGCTGGCGCGGCTCTGGAACACCCGGATGCCGAGCACCGCGGCGGCTTCTTCGCCCTGGAGCTTGTTGCCGTCCAGGGTGACGGCGCATTCGGCTTTCCAGCGTGGATCGTCCGGCACCTGCACGAACCTCTGACGGCCCTCGGCCGGGCCTATCGTTTCGGGCGTGCTCGACGCGCGGACTGCGCGATCAGCTTCCCCCCAGGGTCATCGTAAGTCGGATGGCTGCCGGACGAGGGTCCAAGATTTTTTGATGGCGCCCATCACAATAAACTTCCCCCCACAAGCGCAGACCAACACGTGTTTCCGCAGTCACCTGGAAGAAGGCGTCCCCGCTTCCAGGTCAGCAGAATCAGCCGGATCATGAACTTCGTAAGTGTCCGGGGAACGCCAACGCCCATTCCGAGAGGATGGAGCTGGTCGAGGACTGGGAGGGCAAAGGACATGGCGGCACCGGTGTAGGTGCGGCCGGGAGGTCGGTCAAGCCGATGTCCCGCAAGGGCCTAGCGGTCGCGAGCGTCCCGCCAGGCGCCATCCTTCCGCACCAGTTTCCCGCCGGACCATTCGACGGTGAACTCGCGCTCGCGGAAATGACCGGACCCGACCTGCTTTCCCTCGGTGCCTTCGATGACGGTCTTGCCGTCCATGCGACGCTTGGAAAGGCCACCCTCCACGTCGGGGTCGTCGTTGGGGACGAACCGCTCGTGCCTGGCGTCGGGGTACAGTGACGACGACCAGGTCGCAGTCCCCTTTGCCACCGCCTGTGGCAAGGGCTCGTCGAGCACCAGGAACCGGAACTGGGATTCCCCTTCCTCGTTGCATTGCTGCGCGAGGGCGACCGGTAGTGCCCGTTCCTTCCCCAGGGGGAACACACGGAGCGGACCGCAGTGGACCTCCTCCCAGATCCGTTCGCCGGGCTTGAGCAGGTCGTGGTCCGCGATCTCCACCGGCCCATCGCCGGCGAAGACGAAGACGGCGGTCGCGTAGTTCTTGCCGGTGGGCGTGTACCGCGGCCGGCTCTTCGCCAACGGATACGACACGACGACCACCGCCGCCATTCCTTCGCGCGCGCGGGTCCGGCTGGCAAGCTCCACGCTTCCTTTGCCCGGGACTGCTGCGAGCGCCGCTTCCTTCTCGTTCGCCAGCTCGGCGCCCGCTCCCGTCCGGGTTCCCGCCCGCCGGACGTAGCAATCCGTCCCGGCTCGCTGCAGCTCCCGGCAGCGCCCGTTGGCGGACCCTGCGTCGTCATGGACGGAAGCGACGACCAGGAACAGGTGCGGCTTGAGCCCGGCATAGTCGTCGGTCGCCACCACCAAAGACCGATCTCCTGCGCCGGCTCGCGCCTCCGCCGCTGCCCGGGTCGGCTCGGTGGCGACGACCACCAGGTACTTACCGGCGACGTCGCGCGCGGCTGCGGTGACGAGCAGGAACGAGGCCGCGATGACGGATGCGGAGAACAGGGCGCGGTCTTCAGCCATCAAGACACGGCGATCTTGATCAGGCCACTCTCCTCGATCGCCGAGGCGAGCAAACCTTCCGTCACCATGTCGTTCGCCTTATTGAGCACCGCGTGGCGGGCCTGCGCCGTGTCCGGTTGCACGCGCACGGCCAGGCCGACGCCGTTGTCGAACAACGCCTGCGGCGTTAGCCCCTTGTTGCTCCTGTATCGCAACAGCTGCAGCATCTTCAGCAGCGTCACACTGACCCGCATCGGGTCCGCCAGGTTGCGGATCTCGCTGTACGAGAAATTCTGCGACAGCCGTGCGTTGTCCAGGCCGTCGCGCAGGCCGGTGATGAACGCGCGGGTGTCGTCCTCGTAGACCAGGTCGTCCTGCATGGCCTCCGGATTCTCCACCAGCGAGCGGATCTCTTCGAACACGGCGCCTGCCTCGGCGCGCGCGGCCTCGTTGTAACCCGGAGTCGAGGAGTCGCCGCCGTCCCTCCCGCTCCATCTCCAGGGCAGGTACATCGCGTGCTGCAGGGAAATCCGGCGGATGAGGTTCGCGTTGTGCACGTGCGTCCTGCCCTCCGCCGGGTTGGCGCGGAACTGCTCCGACGAGAGCGTCCGGCAGACCCGCAGGTAACTGTCGATCGTCGCCTGGGTCGGGGGCGGCATCTCGAAGAGCAGGCTGCTCAGGTCGGCGGTGCCGAAGATCGAGAAGGCGCGCAGGCGCGCGTTGCGCGTGGTGTGGGCCGCGTTCATGTGCGCCCAGATCGTCGGATTGGGAATGCCCTGCCGCACGAGCTCCCGGAACAACGTCCAGGCGAGCCCGTCGGCGCCGAGCTCCTCGCAGGGGTAGGGCTGCCCGTAGCGGGTCTGGGCGTCGGTGTTGGGAGAGGCTCCCGCGCCCGTGTTGCAGGCGAACAGGGGGATCACGGGCGCGCTGCAGAGGTGGGGCTTCACCTTCTCCACGAAATCGGGCACGCGGTCGACGCGCAGCGAGCCTTCCGCGTTGTAGCCCTCCGAGTTGATTTTCAGCTTCTGCCGGATTCCGTGGCCGTACATCTCCAAGACGGAGATCAGGGGCGGCTCGTCGAGGCCGAGCAGGTCCTTCACCTTCTCGCGGAGCTCCGGAAGCTTGCTCTCCAGCACCGAGTACGACGACCAGAGGTGAAACCCCATCTTCACCTCTCCGTCCTCGACCTTGAACGTGGGGACGGTGGCGATCAGTTCTTCCGCCTGCCTGGGGAACTCGGGGTTGTCTTGGTCGAGGACGAAGGCAACGGCGATCCCTCCGCGCTCCTCGATCTGCCTCCGCAGCGTCGCCTCGATGTTCTTCACGATGTACGACGAGGCGTCGTGGTAGCTCTGCACCGCCTGGTCTTCGGCCTGGGTCTTCAGGATCGGATACAGCTCGAAGACAGACTCGTACGCCGGCATGGCGACCGTCAGGTCGGCCGCGGACTGGCCAATCCGATCGAGCGAGAGGTTCACTTTGCCGTTCTTGGGATCGACGGTCCCGCCCTCCGCATCGGCGGTCGCCTGGAACTTGAAGCTATTGCTGCCCGTCTTCACGACGATGCCGGGGATGGAGACGACGCGCTGGTTCTCGTGCTCCGCCGAGTCCGTCTCCTCGTCCTGCATGTAGCTCTGGACCCGGTAGTAATCGAGCTCCCAGAGTTGCAGGTGGCAGTCCGCGGCGGTGCCGGAGGTGACCTCCGCCGCCGGATGGAAGGGCACCTGGTCGAAGATGCTGTACCTCGACTCGTCCTGCACCCGCGTGCCAACCGGCACCAGATGGACGGAATAGGTCGCGCGATCGTTCTGGTCGCCCGGACAGGACAGCCGGGCCGTGAACTTGCGGGTCGTCACGGGTCACCTCTCGGATCTTCCGTCTTCGATTCGTCGCGCTCCTCCTGGGTCGGGCCCTCCCAGGCATGGCGCACGTCCGGCAGCGTGGCGTTCGGGATGCACACGCTGATCGACGGGTCGCCGGCGGCGACGGTCGCAATGCAGAACCTGCCTTCCCCGATCTTCAGGTCGTAGTCGCCGGCCTCGACCGGGCCGTGACGGTAGCGGCCGCTGGAATCGGTCTGGCCTTGCACACGGAGGCCGTGACCCTCGAGTTCGAAGGAGCGGCCCGCCAGCACGCCGAGCCCCATCTCCGAGCGCAGCACGACGTCGAAGAAGCCCTGGACCTCCTCTTCGGGAGCCCCCGGCTCGCTTGCGCCCTCACCGGGCTCCTCCACCACCGTCTGAGCGGCCTTCTCTTCCTCGGTGGGTTCCCGCCACTCGTCGCGATGCTCGGGAAGACCGCCGTGCGGCACGTGCACCTTGTGCGGCGGGCTCTCGTCCGCGATCGCCGGGAGGGAGAAGGAACAATCCCCCACTTGCAAATTGTACTCGCCCCCGTCGACCGGACCGTGGCGGTACCGGCCGTTCGAGTCGGTCAGTCCCTCGACCTGGAGGCCGTGTCCTTCGATGCGAACCCGGTAGCGGGCCAGCGGTCCGGCGCCCATCTCGGAACAGAGGATGAACTCCAGGTAACCCTGCTCTGCGGCCTCGGCCTCCGCCTCCTCTTGCGGGGCGACGTTTTGCTCGGCGCGTTCCTCTTCCGTTGGCTCCCGCTCTTCCCGATGCTCAGGCAACGCGTGGTGCGGAACGTGGATGGTATGGCGGGCGCCGAGGTCGGCCACCGCCGGCAACGTGAACGAGGCGTCGCCGACCGTGAGCTCGTACTCGCCGCCGTGGACCGGCTGCTGCTCGAAGCACCCCGTCGAATCAGTCCGTCCGCTGATGCTTAGGCCGTGTCCGGAGATCGTGAACTCATAGCCCCCGAGAGGCTGGACGCCGAACTCGGACAGCAGCTGGAAAGAAAGCACCGCGGGCAGGTCGCGCTGCGTGCCCTGCTGCGCCGTTGCCGCCTGCGCCTGCTGCCGCGCCCGCGCCTGCTGCGCGGCTTGCGCCTGGGCCGCCTGCGCGGCCTGCGCCGCCTGCTGCCGGGCCGCGGTCTGCTGCTGCATGGTGGACGAGTTCCCCCACTTGTCGCGCGCGACGTAGAAGACGCAGTTGTATCCGGCAGCGTCGTAGAAGTGGTTGGCCTCGGTGACCAGGTAGTGTCCCGAAAACGGCCCGACCTTCTTGATGTTCACCAGCGCGCCCGGCCTGATGACCGGGTTGCCCTGCACCTCGACTTCCGCGGTGATGAACTCCATCGCCCGCCGGGTGAGGGCCGCCTTGGCGACGGTATCCGCGTGCTCCTGCGTTCCCACCTGCGACTCGACCAGCGACATCTCCGGCTTGCTGGAGGTGAACTTCGCCAGCTTCGCGCCGGGCTTCACTCCGGGAACCGACCAGAGCTCGTCGCCCGTCTTCGCCTTCCCCGTCAGCTCCGATTTCCCGGAGGTGTCCCACGCCCCGACCTCGACCACCCCCGCAGGCTTGCGGAAGTTGGCCTTGGGCAGGAAGGTCTTCACGTCCTCGCCGAACGTGAATTCCACGTCGTCGGTGCTGGGGATCTGGGGCCGCCCGAAGTGCAGTTCGCTCCCGTCGATGAAGAACAGGTAGCCTTCGAGCTCCGCCATCGCGCGGAGAAACTCGAAGTCGGTCTGGTTGGCCTGGAAACGGAACATCTTCACCGGCGCGGGGCTCCCGGCCCGGGTCTTCGCGGTGAGGCCGTAGTCGGCGGCAATCTGCTTTGCGCAATCGATCGGGGTGGCGTTCGCGTACGTCTTCGTCTTCTTCGCGCGCATCAACCGATGCGAGCGATCGAGCCCGCGCAACACCAGCACGCTCGGGCCCGAGCGCTCGAGCTCGGTGCGCCAGGCCGTGACCTCGCCGTCGAAGACCTTCTTGAGCTTTCCAGTCACCCCCAGCTCGATCTTCACTTCCTTGCAGTCGGTGAAGGTCGGCTTGCTCTGCCACTTCAGCTCGGGGTCGGAGACGATCACCTCGAACGCGCTGGCGCCGGAGCGCGTCTGGAAGACGCGGATCCCCAGGATCGCGGCGGCCTCCTCGGGCTGGAGCCGGTTGCCGTCCAGGTGCACGGCGAAATCCGTCTTCATCCGGGCTTCGGGCACCGGTGCAGCTCTCCCCCACAAGCGCAGACCTACGCCTTTTTCAGTATACCGGTTTCCCGGGTCGCTTGGAAGGGGGTCGAGCGGGCGGGCTCGTCATCTGGCGATCATGAAGGTGCGGAACTCGCCCAGCGCCTTCGACCAGCGCACGCCGACGTCCTCGACCATCGCCGCGGGCGGGCCACGCTTGCACCAGTCGACGAATTCCTCGATCCGCTCGCGCGGGCCTTCCACCACCGCCTCGACCCTGCCGTCCGGCAGGTTGCGGATCTCTCCCACCAGCGAGAGCCGCATCGCTTCCTGCTGCGCGCTGGCGCGGTAGAAGACGCCCTGCACGCGACCGCCGATGAGCAGGACCGCCCGCTCGGGCGCCGTCACTTCAGCATCTCCCTGAATCCGTTCTCGTCCACCACGCGCACGCCCATCTCCTGCGCCTTCTTGAGCTTGCTGCCGGCGTCCTCGCCGGCCACCACCAGGTCGGTCTTGCGGCTCACCGACCCGGACACCCTGCCACCCCGGCGCTCGATCTCGGCCTTGGCCTGCTCGCGAGAATACTGCGTCAGGGTCCCGGTGAGCACCACCGTCTTTCCCGCGAACGGCCCGGCGGTGGAAACCGCCTGCTCGGGCTCGGGGCGTACGCCCGACTCGAGGAGCTGGGCGATCATCTCGCGCTGCCCGGGCATGGCGAGGAACTCGTGGATCTGCCGCGCCACCTCGGGACCCACGTCGCGGACGGATTTCAGATCTTCCACCGTCGCGTCCAGCAGCGCCTGCAGCGAGCCGAAGCGCCGGGCGAGCGCGAGGGCCGTCGCCTCGCCCACCATGCGGATGCCCAACGCGTAGATCACGTGCCGGAGCGGCCGGGTCTTGGACCTCTCGATGGCCGCGAGCAGGTTGCGCGCCGACAGATCCGCGAAGCGCTCCAGGCCGACGAGCTGCTCGTAGGTGAGCCGGTAGAGGTCGGCGGGCGTCTTCACCAGACCCGTCTCGGTGAGCTGCGAGCTGGTCTCGACCCCGAGCCCCTCGATGTCCATCGCCAGCCGGGAAGCGAAGTGACGCAGCCGCGAGACCGTCTTGGCCGGGCAGATTGGATTGGGGCAGCGCGTGATCGCCTCGCCCTCCTCGCGCACCACCGCAGTGCCGCAGGCGGGACACTGCTTCGGCATCTGCCAGGGCTGGCTGTCGGCGGGACGCGACTCGAGGATCACGCGGACGATCTCCGGGATCACGTCCCCAGCCCGGCGCAGGAAGACCCGGTCTCCTTTTCGCACGTCCTTGCGCCGCAGCTCGTCCTCGTTGTGCAGGGTCGCCCGGCTGACCGTCACACCCCCGACGTGGACCGGCGTCAGCGCGGCCACCGGCGTGAGCGCGCCGGTGCGGCCCACGCTGACGAAGATGTCCTCGACCGTGGTGGCCTCTTCCTCGGCGGGGAACTTCCAGGCGATCGCCCAGCGCGGGGTGCGGGAGACCGCTCCCAGCCGGCGCCGCTGGTCCTCCGAGTCGACCTTGATCACGCTGCCGTCGATCTCGTACGGCAGCTCGTGACGTTTCCCCAGCATGCGACGGTACTTGTCCTGCGCCGCTTCCAGGCTCTCGACCAGCTCGTTCTCGGGATTGGTGCGCAGCCCAAGCTCGCGGAGCAGGGCCAGCTTCTCCCAGTGGGACTTGAATTCCAGACCCGGCGTCTCGCCCGTCTCGTAGAAGAAGATGCTGAGCGGCCGCTGCGCGGTGATCCGCGGGTCGAGCTGCCGCAGCGAACCCGCGGCGGTGTTGCGGGGATTCACGTAGGTGGGCTCGCCCGCCTTTTCGCGCTCGTCGTTCAGCTTCACGAAGTCGCGCTTGTTGATGAAGACCTCGCCGCGCACCTCGAAGAGCGGGGGCGGCGACCCCTTGAGCTGGAGCGGGACCATCTTGATGGTGCGCAGGTTGGCGGTCACGTCCTCGCCGGTCAGGCCGTCGCCCCGGGTCGCGCCCTGCACGAACTTCCCGTTCTGGTAGGTGAGCGTGACCGCCAGTCCGTCCAGCTTGGGCTCCACCACGTAGCGCACCGGCTGCTCGCCGAGCAGCCGGTGGACCCGCGCGTCGAACTCGAGGAACTCCTCCCCGGTCATGGCGTTGGCCAGCGACATCATCTGCCGCCGGTGCGTCACCTTGGCGAACTTCTCGCTCGGGGCGGCGCCCACGCGGCGGGTGGGTGAATCCGGCGTGATCAGGTCCGGATGGTCCGCCTCCAGCTGCTCCAACTCGCGGAAAAGGCGGTCGTACTCGGCGTCGCTGAGGGTCGGCGCGTCGAGCACGTAGTAACGGTGGCTAGCCTCGCGGAGCTGGGCGCGGAGCTCTTCCGCCCGAAGGGCCGGATTTTCCATGCCTTGCGCAGAATAACGCATTGACGGTACCGGCAGGTGCCGCTACATTCCCCCCGCTCCTGAGTTGTCCCACTTCAACGCGCGCCGCCCAACCGGGCGAGCAGCGCCCCACCCAGATGAACCTGTCCGAGCTGAAGGAAATGAAGATCCTGGCCCTCGCCAAGCTGGCGAAGGAGCTGAACATCGAGGCGCCGGGCGCGCTGCGCAAGCAGGAGCTGATCTTCCACATCCTGCAGGCGCAGAAGACCGATACGCCCATCACCGCCGAGGGCGTCCTGGAGGTGCTGCCGGACGGCTTCGGCTTCCTACGCAGCCCGGACTTCTCGTTCATGCCCGGGCCGGACGACATCTACGTCTCGCCCTCGCAGATCCGCCGCTTCAACCTCCGCACCGGCGACATGATGCTGGGGCAGGTCCGCCAGCCCAAGGACAGCGAGCGGTACTTCGCGCTGCTCAAGGTCGACTCGATCAACTTCCAGGAGCCGGTCGAAGGCAAGCAGCTATTGCTCTTCGACAACGTCACCGCGCTCTACCCGACCCGGCGCATCAACCTGGAGCACAAGAACACGGACATGAGCACGCGGATCATCGACCTGCTCAACCCGATCGGGTTCGGGCAGCGGTGCCTGATCGTCGCTCCGCCGCGCGCCGGCAAGACCGTGCTGCTGCAGGACATCGCCCACGCGGTCACCGCCAATCATCCCGACGCCTTCCTGATCGTGCTCCTGATCGACGAGCGGCCCGAGGAAGTCACCGACATGCTGCGCACCGTGCGCGGCCAGGTGGTGTCGAGCACGTTCGACGAGCCGGCCACCCGCCACGTGCAGGTGGCGGAGATGGTGATCGAGCAGGCCAAGCGCCTGGTGGAGGGCGGCAGGGACGTGGTGATCCTGCTCGACTCCATCACCCGCCTGGCGCGCGCCTACAACTCCACCGTGCCTCCCTCGGGGAAGATCCTCTCCGGCGGCGTGGACTCCAACGCCCTGCACAAGCCCAAGCGGTTCTTCGGCGCGGCCCGCAACGCCGAGGAGGGCGGGTCCCTCACCATCATCGGCACCGCGCTGGTCGACACCGGCTCCCGCATGGACGAAGTGATCTTCGAGGAGTTCAAGGGGACCGGCAACAGCGAGATCGTGCTCGACCGCAAGCTGATGGAGAAGCGGATCTTCCCCTGCCTCGACATCAACCGCTCCGGGACCCGCAAGGAAGAGCTCTTGATGGACGACAAGCAGCTCAACCGCGTGTGGATCCTGCGCCAGCTCTTGCACCCGCTGAACACCATCGACTCGATGGAGTTCCTGCTCTCCAAGATGCGCGGGACCAAGTCGAACAAGGAGTTCCTCGATTCGATGAGCCGCTGATGGGCGCTGGGGGGCCGCCGCTGGTGTGCCTGCGCGGGACGATCATTTGACGTGGTCGCGCGCCACGAAGGATTGAAGCTCCTCGCGCGAGGTCACTCCGCTCATGCTGAAGCGGTAGAGCGAGAAGAGCTTGGCGTTTCCGTGCGCCATGCCGGCCAGCGCAGCCCGGTAGCCCGCCTCCCGCGCCAGCTCGGCCGTGCGCGCCCGCATCGAGTTGTAGGGATAGGCGAGGACCTCGATCGGCCTTCCCATCTGCTGCTCCAGGGCTCGCCTCGATTGCACCAACTCGTCGCGCACGCGCTCGTCCGGCAGATCGGCGAGTCTCTGGTGATCGACGGTATGGGAGCCGATCTCCATTCCCGCCGCGGCCAGCGCGCGAGCCTCACTCCAGTCGAGGTACCCCGGCTGCCCCACAAGACTCGTGATCAGGAAAAAGCTCGCCCGCATGCCGCGCGCCCGCAGCGCGGGCAGGACGACCCGAACCGCGTCCTGCTTGCCGTCGTCGAAAGTAAGGACGATCGGGCGCGCCGGAAGCCGGCTTCCTTCCAGGAAGTCGTGCACCGAGATGGTCTGGAATCCTTCCGCCTTGAGCCAGTCGAGCTGCTGCTCGAAGGCCGGCTGCGGCACCGTGTACTCGTCCGCCACCGCGCCCACGGAGTGGTACCCCAGGATCGGCACGGCCGGCTTGCCGCGGGAGCAGCAGGCCAGCAGCAGCGCCACGAACAGACGCTTCACCGCGGCTTCCCGATCCCATTGCGGACCAGGTGCCAGGTGTACGCGCCACCCAGGGCCAGCACCACCGCGTCGGGCAGGAATCCCGCGATCCAGGCGTTGAGGCCGTTCTCGGCCAGGGCGACTCCGAACCGGGAGAGCGCGTAGAACCCGATGAACATGCCGACCGTGATGATGTACGCCGAGGCGCGGCCGCCCCTGGAGAGGACGGCGAGCGGCACGCCCAAGAAAGCGAACGCGAAGCACGCCAGCGGCACCGCCCAGCGCCGCACCAGGTCCACCCGCAGCCGCGCCGATTCCCGGACCTCGCCCCGGCGCGCCAGCTCGGCGAGGCGGGCGCGCATCATCGGCTCGGTCATCGCCGCCTCGTTGCGGGCGAACTTGTTCTTGTGCATGACGGATTCCTGGACGCCGACGACGAAGCGTCCTTCCTTGAACCGCGCCAGCGTCTCGCCCTTGGCCTCCATGCGGTGCAGCTCGCCCTGGAAGAGCCGCAGGGCGATGGCCGGTCCGCCGGTGTCTTCGATGTGCCCGAGCTCCGCCAGCGCCAACACCGGCGCGCCGTCTCCGACGTCGTCCTCGATCAACACCCCGCGCCAGGTCGCGTAGGTCCCCGGCTCCGCCGGGTCCTCGCTGCTCACGTAGATCATGAACCGCGGCAGCCCGTCGTTGAAGATGCCGGGCTCGAGACCGGACTGGAGGTTGCGCTTGATCACGTCGTTGAGCACGCGGTTGAGCTGCTGCAAGCCCCAGGGCTCGGCCCACTGGGTCAGCGCCGCCACCACCACCGCGAGCGCGAGGCCGATGGCGAGGGGCACCCGGTAGAACCGCAGCGGGTGCGTGCCGGCCGCGCTGAGCGCGAGGACTTCCTGGTCGGCGGCCAGCCGGCCCAGGCCGAGCTGGACGCCGAGCATGAACGCGACCGGGACGGCCACCACCAGGAAGTGTGGAGCCAGGGCCGCGGTCACGCGGAGGAGATCCTCCAGCGTGACCGCGCTGCTGAAGACCACCTCGTTGAGCTGCAGGAGCTGGAGGATGACCAGGAGCTGCAGGATGGCCAGCATCCCGACCCCGAGCGGCATGCTGATCTCCCGCAGCAGGAGCCGGTCCAGGAGCGACATCGCCGCGCTTATAGTATGTAGACCGCTCTTGGACCGCCGGAAAATCGCCGCGGCGCTCGCGCTGGCCGGCCTCACCGCGCACGCGTTCTTCCTCCCGATCTCCATCGCCGGAATGCAGATCGCGCTCGCGGTCGCGGCGGCCGGAGTGCTGCTCTCCCCTCCCCGCCCGCTTCGGACCCCGCTCGATCTGCCGGCGGTGGCGTTCGTCGCGGTCGCGATCCTCTCCGACGCGCTCTCGCCCCATGGATGGCCGGACCTGGCCGCGGCGACGCTGTGGAGGTCGGTCCTCGGCTTCTTCGTCGTCGCGCACGCGCTGCGGCTCTTGCAGCCGCGCGCTCCCGCGCAGCTGATCCTCTGGGCCGCCGGCGGCCTGCTCTGCGCCTCGATCCTCGGGGTGCTGCAGTACCGGACCGGCCTCGATCTGGTCCATCTGCTGGGCCTGCGGCAGGAGCCCGCCCTGGTCCAGGCGCCGGGAGCGGAGGGTCGGTTCGGGGCGATGGGCTTCTTCACCTCGCGCCTGACGTTCGGGCACAACGCCGCGGTCCTGCTCGCGCTGTTCGGGGGCGCTCTCGCGGCGCGAGCCCTGCCGCGGCCCGCCGCGATCGCGGTGGGCGTCGCGTGCGGCGCGGGACTGCTCGCGGTGGCCTTGACGTTCGACCGGGCCGCGTACCTGGGGCTCCTGGTGGCGGCGATCGTCGTCCTGGTCCGGACGCGCCATCGGGTCCTGCCTCTGGTGTTCGCCGGCTGCGCGGCGCTGGCGATGCTGCATCCGGCCGTCCGCGCGCGGTTCCGCAGCGCGTTCTCCGCGGCCGCCAACCCGGACCGCCTCTTCATCTGGTCGCGGGCCCGGGAGATCATCCGCGATCACCCGCTGCACGGCATCGGCTTCGCCAACTATCCGCGGGTGTGCGGGCCTTACTACGATCGGGTGGACCCGCGCTTCGCCATGCGGACCTGGGCGCACAACCTCGAGCTGTCCACGCTCGCCGAAACCGGTCCGCTCGGGCTCCTGGCCTTGCTCTGGCTCCTCTTCGCCGCGGCGCGCATGCTCCTGCGCAGCGCGTCGCCGGTCGCTGTCGGCGCGCTGGCTGCGCTCGCCGCCTGGCTCACGATGGCGCAGGTGCACGACGTGCTCTACGACACCAAGGTCATGTACGCGCTGTGGTTCTCGCTAGCGCTGGGATGGCAGCCAGCACCACCGCCGGCCAGAGCTGGATGAGGATGCGGTCCGCCGAGGTGCGGAAGATCCAGTCCAGCCGGTGGGGCTGCAGGACGTAGATCGGGGCGTACGCGGCGAAGGCAAGGAGGAGGGCCGTTCCCAGGACCGACGCCGGCAGCTGGCGGAAGTGGGACACGAGCAGCAGGAAGGCGGCGAGCACCCAGAGCGCGAAGTCCTGGAAGTAGACCATGCGGCGAGCGGTGAGCAGGGCGAGCTCCGCCCAGCGTCGGACGTCGAGCGCGTTGGCCACCAGGCTGGTCCGAGTGGAGAAGGCGGCGAGGTCGTTCGAGGGAGCGAGTCCGAGCTTGAAGCAGAGGAGCAGCGCCGTGCAGGGCAGCGCGCCCGCGGCGAACGCCAGCGCACCCCGGGCATCCCGCGCCCGCCAGAGCCAGGCGGCGAGCAGACATCCGGCGTAGAGCGCGCCCTCGTTCTTCGTCCACATCGCCAGGCCGGCGGCGAATCCCGCCAGGACCAGCTCGCGACGCGACTGCGCCTGGGTCAGGATGGCCGCGGCGATCGCGAAGTACAGGGCGAGCGGGACGTCCGACTGCTGGTTGGAGGCGAACGTGGCGAAGCACGGCAGCGTGCAGACCGCGAGACCTGCGAGGAGACCCCAGCGCATCCCTTGAACCCGCGCCACCGAAAGCGTGACCACGGCCACCGCGAGGATCCCGAACACCGCGGCGACGGCCGGGGCGAGGAGCGGCGACTCGCCGAGCCGGGCGAACGCCTGCGCCACCACTCCCGGGACGAGCCAGGGGTAGTCCTGGTGGGCGAGGAAGGCCATCCGCGGGGAAAACGCGGTGCGCAGGTCGTCCGCGCGCACGAGGAAGCGGGCGCGGAGGTTCCAGACCATCCACGCGTCCCAGCCGCCGTCCGGGAAGCGCACCGTGTGCTCGACGAAGGCGGCAGCCGCGACGGCGACGGCCAGCGCGAACACGGCCCAGAGCCAGCGCGGAGCGGACTCGCGCTCCGGGACCTGCTCGGGAGGTCGAAGGCGGAAGGCGATCACCGAGGCGGCGCCGGCGGCGGCCAACAGGACGTCCTTGGCGAGCCCGGATTCACCGAACGCGAGCCGCCAGCCAGCGTACGAAGCAGACCACGCGCCGATTCCCAGCGCCACGGCGATCGCCGCGCGAAATGCCCGCTCGACCCCGTCCGCCGGGCGCCTCGGGAATCCGGCCGCGACCAGGCCCCAGCCGGCCAGGAGGATCGCGAGCAGGCTCATCGGGGCCGGGCCAGCGCGAGCCCGGGGCCCGCCTCCGCCATCAGCTCGAGGCCGCGCTGGCGCAACAGCTCCGGCAGCACGGCCGGGTCGGAGACGTTGGCCACGACCACGGCCGCACGCGCGTCGTCGTAGCGCAGCACCACCGGCGCGAGCGCGTACTGCGCGTGCAGGTACATGCGGGTGCCCAGCGTGGCGGCGTCCTCGCCGAGCCGCACCGCCGCGGGCAGATCGGAGACGTAGCCCACCTCGCCCGATCGGACGAGCTCGCGCAATGCCTGGTAGCGCAGATCGATGGGGGCGCGGGGCGGCTCGTGCCGGGGCTCCGAGACGAAGTGGAGCCAGAGGATCCGGAGCATCCCGATCGCGGCGAGCGCCACGAGGGCCGCGGTCGTCCGCCGCCGGCTCACGGTTCCGTGCGCCCGCGGTGGAACAGCCAGGAAAGCCGCGGCAACTGGACGCTCGTCCGGTTTTTCGGCAGGGCCAACGGCTTGATCTTAGCAGACTGATCCGCTATTCACTCGCACCCTTTGCCCGGCGGAAGACCCCGCGCGAGTGTGCGCGAGCAATCCGCGGGCGGTCACGAGAGAAGCAAAATGCGCGAGAACATCCACCCCGCCTACCCCACCGCGAAGGTCCACTGCGCCTGCGGCGCGACCTGGGAGACCCGGTCCACGCACGGGGACCTGCACCTGGACATCTGCAGCAACTGCCATCCGTTCTTTACCGGCAAGCAGAAGCTGATCGACACGCAGGGCCGCATCGACCGGTTCAAGAAGAAGTACGCGAACGCCCCGGCGACTCCGCCGAAGAAGAAGGCCGCGGCGAAGAAGGAACCCGCCAAGCCCGAGAAGCCGAAGGAAAAGAAGCCCAAGAAGGAAGCGAAGGCTTAGGCGCAGTCGGGATGGCGCCGAACCCTCATCAACACAAAGGGCCGCTCGCTGGGGAAGCGAACGGCCCTTCTTCTTTCACGGACCCCGAGGGGGGGATTCGGGGCCGGGAAAATAACGACGGCGGCGGTCGGCGGGGGCGAGGGGGGGAATCTCGACCTATCGGCGACCGCCACCGCCCGCCCGTTACTTCTCGCGGGCAGCCACGCGGTTCAGTCCCTCCTCGTCCCGGAGGACGAGCAGCCGGCCCTGGTTCGCCAAAAGACCGTCCCGCTTCATCTTGTTGATCAAGGTCGACACGAACGAGCGCGAGGCCCCGACCAGGTCGGCCAGATCCTGCTGCGTGATCCCGTGCAGACAGAGCTCGTTTCCCGGCGCGATGCGCTCGCCGTGCGCCTGGGCAAGGGCGATCAGCATCTCGGCCAGCCGCGCCGGCACGTCCTTGCGCGTGAGGCCGAGCACGCGCTGCCGGAGCTGCCGGACGCGATCGTTGAGAGCCCGGATCACGTCCACCGCCAGCGCGGGGCGCGCCTCGAGCAGCGCCCGGAAGTCGCGGCCCTCGATGCTCCAGACCTCGCACTTGCCGGACGAGACCGCCAACTCCTCCATCAGCGAGCCCTCCGGGCGAAGCACTTCACCGAAGAGATCGCCCGGCTTGAGGATGGCGAGCACCGACCGGCTCTTGCCCTTCCCCTGCCTTAGCAGGCGCACGCGCCCGGAGCGGAGGAGGTAGACCTTGTCGGCCGGCAGGCCAGGCCGATAGATGACCGCCCCATGCCCGAACGTCTCCACCTTGAAGTAGCCGCGGAAGTCGACCACGTCGGCCGGTGGCAGGCTCGGGGAGGCGAGCGGCTGGAACTGCGGTTGGAAGCGCGGGTCGGTTGTGAGGGGACGCATGGTGGAGCTCCAGTCGAAGAGGGTGTCGGCCGGTTGTCAGAGCACCAGACATGCCAACCTTTGAGCATTCAGAAATTGCTGTATTTTCATACATGTGAACGCTAGTTCACACTCCAGACAGGGGTGCGGTTGAACGGTTCGTTCAGCCGGAACGTACAAACGACTGAACGAAACGTTCAATCGGTCCCCTCCGAAATCCCGTATTTCTTGAGCTTCCTCTCCAGCGTCGGGCGCGAGATGCCCAGCATTCGACAAGTCTTGCCTTTATGGCCGCGGGTCAGTCCCCAGACCCTGACGATGTGGTCGCGCTCGACCTCGTCCAGGGTGGGCACGCGACCGCCGGCTGTGGCGGAAGGCGGATCGCTGCGGGGCGGAGGAGCCTCGTCGACCAGGTACTCCTCGAGCAGCAGGTCCCCCTGCGAGAGTACCGCCGCGCGGGTCAGTACGTTTTCCAACTCGCGGACGTTCCCGGGCCAGGGGCGCTTCTGCAGCTTCTCGATCACCTCGCGCGGCACGCGGCGCAGCGACTTGTGGAGGCGCTGGTTGACCTTCACCAGGAGGTGCTCGACCAAGAGCGGGATGTCGTCGACCCGGTCGCGCAGCGGCGCAAGCCGCAGCGTCACGACCTTCAGGCGCTGGTAGAGGTCTTCTCGAAACCGGCCGGCGCGGACCTCCTCGGCCAGGTCCCGGTTGGTGGCCGCGAGGATGCGCGCCTTGATCGGGATCCGGCGCACGCCGCCCACCCGCTCCACCTCGCGCTCCTGGAGCACGCGCAGCAGCTTGGCCTGGAGGTTCTGGGAGAGCTCGCCGATCTCGTCCAGGAAGATGGTTCCGTCCTCGGCCAGCTCGAACTTGCCCGGCTTGGCCTGGACCGCTCCGGTGAACGAGCCCTTCTCGTGGCCGAACAGCTCCGACTCGAGCAGCGTGTCCACGATCGCCGAGCAGTTGATGCCGATGAAGGGCTTCTGCGGCGCGGAGTAGCTGTGGATCACGCGCGCGATCAGCTCCTTGCCCGTGCCGCTCTCGCCCTGGATCAGCACCGTCGTGCGCGACGCGGCCACGCGGCCCACGTCCTTGAAGAGCTGCCGCATCGGCGGCGAGGTCCCGACGATGTCGTCGATCTTGAAGGATCGCCCGCCCTGCACCGAGAGGTAGTCGGTTCCCTTGGAGAGGCGCCGCACCTCCAGGGCCCGATCGAGAGCGACGTCGAAGGCCTGGATGTCGATGGGCTTGTGGATGTAGTCGAAGGCGCCCGCCTTCATGGCCAGGATGGTGGTCGCCATGTCGTGGTGGGCGGTGATCATCAAGACCGGCGCCTCCGCAGCGCGCTTCTTCAGCTCCGGAATCAGGTCGATGCCCGACGCGTCCGGCAGCCGCATGTCGAGCACGATGGCCGCCGGGGCGGATTCGGACGCCATCCGGAAACCCTCGGCGCCCGTGGCGGCGGAGATCACTCCGAAGCCGCGCTCCTCGAGGTGCATGGAGAGCAGCTCCCGGATCGACCGGTCGTCGTCGACGATCAGGATGCGGTCCATCGCGCGGTCAGGAGGAGAACGTCACAGAGATAACATTTCCCCCGCCTGAGCGCTCCTCGATGCGGGCTTCGCCCCTGTGCTCGCCCGCGATCCGGGCCACCACCGCCAGGCCGAGCCCGCTGCCGCGGGCCCGCTGGAGCATGAACGGCACGAACGCCTTCTCGCGCAGATTGGCCGCGAGCGTGCGCCCGGAATCGGCCACCGACAGCTCCCATCCCGGCGGAAGCTCCCGCACACCGACCTCGACCACCCCGCCGCCGACCTCCTCGGCCGCGACCGCCGCCTGCCGGCAAAGGATCTTCACCGCGGTGCGGACGCGGAGGGGATCGAGCGCCGCCGGCGGCATGCGCTCCGGCAACTTGCGGGCGAAGCTCACGCCGCGGGCCGACCACTCGGCTTCCACCCCCGCCACGGCCTCCTCCACCGGGGTCCGGGGATCGCCGGGAACCAGCGACAGCGAAGGCGGGCGCGCGAACTCCAGCACCTCGTTGAGCAACAGCTCGATGTTGAGGACCTCGCGCAGCGCGATCGAGGTGCGGCGCAGGTCGTTCTGCGCCAGCGTCCCGTGCCGCTCCAGCGTCTGCAGCGCGATCTTGACGGCGCTGAGCGGATTGCGGACCTCGTGGGCGACCAGGGAGGCGAAGCGCGCCAGGTCCTCGGCCCGCAAGGCCGCGTCCGCCTGCCGGCTTCCGGCGGTGAGATCGCGCACCACCGCCACCGCGCCGCCGTTGACGCCGCGGAGCAGGAGCTGGGCGGGGAAGGGCGCTCCGCCGCGGAGCATCGGCCGCTGCTCGGCGGCCGGCACGTTCGCGCACAGTGCCGCCAGGTCCTTCGCGGCCCGCTCTCCTCCCGAGAACAACGACGCCGCGGGCTGCCCGACCAGCTCGCCGGCCTTCCGCTGCAGGACGGACTCGGTGTTCCCGGTGGCGAAGAGGATGCGCGGAGCGGCGGCTTCGTCCCAGGCGACGATGCAGGAGTCGGGCGCGGCCCCGACAGTCTTGGCCAGCTCCTCGCAGATCTGCTCGATCTTCTTCGACCGCACAGCTGGATTATCCGTCCCGGCGCCGCCGCCGCCACTCGTGCGTGCGCAGCGTCCGATCGTCAACCGATGCACGGGCTGCAGGCTCCGTTCTACTCTCGTTTCTCGATTCCAGGAGGCTTCATGCGTCGATTCGCCCGCGAGCTGTTGCAAACCGAATCCGGACAAGGTCTGAGCGAGTACCTGATCATCGTCGCGCTGGTCGCGATCGCGGCCATCGGCGTGGTGACGGTCTTCGGCAGGGACATCCGCGAGCTGTTCGCCGGCACGACCGACAGCCTGGCCGGCAACCAGGCGAGCAACACGGCGCGCAAGGCCAACGTGAAGGCCAGCAAAAACCTAAAGACTTTCGGGAAGTACAATGCGACCTCAGGCGATTGAGGGCGCGCGCCGCGGAGGTGCCGGAACCCCGCGCGCCGGAAGGCCGGGGTGGTTCTTTCGTGTTATCTGAGGGTCCATGGGTCGCGACACCAAAGGACAGGACAAGATCGTCCGATCCGACGAGCACAATTCGCGCGGGATCGAGCTGGCCGACCGGGGCTGGCTCGACGAGGCGATCAAGGAGTTCCGCAAGGCCATCGAGCTGGACCCGAGCTCCGCGCACGCCCACGACAACCTGGCGACCGTGTACTCGGAGAAGAAGCAGTATGCGCAGGCGCTCGAGGAGTACCTGACGGCTTTGCGGCTGGAGCCCGAGAGCCCCACCGCCCATTACAACCTCGCCTGCTTCCTCGCCACGCACGCGCACGACATGGCGATCGAGCAGTACCGCGAGGCCATCGAGCTCGACCCCGAGTATCCCGACGCCCACCTGAACCTGGGGATGACCTACGCCGACCTCGATCAGCGCGAGGAGGCCAAGGCGGAGTTCAAGGCCGCCATGGAGCTCGACCCGCAGGATCCGCTGGCGCGGCACGAGCTGGCGGCGATGCTGATGGACGAGGGGGACTACCGGAGCGCCATCGCGCTGCTGAACGAGGTGGTGCGGCTCGAGCCGGAGAACTACGAGGGCTGGCTGGACCTCGGCATCTCGTACGCGCAAAAGGGCTTCTATCAGGAGGCCGAGCGCTGCTACGCGAAGGCGCGGGAGCTGAACCCCGACGACGTCCTCCTGAACTACAACGTCGCCGCGCTGTACTCGCTCTGGGACCGCCGCGTCGATGCGCTGGCCGCGCTGCGCAAGGCGCTCGACAAGGAGCGTACGAAGGTGCGGAGCTGGCTCGCCGCCGACCCGATGTTCGACGGCCTCAAGGGCACGCCCGAGTTCGAGCAGCTCCTCTCGGCGAACTAGGACCCGCGCGCGCCGTGTGGCATGCCGGGACTGCAATCTCGCATTGCAGATCTGAAATGAAGCGCCGATGTAGGTGGATGTAATTCTATCGTAAAATTAGGATCCGGATCCTTGGCACGGATGGTGCTCTATTTCCGACGTGAAGCGTCATCGCAACGCCGGGCGAATGGTCCCCCCCGCCAGTCCGGCACCGAGCGCTTCATCTTCCCCGCCCCCGGACATGGAGTCCGGGGGCTTTTTTTTGGCCGCTGCCGCACCGGAGGTGCGGCTTTGCGGCCAACGCTTTCTTTCACGCCTTTGGTGACTTGAACGCCCTCTCCCGCGGCGATAGATCGCGCGAATGAAGATTGCCACGCTAGCGGTCCACGCGGGCGCTCCCGAGGGCGCCAACGCGCCCATCACCACGCCCATCGTCCAGTCGACCACCTTCCGATTCGAGAGCGCCGAAGCGGTGCAGAGATACGCCCGCGGGGAGGGCGGTCTCTACATGTACAGCCGCGACGAGAACCCGACCGTTCGCGCCGCGGAGGAAGCGGTGGCGCAGATCGAGGGCGCCGAGGCCTGCGTCCTCTTCGGCAGCGGGATGGGAGCCATGACGTCGGCGTTGATGGCGCTGGTCTCCGGCGGCGACGAGGTGGTCGCGTCCACGGCGCTGTACGGTGGCACGTACAAGCTGCTGCGCGACGTGCTCAGCCGATTCGGAGTGCGCGCGCGGATGGTCGAGCCGCCGGCCCTGGCGGAAGCCTGCGCGCAGGGCGGGGCGAAGCTGTGCGTCTTCGAGTCTCCCACCAACCCGGCGCTGCGCGTGCTGGACGTGGCCGCGGTGGCGCGCGCCTGCAAGGCGGCGGGGTTGCGGTCGGTGATCGATTCGACGTTCGCGCCCGCGCTCCTGCAGCGCCCCCTCGAGCTGGGCGTGGATCTGGTGATGCACTCGGCCACCAAGTTCCTCAACGGGCACAGCGATCACCTCTGCGGCGTGATCGCCGGCAGGCGCGAGCTGGTGGAGAACGTGCGCGCGATCGCGCGCAAGCTGGGCGCGGTGCTCGACGCCCAGGTCGCCTATGACCTGCTCCGCGGGCTGAAGACGTTCGCGGTGCGAATCGAGCGGCAGTGCGCCAGCGCGCTCTCCATCGCCCGCTGGCTCGAGGGGCAGCCCGCGGTGAAGCGCGTCTGGTACCCGGGCCTGCCCAGCCATCCCGATCACGACCTCGCCCGCCGCCAGATGGCCGCGTTCGGCGGGATGGTCACCTTCACGGTCGGGACGCGGGAGAAGGCCTTCCGCTTCTGGGATCGGCTCCAGCTGATCGCGCGCGCGGCCAGCCTGGGCGGCCCCGAGACGCTGACCAGCCTGCCCATCCTCTTCAGCCACACCGGCTATAGCGCGGACGAGCTGCGGCGCGCCGGAGTGGACGAGGGCATGGTGCGGATGAGCGTCGGCCTCGAGGACCCGGACGACCTGATCGCTGACCTGCAGCAGGCCTTGATTTAGCCCTACCCGAGCGGAATCACGCGCGCTTGCTTGCGCGCCGCCGCCACGGCGTCGCGGAGGCGGTCGTAGAGCGGCTTCGCCGACGCCACCGGGCCGACGATCAGCTCCGGCTCCACTTCGTCGGTCGACAGCACCGTGATCCGCCCCACCCCGCGCATGCGCTCGATCAGCGTCTGCTCCAGCACGACGTCGCGGACCCGCCAGAGATCGATGCTCTCGTAGCGGCGGCCCAGGATCCCGCGCTCCACCTCCAGGCGCTGCATGGTGAGCCGGTAGCGCACCGCCCGGCGCCCCGCGAACGTAGCCAGCAGATACAGAGCCCAGAAGAGGAAAGCCGCCGCGACCGGCCCCGCGAAGAGGGGTGGGACCGTGTGCTGGTAGCCGATCAGGGTCGCGGCGATGGAGATCCCCGCGCAGAGGCCGGCGCCCCACAGCCGCGGGCGCGCGTCCGTGCGGACGTCGGCGATCGCCTCGGGCTCGCTCTCGGCGGAAACCAGTTGAAGCTGCGTGCCCACGGGACCGAGTCTACCATTGCCCGGTGGAGCCGCTGCCAAGGACCTTCTACGACCGCAACGCCCTGAAGGTGGCTCCGGCCCTGCTCGGATGCGTCCTCGCGCGGCGGATCGGCGACGGCTATGTGATGGGCCGGATCGTCGAGACCGAGGCCTACGTGGGCGAGCACGACCTCGCCTGCCACGCCCGCGCCGGCCGGACCGCGCGCACCGAGGTGATGTACGGGGACCCTGGCCACGCGTACGTCTACCTGATCTATGGGATCCACCAGATGCTCAACTGCGTCTGCGGGCCGGGCAGCGACGCGAACGCCGTCCTGGTCCGCGCCGCGGAGCCGGTGCCGGACTCGCTGCCCTGGCCGCATCCCAGCGCGCGAGGGCCGGGAAACCTATGCAAGGCATTCGGGGTGAAGGCCCGGCACAACCGCGCCGACCTCTGCGACCCCGAGGGCGAGCTGATCGTCCTGCCCAGGCTGGGCCGGCCCCGGATCGTTCGGGGCCCCCGCATCGGCGTGGACTACGCGGGCAAGTGGGCGGCGGAGCCGCTGCGCTTCTGCGACGTGAGCAGCGCGCACCTCTCGCGGCCGCCGGGGCCGCGCTGAGCACACCGGGGCCACTAGAATCAAGTTGAGAATCGCGGGCGATCGGATCATCCTGCGGGTCCATGAAAATCCGGCGCCTGGAGATCTCCGGCTTCAAGTCGTTCGCCGATCGGGTGGTGTTCTCGTTCGACGACGGCGTGACGGGGGTCGTGGGCCCCAACGGCTGCGGCAAGAGCAACGTGGTGGACGCCATCCGCTGGGCGATGGGCGAGCAGAGCGCGAAGCACCTGCGCGGCCGCGCCATGGAGGACGTGATCTTCTCCGGGTCCGAGTCGCGGCCGGCCACCGGGATGGCGGAGGTTTCGCTCACCTTCCAGAACGACGGACGGCTGGTTCCGCCGCAGTACGCGGGATTCGGCGAGATCACCGTCAGCCGCCGCCTCTTCCGCAACGGCGAGAGCGACTACGAGATCAACAAGACGCCCTGCCGGCTGATGGACATCACCGAGCTGTTCCTCGGCACCGGCGTCGGCACGCGGGCCTACTCGATCATCGAGCAGGGCCGCATCGGGCTGATCGTCAGCGCCAAGCCGGAGGACCGCCGCGCCATCATCGAGGAGGCGGCCGGGGTCACCAAGTACAAGGCCCGGCGCAAGCAGGCCGAGCGCAAGCTGGACGCGACCGAGCAGAACCTCTTGCGCCTCTCCGACGTGGTGGGCGAGGTGGAGAAGCGGCTGCAGTCGCTGGAGCGCTCGGCGAGGAAGGCCGAGAAGTTCCGCGAGCTGCGGGCCCAGCTCCGCGAGCTGGAGCTGCTGGCCGCCTGCCGGACCTATCTCGGGCTGCGCGACACCGAGTCCGCGCAGGCGCGCGAGCTGGCCGAGGCCGCCGAGGCGGAGAAGGTGGTGCTGGCCCACGTGGCGCGCCTCGAGGCGGGCCTCTCCGCCGAGCGGCTGCAGCTCCTCGAGGACGAGAAGAAGGTGCAGGAGCTGACCGAGCACTCGCACCGGGTGGACAAGCAGCTCAAGCTCTCCGAGCAGGAGATCGAGTTCGCGAAGCGCGAGCGGGAGGCAATCGCGGCGCGGCAGGTCCAGTACGAGGAGGAGGTCTCGCTGCTGGGCGTGCGGCTTTCGCTGCTGGCGCGCGAGGAGGAAGGCCTGCGCATCGAGCAGCAGAAGCTGGCCGACGCTTCCGCCGAGGATCAGGCGAAGCAGCGGCAGGCGGAGGAATCGCTGCAGTCGGCGCTGCAGGAGATCCAGGAAGCGCAGCACGCGGTGGAAGGAGAGAGGCACCACGCGGTGAGCGTGCTGACCAGGCTGGCCAACCACCGGACCAACCTGGTCAACCTCGAGAAGCGCGAGAGCGACCTCTCCGGACGGGTGCAGAAGACCTCCTCCGAGAAGGAGCAGCTCGAGGCGCGCGCACAGGAGATCGCGCGGCAGCGCGACGAGCTGGCCCACAAGCTCCAACAGACGCAGGCCAGGCGGCGCGAGCTGCACGAGCACAAGCTGGCCACCGAGGCCGACCTCGCCGCCGGCCGTACGGAGCAGCGCGACACCGAGGCGGAGCTGATCAAGCTGCGCGAGGAGCTGGCCGACCGCCGCAGCCGGCTCACCTCGCTGCTCGAGCTGCAGAAGAACTTCGAAGGGTACGGGCGCGGGGTCAAGGCCATCATGCTGCGCGAGGAGGAGGAGCGACGGCGCGACGGCGTGTACGGGCTGGTGGCGGACGTGCTGCGCGTCGAGCCCCGCTACGAGCGCGCGATCGAGGCGGTGCTGGGCGAGCGGCTGCAGCTGGTGCTGGTCGAGAGCCACGCCGCCGGGCTCCGCGCCGTGGACTATCTGCGCCGGGCCGCCCAGGGCCGCGCCTCGTTCGTCCCGCTGACGGAGATGGAGCAGCTTCCGCTGGTGCCGGAGGCCGCCAGCCTGCCGCCTCCGGACGAGACGGTCGGCGCGGTGGAGGTGGTGCACTGCTCTCCGGAGCACGACCGGCTGCGCAACTACCTCCTCGCCGACGTGTTCCTCTGCGACACCCTCGCCACCGCGCTGGCGCTCTGGGCGCGCAATCCCGGCGCGCGCACCTTCGTCTCGGCCGACGGCGAGGTGGTGGACAAGGAAGGCGTGGTCTCGGGCGGCGCCCTGGAGGGCGTGGGGGACGGCCTTTTGCACAAGCGGCGCGAGGTGCAGGAGCTGGCCGAGAAGGTGCAGGAGCTGGAGGCGAAGCTCCACCTCGTCACGCAGCGGGTGGAGCAGCTCGCCGCGCGCGTGCAGGCGGCGGACACGCAGGTGAAGCGGCTCTTGCACGAGGAGCGCGAGGAGGAGCTGTCACAGCTCCGGCTGGACCGCGACGTGGCGCGGCTGCAGGAGGAGCTCACCCGCATCGCGGAGCGCAACCAGGTGCTGCACCAGGAGCTGGAGGCCCTGCGCAACGCGCTGGCCGAGGTGGCCCGCGAAGAGCAGGCGTCGCGCGAGGCGGTGGCCGCCGGCGAAGGCGAGCAGAGCGAGCGCGAGGCCCGGCTGCGCGCGCTGCAGGCCGAGCTGCTCAAGGCGCGCGAGCGCGCCGAGGCGGTGCAGGCGGAGGTGACGCGCGCGAAGGTCAACGCCGCGGCGGTGGCGGAGCGGCGCGAGGGAATTGCCCGCTCGCTGCAGCGACACGTGGAATCGCGCGCGGAGGTCGAGGGGCGGCGCGAGAAGCTGCAGGGCGAGATCGCGCAGGGAAAGGAGCGGGACGCGGCCCTGCAGGCGAAGGACGAGGTGGAACATGGGCAGTTGCGCCAGCTCCTGGCCGAGTCGGAGCGCCTGCGCGACGACTTGGGGCGGGCGCGCGCGCAGTACGACCAGGCCCAGGAGCGGCTGCGGGGGGGCGACGAGGAGGTGCGCAAGGCCCGGGACGATGGACGCGAGACCGGCGAGCGCCGCGGGAAGGCGGAGCTCGCGCTGCAGGGGACCCGCCTCGAGGTGACGCATCTGGAAACCCAGGTCCGCGAACGGCACCTGATGGAGCTGGCCGCCGTGGCGGACGCCCGTCGCGACCAGGCGCTGCAGCTCGACCTGCCCAAGGCGGAGGAGCAGATGCACTCGCTGCGCGAGAAGATCGAGGCGCTCGGGGAGGTGTCGCTCACCGCCATCGACGAAGCCCGCGAGGTGGCCGAGCGCCACGCCTTCCTCTCCGGGCAGAAGGCGGACCTGGAGGAGAGCATCGCCAAGCTGCGCTCGGCCATCACCCGCATCGACCGGGTCTCCAAGGAGCGCTTCAAGGAGACGTTCCAGCTCGTGAACGAGCGGTTCCAGCAGGTCTTCCCCCGGCTGTTCCGCGGCGGCGTCGCCGAGCTGCAGCTGGTCGAGGACGCGGCGAACCCGGCCGCCGAGCCGGGCGTCGAGATCGTGGCGCAGCCGCCCGGCAAGAAGCTGGTGTCGGTGAACCTGCTCTCGGGCGGCGAGAAGGCGCTGACCGCGGTCTCGCTGATCTTCGCCATCTTCCTGATCAAGCCCACTCCGTTCTGCCTCCTCGACGAGGTGGACGCTCCGCTCGACGAGGCCAACGTGGGCCGCTACAACGAGATGGTCCGCGAGATGTGCCGCAGCTCGCAGTTCATCGTGATCACGCACAACAAACGGACCATGGAGGGGGCCGACTCGCTCTATGGCGTGACCATGGAGGAGCCCGGCATCTCCAAGATCGTCTCGGTGAAGCTGTCCCAGCAGGACGCGACCGCCGCCGCTTAGGGTCGACGTCGACGTCGTCGTGAGCGTGGACGGCGACGGCGACGTGGCCGTGGGCGGATCAGGTCGATATCGAGTTTGCGTTGATCCCGGGCGGACCTGGGGTAATCTCGTCCGATGCGCACTCCGATTCTCGCAGGACTCGCCGCGGTCGTGTTCGCTTTTGCCGCCCGGGCCGACGACACCAAGCCGCCTCAGATCTCCGACGTCCAGGTCAGCGCCAAAGGCAACCAGGTGCAGGTCGAAGCCCGGATCACGGACGAGACCGGCGTCCTGACCGCAACCTGCTTCCACCGTGGGCCAGGCGGCAAGGCCGAGGCCTCGCAGATGGTCAAGAGCGATCTCGACGACACCTTCCGCGCGAGCTTCACCGGCGGCGCCGACACGGAGTACTGGATCGAGGCCGGCGACCTGCTCGGCAATGGCCCGGCGACGTACGGGTCGTCCAGCAAGGCATTCGCGGTGGGCGCAGCCGCCACCGGCAAGGCCATCGCGAGCAGCGAGCCTTCGCGGCCCAAGCGTGCGAAGAAGGAGCCCAAGCCGCACACCGTCGCCAAGGCTTCTGAGCCGCCTACCATCCAGCACGGCCGGCCCGCCTCTCCGCCGACGGAGGGGCGCGAGTTCACCGTCCGCTCGAAGATCCAGAGCGACTCCCCGGTGGCGGTCGCGGTCCTGCAGGCGCGGCCCCAGGGAACGGCCACCTTCACCAACACGCAGCTCACGCGCGCCGACGGGGACAACTGGGAGGCGCAGATCCCGGCATCCATGGCGCACGGCACCGTGGAGTACTTCATCGCCGCCAAGAACCAGGCGGGACAGATGACCCGCCAGGGCGACGGGGACGCCAAGACGCCGTACACGCTGACGTTCAAGGGCGGCGGAGGCGCGACCCCGGCGGTGGCGGTCGGCGCCATGCCGGCGGGCCCGAAGCCGACCGGACCCTACGTGTTCAGCGACGACCCGCCCGCCCGGGCGGCTCCGGGCCGGCCGCTCCTGTTGCGCGCCCAGGTGGTGCCCGCGACGGACAGCGGCGAGATACCCGATCGGGTGGCGGTGCTCTGGCGCGGCGGCGACGGACAGGACCAGATCACCGACATGGTGAAGGACGACACCGGCGGCTGGGGCGGCTTCAAGGCCGAGCTTCCAGCGCAGGACGAGGGCGCGGTCTTCTTCCAGATCGTCGCCTGCGACGCGTCGGCCTCCAAGTGCGGCGTCGACACCGGCAGCAAGCGGAAGTGGAACGCCACGGCGATCGCCGCGCAGGCCGGGGCGGCGAAGCCGCTGCCGCTCGAAGCGGTGAGCACGAAGGCGCCGCCGTCGCTGCCGGAGTAACCCGGGCGGGACGACAGAGCTTGCTTTTTCCGGGGTCCTGAGCGATCTGCGCGGCCCGTGCCGCTCTCGCTCTCCACCCAGGAACTGATCCTCGCCGCCGCCGCCCTGATCGTCGCCGCGCTCTTGATCGCGCTGGTGGCGCGGGCGCTGGTCGGTCGCAAGGCGAAGCCCCCCGGCGAGCTGCCCCCCGCCCAGGAGCGGGAGACTGTCGAGCCGCCGAAGATCGATGTGCCCGCGGTCGCGCCCCCGGCGGAGCGCGTGGCGCGCGAGCAGCGTGCGCGCGAGGAGATGGAGGAAGCGGAGCAGTCCTTGCGCACCGCCCGGGAAGCGCTGGACCGGGAGCCGCAATCTTCCGCCACCCGCGCCGAGGTCGATCGGTACGAGCGTGAGGTGGCCGACCTGCGCCGCCGCCTCGAGTACGAGCACCGCAAGACGGAGGAGGCCCGCGAGAAGGCGCAGCAGCGGGCGGAGGCTGCGGCGCGCGAGCAAGCCGAGGCGCGCACCCGGGCGGAGGAGCAGGCCCGAGCGGAGGCGGATCGGCGCGCGCACGACGAGGTCCGGCGCAAGCTGGCGGAGCAGGAAGCGGGACGGACGCTCGCGGAAGGCCTGGCGAAGACGCGCGGCGGCTTCATGGCCCGCCTCAACGCGTTCATCGGCGCCAGCAAGGAGCTGGACGAGGCGGCGCTGGCCGAGCTGGAGGAGATCCTCTTCTCCGCGGACGTCGGCGTGCAGACGGCGACCGCGCTGCTGGAGACCGTCCGAGACAAGCTCAAGCGGCGGGAGCTGGAGGACATCGCCAAGGTGAAGGCGGCGCTGCGCGTGGAGATCGAGCGCATCCTCTCGCAGGCCTCGGGCGCCCACGGCGGCCTGCCCGAGGGGCCGCCGCCGCAGGTGGTGATGGTGGTGGGCGTGAACGGGACCGGCAAGACCACCACCATCGGCAAGCTGGCGGCGAAGCTCAAGGCGGGCGGGAGGTCGGTGATCCTGGGCGCGGGCGACACCTTCCGCGCCGCCGCCAGCGAGCAGCTCGACGTCTGGGCAGACCGCGCCCACGTGCCGATCGTGCGCGGCAAGGACGGGACCGACCCGGGCGCGGTGCTGTTCGACGCGGTGACGCGGGCCCGCAACGAGAAGATCGACGTGGTGCTCTGCGACACGGCGGGCCGCCTGCACACCAAGGCGAATCTCATGGAGGAGCTCAAGCGGCTCAAGCGCACGCTCGCGAAGGCGCAGGAGGGAGCGCCGCACGAGGTGCTGCTGGTGGTGGACGCGACCACGGGGCAGAACGCCATCCAGCAGGCCCGGCAGTTCCACGAGGCGCTGGGCGTGACCGGCTTCGTGCTCACCAAGCTTGACGGCACCGCCAAGGGCGGCGTGATCATCGGGATCTGCGACGCGCTGAAGATCCCGGTCCGGTACGTGGGCCTGGGGGAGAAGGTGGCGGATCTGAAGGAGTTCGACGCGCACCAGTTCGTGGTCGCGCTGTTCGAGGGGTAGGCCCCTGGCGCCAAGGTCAAGCGTACCCGCCCAGGGGCCTTTGGCCGCCGAGCGGCTATAGTTCCGGACGTGGAGAGCCGCGGCACCATCCTCGTGGTCGACGACGAGCAGGCCAACCTGGACTCGCTCGACCGGATCTTCGCTCGCGAGGGATACCGGATCCTGCTCGCCCACAGCGGCCAGGCCGCGGTGGACACGCTGCGCAGCGAGCCGGTGGACGTGGTGCTGACGGATCTGATGATGCCCTCGATGAGCGGACAGGAGCTGCTGCGCGCGGTCCGGGCGGTGGCGCCGGATGCCGAGGTCGTCCTGATGACCGCCTACGGGACGGTGGAGGCCGCGGTCGCCGCGATGAAGGACGGCGCCTACGACTTCCTCACCAAGCCGCTCAAGCGGCACGCGGTGCTCAAGAGCGTCCAGCAGGCGATCGACAAGCGGCGGCTGGTGCTGGAGAACAAGGAGCTGCGCGCGCGGCTCGCGGGCGCGGAGCAGCCGATCGTGGGGCAAAGCCCCTCGCTGCGGGCCACCCTCGACATCATCCGCCAGGCGGCGCCCTCGTCGGCGACCGTCCTGCTGCTCGGCGAGAGCGGGACCGGCAAGGAGCTGTTCGCGCGGGCCCTGCACGAGCATTCGCCGCGCTCGCAGGGGCCGTTCGTGCCCATCAACTGCGCGGCGATCCCCGAAACGATCCTCGAGAGCGAGCTGTTCGGCTACGAGCGCGGCGCCTTCACCGGGGCGGTCCAGCGCAAGGAGGGCCGCATCGAGCGCGCGCAGTGCGGGACCTTGCTCCTGGACGAGATCGGCGAGCTCACGCCGTCGGTGCAGGTGAAGCTCTTGCGCTTCCTGCAGGAAGGGGAGATCGAGCGGCTGGGAGGGACGGGCACGGTGAAGGTGGACTGCCGGGTCGTAGCGGCCACCAACCAGGACCTCTCCGCGCGCGTGCGCGAAGCGAAATTCCGCGAGGACCTCTACTACCGCCTGAACGTGATCCAGGTGGTGCTTCCGCCGCTGCGCGATCGCATCGAGGACATCCCGCTGCTCGGGGAGCACTTCGTCGGCCGGTATGCGGCCAAGAACGGCAAGCCCATCCGCGGGTTCACGCGCGCGGCGATCGGCGCGCTCGAGGCCTATCCCTGGCCGGGCAACGTACGTGAGCTGGAGCACGCGGTGGAGCGCGCGGTCGTGCTCTCGCGCGGGGCGGAGATCGACGTGGACGATCTGCCCGAGTCGGTCCGGAGCGGCGGCGCGGCGCGGGCGGCGGGGCTGGGCGCGAGCCTCGAGGGACGTACGCTTTCGGTTCCGCTCGGCACCACCATGGAGGAGATCGAGCTGCGCGTGATCCGCGAGACGCTGCGCCAGACGAAGGGGGACAAGAACTTGGCGGCGCAGCTTCTCGGGATCGCGGCGCGGACGATCTACCGGAAGTTGGATCGGGAGAAGGAGTAGCGCGGTAGACCTGCCACGGAGTTGCTGGTTGATTGGGGAATCATAGACCGATCGCATGGGGAGGATCTGGCAGTTCCCGCACGGCAGGCTCGCGCCGGTCTGACAATTTGTCAGGGGAACCCCCAACGCCCTTGCCAGCTTGTCGCTCGGCTGCTTCCCGGGCGTCCCCGGCCCCGGGTTCCGGAGAGAAATCACTGGCATGACCCTTGCTCTCCGGGTGTTGCATGGGGATGGTCGTGCAGCGCTACTGGTGGGCAGTCGACGCGCTCGCCGTGGTGATCGGCGCCTATCTCGCCGCGCGCACGGTGAACACGATCGCGGCCACGGCCATCGCGCCCAAGCCCGCGCTGGTGCAGCAGGCCAGCGCGCCTTCGCAGGCCACGGTACAGCCGCGCGTGGAGCTCGACGCCGACAAGGTCGCGAAGCTGTTCGACGTCCCGCTGCCGAAGCCGGCGCCGCCGGGCACCGATGAACAGAAGGTGGTGTCCAGGGGCTGGAACCCGGTTCCGGCGCGCTCGTCGCTGCGCGGATCGCTGGTGGGCACCGCCATCGCCGAGCCGAGCAAGTACTCGCTCTGCCAGATCACCAACCCCGACGCGAACGAGACGCAGGTCTACGCCATCGGAGACAAGTACCAGGGCGCGCAGATCTACGGGATCGAGAAGGAGCGCGTTCTGCTCGACAACGCCGGCGCCAACGAGTTCATCGACAACAACCTGGCGGCGCCGCCCAACCTGGGCGTGGCGCCGATCCCCCAGCCGGTGGCCGGGGGCGGCGGCGAGGGCGTGCGGCAGCTCTCCGAGAACCAGTACGTGGTGGCGCGCGCCGAGATCAACAACGCGCTCACCAACCTCTCCGACCTGGCCACCAAGGCGCGCATCGTGCCTTCGTTCAAGAACGGCGTGGCGAACGGGTTCAAGCTGTTCTCGATCGTCCCCGATTCGCTCTACGCCAAGATCGGCGTGCAGAACGGCGACGTGATCCGGCGCATCAACGGGTACGAGATGAACAGCCCGGACAAGGCCCTGGAGATCTACCAGAAGCTTCGCGACGCCAGCCGGATCGAGATCGAGCTGGAGCGCCGCGGCGAGACGCTGCGCAAGTCCTACTCCATCGAATGACCCGGGAGATTTCCGTGCACCAGGTGCGCTGGGCTTCCCTGCTCCCGCTGCTGGCGACGCTCGCCGTCGCCCTTCCCTCGCGCGCGCAGCAGGAGCCGCAATCGCAGCCCCAACCGCAGGGGCAGACCAACCGGCGCCAGCGGCAGCAGCAGCAGCAGCCACCGCGACCGCCGGCAGCGACCCCCAGCACGCGGCCTCCCACCGATCAGCCGGCGCCCAACGCCCCCACGCGGGCTACCGAGCCCGGCCCGATCCGGCCGCTGGACAAGCGCGAGGTCCACACCGGCGCCCGCACGGTGGTGATGTCGTTCGACCGGCGCGATCTCACCGAAGTGATCCAGTTCGTGAGCCAGTTCACGCAGCGCAACTTCATCCTGCCGGAGCGGGTCTCCGGGAAGATCACCATCCTCTCCAATTCGCCGATCCCGGCGGACGAAGTCTGGAACGTCTTCGTCGCCGCGCTCGACGCGAACAACTGGGCCGTCTACCCGGTGGGCAAGTACTGGAAGCTGGTCGAGAAGAAGCAGTCCTCCCGCGCCAACATCCCCATCTACCTGGAACGCGGGCAGGAGGCGCCGCCCACCGAGCAGATGGTCACCAAGCTGTTCAAGCTCCGCTACGTCGAGGCGGACCAGATGCGCAACGTGCTCAACCAGTTCACGTCGCGCGACTCCGACTTCCAGATCTTCCCGCCGGACTCGCTGATCATCAGCGACCTGGGGCTGAACATGCGCCGGCTGGAGAAGCTGGTCGACCAGCTCGATCAGCCGGGCGGGTCGGAGGAGATCCACATCGTGCCCGTGCAGTACGCGGGCGCGCAGGAGCTGGCGCAGAAGCTGACCGAGATCTTCCAGGCGCAGGCGCCCACGCAGCGCGGGGGTTCGCCCCGGGCGCTGGGCGTGGCCGAGCCCATCGTGCAGCCGGGCCAGCCGGTGGGGATCCCGCAGCCCCTCGGGGCGGCGGCCGCCAGCGGGCCGGTGCAGGTCGGGAAGATCATCCCCGAGGAGCGCACCAACAAGCTGATCGTGATCGCGGGGGCGCGCTCGTTCTCGCGGGTGATGGAGCTGATCCGGCAGCTCGACGTCCCCGCGGGCGAAGGCGGCGTCCACGTCTACTACCTCGAGAACGCCAAGGCCGAGGACGTCGCCTCCACCCTGCAGGCGCTGGCGCAGGGCGCGGGCGCGCACCGCACCGGCCCTGGGGCCCCGTCGGGCGCGCGGCCGCCCGGGGTGCCCCCGACCGTCGCGGGCGCGACGGGCGGCCCGGTCAGCGCCGACCTGTTCAGCGGCGAGGTGAAGATCACCGCCGACAAGAACACCAACTCGCTGGTGGTGATCGCCTCGCAGGCCGACTACCGCAACCTGGTCAAGGTGGTCGAGCGGCTGGACATCCGCCGCCGCCAGGTCTTCGTCGAAGCGGTGATCATGGAGGTGAACCTCGACAACCAGCTCGACATCGGCGTGTCGGCGCACGCCGGGACCATCATCAGCGACGTCAGCTTCAAGGGGGCGCACGGTGACGCCCCGGTGGTGGTCGGCAGCGAGCTGGGCAGCCTCAACTCGATCGGCGGCATCCAGTCGCTGGGCGCGCTGGGCGGGTTCCTCGCCGGGATCCAGGGGCCACCCATCACCGTGCCCGGGCTGAACGTGCAGCTGCCTTCGTTCGCCATCCTGCTCAACGCCTTGCAGAGCTCGAGCGACGTGAACGTGATCAGCACCCCGCACGTGATCATGACCGACAACACCGAGGGCGAGATCACGGTGGGCCAGAACGTCCCCTTCCAGGCCGGAGCGGTGCCCGCCGGCTTCCAGTCGCTGGCGGCCGGGACCACCACCGGGACCAACACCGGCGCCGCCGGCTCGATCGCGGGCTCGGTGATCGGGCTGCAGGGCGTCAGCGCCCTCTTCCCGCCCATCCAGCGGCAGAACGTCGAGCTGCGCCTGCGCATCAAGCCGCAGATCAACGAGAGCGACTACATCCGCCTCGACGTGGACGAGCAGACCGAGGAGATTGCCAGCACCGATCCGGTGCTGGGCCCGACCACCTCCAAGCGCGCCGCGAAGACGTCGGTGGTCGCCAAGGATCAGGAGACGGTGGTGATCGGCGGCCTGATCCAGGAGCGCACGGTCCGCGGGGTGAAGCAGGTACCGTTGCTCGGATCGCTGCCGCTGCTCGGCTGGCTGTTCCGCAACGAGACCACGCACAAGACCAAGACCAACCTGCTCCTCTTCCTCACGCCCTACATCATCCGCGACCAGTCCGATTACCGCCGCATCTTCGAGCGGAAGATTTCCGAGCGGGCGGAGTTCGTGAAGCGCTTCTACGGCGAGTCCACCCAGTACGAGCGCCCGATCGATTACGACAGCAAGCCCGGGCCGCTCTCGCGTGTGCGGCGGGGTACGCAGCTGGAGTTGAACCGGCTGGAGAACGGCGGCCCCGGCACCCCCGACCAAAAGGTAATCGGGCCGCAGCAGCGTTATGCTCCGATCGAGATGGACAAGGGCCGGTTCGCCCCGGCGCCGCCCCCGCCCCCTCCCTCGCCTGCTCCGCTTCCCAGTGAGCCTCAGAAGGACCCCGAGCCGGGCGTGCAGACGTTGCCGCCGGAGGAGCAGCCGGCGCCGCAGGAACAGAAGCCGGAAAACGGAGGTTGAGTCTCATGGACCCGCGTTCGATCGCCCTCGACGAGCCACCCGCGCGCAAGGGCGCGGCGCGCAGCCTCGCCGGGCTTCCGATCGGCGAGATCCTGCTGGCGCACGCGGCCGTCACGCGCGAGAAGCTGGACGAAGCGCTGGCCGCCCAGGCCGAGCGCGGCGGCCGGCTGGGCGAGGTCCTGATCTCGCTCAAGGCCTGCTCAGAGGAGCAGGTGCTGAAGGCGCTGGCCGCGCAGCTGGAGCTGCCGTACCAGATGCGGCTGGGGACCGAGGAAATCTCGCAGGACCTGGTCTCCAAGGTGCCGATCAACTTCGCCAAGCAGGCGCGCCTCTTGCCGCTGCGGATGGACGGCGACCACGTGGTGGCGGCCATGGCCGACCCGCTCGACACCGGGGCGATGGACAGCGTCCGGATGCTCCTGGGAAAATCCGTCTTGCCGCTGTTGGTGCCCACCCAGTCCATCCTGGACTGCATCAACTCCGTCTATGACCGCGCCAAGAACGAGGCCGAGCAGCTGGTCGGCGACATGGAGGCGGGAGATCTCGACACCGTCGCCCACGAGCTGGAGGAGCCGCAGGACCTCCTCGACTCCAGCGACGAGGCGCCGATCATCCGGCTGGTCAACTCGCTGCTCTTCCGCGCCGCCAAGGAGCGGGCCAGCGACATCCACGTCGAACCACAAGAAAAGGACATCTGCGTGCGGTTCAGGGTGGACGGTGTTCTCCAGGAAGTGATCCGGCCGCCCAAGCGCTTCCAGAACTCGATCATCTCGCGCGTGAAGATCATGGGCGGGCTGAACATCGCCGAGAAGCGCCTGCCGCAGGACGGGCGCATCCGCGTGAAGCTGGCCGGACGCGACATCGACATCCGCCTCTCCACCACGCCCACCGTCTACGGAGAGCGGGTGGTGATGCGATTGCTGGACAAGAACACCGTGCTCCTCGACCTGGTCGAGATCGGCATGGACAAGGAGCAGCTCCGCATCATGGAGTCGCTGATCCACAAGTCGCACGGGATCATCCTGGTCACCGGGCCGACCGGCTCCGGCAAGACCACCACGCTGTACGCGGCGCTGAGCAAGATCAACCGGCCGGACCTCAACATCATGACCATCGAGGACCCGGTCGAGTACCAGCTCCAGGGCATCTCCCAGACCGCGGTGAACCCGAAGATCGAGCTCACCTTCGCCAACGGGTTGCGCAGCTTCCTCCGCCAGGACCCGGACGTGATCATGGTCGGCGAGATCCGCGACCTGGAGACGGCGGAGATCGCCATCCAGGCCTCGCTGACCGGACACCTGGTCTTCTCCACCGTGCACACCAACGACGCTGCCGGCGCCGTCACCCGCCTGGTGGACATGGGCGTGGAGCCGTTCCTGGTGGCCTCTTCGCTGATGGGCGTCCTCGCGCAGCGCCTGGTGCGCGTGCTGTGCAAGGACTGCCGCGCGCCGTACTTGCCCACGCCGGAGGAGCTGAAGGAGATCTGCCTCACTCCCGAAAGCGTCCGGGAGGCGAGCGGAGGGATGCTCTACAAGCCGGCCGGCTGCGACCAATGCAACCAGACCGGCTACCGCGGCCGCTCCGGGATCTACGAGATGATGCTGATCGACGACGATCTCCGCCAGCTCACCCTCAAGAACGTCGACAGCGGCACCATCAGGCGGCAGGCCGTCAGCCGCGGGATGAAGACCTTGATGGACGACGGCGCCCGCAAGGTGGTGCGCGGCGTCACCAGCGTGGCGGAAGTCCTCAGCGTCACGCAGGAGGACCTGGCCTAGCTCCATGCCTGTCTTCGAGTACACGGGCCTCACCGAGGCCGGCAAGAACGTGCGCGGGATCCGGGACGCGGAGAGCAGCAAGGTGCTGCGGCAGGTCCTCCGCAAGGACGGCGTGTATCTCACCGAGGCGCGCGCGGCGGAGGCCGGCGCGGTGGCCGGCGAGCAGAAGACCGGCCTGGCGCGCGAGGTGGACATCGGCGCCATGCTGGGCTTCACCGGCGTGTCCGCGCAGGACCTGGCCATCGCCACCCGCCAGCTCGCCACCCTGATCTCCGCCGGGATTCCGCTGATCGAGGCCCTGACCGCGCTGGTCGATCAGATCGAGCAGCCGCGCCTGAAGAAGATCATGGGCGTGGTGAAGCAAAAGGTGAACGAGGGCGCTTCTTTGGCCGACGCGCTCGGCGAGCATCCGAAGGTGTTCTCCCATCTGTACGTGAACATGATCCGCGCTGGCGAGAGCTCGGGGGCCCTCGACGTGGTGCTGATCCGCCTCGCCGACCTCACCGAGTCGCAGGCGCAGCTCCGCAACAAGATCATCGGCGCCATGCTCTACCCGGCGATCATGGTGGTGGTCGGCATCGCCATCGTCAGCATCCTGTTCGTGGTGGTGATCCCGAAGGTCACCAAGATCTTCGAGGACATGAACGTCGCGCTGCCCTGGACCACGCGGATCCTGATCGCCGTCTCCACCTTCGCGCGCGACTACTGGTACCTGGTGGTGGTCTTCGTGCCGCTGATGGTGCTCGGCCTCCGCCGCTACATCCGCAGCCCGCGCGGCCGCGCCTGGTGGGACCGGACGCAGCTCCGGGCGCCCATCTTCGGCGAGCTGGTGCGCATGCTGGCCTTGTCGCGCTTCGCCAAGACCTTGGCGACTCTTCTGGCCAGCGGCGTCCCGCTGCTCACCGCGATGGAGATTGTCCGGAACATCGTCAACAACACGCTGCTCGCGGGCGTGATCGACAACGCGCGCGACGCGATCCGCGAGGGCGAGTCGATCGCCGCGCCGCTGAAGCGGTCCGGCCAGTTCCCGCCGCTCGTCTATCACATGATCGCGATCGGCGAGCGCAGCGGCCAGCTCGAGGAGATGCTGCAGAACGTGGCCAAGAGCTACGAGGCGCAGGTGGAGATGCGCGTCGGCGCGCTCACCTCGCTGCTCGAGCCGGTGATGATCGTCGCGATGGGCGGCGGCGTGGCGTTCATCGTGTTCTCGATCCTGATGCCGATCATGCAGCTCAACACGTTCGTGCCGAAATAGCAGTGAGGAGAGTCATGTCTCTAGATTTGAGAGCAAGGTTGGTTCGTTGCCTGTCCCGCCGGCGCAAGCCCGCGCGCGGAATGACGCTGATCGAGATCATGGTCGTGCTGGTGATCCTCGGCCTGATCGCCGGCGCCATCGGCTTCAACGTCTTCAGCAACCTGAAGGAGGCCCAGATCAAGAGCGCCAAGCTGGACCTGCAGGGCCTGGCCAACGGAGTGGACCTGTACCACGTGGAGACCGGGCAGTGGCCGGATAGCCTGCAGCAGCTGATCCCCAAGTACATCCGGGAGATCCGCAAGGACCCCTGGGGCAAGGACTACTCCTACGTGCGCGCGGGCGACGGCTACGACGTCTATTCATACGGTCCGGACAAAGCGCAGGGCGGAGGCGACGACATCACCACGCACGGCGGCGAGGCCGCCGCGTCCTCCACGGCGGGGAAGTAGCGATCGGGATGCGCAGGCGGGGCGAGAGCGGCATGACGCTGATCGAGATCGGCGTCGCCCTGGCGGTGGCCGGGCTGATGCTCGCGGTCGCGATCCCTGCCATGTCCGCGGTGACGCGCGCCCAGCTTCGCCAGCGAACCGGGCAGCTCGCCGGAGCCATCCGCTCGCTCTACGGCAGCGCGGCCATCGGCGGGCACACCTGCCGGCTGGCGTTCGATCTGGACGCCAACGCCTACTGGTCGGAGTGCGCCAAGAACAGCGTGCGCCTGGCGCGGGAGGGAGAGCGATCGCAGAACGGCGCGCGCATCCCGGACCGCGAGGAGTCGCTGGAGACGCGTCCCGGCATGACCGACGAGGACCGCGAGAAGCTGGAGCTGGCGCAGAAGAGCGCGTTCAAGCCCTCCAACGACGTGCCCAAGACCGAGCTGGGCGGCTCGGTGCGGTTCACCGACGTCTGGGTGCAGCACCAGCCCGAGCGGTACTCGACCGGCAAGGCCTATCTCTATTTCTGGTCCTCCGGGCTCACCGAGGACGCGTCGATCCATCTCGCCCAGGGCGACGACGTGTTCTCGCTGATCGTCTCCCCCCTCACCGGCCGGGTGAGGATCGTCGGCGACCGCCAGGACGCCCCAGGGCAGCGCCGATGAGGCGCGGATTCACGCTGCTGGAGGTGATGATCTCGCTGGCGATCCTCGCCGTCGGGCTGGTGTCCATCTCCAGCTTGAACGGCGGCGCGGTGGCCATGCACGCCTACGGACGCCGGGCGACCGAGGCCACCCTGCTCCTGCGCAGCAAGATGCTCGACATCGAGGACGATCTGCAGAAAAAGGGATTCTCCGACTTCGACGACGAGCGGCACGGGGACTTCACCGACGAGAATCCGTCCTCCGACTACACCTGGAGCGCGGAGATCCTGAAGCCGGACGTCCAGCTCGATCCGGGGCAGCTCCTGAGCGCCGTCAGCGGAGGGGCAATCCCAGGGTCCGGCCAGCCGCAGGCCGCGTCCGGGCCGCAGCCGGTTCCCGGCGCGTCCCCGCTGATGTCCGGCCCGCTGTCCGGCGTGATGCAGAACCAGGCGAAAGCGTTCGTCGAGACCCTGAAGAAGAGCGTCCGCGAGATCCGCCTGACCGTGAGCTGGCCGAACGGCAAGGAGCGGCGCAGCATCTCCGCGTCCCAGACAATCGTCATCCTTCCGGAGAGCGTCGGGCAGACGCAGCCTCCGCCGACGCCCCAGACGCAGCAGCAGACGCAGACTCAAACACCGACGAATCCATTCCTCCCGCCGGGGAGCCGCCAATGACCCGGCGCGGATTCACGCTGCTGGAGGTCATGATCGCCATCGCCGTCCTGGCGATGATCGGCGCGATCACCTGGAAGAGCTTCGATGGCGCCTACGGGCTCAAGCAACGGGTGGAGAGGGCCGAGGACCGGGACCAGACGGTGCGCGGCGCGCTCGATCGCATCTCCCGCGAAGTCTCGATGACGTTCCTCTCCGAGCACTACGACCGCAAGCGGTTCCCCCGCGAGCGGCCCACGTTCTTCCGCCTGAAGGACGGGCGCCGGGAAGCCAGCCTCACCTTCACCTCGTTCGCGCACCAGCGCCTGCACGTGGACGCCAAGGAGTCGGACCAGGCCGTCTTCGAATACCGCCTCGACCGCGACGAGGGGAAGACCTCGCTCTTCCGCCGGGTCAAGCCGCAGATCGACGAGGAGTCCGACCGCGGCGGCGAGAGAGCCGTGCTGGCGGAGGACGTGCTCCGGTTCTCCGTCCAGGCCTGGGATCCCAAGGATCGCGAATGGCGCGACGAATGGGACTCGAACTCTCCCCAGCGCACCGGAGGCGTCCTGGTGCCGCCGCGCGTGCGCATCGCCATCACCGTCAAGGACGAGCAGGGCAAGGAGCGGACCTGGTCCACCCAGGCCCGGCTCCAGCTCGTCCAGCCGCTGGACTTCTGACGATGCGCTCCGCTCCCGTCCAGCAGCGCGGCGTCGCCCTCATCCTGGTGCTCACCACGCTGGCGATCCTCACCGCCGTCGGGGTGGACTTCAGCTACAACTCGCGTGTTTCGCTCAAGCTGGCCGAGAACCTCCGCGACGAGATGCGCGCGGAGTACATGGCGAAGTCGGCCATCAACCTCTCGCGCCTCTTGCTGCACTTCCAGAAGCAGCTCGACCAGATGGGCGGCCAGATCGGGGGCATTCTCCAGAGCTTCCTCGGCGGCGGGAGCAAGACGGGTACCGCCACGGCCGGGCCCGCCACCCCCGGACCGACGAATCCGGGCATGGCCACGCCGGCCGCTTCCAACAACCTCGGCATCCGGCTCTGGGAGCTCCTGCCCATCGATTCGAACGCGTTCAACGCCCTGCTCTCCAGAAGCATCTCCGGGCTCGAGGCGGCGAGGAAGGGCGAGAGCGCGCCTTCGCCCTTGCCACCGGTGGGACCCCGCGCCGTCTCGCATTCGTTCGGCGCCTTCGACGGCAGCTTCAACACGAAGATCGTGGACGAGAACAGCCGGATCAACGTGCAGCAACTGGACGGCTACTCGGACAAGCAGACCGCCGTCCTGACGCAGCTCCGGGCCATGATGGCGGACCCCAAGTACGACTTCATCTTCGACGAGCCCGACGCGAACCGCGACCGCGTGCGGAGGGACGACGTCATCCTGGCGATGACGGACTGGATCG
>Ga0137397_10000141_pt1 | contig 47953 bp, 20 predicted proteins | sample czorhiz116metaG_FD_106658 | JGI IMG/M metagenome (GOLD analysis project Ga0137397, IMG submission 106658) | Vadose zone soil microbial communities from Angelo Coast Range Reserve, California, USA - czorhiz1.16 metaG | ecosystem: Environmental > Terrestrial > Soil > Vadose zone | place: USA... | reverse complement strand
CGCTTCTGGTCGAACTGGAACTGTTTCAGTTTTCGGAAGAATGTGGCCCGGCTGACGTGGAGGATCTTTGCGGCCTCGTCGCGGTTGCCGTTGGCCTGGTTGAGGGCGCGCTGGATGTCGTCGCGGGTGATGCCGGTATCGACACCGCGCGTGCCGGGGAGCGAGACCTTGCCGAAGAACTCGGCGTCGTTCTGCGCGTCCTGCACCGTCAGCGTGTCGCCGGTGGCGAACAGGGCGAGGCGGTACACCTCGTTCTCCAGCTCGCGCACGTTGCCGGGCCACTCGAAGCGGCTGAGCAGGGTGTTCAGATCGCGATCGATGCGCAGCTTGGGGGTCTTGTTCTCGCCGGCGATCTTGGCGAGGAAGTGATCGACCAGCAGCGGGATGTCCTCGCGGCGCTCGCGCAGGGGCGGCAGCTTCACGGTGATGACCTTGAGGCGGAAGTAGAGGTCCTCGCGGAACGTCTTCTGCTTGATCATCGCCTCGAGGTCGCGGCTGGTGGCCGAGATGACGCGCACGTCCACGCGGCGCGCGGTCTCCGAGCCGACCGGGCGGAACTCGCCGTCCTGCAGGACGCGCAGGAGTTTGCTCTGCATCGGCATGCTCATGTCGCCCACTTCGTCGAGAAACAGCGTCCCGCCGTCGGCCAGCTCGAACAGGCCGCGGTGCGACGTGTCGGCCCCCGTGAAGGCCCCCTTGGCGTGGCCGAACAGCTCGCTCTCGAGCAGCGTGTCGGGGAGGGCGGCGCAGTTCTCGGTGAAGAACTTGCGATCGCGGCGCGGGCTGTTGTGGTGGATGGCGCGGGCGACCAGCTCCTTGCCGGTGCCGCTCTCGCCCCTGATCATCGCCGGCAGGTTGCTCGGGGCGATGCGAGTCAGAAGGGTGAAGACGTCACGCATCTTCTGGCTGCGGCCGATGAGGTTCTCGAAGCCGTAGCGCTCCTGCACCGCCTGCTTCAGGTACTGGTTCTCCTGCCGTGCCTGCTCGTACAGCCGGGCGTTCTCGATGGCGATCGCCGCCTGGTTGGCGAACGCCTCGAGGAACTCGAGATCCCCCTGGGAGAACACGACGCCGGGCTTGCGGGTGTCGACGTACACGGTGCCGATCATCCGGCTCTTCAGCTTCAGCGGGACGCACAGAAGCGAGCGGATGTTGTAGATGGTGACGCTTCTGAACTCCTTGAAGCGCTGGTCGGTCGCGGCGTCGTGCGACAGGATCGAGCGGCCGTGGCCGACCTCCTTCAGGATGCTGCGGCTGTACTCGGTGGCGTCCTTGATCGTCTGGCGCTCGATGTTGCGGGCCACCACCATCTCCATCTCGTCCGTCTCGCTGCGGTACAGGAAGATCAGGCCGCGCTCGGCGCCGACCAGGTCGATCGCCAGGTCCATGACCTTGTTGAGCAGCTCCTTCAGGTCGAGGATCGAGTTGATGATCTGGGTGATCTGGTAGATGGTCGTGAGCATCTTGACCGGATCGTCTTTGGCGGCCCCCGCCGGCGCCTCGCTCACCGAGCGGATGCCGGGCATCTGGTCCGCGCGGGACAGCACCGTCTGCCGGGTCTCTTCGTTCTCGTAGTCTTTGCGCATGGCCGTGTCTTCGATCTCCGAAGCGGATTGTCTGATGATGTCGCGCGCCGCATTATAGAAGCGGGTCGCGTCGCCGGGCAAACTCTTCGCGGTCAGTGAATCACCCATCAGCGCGTTGAACCGCCACTCGAACTCGCGCATCCCCGCCTTTTCCGCCGCCGCGAGGCCGGCGCGGGCCTCGCGCTCGGCGTCGGCCGGCCGGCCGGCGTCCAGGGCGCAGCGGCCGAGGGTCAGGTTGAGAAGAAGGCGATCGTGATAGCGCAGCGGCCTGGCGTCGAGACGCGTCAGGGCGCGCGTGGCCGTGGCCAGGTCGCGGTGATCGTCGCGGCGGGCCGCCACGCGCGCCAGGACGCACTGCGCGACGCACACGATCCGGGGTCGTCCCAGCTCGCGGCCGATCGCGAGCGCCTCGCGCGCCGAATCCTCAGCCCCCTGCACGGCCTCGTCCTGCAGGAGATCGGTCGCCAGGGCCGCGAGCAGGAAGCCTTCCTGCACGCGGTCGCCAAGCCGGCGCGCCAGCTCGATCCCCTGGCGGTGCTGGTCCTTGGCCTCCTCAAGCCGGCCGAGGTCGCGCTGGATCGCCCCGGTGAAGTCGAAGATCGGCAGCAGGACGGATCGATCGTTGACGGCGAAGCGCAGGGTCCGCTCTTCCGCGAGTGCTTTCAGGGCGCGGTCGAACCGTCCCGCCTGCGCCTCGAACAGCCCGACGTTCTCGAGGCTCTGGTGGAGGATCTCCTGGGTCAGGTGCTCGCGCGCCCAGCCGAGGGCGTCGTGCGTGGCTTGCAGCGCCCCCGGCAGGTCGCCGTTGTCGTAGCGCGCGACCGCGAGCGACGGCAGGTAACGGTGCAGCGCCTGGGGGAGCCGGTGCTTCTTGGCGATCTCGATCGAGTCCTCGACGATCTTCAGGGCCTTCGCCGGCTCTCCCATCCCCAGGTAGTTCAGGCCGGCGTTGTTGCAGATGGTCACGTAGGGGGCGGTGGCGCCGATCGCCTCGGCGATGCGCTGGGCGTCGTCGAAATACTCGGCCGCCGCGGCGTTTTCCCTCTGGCGGCCGCACAGCGTGCCGAGGGTGTTCAGGGTCCACATCTCGTGCAGCCGGTTGCCGACCGAGCGGATCAGCGCCAGGGCGCGCCGGCCGTGCTCCAGGGCTGCCGCGTACTGCCCGAGGAATCCCAGGTTCCAGGCCATCTCCCGCAGTGCTATCGCCTCGTGGGTGGTGTCTTTGGCCCGGCGCGCCTCTTCGTAGAGAGACCGGGCATCGCGCAGGCCGCCCTCGTGGTCCCACAGATCGCACGACTTCGCGGACGACGACTGGGCCAGCGCGGGCAGACGACGCGCGCTGTCCTCCGCAGGGAGGAGCGCGAGGGCCTGCTCCAGGTACTCCGTCTGGCGCAGCGGGTAGAACAGAACGTCCGCCTTGGCGGCGGCGCGCAGGCAGTAGTCGGCGGCGCGGTCGCGCTCGCCTGCCGCCGTGAAGTGGTGCGCCAGCTCCTCGACGACGCCGTCGATCGACGCGGCGTTCGCCGCTTCGATCGCCGAGCCGACGGCCCGGTGCAGGGCGCGGCGGCGGTCGTCGGAGATGACCTGGTAGATCGCCTCGCGCAGGCGGCTGTGCGCCAGGCCGATGATCTTCCTGTCGCCGGATTCGGTCTCCTCGACCGCGAGACGCAGCCGTTCGAGCGCCTCGATCGCCTGCTCGACCCTGGCCGGCTCCCGCCCCGCGGCGGGGGCGAGGACGTCGAGGTGCACGGGCCGGTTGAACACGGCCAGCACCTCCGCCACCTGGCGCTCGTCCTCGGCCAGGCCGGCGAGACGCTGCACGACGACACTCGCCAGGCTCGGGGGCAGCCGGATGGCGTCGAGGGTGCGGCTCTCGGCGATCCAGGCGCGGCCGTGGCGCCTCAGCGTCCCGTCCTCGGCCAGGGCCTTCATCAGCTCCTCGAGGTACAGCGGGTTCCCGGAGGTGCGATCGACGAGGATGCGCGCCAGCTCCAGGGGGCGGTCCTCGAACGGGACCATCGACGCGATCAGGTCGGTGACCTGCTCCGCGTCGAGAGGGCGAAGCGGCATCTGCCGCACGCGCGCCGCGTCGGCGAAGCGGTTCACGAACGCTCCGACGGGGGCGCTCTGCGCCTCTTCGTCCCGCAGGCTGCCGACGAACAGCCAGGGGGCGCGGCCGGGCGCCTGGACCAGGTGCTCGAGCAGGTCGATACCGGGCGCGTCGCTCCAGTGCAGGTCCTCGAGGAAGACGACGCCGCGGACGCCCGCCGCCAGGTGGGCGAGCGCCTCGGCGACGCCATGGATGAACTCGTCCTTGCCCAGTTTCTCGACGGCGGCCGGGGCTCCCGCGCCCGTCTGCGGCTCGGCGGGCAGCAGCTGGTCGAGGACGGGGACGAGGCCCGAGGGCAATGACGCGGGGCGCGGCAGCTGGCGCAGCACTTCGACGAACGGCTGGAAGGGGACGCCGCCGTCCTTGTAGCAGCGGCCGGTGAGGTTGACGATCCCCGCGAGCTGCAGACGGTGCTTGAGCTCGCGCAGGAGCCGGCTCTTGCCGATGCCGCTCGCGCCGCTCAGGAGCACCAGCCGGGGACCGTGGTCGCCCGGGCCGGTGCCGAGCACGTGCTCGGTCGCCAGCTCCATCAGAGTGCTCAGCTCGGCGTCGCGTCCGATGAACCGCCCCGAGGTGACGAAGCTGGCGTAGGTCTCCGGCGTGTCGAGGTGCAGAGGGACCGCCATCCCGGCGTTCAGGAGATCGAGCGCCGCCGCGGCACTCGCCGGTCGGGCCGCCGGCTCGCGTTCGAGGAGCGCCATCACGAACGTCTCGAGACGCTCCGGGATCTCGGGGTCCAGCTGACGCGGCGGTCGCACCTGCCCGCGCAGGATCGCCCCGACGACCTGGCCCGGGTCTTTCCCCTGGTGGGGGAGCGAGCCGGTGAGGATCTCGTACAGCACGACCCCGAGGGAGTAGAGGTCGGAGCGCGCGTCCACGGAGGTGTCGCCGAAGCGCTCGGGAGCGATGTAGTGCAGCGTTCCGCTGAGACCGGGCCGGGCCGATTCCGCCTGGCCACCCGCCAGGCCGAAGTCGAGAAGCTTCGCCTGGAACGGGGGGTGGATCATGATGTTCTGCGGCTTGATGTCGTTGTGCAGAAGGCCGCGCGAGTGGATGTAGTCGAGGGCCCGCAGGCACTGCACCGCCAGGCTGTCGATGCGACCCGCAAGCGCCGGGCGCGGCCGGCGGGCGAGATCCTCGCCCGTCACGAACTCCATGGTCAGGAAGTGCCGGCCGTCCCCCTCGACGCTGCCGAAGTCGTAGACTTCGGCGAGATTCGGATGGCGCAGGCGCGCCATCGACCGGAACTCCTCCTTGAACAGCTCGATCGAGGCGCTGCTGAGATTCTCGGGGCGCAGGAGCTTCAGGGCGACCTGGCGCCCTCCCTGGCAGGTGTCGCGTACCAGGTACACCGATCCCATCCCCCCTTCGCCCAGGAGGCGCACCACGGTGTACCGCTGGTTGATCAGTCGGTCAAGAGTCTCGGGCATCGGGGGCAAAAGCGCAGACGCATACGTGTCTTGGATCGGGGGCGTTCCCCCCGAGGCAATGGCGGGAAAATACTACTAATTCATTGAGGACGCAAAGGTTTTTCTTCGCGGGGCGGGTGTCAGAAAAGCGCCGGGCGCGCTCAGTTCACCGGCACCGAGCGCCGGCCGGTGAAGCGCTGGTAGCCCGATCCGTCCGGATCCCCCTTGCGGCGGGATGATTTGACCCCGTACATCCGGGCGTCGGCGACGGCGATGAGGGCTTCGAACGACTTTCCGTCCTCGGGGAACGAGGCCGACCCCATGCTGACCGAGAGGCGCGCGGGCCGGCCGCCGTGGACCGCGAAGTCGTGCCCCTCGATCGCCTCCTGGATGCGTCTCTGCAGGCGGGTCACCTCCTGGCGGCCGACGCCGGGGACGATGACGATGAACTCGTCGGCCGCGTAGCGCACGCAGGTGTCGCAGCCCCGAAGCTGCGCCCGCACCACGCGCGCCAGCTCGCGCAGGATGCGGTCGCCGGCGGCGTGGCCGTGCTTGTCGTTCACGTCGTTGAAGGTGTCGACGTCGAGCTCGATGATGCTGAGCGGCACCTGCTGGCGAAGCGCGCGGCTGATCTCCTCCTCGAAGGAGACGAACAGGTACCGGGCGTTCGGCAGGCGCGTGAGCGGGTCGATCAGGGCGCCCTGGCCGGCTCCGTACTGCAGGGCGTTGCGCACGGCGGTGGCGACGTGCTTGGCGACGATCGAGATGACGCGCAGGTTGTCGTCCTCGTACGGGCGGCTGCGGAGATCGTAGAGGGCGAGAACGCCCAGAAGCGTGTCGCCGTCGAGGAGCGGCGCGACGATCGAGCTCTCCAGTCTGTCCAGCGTCTTGTCCGGCAAAAGCTCTTCGATGTCGGACCGGCCGCCCTCCCGCAGCACTGTGTCCTGGTGAGCCACGCCGTGGATCGGCATCCGGTGCACCGCCGCCCAGCCGCTCATCCTCTCCCCCATGGGGATGGTGTGGTGCCCGAGGCGCTGCGAATGCAGTCCGTGGACGTAGCGGGCAGCCAGGACCCGTCGATCCGCGTCGTACAGGTACAGGACGATGCAACGGTAATGGACGAGGTGCGCGATCTTGCCGGCGATGAACCCCATCGCCTCGTCGAGATTGAGGCTGCGGGCGGTGCTCTGCGCGACCTCGTACAGGGCGAACAGCTCGCGCTGCGCCGAGTGGATCGAGTCCACGATCGACGTCCGCAGCAGGTTGGTGTCCCGCGTCAGCCGGTCGGTTCCCTTGGTCAGGAGCCGCTTGTCGGGCGCCGCAGAGGTCTCGTGCGAGCGGTTGATCTCCTCGGCGATGAGGCGGAGCCGGGGGAGGTTTCCCACCAGCGCCTTGACGACCGCGGGATCGAACGACGTGCCGGCCTCGCTCTCGACGTACTTCAGCGCCTCCTCCTGTGAGAGCGGCTTGCGGTAGGGCCGGTCGGACGTCAGGGCGTCGAAGCAATCGACGACCGACAGGATGCGGGCGGTGATCGGGATCTCCTCTGCTTTGAGACGGTCGGGATACCCGGTGCCGTCCCACTTCTCATGATGCGACCGGACGACCTCGGTGAGAGGGAAGGGGAAGTTGATGGTCTCGAGGATCTCGACGCCGATGCGCGGATGGATGCGCATCTTCTCCGTCTCCTCGGGGGTCAGAGGGCCGGGCTTGCACAGGATGTGCTCGGGGACGGCGAGCTTGCCGATGTCGTGCAAGAGCGACCCGGCCTTCAGCGCCTCGAGCTCCGCCTCGGAGATCCCCATCGACCGGCCCAGCTCGACCGCATAGGCCTGCACGCGCCGGATGTGCCGCTGGGTGGTGCGGTCCTTCGCGTCGATGGCGAGGGCCATCGCCTCGATGACCGAAAGATAGAGGTCGGCCATCTGGCGGCCGTGCCGGCGGTCCTGGGCGACTCTCTCGGCGTAGAGGTTCAATGAGAAATAGAGGATGTACAGGAGCGGCAGCGACAGGCCCAGGGCCATCAGGCCGAAGCCCTGCACTCCCAGGGTCAGCGTCGCCCCCAGGAGGGCCCCCGCCACGTAGCCGGGGCCGGTCCACAGGAAGTTGGTCCGCCAGTTGTCGAGCAGGGGAATCTCGTCGGTCAGGCTGACGACACCGGCGACGATGAACGAGTTCGCCACGAAAAACGCGGCGGACGACAGGAGGATCGCAGGCCATTCCTGTCCAAGGTCGAGAGGGCCCGGTGTGCCGCCAGCCAGGTGGAAAATGAGACCGGCGATGGCCGACGAGACGGACAGCTCCGCCGCGTTGAACAGGACGCGCACGACCGGAGGGCGCCCGCCGCGCCGCAGGATCGACGCCGCCACCCCCGAGATGGCCGCGGTCACGACGGCGGCCGGTGTGCCGAGCAGGAGCAGGGTCGCGAATACGAACGTGAAGGCGATCGAGACGTTGCCGAGGACCGGCAGCGGTATCCGGAACGGCGACGACACGACGGCCGCCGCGATCGCGACCAGGAGCGGCAGGAGGGCGGGCCGGTCTCCCAGGACGAACGACGCCGCGAGGGCCGCGACCCCCGCCGCGCAGACACAAAAGATGTACAGCCGCACGTACGCCTTCAGGCTCGCCACGCCACAAAGATTGCGTCCTCCCGGGGGGGATTCCATTACTTTTTGGATATCGGGAAGTGGGGTGCCTGCCGCCGACGGGGGCGGCCGGGAGCGGGTGCTATACTCGAAACATGTTGCCGGAAGGCCGTTTGCGATGCCGGGCGCGGTGCGCGCGATGAGCTCGCGCTCGGGCGGAAAGCGCGCCGGCGGCGCCCCTCCGGGCGGGAAGCCGAATGTCGGTCTTCCGCACGGCGGAGCGGGCGCGCCTTCCGGCCGCGGACCCCGTCTGCGGCTCATCCTGTCCCTGCTCGTCGCCGCGCTGGGCGCATGGCTCGCGTGGGCCTCGATCGTTCGCGTGGACGCGGGCGAACGGGTCTTCCGGCGCACCGCCCTGGCGGGAACGGCGACTCGGCTGACGCCGGGGCGCCACGTCGTCGTGCCGCTGCTGCAGCGTCTGGTGAGGGTTCCCGAGGGAGCGGTCCGCGCTGAGTCGTCGGTGCGGGTGCGGAGCAGGGAAGGGGTCGACCTCGAAATCCCCTTCGAAGTCACGTTCCAGATGGACGATCAGGCGCTGGCGGCATTCCTGGGTCCGCGCGGCGGGCGCGGGACGCCGCAGGACGTGGCGCGCCTCGCCGCCTCGGATCTGGTCTCAAAGTGGGGCGCCGGCGGCACGACCGAGTCACTCGTGCTGGGCCAGGGCGGAGCCGGCGTCGAGACGAAGCTGAAGGAAAGCCTGGAAGGGCAGGGGTTCGCGTCTGTGACGCTCCGCCTGCAGCGGCCGCGCGGCTCGGATGCGGCGGTGGCGGCGATCACGGCGCGCGCGCTGCACGATCGGATGTCCGACACGAAGGTGAAGGTCGCCATCCTGGGGCTGGACGGGGCGGACTGGGAAATTATCGACCCGCTGATCGCGAAGGGGCTGCTGCCGAACCTGGCGCGGCTGAGGGGGCGCGGCGCCTGGGGGAACATGAAGACGATGATGCCGTGGCTGTCCCCCCTCCTGTGGACGAGCGTGGCGACGGGGAAGCCGCCCGAGGAGCACGGCATCGTCGATTTCCTGGTCGAGGACCGCAAGACCGGGAAGGCCGTGCCGGTCTCGAGTCGCTGGCGAAGGGTGAAGGCGCTCTGGAACATGTTCACGGACGCGGGCCGGCCGTCCGCCTTCATCGCCTGGTGGGCCACCTGGCCCTCGGAGCCGGTGCAGGGATTCATGGTCTCGGACCGGGTCGCCTACAGCCTGTTCGGGTTCGTCAAGAGCGAGCCGGAGGCGAACGGCGCCACCTGGCCGGACGGCTATTTCAAGGAGATCCGGCCGCGCATCGTGTCCGATCGGTCGATCACGCTCGATGAGGTCAGGCGCTTCGCCGAGGTCACGCCGGCCGAGTTCGCCGGGCTGCGCCGGCGCGTGGAGGACGACCCCAAGAGCGCCTATCGCGAGCCGGTCAACCACCTCACGAAGATCCTCGCCAGCCAGAGGACGTACCAGGCGATAGCGCTCGACATCCTGAATCGGGGCCAGCCGGACCTCTTCTCGATCTATTACCAGGGGATCGACGAGGTCTGCCACCGCTTCGCCCATTATATGCCCCCCAAGATGGACATGGTCACGGCGGAGGAATTCGCCCGCTACCATGAAGTCGTGGAGAGGTACTACCGCTACCAGGATCAGCTTCTGGGGGAGATCCTCGCGAAGCTGTCTCCCGACACCGTGGTGTTCGTCCTCTCGGACCACGGATTCCAGAGCGGCCTCAGCCGTCCGAAGGACGACCCGCCTTACATCGAAGGAAAGCCGGGTCTCTGGCACCGGCGCTACGGGATCCTGATCGTCGCCGGGCCGGTCATCAAGCCGGGACAGCTCGACACCACGAGCCTGCTCGACGTCGCGCCGACGGTGCTGTACCTGGCCGGTCTTCCGGTCGCCGAGGACATGCCGGGACGGGTGATCAAGGAGGCGATCCGCGACGATTTCCTCGGCAGTTTTCCCGTGCGCACCCTGCCGTCCTACGAGGGGGTCGGCCGATCGCTCGAGGAGAACCGGCCGATGGTCGCCTCGAGCGGCACCGACCAGGAGCTGGTCGAGAACCTCCGCAACCTCGGCTACATCGCCGGCGGGTCGGATAAATCTCCCTCCGCCGTCGCCGACGACGGGCAGGGGCAGGCGCTGGTCTCGGCGCATCTCAACGAGGCCGGCCTCTTCCTGAAGAATAAGGACTACGCGCGGGCGCAGGCGGCGGTGGACGAGGCGCTCAAGGTGCAACCGGGGTACATCCAGGCGCTGCTCGTGCAGGTGGAGGTCGCGGAGGGGCGCCAGGACCACGATCGCGCCATCGAGGTCGCGCGGGGGATCCTCGACAAGAATCCCGCGGATCACAACGGGCTCTACATCCAGCTCGGGGACGCCTATCGCGAAGGAGGCCGGGCGCGCGAGGGGATCGGCTACTTCGAGAAGAAGCGCGCGGAGCACCCGGACGTGCCGGAGATCCGGGCCGCCCTCGGCTCGCTTCTTCTGAAGGAGGGGAGGGCGGACGAGGCCGAGAAGGAGCTCCTCGAGGCCCTGAGGCTCGACCCGGCGCTGTCCGAGCCGCTCAGCGACCTGCACACGCTCTACAAGGACACGCCCCGGATGCTCACCATCGAGCCGATCGTGCGCAAGGGGCTGGAGCTCAACGACAAGTCGCTGGTCCATCTGAACTGGCTGGGTCTCATCTACGAATGGAAGCAGGATTTCCCGCACGCCGAGGAGACCTTCAAGCGGGCGCTTGTGATCGACCCGGACTATGCGGCGACGATGGCGAACCTCGGCGCCCTGTACGGTCGCCACGGCCGCCTGCAGGATGCCGTGGACGTGCTGAGCCGCGCCGTCGTCAAGGAGCCCGACAACCTCGAGTCGTGGGTCAACCTCGGGGCTGCCCAGGGACGTCTCGGCCGGTCGCGCGAGGCGATCCAGGCGCTGGAGACCGCGCGCGCCAAGGGAGCGAAATCACCGACGCTGTACAACGCCCTGGCCCTCTCCTACCTGCAGGACCACCAGCAGGAGAAGGCGGTCCAGTACCTGCAGGAATCGCTCAAGCTCGATCCAGGGCAGAAAGACGCGGTCGATCTCCTTCAGAAGGTCAGGTCGTCCCGCTAGGGAGTCGATCGCTCGCGGTGCGAAGCGGCGGAGAGACGGACGCCCTCCGACGGCGTCGCGCCGGCGGGGGTGAGGAGGGTCTCCGGCCGGAGCAGCAGCTCGGAGATCCGGCTCCAGCGCGCAGGGTCGGAGTCCTTGAGGATCGCCCGCAGCGCCGCGTAGTGCTCCCCCAGCCGGTCGAGGGCCTCGCGGAACTCGTCGGGGCTCAGACCCGGGTAGCGGCCGGCGCGGGCCTCGGCGACGTTGAACCCCCACGCCGCCGCCTCGTTGTAGTGCCTTTCGATCTCGGGAACGCCGTCGCGCACCACGGGCAGAAGCGTGGCCCCCGCCATGTGTCGTGCGTGGAAGTACTCATGCTCCAGGAGCAGCGACCTCCAGGCGACGCTGTGCCCCGTCGCGATCGAGGCCTCGTCGTAGACGATGTCGTTCCGCGCTCCCGGACCCGCGTTGGGGGCGCTCCCCCTGCCCGCCGGGTCGGTCGCGCCGGGGCGGACCAGGGCCATGTAGAGGCGACGGGCGACGCCGGGCGTAAGAGGCCTCACCGAGGAGATGTAGAGCGGGTAGTCCGGCCGCAGCAGCGACAGGGTGCGGACGAGGGCCTGTTGATCCAGTCGCGGCCCCGGGTCCGCCGGCGCCGCCAGGACCACGCCCGCGGAGAGGCAGAGCGCTCCCGCGGCCGCGAGCAGGTCCGTTGGAATCCTTGTGCGGCGCCGCTTTCCTTGATTCGGCATGGGTCCTTCCATGTACGGCGACGGAGGCCTCTCTTCAAGGTCTAAAAAGAGGAAGAAGGCCGGCCGCGACGGTCCATTTACAAAGTTGTAATGTGCTATATTGACCGGCCGATGAAACGAGTAGCGAGAGAGAGCGGGGCATATACGACGAACGAGCAGATCGCCCGGCGGGCCTATCGCGCCCTGAAGACCCCCAGCGACACCGACCGGACCACCGATCCGATCCTCGCCTTCCACTTCAAGGGGAAGGACGATTACATCCTGATGCGCTGCAACAAGACGCCGGAGATCAGCATCAAAGGGAAGGACCAGATCGCCGGCGAGGTGAAATTTTTCGCCTACAGCGACTTCAAGGACTACGATGAACGCTCGGTCCTGTTCAAGCTGAAGGACGACATCGCCCTCATCGAGCTCTACAGCAAGGGGGCGATCACGAAGACGACGTGGGATACGTGGGACAGATTTTGCCGCTGGCTCGATTCGCTGGACGAAGATGGAGTGCAGATCTCGCTCAAACTCCCCTGCCTGGTGTACGAATCGGTCAAGCATCAGAAGCCGTCGATGCAGAACTACATCGTCGAAGCGGTGAAGGCGGCGCTCAAGAGCCCGAACCACAAGGACAAGGAAGAGGCATGAGCCGCTCCATGGCCGGTTCCGCGGCCCCGGGCCGGGGCCGCAGCGATGATCGCGTGCGCCCGCGTCTCGCGTGGGCGGGCGGAACACTGGGGCTGCTCCTTTTCGGCGCCGGTGTCCCGGTCTTCGCCGCCGCGGCCGCCCCCGAGACGCCGGCCTCACCGGTCGTCCTCATGCCGCTGGACCAGATCCGGCCGGGGATGCTGGGGATCGCCCGCACGGTGTTCGAGGGGAGCAACCTGGAGGAGTTCAAGGTCGAGATCCTCGGCGTGCTCCAGGGGGCCATCGGCCCGCAGCAGGACCTCATCGTCGCCCGCCTGCGCGGCGACAAGGTCGAGTACACCGGTGTCGTGTCGGGGATGAGCGGCAGTCCGGTGTACATCGACGGGAAGCTCATCGGGGCCGTGTCGTACCGGCTCGGAAACTTCGCCAAGGAGCCGATCGCCGGCATCACGCCGATCGCCGACATGATCAAAGTCGCGGGGCCGGCGCGCGCCGCCGACGCCGGCTCCCAGGCTCCCGACCTGCTCGGTCGATTCGTCGCGTCCCGCTCGGGCGGGGACAGTCCGATCGCCGGTGCCGCCGGCGCTGCGCCGCGGCCCGGTCCGGAGGCCCCGTCCCTGGCGGCCGGCGGGGGCTTTCCGGGCGGGCTTCAGCCGATCGGCATCCCGCTCGTCTGCTCGGGATGCGACCCGGGCGTCCTGCGATACTACGCGCCGATCTTCGAATCGTACGGACTGGAGCCGACCGCCGGCGGCGGCGCCACGACGTCGCCGTCCTCGCTGCCCCTCCTGCCGGGCAGCGCCATCGGGGCCGCGCTCGCCACGGGCGACATGAACATCGTCGGCATCGGCACCCTGACGCACGTCGACGGGAAGCGCGTGTTCGCCTTCGGTCACCCGATGCTCGGGACCGGGCCTCTGGAGATGCCGATGACGCAGGCGCAGGTCATCCTGACCTTCGCGTCGAGCGCCGCGTCCTTCAAGATCGCCAATTCCACCCCGCCGGTCGGCACGATCTTCCAGGACGGTCTGACTGCGATCGTCGGCGAGGTGGGGCGCGTGGCTCCGACCATCCCGGTCTCCGTCCGGATCAAATCCGCCGCCGGCCTGCGCGACTTCAACTACGCCATCATGCGCAACCGGGCCTGGTCGCCGGTCCTGCTCGCGGTCACGACCGCCAACAGCCTGGTGCGGAGCGTCGAGTTCGACGCCACGGCGTCGCTGGCGCTGCGCTGTCGCCTCGACATCGAGGGATATCCGCCGGTGACGTTCGAGGACCTCTACTCCGGCACCAACCCGGGTCAGCCGGTGCACCTGTCCCTGGCGAACGACACCGCCGGCGTGTTCGGCTTCCTGGTCAACAATCGATTCGAGGAGCCGCGCGTCCGGAAGGCCGAGATCGACGTCGACGTGCTGCAGGGCTCGCAGGTGGCGACGATGGCCTCGTTGCGCGCCTCGCGCACCGAGGTGCGGCCGGGGGAGAGCGTCACCGTGACCGCGGTCCTCGATCTCTACCGCGGGCGCGAGTGGGAGGAGTCGTGGACCCTGACGATCCCCGAGGACACGTCCCCGGGCGACGCCGAGATCGTCGTCGGCAGCGGCCCCACCCTCGACAGCCTGGATCGGAGAGTCATCGAGCGCCAGGTCGCCCAGGCGTCGAGCCTCGGCGATCTCGTGCGCCTGGCCACGAGGCAGAGACGCAGCCGGACGCTCTATCTCCGAATGACGCGCCGGGCGCCGGCCGCCATCGTGCGCAGCGAAGTTCTTCCGGATCTCCCCCTGTCGATCTTCACCGTGTTCAACACTCCGCGGCTGAGCGCCGACACCACCCTGATAGGCGAGACCTCGATCCTGGAGATGCCGAAGGATCTCGACGTCGTGGTCGTGGGCGGCCGCCGCATCTCCATAAGGGTGAAATGAAGCGCGCCGCCGCGATCGCCGCCGTTCTGTCCGCTCTCGTCGTGCTCCTGTTCCAGGCCGCTTCCTTGCGGGCCGTCACCTCCCAGACCTGGCGCCAGAGGGAGAGGGACGACTTCGCCCGGGGGGAGACGAAGGGGGTCTCCCTTCTCTCCGACGGCGTGCTGCGCCTGTCGCCGCGTCTCGATCTCGTCCACGAGGCGAAGCAGCCTTACCTCTGGGCCCTCGCCCAGGACGCCGGCGGGAACCTGTACGCTTCCGGCGGGAACGACGGGACGATCTACCGTCTCGGCGCCGCGGGGGCCGAGGTGTTCTTCAAGGCGGGGGAGCCCGAGATCCACGCCCTGGCGATCGACAAGTCCGGAAACGTGCTGGCCGGCGGATCGCCGGGCGGCAAGATCTACAAGATCGCGCCGGGCGGCAAGGCCGTCTGGACGTACGACAGCGGCGAGAAGTACATCTGGGCCCTGGCGTTCGACCGCCAGGGGATCCTGTACGCCGCCACCGGGATCGACGGCCGGATCCTGCGGGTCGATCCCGACGGTCACGGCCGCGTGTTCTTCGACTCGGCCGAGACGCACATCCGCTCTCTCATCACGGATGCCAAGGGGGATCTGATCGCCGGCTCCGAAGGGCATGGGCTGGTGTTCCGGATCTCCCCCGCGGGCGAGGGGTTCGTGCTGTACGACGCGCCCCTGGCGGAAGTCGTCGCGCTGGCGCTCGGGAAGGACGGGACGATCTACGCCGCCGTCGCCGGCGAGTCGGGGCGCGGGGCGCGGCCGGCCGCGGCTCCGCCGCCGCCGACCCCCCCCGCGCCGGCTCCGTCCTCCGGCACCGAGGGTGCGGCGCCGCAGCCGTCACCGACACCGTCGCAGGAGCAGCAGCCTACGCCGGAGCAGCGCGTCCCGATCGGCATGGAAGGGAAGGTCCTGGCGATCTCCCCGGAGGGGTACGCGCGCGAGGTCTGGTCGGGCAGCCAGGAGGCGATCCTGTGCCTCGCGGTCGCCGCGAGCGACGATCTCCTGATGGGCTCGAGCACGCAGGGGAAGATCTATGCGCTCGACGCCGCCGGGAACGTCGACGAGATGGTGCGCCTCGCGTCGGGACAGGTGACGGCCCTGCTGCGGCTGGGAGCGGACGGAGCGGCGCTGAAGGGCCAGGAGAAGCCGGCGGGGCCGCCGCGGCAGGGGGACGTCGCCGTCGCCGGCAGCAATTCGGGAAGCCTGTCGCTCCTGCGCCCCGGCTTCGCGCGCTCGGGAACCTACGAGTCGCGCGTGCTCGACGCCCGATCGTTCGCCACCTGGGGCCGGGCCTCCTGGCGGAACGAGGCCCCGAAGGGGACCTCGATCCTCCTGAGCGTGCGCTGCGGCAACACCGAGGAGCCGGATCGCACCTGGTCGGACTGGCGCGGCGCGCCGTTCACGACGGACGGGGCCCTTCTCAACTGCCCGGCATCGCGCTTCCTGCAGTGGCGGACCGAGATGAAGACGGATGACGCCCGCGTCTCCCCCTCCCTGCGCGAGGTGGCGATCACCTACCTGCAGGCGAACCTGCCGCCCGAGATCCGAAAGGTGGAAGCGCAGGCGCCGGGGGTTTCGTTCCAGAAGATCCCGGGCACACCGACTTCGGGGCCCCAGGAAGCCAAGACCGCGGGTAGCGCGGGGAGCGACGTCGAGGGAGGCGTGCGGAAGCGCGCGCGTCCGCAGTCGCGCCGCGGCTTCGAGGCCGGAGCGCGCAGCGTCACCTGGCAGGCGGTCGATCCAAACGACGACGATCTCGTGTACGACGTCTACTACCGCGCGGTCGACGAGAAATCATGGAAACAAGTGCGCAGCAAGATCGACGAAGACTTCGTGACCTGGGACAGCACCGCGATGCCGGACGGCACCTACGTGTTCCGCGTGGTCGCCAGCGACGCCCCCTCGAACGCGGCGGGCCGGGCGCTCGCGGCGGAGAAGATCTCGGAACCGTTCGACGTCGACAACACGCCGCCGCGCGTCGAGTCGATCAAGGCGCAGGTCCAGCCGTCGGGCATCCGCCTGACGTTCACAGCCACCGATTCGTTCAGCCTCATCCGCGACACCGCCTACGCCGTCGACGCCGGTGACTGGGTCGCCGTCCAGCCGGCCGATGGTCTGAACGACTCGCCCGTCGAGACGTACGACCTGACCCTGAAGCACCCCGGCCCGGGCGAGCACAGCATCGTCGTGCGCTCGACCGACGCCGCCGGGAACACCGGCTCGGGTAAGACGATCGTGGACATTCCGGCTAAATAGGCGCGCCGCCTCGATAACAGTGACTCGTTCACGCCCCCCCCCGCACGATCAATTATGTGGGTTCGACTCGGGGGCCCGGGTCCAACTATCAAAGATGATAGCGTCCAGAAATCTGGACAGGTTCGGGCTGCCCCAGGATGCGTGGAGGATAGCCGCTTGAAACCCACATTACAGACCATCCCACGACTCGTCTACAAGTTAGACGTGCGGGACCGGGTGGTCGCGCCGTTCTGGAGCCTGCTCGAGTCCGCCAAGCTTGCCGGCGTCGATCCAAACTTCCTCCTGCTCACTGCCACATGCGACGCACATCGTCTCGCCGCTATGAAGCAGGAATTGGCCTTTTACGTTGCCTGGTACAACGGCCACCGGCCTCGGCGTCCTGCAGCTCGCGCGCCGCGCCTCGAACCCCGCAGGCGATGGCCACGACGTTCTCCCTGCGCCTCGCCTCGGACTCTCGAGGCCAGCCCGGAGCCGCGCTCGATCTCACCGTCCGCTACCACGCCGGGCGCTCGTATTTGCCCATCGTCACCCTCAAGCGTGCTGCGTAGCAGATCGTCACTCGTCATCTCGCCGAGTGTCGCCCATGAAATCGTCTGTTCGTCCTTCCTTAGTTCCGGCCCCCTCTTGACGCCTGCTGGAACCTTTCCACCAAGATCGTGATGCTGAAGCCCATCTTCTCCGCTTGGAAACACACCGAGAAGCCCTGCGAAGTCTCGATGGACCACTACACCTGAAAGAGGTCCGTGCCAGCATAACATTTCGGTCGACTATTACAGCAGCATTTTACTGGGCGAACAGGTAGTTCGGCAAGGTGGGTATTGCTTAGGTCTCTCCGCCAGCACTGAGCCGAATCCACCCCGTAATATTCGGCGCGTTCGCGGCCGGTTCATAGTGGACTTCAAGGAACGCAGGTGGATCATCTGAATCGATCCACTCTGGATAGATGAAGGATTCCGTTCCTCGTGGCGCCCGCCTCCCTTCACATAGCCCCATCCTCGAACCAGCGGCCCAAGTCCAGTCAAGCTTATCGATCGTTCGGCTGCAATCAAACAACATCTTGCCATCTTTGCTAAGAAGTCGGAGAGAAAGGACGCCGCCCGGCACCCTAGTCACTTCTTTCGGATTCTGATCAAAGTCTTCCTGCTGTACGTTGACACTTAGCCCTACGTAGAACGCAGAGCGATGCGATGGGAGGCCATCAAGGCGATACTTGGCGCTATAGGCACTCGTCAAGGAAAATCCTTCAAAATCCACTCGAACGCCCGGGTTCGGCAGGAATCGGATTCTGGATATTTTTCCGTCCCCCCGGTACGAGGAAATTGATACACATCCCAACGTAAGGGCACAAACGGCAATGCCCCGGAGTACTGTGCACCGCAAATCGACACGCACGACCCGCGTAGCGCCCATATTGGCTCCCATCGTACACGCTAAGATCATCTTCACAGCCTAGCAAAAGAAGTTCGCATCCCACTAGCTATTGCCCTACGTATTTGATCGAGCGGATCGATACCTCTAACTCTGCCGCATCAACTCTTGCTCTACGTTCCATTTCGAGAGACTCTCGAATTTCGTGCCGCGATCAATCGTTTTTTTCGAACCTATCTTTTCCCACTCTGTCGGCTGCTGTGCTCGGTGCAAACCTTCCCCGTTCAACGCGATCAACCCTTAGCGCATTCGCTAGGACGTTAGAAGGCTTCGACTGAGCACGCGCCCGACTTATGGGTACCATCGACATCGACATATCCCCCGTTACTGTGACTCGGCTGTCCGCCTGCCCCGAAGAAGGGGCCGTCGAACAACCTGCTCTGCTTCTTTTCTGATTGCTCAGGATCGTGTGACGATTCTTGTTGACTATGCTTCTTCGCATCCTTCAGCAGTCTGCGCGCTTCACCTTTGCACGTCTTGAAAAGCCCCCATATATGGTGTGAGGGGTGCTTTGGGTTCGTCGTGGAATTAATTTCGATTCTGAGTTGATCATCAAGTTCAGGCCCTGTTGCATGTCTCGCCAGGCCCTGGTCGATCGCCTCTTGGGCCACACCCATGTCATGTGTATCTCTTATCCTTGTCTTCCCATTATTCCAACTGGCGGTGTCGGTTACCACACCGTTTGGGTGCTCCGAAGTCGGCGGGCCAGTGACCGCTACGAAATCATGGGCTAGAAACTTGGAACTACTCACAGGCGGTCCATCCTCTGATTTCAGTTTCCGTTCTACTTCCCAGCCATCCTCACCATTTGGGTCAAACCGATTGATCGGATTGTCCCTGACGTACGCATACTTGTTCCAGCTCTGAGGATCCCCGAGATCGGTGTCATCTCCTGGATCCACCACCATGAACCTGCCGAGAGAGGAGGAGTAGTACCTCGCCATCATGTAATCCAGCCCACTCTCCCTGTCGCGCTCGTGGCCAGTGAAATTGTGCGTGTTAAGGGACGGGTCAACCTGGGGCGGACGTTCCTCTCCGAAGGGGAGGTAGTGGTGCTGCGCCACGAAGACACCGTTGACGTCGAGCTCGAGGCGGGCGCTCCCAAGGTGGTCCAGGTGGTAGAAAATCCATCGAGCAGGTGGGTTGTAAGGGTTGCTCTGGCCGATGACGCGCCGGGGGGCCATCGCTGTGTCAAGGCCCGAATCGTCCGACGGCCCTTCGCATGTCATGGCATCGGTCATTGTAACCCGGCCGGAGCCGTCAGGGTCCATCAGGAGAGCGTCTTCGCCGCCGCAGACCAGGTACTCACCGTTGCCATCGGGGTCGCGTCGCTCGGAGCAGGACGTCGGAGTGGCGGGACAGGTCGCGACATAGCAGTAGTTCAGCCAGGCGGCGTTCTCAGCCGACGGCATCGATTCGGCCTGCGGGTAGCCGCCCTGCAGGGTGCCCACGGCTGTCACGAAGTACCGGTAATTGTAGGGATACTGCTGGCCGACGGGATCGGTGAGCCTTGGCCAGCACGTGAACGACCGGTCGGCGATGCCGCAGCGAGGCCCGTTCGTGTCGTCACAGGGCGTCGTAGGTGCGATGATTGGACAGCTCGGGTTGCCCGATGCGTCCCATTTGGGATTATAGCTACTGTCGACGCAGACGTTTGGGTTCGGGTCGGTCGCGGGGCGGATCTCGCAGCGGCCCGCTGTCAAGCAGGCAGGTGAGAGGCGCGCCAGAAGACGATAGGTTCCGGGTACACCCTCCCCGTTGGCCAGCTTGGTGCGGTACACCCTGTACTCATCGACAGTTGGCAGGACGTCGGGGGAGTTGCCGCTCGGGGTCGGGATGGCGCACCACTTCAGCATGACGCTCTCTTTGTCTACGAGGCCTCCGGTCTGGGAGGCCCATGCCCTGAAGCCTTGTGGCGGGGGTAGCGTGGTCTTGTCATACGGCAGCTCCCTGCCTCGGACCTGATAGGCCGAAGAGAAGGGCGTCTCGCTGCTGCCGGCCACCGTCGTCACCCTGTAGTAGTAGACCGTGTCGCTCATCACCGTCTGGTCCCAGTAGTTCGTGGCGGTCGTGCTGAGACTGACCGAAGCGGCGTCGTAATCCACGCTCCAAACAGCGGGGATATCGCTGGTGCACCGGGTCGGGGCCTCGGAAGGGAGTGGCGGGGACGGGTTGACCCCAGAATCGAGGAGGGCGCAGAACGGTCCTTCGGGGGTAGCGCTGCGGTACACTCGGTACCCCGTGGCACCGCTTACGCCAACCCAGGCGAGTTTCACGCCGTTGCGCCGTTTGAGTGAGAGGACCGCGTCGTTGAGTGTCCAGAGCACCGTCTTGAGTGACGTCGGGGGCGCGGGGCTCGCTGTCTGCGCACCAGGCGAGGCCGTCGCCAAATCGATGACGTTACGGCACAACTCACCCGGGACGCACACTTCGCCGGTTGGACAGGGCGTGACAGCGTTGCAGGTCGTCCCGGAGATGTTGCACTGGCCAGGGTAGTACCCCGGGCACTGACTGGATTGAGTGCACGAGAAGTCTGTGTGCACGGTACACCACCGACCGATGGACTCTTCGCAGCTTTCCCCGACGCACACGTCCTTGTCACAGGTCTGCTGGATGCACGTGTTTCCCGCACCGCACTGGGCGGACTCGAGCGGGACAGTCTTGAACGTGGCAATTGCTCCGGCCCAGAACTGCTTGGCACTCAGGGTGGCGCCGACACTCGCACCGCCGGTTGTGCTCTGAATCAGATCTTCGAGAACCGTATTGTTGAGGGTGCTGTCGGGATTGGTTTGAATCTGCGCTTCAAGACGCTCCGTGAAGCCATTCGTCTGGCCGCTGTAAGTGCTGGTGTCGATGTTGGCCATGCCTCCGACCCAGATTTCATTCCCCTGGGACGTCGTAGAGGTTTGGCCAGTGCTGGGGTTGTTGCTCTTTGTGGTGTTGGAATTGCTCCAAAATTGGTCGAGAGCACTTGAGCTGAGGATGCCACTATATTCCGCGATCACCACGTTAGCATTGAGCTGCGCTGCCAGATTGATGGTCACCTGTGTTCCCGCGTTTTCGTTGACGGTCAAGGCGTACCAGATCTCGATGGTCACACCGTTCGGGTTCGTCTTCTGAACCGCACGAGTTGAATTCCAGGATACGCCAGGCTGGGTCACTGACGAGACTCGCGAGTCGCTGGCGCCGCGCGTGCCGATCACCGCGATCAGTGCATTGCCCTTCGCGGGAGGAGTCGGGAATACGGGGGTAATCCAGTTCTGTCCACTGTTTGCTCCGCGAATAGCCCGGATGAACCTAATTGGCGTACAAGCGACCGCGTGATTGTTGCTGCAAACTCCAGCCGGGCATGTGCCGGTTGAATCGCAGGACGCGAGCGAGACGGTGCAAACACCGTAGGAGCAATCCGCCTGGGTCGCGCAGGGCTTGCTCGTATTGTCGCAAATACCCACTCCTCCGGTCGTGCACCCGGCGTAGGGTTCGCACTGGCTGCCGCTCTCGCGGCACGTGTAGTCCTGGCCGGACACATGCCCTGCCGTGTCGAACGAGGAGACGCTGAATTCATACGACGACGGCCGCAGGCCGGAGAGTGTCACCGTCGTCTCATTCGGCCCAACGGTGGCGAAAGGAAGCGGATGTTTGAACGTCGTGGTGTCATTGTTGCGACGGGCGTAGAGATAATAACCCGCGATCGGTGGTCTCCCGGTGCTAACAGCAGGCTTGACCCAGTCGAGGCGGATGGAACCAGGACCTGCGGGGACCGCGGTTACCTTGCTCGGTGGCGGGACAAAGTTCGGATCACCCAGGGTCGGCCTGTTGTCTCCACAGCGCGGGAAGTTGGGAGTCGGTTCATGAAGGAATGTCTTGCAGCGCAAGGATGGATCCGTATTGAGCGTGTCGAAGTAGTCCGGCCAGTCGGATTCCGCCGTCAGCCAGGTGCCCTCCGCAAAGACCTTGTACACGGCCTTGGGCATGACGCAATTCGGCTCGAAGTTCGGAGTGCCGGCGCAGTCGCCGTACAGGAATCGGCCTCTATTATCTGTGTCGGACCGGTTGAATTGAGGGGAGAGGATCTGGGTACTGTTGATTGCGTAACGCGGATCCTGGTAGACGTACCCGCTGTTTGAGCCGGTCGGGCTCTTATAAATAAGGTAGGGATCAATCGTCCTGGCAACGTCCGTTACGATCTCCCGCGTGGGGCTGTCGTCTTGATAATCCACTGGGGGCCCGGACATGCGACCACAGAGCTTGTAGTGATAGAGATGATAGCCCTTGAGATAAGAGGAAGTTCCGTCGGCCGTTGACGCCAGCAGCGGCTGGTAGAAACTGGACGCTGGCGGCATCCACTGCACGGAGTTTGAATCTGCAGGGACCCCCCATGGATCGGGCACGCGGCACTGGTACTGGCCGAAGGGCCGGGCCAGCGGGATCGCCAGCGTCGGCCTGCTGAAAGACGACTCGACTCCGCCAACTATCGCTGTCATTGCGTAGTCGTAGGCGACGTTGTTGGGCACTCCGCTGTCAGTGAAGCTTCCCGACGCCGACGTCACGCTCTGGATTTGCACATAGTTGACGCACGAGTCGATCGTGTTCAGCTTCCTGTAGATCAAGTATTGCGACGGCGGGGGGGGGTTGGCCGGATCGGGGATCTGCCATGAGATGTCGACCGAGCCGTCCTTCGGCCTGGCGAAGATCTGGAGCTTCGGGATGATGCTCGAATCGCGTATCTTGCCCGCCACACACTTCGAGAAGGGCGATTTGCTTATGAACTGGCTGCCGTTGTTGAGAAAGTAGGCTTTGACCGCATAGTAATAGGTCGTCCCCGGCGTGAGAGCTGTGGGGTCCTGGTAGTACGCTGTCGAAACGCCCGCGATCGAGGTCAGGGGAGGGAATCGATAGTCATAGATGGGCGCGGTGTCCCTGTAAACTTCGTACATCACCGTGTAGCTGCCAGACGGTGGGTTCGCCTCCCAGGACAGGTTCATCTTCTCGGACGTGCCTAGCGTGCCGCAAGTCGACGACACCTTCAACCCCTTGGGAGGAGGGGGCGGGGTGTGGTCCGAAGGACTTGCCGCGAGGTCACAGATGCTTCCGGGCTGGCAGCTCATCGGCCCCCAGTTCCCGGCTGCATCCTGGGCCCTGACCCTGTAGTAATAGTACTGGCCGTTGTTCAGGTTGTAATCGGTGAAGGTCGACGACTTGACGAGTTGTCCCGTGATCGGCAATGACGGCACATTGTTAGCTGTCGAGAGACGGCGATCCACTTCGTATCCCACGATGTCGGAGGCGTCCGTCGGAACGGTCCAGGTGAACTTGATGTAACCGTCCCCGAACTCGGCGAGGGTGAGTGTGGGAGCCGGTGGTCCAGACGTGTCCCCCGTAACGACCTTCAGCTCCAGCGAGAGGTTGCTCTCGTAGCCGCTGGAATCCACTGCACTGACCTTGTAGTGTACGGTCTTTGTGCCAACGAAATTGGTCGGATCGGCGTAGGTAGCCGTCGCCGGCGGGTTGGGCGGAGCGACCACAATGAAGGTCGCGTCGGTTCCGTCCACCTTGCGGTATACCTTGTAGTAGCTCTTGTCGGGCTCGCTGTTCTCGTCCCAGGTCAGCGTGACGCGCCACGTGCCCGGTCCCTGGCCCGCCAGGGTCGCGCGGAGGTTGAGCGGCGGTCTCGGCTTCAGATTCTCCTTCAGCGCGAGGAGCCGGCCCGCCAGATAGACATAGTCGCTGGACCATTCCGGACCGCTGCCATCCAGGGCCGGCGTTCTGAACTCGGAAAGCACTTGACCCGACGGATCGCGCAGGTAGTACGTCTTGATGCCTGTTTCCTTCTCTATCTTCCAGAGCCTGTTCCCGGACGCGTCGTACTCGAAGCTGTCCACTTCCGCCAGGCCGCCGCCATTCGAAGTATTGCCGATCTGCTGGATGCGCACCAGGTGGTTGATGGGATCGTACTGGTACTTCTTGACGTCATCGACCGCTGGCTGGGTGGGATCCGGTATCCAGCGCCTTCCTCCTTGGAGCAGGTTGCCGGCGGCGTCGTAGACGAAATTGACAGCGCTCGGCGTGCTCGAGCCGATGGTCGTCTGCCGCGTCATGATGCGGTTGCTGCGGGGGTTGCTGTAGGTGAAGGCCTCGGTCTCCACAACATCAGGCAGTGGCGGGATCTGTTGATCCAAGATCCGCTGATCCATGTTCCCAAACGGATCGTAGAAGAAGGTCTCGTTGAAAATGCTCCCCTGGAACTCTGTGTGGGCGGTAATCAGCCTGTTGACGGCGTCGTACCCATACCAGTTGGATCCGATTTGAAAGATGTTTCCTACCCCATCGTAGTTATAATCGCCGCTTTGATACTCCGGGTCCCGTGACCAAGTGGTGCCGTTCCACGCGCCACCCTTGATTGTCTTGGGCCGGTTTCTCGAGTCGAATGTGGTCTCGGTACGGCCGTTCGGCATATTGACGCTCGCGACCGCCCCCGCGGCGTTGTAGCTCAGTCGGCCCAGGGCCGTACCCTGCCCGTCTTCGGTGGCCATCACCACCATCCCGTTCGAGTAGCCGTAGTTGACCTTCAGAATACTCCGATTCGGTGGTGTCGCTACCGGATACTGAATCGAGGTGAGCTCACCGCGCGTGTCGTACGTGTAGCTCGTCGTCTCGATTGGGAAGTTGAGAAAGTCAGTGAACGAATGGGTCGTCGACGAGAGACGACCGCCGATACCATTGTAATAGCGATTCTCCTGGAAGAACTGATAAAGGTTAGGGGCCCCCTTGTATCGGCTGATGGATGAGAGCTTTCCAAGTCCGTAGGGACTCCCCGCGCCCGTGTTGTCGTAGCCATAACCCACGATCCCCGACACCACACTACCGTCACCACCGGCGAACCAGAAATCCTGCTCCGAGACTCGTCCGGCGAAATCGTATCTGAATTTGGCTCCGTTGCCATTGGGATGTTGCTCACGTAGCAGGTTCCCAAGAGCGTCGTATCCCTCATAGACCGTCGTGCCACTCTCCGGGTTATCCGCCCAGATCGGATTCCCCAGACCGTCGTAATCCATGCGACGGATCTGGGTCTGCACCAGGTTGTTGCTGAGCTTCACCTGAACGAGTCGGTCAAGTGGGTCGTAATCGTAGTAGGCGTCGGCACCGCCGGTCACCGCGCAGGTGGCACCGCCGCAGTCTGCGTTGGTCGTGCACGCCACGTTGTTCGAGGTGCAGCGGCGCTCCGCCGGGGAATCCACGGTGACGAGGCGCTCGAAGGCGTCCCTGATGAAGGATGTCTTGGCCGAGTACGTCGCCGTGCCGCCGGCGTCGTGAATCGAGTTCTCGGTGACGTCTTGGCTTGTGCCGTAATAGTCCGTTCGGGTGACGTTCGTATTGGTGGCGCGATCGCCGTCCGCCGGGATGTTTAGCCGCACGCGCCCGAATGGATCGCAGGTGCCGACTCCCGGCGGCACCGTGCCCGGTTCACTGTAATCGAACTCGGTCCCAGGATCGGTGGTCCGGTTGATTCCGGAGGCCGTGCAAAGGTTTTGGCCCGGAACCGGCAGGGCGTCACACGCGGTCAGGGTCTGATAGGTCCACTCGGTCTTGTACACGACGTGCCCTGCCACGTCATACTGGGTCTTCTGGCAGGCGAACCGTGGATCCGTAGGAGAAATGTCGGCCGGCCGTTTTTGCGTCACGACCTGCCTCCCCAGTCCGTCATAGATGTACCGGGTGAAGACGAAATTGGCCGCGGGGTCGAGATCCGACGTGCCCGGTGTTCCCTGCGTCACCGCCGTCCTGGTGAGTGACTCGTAGGCGATCTGCGTCGGCTCTTCCCCTGCCGGCAGAACCTGCGTCACGCGTCCTAGGGCGTCGTAGGTGTAATTCGTCTGGACCCCTGCCGTGTCCCGCGTTGCCAGAATCAGTCCGGTGTTCGCGTCCCGGTCCCTGTCAATCGATTTGAACAGGGGCAAGCTGTACAGGCTCGTGGTGAACGCCTTGCTCGCCAGGTAGCCGCCGCATTCGCCGGCGGTGGTGCAGTTTCCGGCTGACGGAGCGTAGGTGTACTTGATGTAGTAAATCGGATCATCGAACCGCCCTGTCGACATGGTCTTGGAGATGATGTTCCCGGACGCGGTACTTGAGGTGAACTGCGTCAGCACGTCCCCCGGGGTGGAGGTGGTGCTCAGATTTGCAGGAACCGGTGTTCCAATGCTGGCCGGCAGGTTCGCACGCGCGATGCTCGTCGTCAGCCTTCCGTACGCGTCGTACTCATTCTCGGTTCGGGACAGGACGCGCTGGCCGTCCGACACTTCCTTCGAGCGGGGAAGGCCCGTGATATACACGTATTGAGCCCCATTCTGATAGGTGGTCGTCGTGCGCCTCGGCACGTCGATGTTGAAGCCCGACTCTACCTCGGTCTGCCAGTGGCCGTATCCATCCCACTGATCGCGGGAGACGATTGATTCGGCGCCGCCGGCGTCGACGAACCGCTTCGTCGCGCGCTTGACACGAACGTTCGACTTCGAATGAGCGTGAGTCTGCGGATCGAGGTCTGAGTCGTGTTCCTGGAGCTCCGACTGGAGCAGTCTTCCGGTCGCAGCGTTGCCACGGTAGTAATCGATCTCGAAATTGGACCCGTCGCTCCACTCCGGAGCATAGCCGTCGCTCGGATCCGGCCCGACGTTGGGATTATCGGTCGATTGGGAGGCGTGGTAGTAATAGACCGTGTCGTTTCCGAGCGGGTCGCTGACGGTCACCTGGGTGGGGTTCGTGAATGCCGTCGTGTTGCGCTTATACTGCCACGTCTGACCCGACGAGGCCCCCGAGGGCAATTGCAGCTCCTTCGTGACCATCTGCCGGCTCAATCCCGTGATGCTGACCGAGACGCCGTGCTTCGAGGCCTGCATGAACTTGCCCACGTAGACGTAGTACCCGTATGAATACTTGAACGTGGCACCTCGCTTGTCCGGCGGCCAGGAGCTGACCTGACTGCAGGCGTTGGCAGTGATTCCGACTGGATCGGATCCTGCCTTCCTCAGGAGCGGAAGCGTGCGGCAGGTCACCTCACCGTAATCGCCGTTGCCTCCAGACGCGAGCCCGGGGGGCGGCGCGTCGTTGTAATAGCCATAGTAGAGGCTGTACAGATCCGGATTGCTTTGGCCCGGACCTATATAGCCAGGGTAGTCCAGACGCAGGAGCTTCAAGATCGGCGTCGGAGTGTACACCTGGGTGGGCCCCTCGAGATCGAGATCGGCCCGACGGATCCGCGTGTACTCGTACATGAATCCGAACGTCGCCTTCGCCGACGGGGTGAATGTCGTGCTGCCATAGCAACCTCGATCTGTACAGTTGGCCAACGACGGGACGTCGACGGCATAGGTCGCGACCGCCGATCGATCGGAGGCAGTCCACGTAGCGGGGTCTTTCGAACCCGTCATGCACATGTCGTCAATGGTCGTAGTCTGGATCGGCGCGCACTGTCCGCCTGGACACTGTGCGTCCGTGCTACAGTTCTGCGTAGAATTATTCGAGCAGACGCCTGTGTAGCATATCTGTGGGGACGGACACTGGCTGTCGCCGTTGCACGCCTGGGTGGTGGTGCTGCAGTGCCCCCCCGACCACCACTCGCAGTTGTGGAATGAGATGGTCCGCGTCGCGCTGTCGGTGATGCTCGCTATCGCATGCTGGAAATTGGGCCGCGTGTCGTAGACGACCTTGACATTGTTTGGGTACGGAGACGTCACTCCGTTGTTGGTCACACGCGAGTACAGGCTCGGATCCTCAATGTACTTCGTGTACCACCCGCAGAAGTTCTGATTGTCCGTCCGTATCTGCTGATAGGCTGACGTCGGCTGGCCGGTGCCGTCAAGGGAAGGCTGGATGCAATCGACCCTCTTCGCCAGAGTATAGACAAGGCCATCCGGGGATTCGACTCGCATGCAGTTGGTCTCGGCTGTGCCATCGTCCTTGGTTCCCACGCAATATTCATTCCCAGGGCCTCTGACCTTCGCGTAACTGAGGTCAGTGGTCATTCGCCCCGTAAAGGATAGGAATACACCAGCGGGATCGAAGAATACCCCGTCCTCCTCGCGGGTCTGTGGCGGGTTGACGTGGTCGTCGCTGTCAAAGAAGAACGTGTGGTGCACGCCGTCCGGCGAGATCCAGGTCCACGTCCTCGAGAAGCAGGTGTTGTGCGGAGTCGATCCGCAGTTCTGGTTGAACTGGAAGTCCTCATAAATCCGGCCCATCGTCATGCTAAAGCCGATCCCGAACGGGCTCTTCGTACTCGGCACGATCCGCTGGTCAGTGCTGATGAAATCAGTCTTGTAATATGTGGTGTCCCAGACCTTCGAGCTGTAGGAGAGCTTCAGCCCGTGCCCCAGGCGGGAGTTGATCAGGAATTGCTGCCCGATGGACACCGACATGTTCAGCCCGCCATTCAGTATGTCGACGTCCTCTCCGAAATTGCCGCTCTCGAAGACATGGTTGGGGCGGAATCCGACATTCTCGTTTTCGTTCTGCGCCCAGAGGGCGCCAAGGGGCACGGTCAGGCACCAGATGATCGGGACAAGTCGCGCCGCGGCGCGTGCGCTTCGCTTATTCATGAGATCCCCTTTCGAGGTCCAGGTGGGCAGGAGACTCCTTGCCGCAGGACAACCGAGTTCGGGTTAGTCGAGAGGATTTGAGGTCGATAACTAACGGGAAATAGGCGCGGGATGTTCCAGGGCTGTGGGCGACAGGGAAACCCGCCAGTGTCTTCCGGATCTCACCGGCGGATCCCAGGAGCTTAGGAGCACACTTCTCGCTGGACGCGGTCCACCCGCAGCCTGCCTAGCAGGCGTAACTTACGTTACGGTCGGTCCCGCAGCGACTCTCTGCGGGTCCCTAGACCTGGGTGTGGTCCGTGCCCTGGAGAAGGGGAGCTCAAAAGTAAGGACAGTTGCCTGTCTAGTACTCTCGATTCACATCCTTAGTCAAGCGAATCAGTTTTCCCCGACGCTGCGAATCTGCTGCTATCCTTGCGGTATCAGCATCCGCAATCATTGATCCTTCACCAATCGGATAGGAGGCGCCCGCCTCTTTGTCGGACGACTCGGGCCGGGGACGAGCCCCTCTTGCTCTTCGCAACGGCCGGGTCCGTGCCGGACGACTGCGAGCACCGATCGGCTGCTGTCGTGCTCCAGCTTGGAGACGTGAGACCCGCGGAGACCCTGGATCTCCAGCATTCTCGTCTCGATGATCGTCGAGAGACGGTCAGTGACGGCTCTGTCGATGGCTCGACCCCATTCGTATGTTGATATAGTGAGCCTGCCCGATCTACGCTTGGAAAGCATCCGTGGATTTCGCCGTGACACGTACGTGGAGATGCTCGGCTCCGCGGTCATTCATCATCAAGGATGCCTCGCCTACCATCGCTCGCCGCGCGCCCTTTCCCCCAAGTCGGTGATAATCAGCAATATGAGTCGAGAACCGGCGTGCTTCTCCCGGCTCCTGATCCTTGCCGGCGCGCTCAGCCTCGCCACATGCGCGGTCGCCGCCGGCCCCGTCGGAGAAGACAGCCATCTCCAGGATGCGCTCGAGGTCGTCGACGGCGACCACGCTGATTTGTGTCCTGGCACGGCGAGCAGGGAGGAGTTCGAGGCCACGATGACCAGGCTGGCGGACGAGGTCCGTGGCGATCTGGGCCCAGATGCATCCGGATCTGTCTCGGTCGAGGCTCTGAACCGGAGGATCTTCGGCCCAGCTGGTGTTCACGCTTCGACAGATCTGAAGAACCCCTGCAACCTCCTTCCCTCGCGTGTCCTCGAACGGAAGCAAGGCTATTGCGTCGGAATCGCGGCGCTGTATCTGCTGATCGCCGAGCGGCTCGACCTGCCCATCTACGCGGTAGCCACACCGTCTCACGTCTTCCTGCGCCACGACGATGGGGTCACGCGCATCAACATCGAGACTCTGCAGGGCGGCGTAAACATCCCTGACGAGCAGTACATCCGCGAACAGAAGATCCCCGAGGAGTCAATCCGCCGCGGCGTCTTCATGTGCAATCTGACGACGGACGAATTCCTGGCGCAGGTCCACAACAACCTCGGTGTCATATACTCGGAGCGGAAGAATTACGATGCGGCCGCCAGGGAGTACGACTCGGCACTCGACCTCGACCCGCATCTGCCGGCGGCTCTATACAACTGGGGTAATGATCTCCTGCGTGAGGGACAGTATCGCAGAGCTGTTTGGCGGTTCTCAAAGGCCCTTCGGCTATTCCCCACCGATGTCTGGGCTCTCAATAACCGGGGGCTGGCGTACTTGAAAATGGAGAAGAGGGAGAAGGCTCTGTGGGATTTCGAGGCTGCAATCAAGGTCGACCCGGGGTTCGAGCAGGCGAGACGAAATCTCGACGGGATCCGGCCTCTGCAGTAGGTTCGAAGAGTGTTGCGCTTGGCTCCCCAAGCGACAGTCTCCTCGAAATCGGGGACCGGCGGGTTAACAGACGGAGAGCCGGGAGTATGCCCCCCTCACTTGCGCCTGATGGTTAACGAGGCAACAGAGGAAGCAACAGGCTCCCCCGGGCATCCGATATCGCAGGAGGAGGGCTCCGCCGGCCACGGGCTCGACTCCGTCCCCCACCCGCTCGCGCTCTGGCCTTCCCGGTACTGCACGAGGTAGAAAAAGGCGGACCCCAGCGCCGGAATCACTCCGCTCGGGCCTTCGGAGTAACTTGCGCCGGTCTGTCCGGAAGCCAGAACGTGCACGGGCCCCAGCGAGATCTCTGCGTTTGACACGCTGACCTGGCTCAGGTCACCCTGGATCACGTCGTACATCTCGGCACCGTTGACCGCGTTCCAGTAAAGATGCGCCATGCCCGGAGTACCGTCACCCTCCAAGCTCACGATCACAGGTTCCGGACCGGTCCCCAAGTCATGCGGCACGGTCACGATCCCAAGCGCCGATGAGGTGTTTCCTGATGCATCACGCGCGACGTAGGTCAGCGTGTAGACCCGTCCCAGTCCGTCTCCCGAACGCTCGGCTCGCAGCAGCACGCTCGTGTCCGGCGTGCAGATCGAGGCGTCCTGGATGTCTCCCGTAGTATTCCCGTCACCATTCCCAGGGGCGTCCTCGGGCTCGCTGCTAGTTGCCGACGCGAGTATGACGCCAGCCGCAGTATCGCATGCATCGGCCACCTGCCACGCCGCTTGGACCGGCACCATCCGGTGGTTCGGGGGCCACAGTAGTGTCACACTCAAGTCCAACGTCAGCCGCGGCGGTGTTGTGTCCTGGACTGTCACATTCGTTGTACATGTTGCCACGTTGCCGGATGCGTCCGTCGCCCTAAAGGTCACTGGCGTCACGCCGAGGGGGAAGATTCCTGAGGCGTCGCCCCCCTTGACCGAGCGGTTGTTGGTAACCGTCACCACAGGGCTGCATGCATCGCTGGCTGTAGCAGCAACACTTGCTTGTGCCTCACCAGCCCTGGAGCATTCCGCGGTCGTCGGAGCCGAACAGACCAGGGCGGGAGGTATGTTGTCCCTCACGGTCACCGTCGTCTGTGCGGCATCTGTTGCACCCTTCGAGTCAGTCACCAAGAGGCCAATGAGGTATGTCCCGAGCGGTAGCGTAGTGTTCAGCACTCGACCGCCCCCCAGGATGACTTCGCCCGCCTGACCTGGATTCTTAAGCCACTCGAACGACACAATGTCGTCGTTGGTTCCGGGAGTCGAATCCACGTCCGTCGATCCCGAAGCGTCCAGCGTCAGGGCGCCTCCCGCCAAACCACTGCACTCCACAGTCGCGACGGAAGTGACCATCGCGTGCGGTGGACTGTTCGGTCGCACGAATATCATCTTCGACTCACCCTGGTACTCGAAGTTCTCCTCCGCAGTCACCGGCACGGTCGTCCCGTCGGTCACTGTCACTCTCAAACGATATGTTTCCCCTGACGCCAGGCCAGTGAGGTCCATCTGAGCCGGGAATCCGTGGTCGAACGGCAAATGCAGGATCGCAGGAGGCTGGGAGCGAAAGAGGACCAGTGTCGACAGGTCGAAGCTCAAGATGGTCAAATCCAAACCACCCTCGCTCTCACCGGGTCTGCGCAGACAGAAGGCGGCGGGCAGGACCACTTCAGTCAGCGACAAGACTGGATTGAAAGGAATCTGAGGACGCTCGCATGTGCCCAGGGCGATCAAATAATCCGGTGTGAAGCCGTGGCAGAACAGGATGCTGTCCAAATCGAACAGGAATGGGGCCCCGGCCGCCCCATTCGTAAACCCGATGCCTTCCCCGATCACACCGCCCGGTAGATATCCTTGGCTGCAGTCGCCGTTCGCGAGGCTGTCGGGAAGAGTGATGCCCTGCACGGCTGTACTGAAGATTTCCACGAGACCGCTCAGGGGATCGTTCTGCGGGTCAGTGACGCTCAACACGACCTCGATCTTGTCTACCGATTGCCGCAAGCCGTAAAGGGTTAAATCTGGCTGGCAGGCATCGCCCGAACCATCGTGGTTCGAGTCAGCTTGGTCCGGATTCGAGACGGCCGGGCAATTATCGAGGTCTCCACAGATACCGTCCTTGTCTGTGTCGTCCAGAGGATCGTGTGGGCAGGGGTCGCAGGCATCGCCGAGCCCATCGCTATCGGAATTCTCCTGGCTTGGGTTTGGCAAGCTTGGGCAATTGTCCACGCGACAGACGTTCGCCTGGAAACCTGGGTCTCCGAAACCATCGCGGTCGGTGTCGGTACAGGGATCGCAAGCATCTCCCCGTCCGTCACCATCCGCATCAGCCTGGGACGAGTTGGACACGTTCGGGCAGTTGTCAGGAGGGCAGATGTTTGCCCTGAAGCCTGGATTTCCGAATCCATCGCCGTCGGTGTCCGTGCAGGGATCGGTGGCGTCGGGTATCCCATCTCCATCCGCGTCGGGGAAGGGCCCCTGGTTGAGCAGCACGGACACGCCACCGAAATGCGCCGCCGCCAGGTCCGGTCTGGTGTCGCCGTCGAAATCGTTCACTGCAAGGGCGCCGGGAGCGTCCCCGACCAGTAGCCGGACCTCTGGAAGAAGACCATTGCCAGGGCTTCCCAAGAGTACCGATGCGTCTTCGGATCCATCATTCACAACAGCTAGATCATCGATGCGATCTCCATTGAAGTCTCCAACGGTCAGGCGAAAAGGACACCCGCCCACGACGGAAGTCACGGGCGGGCCGAACGAGCCGTCCCCGTCGCCGGCGAGGAGAGTCACCAGGCCGAAGATGTCGCCCAAGACGCACTTAGATGCTCCAATGAGGGCAAGGTCGTTTCCGCCGTCGCTGTTGAAGTCACCCACGGCCATCGCGCTTGGCACTCCATTGGGAGGTTTCAGTCGAGTCATGAGCTCAAAGCTTCCGTCACCCTTGCCAAAGAGGATGAATACCGTGGCCGCTACAGTTGGATCGGTGCCTGCAACGGCCAAATCCAGCTTCTTGTCGGCATTGAGGTAGCCAGCCACCACAAGTCGAGGGTGCAGAATGACACCGAGATTCACGGGCTGGGCAAAAGTCCCATCGCCATTCCCTGGGAACAGCAAGAGGCCGCCGGGCACATCGACAGACGGCTCGCCACCCGCACTCGCAACAACGAGATCTTCATCTCCGTCGCCGTCGAAGTCTCCAACCACCACGGAAGATGGCACTTTCCCAGCGGATAGCTTCTGCTGAATCACGACCCCCCCGTTGCCATCTCCCAGGAGAATCCAGATGTCGCCCGCGATCCCCGCGGAGGCCAACCCTCTGTTCACGACAACGAGGTCAGGGTGTCCGTCTGTGTTGAAATCTCCGGCACGTATCGAGACGGGCCAAATGGCCAGCGGGATCGAGGACTGCTCGCTAAACGTTCCATCGCCCGCTCCCAAGAGGATCGAGAGAGAGCCCGCCGAGTCAACCGGGTCGCCAAGGCGTATGCCGGCGAGATCCGCGTTCCCGTCGCCATCAAAATCCCCGCTTACAATGTCGAAGAAACGACCACCGGGTGTGAACGGAACATTTGGTCCAAACGACCCGTTGCGTTTCCCCTCGAGAACGAGGACACGATCGGGAAGCCCTACGCCCGATATGACCATCAGATCTTGACGACCATCTCTGTCGAAGTCGCCGACTGCGAGATCCCATGCATAGTCCGCGTCCACCGTTGAACCCACAACAAACTTGCCCTGGCCCCCCCCGAGCAGAATCGAAACGTTTTCAGAAGTGATATCGGCAACGGCCAGATCTTCATTACCGTCCTGGTTGAAGTCTCCCAGAGCGATCGATCCGCACCCTCCACCTCCCGTCGCGGAAATGAGGGGAGGATCAAATGTGCCGTCGCCGTGACCAAGAAGGACATTCGCTTCGCCGAGTGAATAACCTACCGTGACAAGATCCTGGATGGAGTCGCCATTGAGATCTCCGACTCTCAGGGAGGCCAGATTCGAACCAGCAGGGAAACGAATCTCTGTGGCGAATGTTCCGTCCCCCTTTCCGAGGAGGATCGACACGTCGTCCGAGCCCTGATTGGCAACCGCCAGATCGGCCGTCCCATCTGAGTTGAAATCGGCAGAGGCAACTGAGCGGGGGGCAAATCCCACCGCGTAGGCGACGAGCGGTCTGAACATTCCATTACCCAGACCCAAGAAGACAGAGACATCGTTGGAGCCCCAGTCCGACACGGCCAAATCGAGATTTCCGTCACGGTTGAAGTCGGCGGCGGAGATCGAGAAAGGATCTCTGTGAGCATCCAAGCGGCTCCAGAACACGAATGACCCATCACCGTTACCAAGCAGGGCATAAAGTTGATTTGTGTCGCTGTCGGCACTTACGATGTCCAGGATGCCGTCGCCGTTGAAATCACCCACCGCCAACGCAACCGGACTGTGTCCGAGATCAATCCCCCAAGTGACGGCAAAGCTGCCATCGGTCTTTCCGAGAAACACGCCCACCCAGCCATTCGGAGGAAAGATAGGGTCGACGTTATTTTGGATCGAGGCTGTCACGGCGAAATCCTGAATTCCATCGTTGTTGAAGTCCGCCACAAGGATCGTGCCGGCGGATGGGCCGATTGGATAGACTTGATTTGGGAACAGAGGGCTTGCAATCCCAAGAGACATCGGGAGCACAACGACGGCCAGCGAGATGAGGATAACTCTGGCAACGAGAGATTGTCGCGGTCTCATGAGATTCCTGGCGTCTGGTAAATCATAAACTATCATGTTTTCCAATCTCTTGGGGAGCCCACATCCCGTCACGTCCGTGAATCGCCACGCCGCAAGCCGGGTGGACGCGCATCAGAGAGCCAATGCCAACTGCTTTTCCGCCTCTTCTAGCCGCTTCACAGCAACGACTCGGCGCTTGATCTGGACCCGCGGCTGCCAGCGGCTTTGTACAACTGGGGTAATGATCTTCTACGTCAGGGCGCGTATCGAAGGGCCATGCGTCGCTTCTCGGAGTCCCTGCGGCTATATCCGACCGACGTATGGGCGCTTAACAACCGGGGGCTGGCGTACATGAAGCTCGGCAAGAGCGAGAAGGCGCGGAGGGACTTCGAGGCGGCGCTCAGTATCGATCCAGCGTTCGAGCAAGCGAGGCGAAATCTCAAAGGGATTCCGTCAGCGCGATAGGCTCCGAAAAAACGCGAAGGCCACCGCCTCAGTGGCGGAACCAGTTCAGGAGGCGCGTCGCCCACGAGTCGAATCCGCCCTGGTGCTGGTCGCACTCGGGGGGGACGGTGCCGTCGATGAAGATCTCGGTCTTGGTGTCGGGGCAGCGGCCGGCGGCGCGCAGACCGGTGGTCGGATCGATCTCCTCCTCGACGATCCCCGGCGGCATCTCCCAGCGCCGCCCCTTGTCGATACCGGCCCGCTTGGCGATCTGGGCCCAGATCGGCAGGGCCAGGGTCGAGCCGCCCAGGCGCAGGGGGCGGTTGTTGTCGAACCCCACCCAGGCCACCCCGAGATAATCGGGCGTGAATCCGACGAACCAGGCGTCGCGCCCGTCGTCTGTGGTCCCGGTCTTGCCCGCGAACTCGCCGTCGACGCCGTACGACCAGATGGCGGCGCCGGTGCCGTAGCGCACGACGTCCTTCATCAGATCGAGCGTCAGGTAGGAGGCCTGCGCGGAGGCCGCCTCCCGCGAGGGGTGGGGCGTCGGCTCGACGACCTTGCCGTTGTCGTCGACCACGGCCACGATAGCGCGCGGCCAGGCGTGCGTCCCCAGGTTGGCGAGCGTCGTGTAGGCCGAGGCGATCTCCAGGGGAACGACCTCGAACGTGCCGAGCGCTATCGAGGGGACGGGCTGCAGTGGACTGTCGATGCCGCAGCGACGCGCCATCCGCACCACGTCCTTGAGACCGATCGTCGCCGCGGCGCGGATGGTCGGCACGTTCAGGGACAGCGCCAGCGCCTGGCGCGCGCTCACCGGGCCCCTGTACTCCTGATCGAAGTTCTGCGGCGACCAGGGATGGCCGGCGACTTCCATCTCGAGGGGCGAGTCGTCCAGGACGGTCGCGGCCGTGAACAGGGGGCTGTGCTCGTCCTGCGCCTTCTGGAAGCCGGCCAGGTAGACGAACGGCTTGAAGGCCGAGCCGGGCTGGCGGTGCGCCTGGGTGACCCGGTTGAACTGGCTGCGCGCGTAGGACCGGCCGCCGATCATCGCGAGGATCGAGCCGTCTTCGGGACGGAGCGCCACGAACGCCCCCTGGATCTCGCCCCCCGGCAGCGGGCGCAGCTGCGTGTAGGCGCGCTCGTACTGCTTGAGGCCCGCCTCGACCGCCTGGTCGGCGCGCGCCTGCAGGAGCGGGTCGAGGGTGGTGAAGACTCTGATCCCGAGACGCGACGCCGGATCGCGCAGCCCCTCCTCCTGCAATAGCTGGGCGACGTAATCGATGAAGTAGGGCGCCTGCCGGGCGTCGGCCGGCGGCTCAGGGCGCAGGTTCAGCGGAGCCTCGCGCGCCTCTTCGAGCTGCTTCTCGTTGATGAATCCTTCCTCGTGCATCAGACGCAGGACCAGGTCGCGCCGGTCGCGCGCCTCGTGCGCGTGCCGGTAGGGATGGTACCGGCCGGGCGACTGGATCAGCCCTGCGAGGAGCGCCGCTTCCGGCAGGTCGAGGTAGCGCGCGTCCTTGCCGAGGTAGTGGCGCGAGGCCGCGCCGATGCCGATGATCGAGGTCGGTCCGCGCTGCGCCAGGTAGATCTGGTTCAAATAGCGCTCCAGGATTTCATTCTTGCTGTGCAGGGCCTCGAGGCTCAGGGCCGCCATGCTCTCCCACAGCTTGCGCGCCAGGGTCCTCTCGCCGACCGGGTAGAGGTTCTTGGCCAGCTGCTGCGTGATGGTGCTCCCCCCCTGCACGACTTCGCCGCTCTTGACGTTGGCGAAGAGCGCGCGCAGGATGCCCCGCGGGTCGATGCCGGAGTGACTGTAGAAGCGGCGGTCCTCCACGGCGACGACGGCGTCGAGGAGCGGCTTCGGCAGGTCGTCGATCGACACCGCGAGCCTTTCCTCCAGAACGTTGCCCGAGAGCGTTCCGAGCGGCTCGGGCTCGAGCAGGGCGCGCTCCTGATCCTCCCCGGTCGACAGGTTCTCGATCCGTCCCACGCGGCCGAATCCCAGCTTCACTTTCAGGAGCGCCGCCTCGACCTTTCCGGAGGGGTAGTCGAAGGCGTTCAGGAAGATCTCCAGCGCCCGGAAGCGGACGGAGTACTCGCCCGGTGTGGACGGATGGCCATCTATTTTGCGGTACCCGAGACGGGAGAGCCTCTCCTGCAGGTCGTCACGCGCCACGGCCACGCCGTCGGCGAGGACGAACGGCGCGGAGAAGACGCGGGCGGGGGCCGCCGCCTCGAGATGCGCGAAGCGCCAGTTGGCGTCGATGCAGGCGAGAGTCAGGAGACCGGCGAGGACGAGGGCGACCGCGAGTCCCGCCCTCAACAGCAGGCGGACCGGGTCGAAACGCCACTTAACCATCAGATTCCCTCCGGGCCGTTCCACCTGGACGGGATGGGCAACTGGGAGCAGGCTCCTAGGGTACCATGTCGCGCCCGCGGAGATATGATCGTGCGGGTTTCGGAGGAGACGACAGTGCTCCGGGCAACGATCGTGGTGGTTGCGCTGGCCCTGACGGGCTGGTCGAGCGCGCTGGCCGACCGGATCGAAGAGGCCCGCGATCTGGTGCGCGCCCTTGCCTCGGTCGGCGGCGTGGCGGGGCACGAGTGGCAGGTGCGCGCCGTCATCCGCAAGGCGGCGCCGACCTGGGCCTCGTTCCAGGACGACAACCTCGGCAATCTGACCGTCGTGGTCGGCTCGGGCAAGCCCTCCCTCCTACTCGTCGCCCACATGGACGAGCCGGGGTACGTGGTCTCCGGTGTCACCGAGCAGGGATATTTGAAACTGCAAAGGCTGGCCAGGATTCCGCTCTCGCCCTTGTTCGACCAGTTCCACATGGGGCAGCCGCTCCTGGTGCAGGCGCGCCGCGGCACGGTCCCGGCGGTCGCCGTCGTCCACTCGACCCACCTGTGGCGAGGCAACGCCGCGCCGCTGGCGCACGCGGTCCTGGACGAGGACCTGTTCGTCGACATCGGCGCGCGAAGCCCGGGAGAGGTCGAGGCGGTCGGCGTGGCCCTGCTCGACCCGGTCGTCATCGCGCGGCGCACCGTCGATCTGGCCGGCGGGAAGCTGGCGGGCCCGGCCATGGACGACCGGGCCGGCTGCGCCGCGCTGGTCTGGCTCCTGCAGACCCTCGAGCCCGCGAAGATCCACGGGACGCTGACCGTCGCCTTCTCGGCGCAGCAGGTCGTGGGGGGGCGCGGGGCGGCGCGTCTGGCGAACCGGATCGAGGCGGACGAGGTTCTGGTCGTCGACGCCCCGGCGGCGGGAACCGGCAAGACGGCGCCGGCGCCCGGCAAGGGGCCGGTGGTCGCGGTCGCGGGCGGCTCGGACGGCTTCTCGCAGGATCTCTACAACGTGGTGGCCGAGCGCGCCGCCCGCGCGCAGATCCTGCTGCAGAACGTGCCGTACGGGACGACCGGCGATCAGGGCGCGTTCGCCGGCAAGAAGCCGGTCCTGCCGATCGGCGTCCCGGTCCTCTACCCCGGCACGCCGGGAGAAGTCATCGACGCGCACGACGTCGTGGCCCTCGCCACGCTCCTCAAGTCGGTGGCGGAAGGGGACCGATGAGACACCGGGCGCTCGTCGCTCTGTCGCTCGCCGCCCTGCCCGGCGTGCTCCTCGCCGCCCGATCGGCGCGCGAGGGGGGGAGTTTCGCCATCCTCCAGACCCTCGTCGAGACTCCCGGCGTGTCGACGCGCGAGCAGGGGGTGAGGGATCGGATCCGCTCGCTCCTGCCGTCCTGGGCAAAGTCCGAGACCGACGCGCGCGGAAATCTGCTGGTGGCGGCGGGGCCGGAGAAGGGGGCGAAGAGCCTCCTGTTCATCGCCCACATGGACGAGACCGGCTATCTCGTCACCGCGATCCGCGAGGACGGCAGCCTCGACGTCAAGCCGGTCGGCGGCTTCTTCGAGACCCTGTACGAGGGACAGGTCGTCCAGGTGCACGCCGCGAAAGGGGACGTCGGCGGTGTGGTGCCGCCGCGCCCGAACTACCTCGACGCGGCGGTCGCGGATGCTCCCGGCGCCTTCGGCAAGGAGGCGGTGCGCGTGAACGTCGGCGCCCCGTCGCGGGCGGTAGCCGAGGGCCTGGGGATCGCCGCCGGGGACCCGGTCACAATCCCCAAGTCGTTCCAGAGACTGGCAGGCTCCTACGGATCGGGGCGGGCCGTGGACGACCGCGCCGGCTGCACCGCCCTTCTCCTGGCGCTGCGCGGTCTCGATCCGAAGACGCTGCGCCACAGGGTTACGTTCGCGTTCTCGGTGGAGGAGGAGACCGGCCTCGACGGGGCGCAGGTGCTGGCGCAGAGCCTGAGGCCGGATCTCGTCATCGCCGTCGACACGTTCGTGTCGTCGGACAGCCCCCTGGAGCGTCCGGCGTTCGCGCACGCCGTCCTCGGCAAGGGGCCGGTCGTGCGCGCCATCGACAGCAGCAACATCACCGACAGGGCGATAGTCGAAAAGGTGCTGTCCCTGGCGAAGCAGGCGGGCGTGCCGATCCAGTACGGCCTGACGCGCGGCGGCAACGACGGCTCGGTGTTCACCGAATTCGGCACCCCCGACCTGGCGCTGTCGTGGCCGACGGTCCATTCCCACTCGCCGGTGGAGGTGATCCACGAGCGCGACCTGGATGGTCTGGGAACGCTGGTCAGGCTGGTGGCCGAGCGCTGGTGAAGCGGGCGGTCAGTTCTCGCCGTCGTCGCGGCTGCGTCCCTGGTTGTCCTCGTAGGAGGCCTTGAAGATCGAGGACAGGTCCCCCTCGAGGACGTCCGGAGGCATCGAGGCGCGATCCACGATGACCCGGTTGCGCGACACCTGCTTGGCGCGGTAGAGCGCCTGGTCCGCGGCCTTCAGGAGATCGTTGTCGTCCCTCACCTGGGTGTTGGCGGGGAACGACGCCACGCCCGCGCTCACCGTGATCCGCACCAGGAACTCCCTGTGCTTGTAGACGTGCTCGTCCGCAGCCTTGCGGATGCGCTCGGCGACGATGGCGGCCCTGATCCCGTCGGTGTTCGGCAGGACGATCAGGAACTCCTCCCCCCCGAATCGTCCGACGATGTCGGTCGTGCGCGCGTTCTCCGTCAGGAGCCGCCCGAAGTCGCGCAGCACCTGGTCGCCGCAATCGTGCCCGTACTTGTCGTTCACCTGCTTGAAGTGATCGAGGTCGAGCAGGGCCGTGGACAGGGGCGTGCCGTAACGCTGCGATCGCTTGAACTCCTCGGCGAGCCGCCGCTTGAGATAGCGATCGTTCAACAGGTTGGTGCGCTCGTCGGTGACCGTCAGCTTCAGGAGCCGTTCGTTGGCGTCGCGCAGCTGCTGGTTGGCCCGCTCGAGCGAGGTGTAGAGGTAGCGCTTCTTGAGCGAGGAGCGCAGGATGGCGTCGAGCTCGTCGAAGTGGAACGGCTTGACGATGAAATCGTCGGCGCCGCCGCGCAGGCACTCGACCTTGCTCTTGACGTCCCTCTTGACCGTCATCACGACCACCGGGATGGTCGACAGCAGGCGATCGCGCTTGATGGTGCGCATCACTTGAAGCCCGTCCGGCGGCGGAATCAGCAGATCGAGCAGGACCAGATCGGGGCGGTCGGACTGGATCCGGCGCAGAGCCTCCTGGCCGTCCTTGGCGGTCGTGACCTCGTACCCGCCCATGGTCAGCCACTCGGCGAGCAGATCGACGCTGTCCCGGTCGTCGTCGACGATCAGGATGCGGAACTTCCGCGTCGCCACCGCGGGGGATCGCGGGGCTTGTGGCTGAACATCTCCCTGCATGAAACACTCCCAGACTGCGGTTATTCTATACCACCCAAAAAAACGACCCGCAACGTCAAAAATCCCGATTTGACGTGGGTTTGCGGCGGTGCGTCAGCTCAACGTCGCGTCGTCAAGGCGGTGGCGAGGGGGAGAGCGCGGCGCGCGGCTGGCTCGTCGGCGCCGCGGCGGGGGCCTGCTCCGCCCCCCAGGAGGTGAAGTAGGCGGAGTTCTCGCGGTACGTCTTCCAGGCCGCCTCGGGGTCGACCTGGGCGATGTTGAAGGCGCCGGCGGCGGGGACCCAGTCGGGCCTGGGAATGTCGGGCAGAAGCGTGAGGAGCGCGCAGTCGTTCTGCCCCAGGACCCATCCCGACTCGGTCGCGAACAGGTAGCCGAACAGACCCTTCGCCTGCGCGCCGCTCGGCGCCCCGCGCAACAGCATGACGAGCTGGGGCGGCACGATGGCGCCGATGCCGAGACGATCGGGAAACAGGATGTTGATCGGCTCCGCCTCGCGTTTGGCGCAGATCGCCTGGTCGAGACCGATCATGCCCCACTGCGCCGCGCCGGCCGCCACCAGCTGCCGCACGGCGCGGTCGTCCTCGACGATGCGCGTCCCGTTCGTGCGCAACGACTCGAAGAACGCCCGGGCGCGCTCGGGGCCCCACAGCATGAACAGCGCCGTGGCGTGGAACGCCGCCGGGCCGGCCGCGATGCGCGGCATGGCCCCTTTCCCGGCCCAGGGAGGCCTCACGAGGTCGGTCGTCTCGGTCGGCGCCTCCTCTTTCTTCAGCGCGGTGCTGTTATAGATGATGACCCGGGGATTGACCGCGAAGCCGATCCAGCGGAACTCGTGGTCGCGATATTGCCCCGGGACCGGACGCGCCCCGGCCGGCCGGAACGGCACGGCCAGGCCCGCCTCCACCATCTCGTAGGCCGAGAGAGGTGTCTCGCCCCAGAACAGGTCGACCGTCCCCTGTCCGGCCCGCGACATCAGCGTCGACAGGAAACGGTCCCCGAGGTTCTCGCGGTAATTCGCATCGACGTGGATGCCGGTCTGCTCCTCGAAGGTCTTGAGCACGGGGCCCGCGATGCGCCGCGGCGCCTCCACGTACACCACGACCGTCCCCTGGCCCGGCACCTTGACGACCTCCTCCGGCGGGAGACCGGCCCCTTCTCCGCAGGCGCAGAGGATGCCGGTCCAGGCGAGGAGGAGAAGCGTCGGGGGCCTGCGGGAGGTCGCCATGTCAGAGGCCGGGACTTTAGCAGCCCGACGGCCGGCACTTCAAGCGGGGTACCGGGCTGCCCCCGGCGCCGGGAATGCATTAGAATGCCCGCATGAGTCAGGTCAGAGGACAGTTGCGCAAAATCGAGCCGGCGGATCCGGAAGGTCCGGACGAGGCCGGCCGTGCACGGCGCCGCGACGTCCTGAAGTGCACCTACCGCCCCGCGGACGCCAACTTCTTCTGCTGGAAGTACGGCGTCTGGTACAACCTCCTGGACTGCTGCTACCGCCATTTCCGCGAGACGTACTCCGGGTGCGCCGGCTGCGGGCAGGGGGCGAGCAACCTGAAAGCCAACAAGGACCGTTTCCACTCGATCGGGCACCTGGGCGAACGATCACGCATCGGCCGCTGAAGCGGTGCCCACCCTGGATCTGATTCTCGCCAACGGAGAGGTCATCGACGGCACGGGGCGTCCTTCCTTCCGGGCGGACGTCGGGATCGAAGGGGACAGGATCGCCGCCGTCGCCCCCTCGCTGACCGCCACGGCACCGCGCATCGACGCCCGCGACCGCGTCGTCGCTCCCGGCTTCATCGACCTGCACTCGCACTCCGATCTCTGCTTCGCTCTGCCGCTCGCGCGCCAGGCGCCTCTTCTCGAAGGACGGGTCCGGCAGGGGATCACGACGGAGCTTCTGGGCAACTGCGGCATCGGCTGCGCGCCCCTCTCGGGGGAGACCCGCGCCGAGGTCGAGGGGGTCTGCGGCTTCATCACCCCCTCGGGTGTGTCGTGGGAGTGGGACTCGTTCGGCGCCTATCTCGAGCGGCTGGAGACACAGGGGGTCCTGGTCAACGTGGCGTCGCTCGTGGCGCACGGGCCCCTCCGTCTTCTGGCGATGGGAGCGCGGGCCGGCCCGCCGGCCGAGGACGAGCGGCGGGAGCTCGGCCGCCTGACCCGCCTCGCGGTCGAGGAAGGGGCCTACGGAGTGTCGTTCGGACTCATCTATCCTCCCGGACAGTTCGCCGACACCGACGAGCTGGAGCACGTGGCGCGCGCGGCGGCCGCGGCGGGCGGCTTCGCCGCCTTCCACCAGCGCGGCAGCAGCCGCGACACGCTCGACCAGGCGGTGGACGAGATGATCGAGGTGGGGCGGCGCTCTGGTGCCGGCGTGCATCACTCCCACGTCGAGACGGTCGGCCGGCGCGCCTGGTCCGGCGCCCCCGACGTCCTGGCGGCCCACGGGCGCGCGGCGCGCGCGGGGATCGGGATCAGCGCCGACGTCATCCCCTACACGGCCGTCTGCACCACCCTCCTGGCGCTCTATCCTCCGTGGTCGCTCGACGGAGGAGTCGCGGCGTTTCTTTCCCGCCTGCGCGACCCGGACGTGCGCGCCCGCATGAGGCGCGAGGTGGAGGAGACCTCTCCGGTGTGGCCGCCGTGGGCGGAGGAGGGGAGATTCACCATGAACATCGCGCGCGAGTGCGGCTGGGACCACATCCGGCTGGCGCACGTCGACGGCGAGCGCAACAAGCCGTTCGAGCACCTGACGATCGCGGAGATCGGGCGGCGGCGCGGGACGCTGCCGTTCGACGCTCTGTCCGATCTGATGCTCGAGGAATCGGGGATCGCGACGCAGCTGATCTTCGGGATCTCCGGCGACGAGACGACCGACGAGCCGCTTCTGCCGCTTCTGGCGAGCCCGGGGCTCGCCGTGGTCTCCGATGCCTGGGAGATCGGCAAGGGGTTCCCTCATCCCGGCGCTTACGGAGCCTTTCCCCGGGTCCTGGGGCACTATGTGCGCGAGCGGAGAGTGCTCGGTCTCGAGGAGGCGGTCCGCAAGATGACCTCGCTTCCGGCTGAGCGCCTCGGCCTGCGCGACCGGGGGCGTGTCCAGGAAGGGTGCAGGGCCGATCTCGTCGTCTTCGATCCGGAAACCGTCGCCGACCGATCGACCTTCACCGAACCGCGCCGTTTCGCCGAGGGGATCGACGAGGTCCTGGTGAACGGCCGCAGGATCGTCGCGGGGAGGGAGTTCCGACCGCAGGCGGCGGGGCGCGTCCTGCGCAGGGGGGCGTGATGAGGCGCGCGATCAAGGCCGCGCGTGGCGCAGGAGAGGCGGTGTCGATCGGGCTCCTCGTCCCCTTTCTTGTCTGCGCGGCGGACGACGTCATCCACGCCAACAACCGCGGCGCCGCCCTGATGGAGCAGTACAAGCACACGCAGGCGGTGGAGGAGTTCCGCCGGGTCACGGCCGGAGCCCCCGCCTGGGCCCCCGGGTTCGTCAATCTCGGCTTGGCCGCCCTGTACGCGCGCGACGTCGACGGGGCGAAGGAGGCGTTTCTCGAGGCGATCCGGATCGATCCCCGCCTGCCCCAGGGACACTACGGGCTCGGTCTCGTGCTGAAGAACCAGGGGAAGACGGAGGAGGCGATCGCGGCTCTGGAGAAGGCCCGGGCCCTCGACCCGGACGACCCGGACATCCTCTACAACCTGGGGCTCCTGCATGCCCGCAGGCGGGATTTCGATCCGGCGATCACGTGCCTGGCCCGCGCCCGCGAGCTCGACCCGAACAGCATCTCCGTCCGCTACCAGCTGGCGCGCGCCCTTTTGCAGTCCGGCAAGCGCGCCGAGGGGGACCGCGAGATGTCCGCGTACCAGAAGCTGTCGGCGAATCCGAAGTTCGCCGTCCCGACCGGCAACCAGTACGGGGAGGCGGGTCGCTACGCGCTCGTCATCACCGATGTCGCGGCGCTCGGCGGCACGAAGCCGCAGACCGCGCCCGTGGTCGTCCGTTTCAGCAACGCCACGGCGGCCTCGGGAATCACCTTCCGCCACGCCGGTCCGGGAGGAGAGCCGGGCGGCCCCGCGACGCCGAAGGACGGAGGCCCCGCGGGGCGGGCGGCCCGCTACGGCTCGGGTCTGGCGATAGGCGACCTCGACGGTGACGGCAAACCCGATCTGGTGCTCGCCAACGCGTCGGCGGCCGGCAAGGCGCGGCCGGTCCTGTACAGGAACGAGGGAGGCATGGCCTTCGCGGACGTCACGCGGTCCTCCGGCGTCGCGTTCGAGGGCGTCGGCATGGCGGCGATCCTCGGGGATTACGACAACGACGGCGACGAGGACCTCTATCTGACGCGGCTGGGCGGCGGAGCGCTCTACGCCAACGACGGCAAGGGACACTTCACGGACGTCACCCGGAAGAGCGGCGCCTCGGCACAAGGGTTCATCCTGGGGGCATCCTGGGCCGACGTGGATCACGACGGCGACCTGGATCTGTTCCTGAACCGGCTGCCCGTGCCCGGAACGCGCGCTCCGGCCCCGCCGGTGCTCCTGCTGAACCGCGGGGACGGCACGTTCAAGCCTTCCACTCCGGAGCTGAAGATCACCGGCCCGGCCGGCGGCACCGTCGGTTCGGTCTTTGCCGATTTCGACGCGGACCGGGACATAGACGCGGTCCTGTCGTCCCTGGGCGGCCAGGACACGCTGCTCGACAACCGGCGGGAGGACGGGTTTGCAGCGCGGGGGCGCGAGGCCGGGCTCAACGCGCACGGCTCGGGGCGTGGTCTGGCGGCCGGCGACGTGGACGGCGACGGTCTTCCCGACCTGGTCTTCGCGGGAGATAAGGACGCGGCCCTGCGGCTCTTCGTGAACGGCGCCCGCCGGATCTTCACGGAGCGGGCGATCCCGGCGCCGCCGGGGGCGTCGCTCTTCGGGGTCGTGCTGTTCGACGCGGACAACGACGGCGATCTCGACCTGTTCGCGGCCGGCTCCACCCTTCTGCTCTACCTCAACGACGGCACGGGCCAGTTCCGCGACGTCTCCTCCGAGGCCGGCCTGCCGCAGATCCAGGTCAAGGACGCGCGCGGTGTCGCGGCCGCCGACCTGGACGGCGACGGCGATCTGGACCTGGTGGTGACGCAGAACGGCGGCCCGCCGCTTTTGCTGCGCAACGACGGCGGCAGCACGAACCGCTGGATCGAGGTCGTGCCGCGCGGTCTCAACAGTAATAAGGACGGAATCGGCACGAAGGTGGAGGTGCAGGCGGGACCGGCGTGGCAGCGACGTGAAGTGCAGGCCGGCGGCGGCTACCTGTCGCAATCGCCGCCCGTGGCCCATTTCGGACTGGGCGGCCGTCCGCTGGCGGACATCGTCCGCCTGCTGTGGCCCGGGGGCGTCCTGCAGGCGGAGATGGACGTGCCGGCGGGGCAGAGGGTCGAGGAGACCGAGCTCGACCGGAAGGGATCGTCCTGCCCGCTGCTGTTCGCCTGGAGCGGTCTCAGGTACGGCTTCCTCACCGACATTCTCGGCGGCGGCGGGCTGGGGATGTGGACGGCACCGGGCGTGTACGGCGCTCCCTCCCCCGAGGAATATCTGAAAATCGAGCCGGAGCAGCTCGTGCCCAAGGACGGCGCCTACCTGATCCAGATGCTGGAGAATCTGGAAGAGATCACCTACCTCGACGAGACGAAGCTCATCCTCCTCGATCATCCGAAGGACATCGACGTTTACCCGCTCGGGGCGTTCGGCGGGAAGGAGCGCCAGCCCTATCGCGCGCTGGCGGTGGAGCGATCCGCGCGCGTCTACCCGCTGCGCGCCATCGACCACAACGATCGCGACGTGACCGGATCCCTCCTCAAGATCGATCGGACCTATCCGGACAACTTCCGGCTCGATCGACTGGCCGGGTTCGCCGAGATGCACAACCTGACGCTGGAGTTCCCCGAAAGCGTGACGCGCCTGCAGCGCCCCGTGCTGTTCCTGTACGGCTGGGTCGACTTCGAGTACTCGTCCTCCAACTACGCCGCCTCCCAGGCCGGGGTCCGGCTGACGCCTCCCGTTCTCGAGCTGGAGGACAAGGACGATCGGATCTTCCGCCCGGTCCTCGACCCGATGGGCTTCCCGCCCGGGCTGCCGCGCATGATCAGCGTCGATCTCTCGGACCGGGCTCCGCTGCCGACCCGGCGCCTGCGCCTGCGCACCAACATGCGCGTCTACTGGGACCAGATCTTCATCGCTGAGCCGCTCGAGGAGAAGGAGGCGTCGGACAGGGTGAAGGTGAACGAGATCAAGCTGAGCGGCGCGAACCTGCACCGCCGCGGCTTCCCGAGGGAGCACAGTCCGGACGGCCGCGAGCCGAGGGTCTACGACTACGGCATCCTGGACAACACGCAGCCGTTCAAGGTGATGACCGGCGACTACACGCGCTTCGGTAGAGTGACCGATCTGCTCACCCGGACGGACGATCGCTTCGTCATCTTCGGCAAAGGCGAGGAAGTCACCCTGGAGTTCCCGGTCAAGGGGCTGCCGGAGGTGCCGAAGGGTTCGGCGCGCAGCTTCTTCCTGTACGCGAACGGCTATTGCAAGGACATGGATCCGCACACGGCGTTCCCGGACACGGTGGAGCCTCTGCCGTTCCACGGCATGTCGGCCTATCCGTACCCGCAGGGGGAGACCTACCCGGACGACGCGGAGCACCGGGACTATCGCAAGACCTGGAACACCCGGCGCCGGGAAGGGCGATAGCGATGTCCGTGGCCGTGCTGGCCGAGAACCTCACGAAGG
>Ga0137397_10000140_pt1 | contig 47975 bp, 65 predicted proteins | sample czorhiz116metaG_FD_106658 | JGI IMG/M metagenome (GOLD analysis project Ga0137397, IMG submission 106658) | Vadose zone soil microbial communities from Angelo Coast Range Reserve, California, USA - czorhiz1.16 metaG | ecosystem: Environmental > Terrestrial > Soil > Vadose zone | place: USA... | reverse complement strand
TCGGTTGAGTGCTGATTTGTAACGGTCGCCAGCAAGCCAAACTGAGTTGCAGTCCTCGCCGAAATACCGCCGCAATTCAGCATATAGCGCTTCAACGTCGCCAGCCTTATCTTCTGCTGCCTGAGCCTCGTTCTGACACTTCATCGCATATTCTTGGGCCTCGCGCAGCGCTGTCATGCGAGCTTTCTCGTCCGTGCGCAGCGGGTCAACGCAAGCAGGAACATCCGATTCGCAGTTCTGCTCCCCGAAGTGCTCCCATGCAGTGCGGCGATTCGTGAAAACCTCATCGCAGAAGAAACAACGATACCGTTTACTTGCCATCACTTTCCGCCCCCTTCCCCTTCTTGCTGCCTGCTACCAGCTTGGCAATGGCTCGTTTAGAATTTCTCTACGCTTTCTGCCGTAAAGTTCGACAACGAATACCGGACAGTTAAGCTCCTTCACGTTGGCAATGTGCGGCGAGAGCGTCATGCTGTTGATTAAATCTTTGCTCTCACTGGACAAATGCGCGTTTTCCCACATCCTAAACCGCCAGACTTTCTCGATACGCTTGTCGCTGTAACTGAGTTTTTCGACGCGAATCTTGTCCAGATTCTCCAGCCGCCAGCGCCGCAAAGTTTCTGTGCGGCAAGTCCGGCAATGCCGATGTTCGTAACCACGGTTATCCCGGCAGATATAAGCGTCTTCCATCGAGTGCCCACGCGGACAGAAGTTATGGCGATGGATGAATTTTCTGCTCATTTCTGGTCCCTGGCGGCGCTCCCGCCTGCTGCTTGCTCCAAAGTTCTAAGGCGTTCTTCCACTTCCTTACGTATCACGCTATCCGCCGTAGCCGAACGCAGACGCCACCAATTCGCTTCATCGAGCCTGACCCTCGCGAGAAGAACTATCAGTGGAACGAACTTGTGTTGATCGTCATGCCCATCCCAGAACTTTGCTCTCCCGCAGAAGTGACCTCCACCAATAAAAAAGCATGGTTGACCGTCACGTCCTGTTTCCTGTCCGCTCAGCAGGTTCAAGAGAATTTGCGTCCAGTCCACTTGCTTGGCTGCGGCTTCCCAATCAGTTTCCCGCGTCATCTCAGCCACCTTCCACACCAGCTTTCGCCTGCCCTGCCGCTAGCCTTGCGGCTCTCTTCTATCCTTTAAGCCTTTGGCTTCGAGATTCTTTTGCATGTGTATACATCTGGAACATTTACACAGATAACGCGGAGCATCGGCTCTATGCCCGCATGAATGACACATAGGATAGTGTTTCTCATTCGTAAAGTTAATCTCTTTACAATGAGAACAAACTACACCAAGGCGTTCGGTTGTGGTCATCTTCTCCTTCTTCTTTTTATCTTCTACATGCTACGTCAACAGCCGCTCGGATATCGTCGATGGATGCAAGTGGCGCGTGAAGTCTTCTAATTGCTGGACTATTTGGCGATACGAAGAGCATGTCTCCCTGAGCGAGGAGTTGTTCAGCTCCACTAGTATTAAGTATCGTCCGAGAATCAGCTTCGCTTGGGAGGCGGAAAGAGACTCTAGCAGGGAAGTTTGCTTTAATGTTTCCTTCGACAACCTTAACACTAGGTCGTTGCGTTGCTGCAATAATGTGAACGCCAGTTGCTCTAGATTTTTGAGCGATGATTCCAAGTCGATACTCGGCTGTGGTTCCTCTAGAGGGTCCGAGTTTAGTTTTGGTTCCACCTTTTCCATCTGGCACCTCGATTTCGTCTCTTGTCTTATCCATTAGAATCTCGGCAAGTTCGTCGATTACGAGTAGAATATACGGCATAGCTACGCGAGTTTCCAAAGCGTTGTACTGAAGGATGTTCTGGCAACTAGCTTTGGCTAGAACTGTAAGACGACGGTTAACTTCGTCGATTAGCCATTCCATCTGCTCAAGTGTTTCTGATATTGAGGTACTAACAGGAAACATCAAGTGCGGCGCACCAACGAAGTTCGTGAACTCTACCTGCTTTATATCCGAAAGGACAAGTCTGAGTCTGCTTGGCGGGACGCAGTATATAAGTCCCGCGAGAATAGAGTTAAGGAGCGTACTCTTACCAGACCCAGTCGCACCGGCAATAAGAAGATGCGGCAGTAGAGGAAGGTCCTCGACGACGAAGTTACCCATATGGTCAATGCCGAATAGTATGGGAATTCTTTGCTTCTTGATATGGAACGCATTCCACACATACCCAACCGAATCTCGGAAAAGGACAAGCTTTTTCTCTTTATTGGGTACATAGATCCCGATGGCCATTTCTCCTGGTAGACGCTTGACTTGGACACATTCGGCTCCTAGTGCGATTGCGAGATCGGGGGCGACACGCTCGACGAGGCTGACGCGAGTGGCATTCTGAGGAACGAATCTGTAAAGAGTTACTACTGGACCTTCCGAGACTTGGGGAAGGAAGGTACCTTCTACGCCTAGCGAGGCGAGTTTTACTTGAAGTGTAGCTAGAACGGCTAGGTGTTTTTCGTCTAGTTTCGGTTGCTCAGTTATTTTAGTGTTCAGCATGTGAACGTTAAGATACCTCATCCGCTCCCAGCAGCCGCGCTGTCTTCGACGGAAGCATTCCTGCTATTGTAGCGCGTTCTGCGGGGAGAAGATAATGGAAATTTTGAGAAAAGGACTGTACATCTTTGAACTTCATATACATACCGCCGGTTATGGAGGCTATTCTTTTAAGCGTCTCTTCGCCCTGCGTACTGCTTCCAATATGTACACAATCGACGTTGATTTCACGGTTCTTGTATTTCTCTGCTTGCACAAAACAACTCTCTCCATCTGTCTGTTCACCATCTGAAATAAGCAACGCTCTGGTTGGTGAATGGTTCTCCAAAGCTGAGGATAATCCCTCGCCCATCGGCGTATCACCGAGTGTGGAGATGCCGAGCATGCGCATATAGACGGATTGGGTGTCATTTGTTAACTCGATTCTGAATCCGCGTGGAAAGGATTCTACGGCTAGAGCCGTATCCGCTGGATTCGAGCGAAGCGCGAAGTCTTGAACGGCTTCTTGGAGAAGCTGGAGTTTGGTTTTGATATTATCGGTATCCCAACGACCGGAGGCGCGATCTCCCATAGAGCCGCTGAAATCAGCGATTATGGCAAGTCTGTTAGGTAGGTTATGAGGGTCTAGTGTTGGCACAGCTTCTTTCAGAACTTCGGCTTGTCGGAGTCGATTATGTAAACCACCTCCGACAGTGATTTTATTTGATTTCGTGAGTTCATTACTCATCTTCAGGCTCCATTGGAAACTCCTTCTCCATTTCCTTTTTGATGGCGTATTTATAGCCGATGGTTACTCCAATCTTAAAAAGTTGATTAGCGAGGTCAACGGCAATGTCCGGAAGAGTGGCATGAATGCAATATGCGGTGTTCTTCACGCAGTCGGACATCGTTTGTGGGTCTATTTCAAGACCTTTCAGAAAGACGCCGAGAGGCGGACGATCCTCTCCGATTGTATCAAGGTAATCATGGAGGTCAATTAGTTCTTTGGCTTTTTTACTGTCCATATAACTCCTTCTGGAGCTTAGTCCAAAGCGCATTAACTTTAGACATCTGCTCCATGTCGCCTCCTTTGTCCGGATGCAAGCGCATGGCGGCTTCACGATATGCTTTCTGAGCGGCTTCGAAAGGGATGGCTTTTAGAAACTCAAAGCAGCTTGCTGCGAGAGGGTTTCCATTAACTGCCAACGGCATTCTAGGCTGTTGAGCGGCTTCTACTTGTTGTCTAGTAACAGAAGCTACTTCCGCAGCGCCGTAGATTAACTGAAGAAACTTCAGTGTGCCGTCGTAGTATTTCTCAGTGAATGTCCAGGTGTAATCCTTTTTGCCGTTTGGGTCTACCTTGACGACTAACTCCCTATCGGAGTGCGGAATCTGTTGTTTGAGGAACTCCACACACTTTTCGATTTTATGATAATCGCCTTGCATTTTAAGGCGATATGCTTGGACTGACGAATCCCAGAAAACACTTGCTTTGGCCATAGCGGTGTCCTTTCTGTTGCCACATCGTCAAGCGGTTAGGTAGTCGAAGGAGGCACTACTTTTCTATTCCCTAACCGCTTACCGCTATGGCAGCGGGCTCGTTTATACATAAGAAATGAAGACTTTCTGCTCTTGGCGTCTCCAGACCTCATCAGGTTTCTCCTTAACGTATGTCGGCTCACCTGAAAACTTCTTACACGTCGGGTACGCACTACCCGATTATTAGGCGACGTACCTGGAGCGACCAGGCAGTGACACCTAATTCTATTTACGCCGTCGCGGCTTGAGCACCGAGAGAGGCGATGATGTTGGAGAGTTCGTCGATGGAGACATCACGGCCAAGCAGTTTAGAAAGCGCATTAGCCGCCTTCTCCTGTGGAGTCGCAGACTGACGCTCGGACTTCTGGCCGATAATCGGAAAGAGATCAAATGCCCCTTCCACTGGCGTAAAGTCCTTCTGCATCAACTGCCTTCGCACGAACTGTTGCTGTTTGAGGACAACGGAACGGTTGATCAGATTCGCCTGTTCGTCTACCGACGGTACAAACTGAAGAAAATCTGTAATAGGATCAGTCTCGGAGACGGTGTGGAAAGTGTAGGTCTGCGAAGCAAGAACGTCAACAGTTCGTCCTTTGCCTTCGGTGACCAACTCTTCCATCACCTCCTGGACTTTATCTTCCTTTACAGAAATCTCCGTCTCGCCGGCTTGGCCGTTCGCTTCGAGGATTCTGTAGTTAACACGTGTTTCGTTGTAATTCGATGCCATTGTTTACTTCCTTTCGTGTGAGATTCGCTACCTTGGGTAAAAGAAAGTTAACCGAAGATTGAACTTCCTGTTAACTTGGAAAGTGTAGCACAAAGTGAAGCTAGTTGTCAAGTTTAGTGTTCATGCTGTGAACACTTAAACGCTTTATCCTCAACATCTTACGAGCGGTGAGGAACTGAGAGAAACTAGTTAGTGCTGTCGCAGTAAGTGAGAGAATGGCTAATGCCGCGCAGTAAAGAAGAAAATAGATCAAATTATCCATTTGATCAGGTGATAGTTTCATGAATGACTCCTTCGGTTTGATTAAGCTCTCTTGCTACGCATTCTGAACAAGTGTAGACCTCGATTGCCTCTACAGTTTGTTGTTTGAATTGACCATAATTCTGGCATTCAAGATTAGTGCAGAGAATTAAGGAGGTAGAGAATGCCTCTGCGTGGGCATAAGCTGTTACACGCCGGACTTCCACGGGACCTTCACAGCGAGGACAGAGATGTGTTTGAGAGAGACAGTATTTACAGGAGCGGATCAAGGATCACCACCCATTCGTCTTATTAATCCATTGCTCCAAACGGTTGTCGAGTTTAACAAAGATAAACATACCGCAGAGAATCAGAAAGGAATAGAAATCCCATTGGGTCATTCTTATACCTCTTCTGTCTCGACGACATCTTCCGTAACGGCGTGCCACATGAGATCATATTCGGAAACGCTTATTCCCTTTTCTGCAAGGTCGCTTTCTGTATGATTGTCTATAAGTTTTTTAAGGACGTCGTATTCAAAATCGTTAAGGCTTATGGTAAAGGTTTTCATTTAGAATCCTCCTGTAAATTCTTAATAGCTTCGTTCAGATCAGGTGGCAGCAAACCGGCGTTTACTAAGGCCTCTTTAACTTCCTCTCCTAAATCATATAACTCCAACTGCCAGCCTTGACGCTTGCATTCTACATACGCCTTAACAAGATTTATGTTCTTCTTTTTAGTTAGTTCAACTGCCGCTTCGTTTAATGCATTGGCATATTCAGCGGATCCTGGTATCAGACTACCCCAAGGCGTTTGTTCTTCTGGCTTCTGGTACGGCTGATACTCCTTGTTAAGAACCTTCCGAACAGGCGCAGTGCAGATACTCTTCTCACTAGTCTCCGCGGAACAGCGTCTACATCCGTAAACATTCACGCCTTCTTCAAGGCTTCGGAATCTTTTGACGTAGACGTTGCGCGAGCCGCATCCTCGGCAATGAGTATATCCTCTACCGCATCCGCATCCAGCTTGAGTAACCGTTTCTTCGCTTGACATAATTGTTTTTCAGCCTCTTTAGCAAGAGATTCATCCCATTTCTCAACCTTCTTCTTCGCGTCCTCGATCAGAAGCCTAAATCCTATTCGAATATCGGTTAAGCCTGCTTTGTGTACCAACACATAGCACATGGCTCGGAGGAGAGTATCCCAATCATCCTCAAACATCCCTAATCCCATGTTGCATCTGTTGCAGGTGGCTTGTCTCACATACCCCGTTTCATGGTCATGATCTATCACCAACGGTTCCGTATCTCTGAAACAAATAGGGCAGGTCCCTTTCTGTTCGGCTTTTAGCTCCTCTGCCTCACTCGGAGTCAAATCTTTGTATAATTTCATAATATTTCTGAGGCGCTTTGAAGCCGCTTCAGTGTCATTACACTATCACAGATTCCATTTCTTGTCAAGGGTTATTTTCAGACGGAAGTCTTTTCGAATCAGTGACTTACAGAGTGTGTCAAATTTGACACGAAAATAGAAGGAAGATATATTTTTATATTATTTATTTTTTATCTATATATACATCTGTCTCTCTTCTGTATCCCCCTGCTGACATTTAGCAGTTTTCAAACGGACACTCCATTCTTCAAACAGAAGTGGTCAAACTGCCGCTTTGCGTCCTTTCGGGTTCGGTGACAGGACGGACATACGTCGAAGTAGCTTTTAGCATGGCAGCAAAAAAGAAGGCCATAATTGACAGGCAGCCAAGGCTGGCTACGCTCGGTAGCCGATGGCTCACGGATAGACCGAGGAGTAGGCAGACCTGCGGAGTCAGCGCGAGCCTGCTTTTCATTTAGATCATGGATAATACGTTTGAATATATCCATTTCATGCCTTTCTAAACTCCGTTCGCCTAGCGAGGCTCTCCGCCTCGCGTTGTTAGGCGGTCTCCTTGGGTGCGGTGGCCGCTTCCAACTGTTCCTCGGTTAGGTCGGATTCAGACTTGTGCTCAGGAGTCGGTTCAGTCTCCGGTTCTTGATCGTCCGTTTCCGCCGACTCAGGGTCAGATAGATCAACGGTATTCCCGTTAATCAATCCGTATTGCTTCGCCAGTTGGGCAATATCAGCAGCATACTTGGCTGGATTCACCATGTATGGTGCCACTGCCTTTGCGAAGTCCCGTCGGTTCTTGGATAAGTCCCCGTTTTTCCATTGATTACGGACTTGCCGTCGGCCTTTGTCGAGAACATCCAGAAGGACTCCAAGCATGGAGAGATGCTCTCCACGTCTGATAAAGTCCTCTTGTAAACGAAGGAGTGATACAACCTCCGTCGCTGGGATATTCAGGACTGGAACGGGCACTTGCTTACCCGACCTTGTAGTGAACATTTCGTTTGCCATAGCGTTTCTCCTTTTATGAATAACGGAGGTGACTTGCTCAGTCCTTCTCAGCGTGCTTACATGCTGGACAGGTTGCTCTGGCTGTACGCCACCTCCGTGAGTCTGGAGAGACTCGCAAGACAAACGGAGTTATTAATCTGTACATCAGCATCATTCATACGAAACCCGTACGATACGGATATTATCGTGTGAATATTATGCTAGTACTCGTATATAGTGTCCGCACACAGGGGGAGGCACAAAAACGGAGTTTTCGTCGGGCCTGCTGGAGTGTTCAGGAATAATTTTTTCGGCCCTAAATGGCGCCTAATTTTTCTCCACCGGCATTAGTGTTCATAATAGGAACATTAAATCCAATCTAAGAACCTTTCAGAAGAGGGCAGCATCTTGAGAGTAGAAAAATTTACAGGGTAAATTGCTGATTTCATTAGACTTGTTGACTACTAAAACTTGACAATCGCTACGCGATGTGCTAGTATTCCCTTTCAGGAAGGGTGTATGAAAATCCATGTGCCGAATGGAGCGCCAAGCGGTATGGTAGCGGAGTTGGAGAATCCGTTTCCTGATAATAGTCCTGTTAATAATGGACAAGGTAATCATCAAGCAGTTGGGGGGCCGGGCCGCCCGGGCGGCGTGTCGAGTCAGCTCCGGCTCAGGATCCAACGGGTCGCCCGTATGCGTGTAGCGGGTATCAAAGATCAAGTTATTCAGCTTCGTGAAGGCATAACTCCTCCTGCTTTTCATTATCTAATTAATCTCCCCGAATACAAAGAAGTAGAAGAAGCCATCTTCGATGGTACTATAAGTGCCATGGATAGAGCTATCGCCGGCAATGTCGAGACACTCCGTCAAGAAGTGCGGGGCGCCGTGCCCGCGGCCCTGCGGACAGTGATCGAAGTAGCCAATCAACGCCGTGACTTGAAGACGGCTTTAGCTGCTTCGTTGGAACTGCTCGACCGAGATCCCGATCGGGTCGCACAGCGGAGTAAGCCCTCCGAGCTTCCGATTGATGCCGTTAGGCTGCCCGATGGAGTGATAGACGTTGTGTCAAAGGAAGCGGATAAGGTAGTAAACGAGATTAACGGCTCGAAGAGAGTTCAATAATTAGTGTTCACTCTGTGAACAGAAACGGAGCTTCGTTATGCCATCCTCCGACTCAGCGCGTTATGATGAAGCAGGTTCAGTGAAGCCTAAGAACTCTCGAACCGCAGGTACAGGATCCGTCCATGATCCACGAAGCGGGAAGTATCCTTCTACCATTGAATTCGCCTCACACGAAGACGAGAATGTCTCGAAAGTAAATGCAGGCAGAATGGCGCGTCGCCCCTCCGGTAAGTTTCGCGGAGCTGGACATGGCTTCCACACGCCCAACTGCACTTGTAGTAAGCATCCGTGTACGTGCGGGAACGAGAAAGCACATGAGAGTTTGCAGCATTGTAATGTGAATATGTGATATGGTGGATACTAACTTAAAGCGGGCAAATACCCTAACGAGGTGCCTTGGCGGGCCTTCTTCGTTAGGTGCTCACACTGCATTTGGGTTAGTATCCACCAAATCAAGAAGCGCCTACCGCCCGCACATGCAGGAGAGCATCACGAACGGCCCGCCCCGCAGCGGCTCCTGCCGCGAGGACTCCTTCTTTTACTTTTCACCTTCTTCTAGCCAAGAAGAAAGACTGGAGTAATTGGAGACTTTAGAACAGCTTAATCAAGATTCTAAAGTATTTGAGTTTGATAGTACTTATAAGCCTCTTCCTGTTAACGGCTTAACTGGCGAAGCCTGGCGCAAAGCGATGCGCCTGAATAGTCTTGGAAGCCTCTACTTCTTTATCAAGATCACTCTCCGTCGTCGTAGACTCACCGAGAAACTTCACAAGCCTTTATGTCAGTCTTTGGAAAGAAGGCATATCAAAGATGTCTACGAGATACCACGCGACCACTTTAAGTCCACTATCTGCGGCGAAGGCCTCCCAATGTGGCGCGTCCTCTTCTGCTCAGATGAGGATTTACGAGAGTTTCAAAGACTTGGTTACCCTCCTGAGTTTATTCAATGGCAGCAAGAAATTCACAGGCCAGAGGCCCGCAATTTACTGGTCTCTGAGAACATCACCAATGCTGGTAAACTTGGGAGAAAGATTGACTTTCACTACGAATCAAACCAAATATATCGTAATATCTTCCCTGAACTAATCCCCACCTCCTCCGAAATATGGTCAAACATCTCCAAGTGTCACAGGCTGCCTACACAGTGTAAGTCACTAGGGGGACACGGAGAAGGCACCTTCGATTTTCTTGGCGTCGGGGGTGCCCTCCAGTCTAGACATTATAATGGGTTGGTAGTACAGGATGACTTAGTGGGACGTAAAGCTATTGAGTCTCCGTCCATTATGGATAAGGCTATTGAGTGTCATCAGTTAATGGTTGGCGCTTTTGAAAACGAGGATGCTCTCGAAGATAATGACGAACTCGTAGTTGGTAATAGATGGGGCTACTACGATCTAAATTCATGGATTCGAGAGAACGCACCCTGGTTCTCCTTCCAGACACACTCCGCTATGGGCGGATGCTGTGCTGCGCATCCGATGGATACTCCTATCTTTCCAGAGGAGTTCTCCGCAGAGAAGCTGGCTCGTTGGCGTGAGAGGCTAGGAGCTTATCAGTTTAGCTGTCAGTTTCTAAATAACCCCGCTTCGCCAGAAAACGCTGCTTTCAAAGAAAGTGACCTTCGACACTTCAGTATTTTTAAGGGCGAAAATGACGAAGACATTATCAGGCATGAAGTTGTGGATGGTATTATTGTTAAGGATATTAAAGTTAGCCATCTTAGTGTTTGTATGGTTACCGATCCAAATCATAGTGGCGCTGAAGGACGCTGCCGTCACGCGATCAACGTCGTAGGTCTTAGCGCCGCTGGTTATTATTATTTACTCGATTGTTGGGCCGAGGCCTGCGAATCCGATAAATACATCGCAAAGCTCTACGAAGTAGCTGCAAAATGGAACATGCGTAAGCTCGGGATCGAGACCGTCGCTGCTCAAAAATACTTGGCTTATCACATTAACTATCGTAATAGATTAGAAAATCGTAATCTTCGGCTAATCGAGCTTAAAGGCGAAGTCGATGCCCCTGACGGTACTATCACTCGAAAGAAAGAGTGGAGAATCCGAAACGTACTTTCTCCCATCTTCGAATCTAATAAGTTTTACACTCAGCGCAGGTTTCAAGATTTTAAGGGTGAATACACTTCCTTTCCTCGTGGCAGATTCGTGGACCTTCTCGATGCTTTGGCCTACGTCCCGCAGATGCTACGATTACCGCAATCCTGGATTGAAGGACAGAAATGGAAAATGCAGAACGCCGCTTGGGCACGTAGAGTAAATCTACCTTACTCGATAGGAGTTCATTGATGACCTCTCTTATTACCTTTCTAAAGCTACACCCTACAACCGTAACACTCGCGGTGTACTACGTAACGAGCGCCGCGGTAGGTTCCTTACCTATGCCTGATGCGTCCTCGCATAAGTTTTATCGCTGGTTCTTTCAGTTTGCAAATACTCTAGCTGCGAACGTTACTAGAGCTTATGCCTCTAAACTACCAGCGCAGATTCAAGAAGCCTCGAAGGAGAATCCGAAATGAATTTTCTAAAGAAACTAGGTTTGCTATTAGCAAAGGGCGCTGAGGTAGCCGGAGAGGTTATGGGCTACGGTCCGATTATTTCAGTTATGACTGGAATATTGCCAAAGAAGGCGGGAGAGGCAGTTCAAACCGGCATCAGTGATCTTACTCTTATCGCTAAAGAAGTTATCACTGCCGAGAAGATGCTCGTCGCAATTAGCGGTCCAGATGCCAAGACAGGTAGTCAGAAGTTAGCAGCCGCGGCTCCTGGAATCGCTCTTTTAATGAATCAATGGGCGACGAGCGGTGTTCTTGGCTCAGTCAAGTGCAAGGATCCTGCGAAGGCGGATGCCGCTGTAAAGGGTATAACCTCTAATATGGCCGACTTTCTGTCTGCATACGGAGACTAACGAAGTTGCCTGATAAGAACTTCATTCCTGTTAAGCTATCTGGCGATGCTGAAACAAAGCTGAAAAGCCATTTGAAAATGCGTATTCTCGCACTCGAAGATGGTCTCCGTGAGCTTCACGAAACCAAGATTGTCAAATGGCGCAAAGCCTACGAAGCAACCCCACGGGAGAAAACTCGTGAGTTCCCATTCTATAATGCTTCAAATTTGGTTGTTCCTATTATTGCTACTTTTAGTGACACCTTACTTGCTCGCGTTATGTCAGCGGTGTTAAAGACAAGACCACCTTGGGTTGCTAAAATCTTTGGTTCTCATAAAGATATTGATGACACTGTTCGAACCGGACTCGAAGAGTTCATGGAGTATGTCGGAATCGAGCCAACAGAGCTTGATCTTTATAGAGTATACCACGAATGGTTTGGTGAAGGAATCAAGTACGGAATGTCCGTTGTAAAATGTCCGCATGAAATTCGTTATCGAGACGAACTCGTAGAGTCCGAAGGCGACGGCTCTGGTAGAAAAGAAATCGCTTTCATGCGCGAAACGGAGTATGAAGGGCCTCGCCCGGAGAAGATTGCCTTCGAGCATTTCTTAATTCCTCCTGGATCAAAGTCTCTTGAATCAGCTGATATTCGCATTCATAAACGTGTAATGATTAAAAGTGAACTCGAAGAGAGGCGGTTCTTTAAGATTTATGATCCACTGAAGGTCGATTCTATTCTGAATCGACCTGATAGAACTTCCCCTGGCTACTCGCAGTTAATGAACGAAGAGACTCTTGGAGCCAAAACCACTGGCACTTACGGCTACAAAGAATGGGACCTCTACGAATGCTGGCTAAACTGGCCTACTCCTGATGGGAAGTATAAGCCTGCGATAATCGCCACATATCATAAGAATTCCGATACACTAATGCGTGCTATCTACGATACGCATACAATACTACCGTTTGCTCTAGCACGCCTCTTCTACCGCGATGATATGATTTACGGCTACGGCTTCTGTGAAACAATGTGGGCTTTTCAGGAAGAAATAAGTGAACAACATAATCAGCGCCTCGATAATCGTACTATCGCCAATACTCGCGTATGGCGTGTTTCTCCTGATTCGAAGCTCCATGCAGGCTATCGCATCTATCCCTCCGCTTGTGTTCCTGCGGAGGAGGGCGAAATCGAATCCTTACAAGCTGGAGATATATCACAGCAAACGATTGATGATGAAAGATTCTCTCTCGAACTCGCCGAGCGACGAGCTGGAATAAGTCCTCCAATGCAAGGAGCGGGGGCGGGGTCCCAGGGTAAGAGGGGTATTTACACCGCAATGGGTACTCTCTCTGTAATGCAGGAGGGCAATCGTCGTACTGATCTTAACATATCTGACCTTCGCTACGCTCATACCAGACTAGGGAGAATTCTCCTTGCCGACTACGCGAAATTCGGTGTACGTAACAGTTTGCTTGAAATGTTCGGGGAGAAAGCGAGTAAGATTACTAAAGCACTTGAGGGTGTTAAGTCAGGCCGCATTGGATTGCCTATCTACTCCTCCACAGCGTCCGTTAACAAAGAAGTCGAGAAACAGAATCTCTTCTTGTTAGTTAATCTAATGCGTCAGCATTATATGGGCATTGCCAATCTAATTGCTCAGACTTCGAATATGATGACGCCTCCGGAAGTCAAGACTTATTTGATGCAGGTTATCAAGGCCTCCAATATCGTTATGAAGAACGTCCTTCGTAACTTCGACCAAGAAGACGTGGACTTACTCGTACCTGAACCACAGATAGGAGGTCAAGGTGGCCAACAAGCTGGACAAGCTCCTCCTACAGGCCCACAAATTCCGGGGATGGCTGGGCCAGGGGGAGGCGGAATGCTTCAATGATTACCTTTCCGACTATAGGACAGAATGTCTTGACAAACTTCTTCATGAGTCAGATATCTCTAGGATACATCGTTTACAAGGCTGTATCAGTGTCCTGGACAACTTGTTACAACTTCGTGGGGAAGTTGATACTTATATTAAGGGCGTTTCTACGGGTCAAATGCGGAAAATAGAACCACCAAAGGAGAACTCACATGCCGTGGGGCACTAAGAAAGAAGAAATACCAGATGAACTAAAGGATTTGGGCTTAACACCAGCTCAGATTCGGGAACAAGTATTAAATAACAAAAAACTAACCGAAGAACTCGCTAGTTCGAAAACAGAACTTTCCACTGTTAAAACGAATCTATCTCAGTTGGACGGTAAGTTTAGCGAAACGAAACGGACTCTGGACGAACTCGAAGCTAACGCTAAGAAACCTGTTCGTCAGACTGAGGAGAGAGTTTATACTTCTTTTATCGACGACGAAAACAAAGCCTTCACCGAACGCCTCGTCGATGGAATGCAGCCAGTAGCTCAGGTAGCTCTACAAGCTGCCGCTAACAGCGCAATGCTTCTTGCGAAGCAATCCTTACAGGGACAGTATGTCACTACTCCTGGTGGCAAGATTTCCATGTCTCGACTCTGGGATAAATGGTCTTCCGAAATAGATAAAGCCGCTTCCGAAGTCGCCTTACACGTAAAAGGTAACATGCAGACATGGATTAATCTCTTCGATTATATCAAAGGCAAACACTTCAACGAATTAATGGCTGAGCCTCAGACGTTCGTCGAGTCCGTCTCTACGAATCAGGATAAAGGACCTGGCGATGAGAAGAAACCTGAGAAACTCACCACGATGGAAGAAGAAATCATCAAGAAACAAAGCCGTTACGGCAAGGGTGTAACCCCTGAAGGGTATCAGAAAACGAAGGATAAGATGACTTTTGTGAATGTCTAGGAGAATCTAAATGAGCATGATTAATCAACAACACGAAACTCCCTACGGGGATCCATTTCCAGGTATCGAAGCTCGTCCTCTTCAGCTTCCTGACTTCGTGAATGTGAAACCAAGGAACCCTGGTATCTCTCTAAGATGGGTCAACCGTGCCGTAGGCGTTCAGGGTTCTACTCAGCGTCTCGACGAAATGATCTACGCCGGCTTTGTGCCTGTTAATCCCTCGGAAGTAGTTATGCCTGATGGAAAGCCTTTAATGGCAAATCTTATCAAAGACGGTAAGATCATTCGAGGCGACTTGATCTTAATGAAGATTGACAGAAAACAATACGAAGGCGCTCTGAAGTATAACTGGGAGCGTAGCATAGCTCGTTTGGCGCCTGATCGTCAGCTTCAAACCGGTCGTAAAGAACTCTCCAAAGCCGTAACTCAAGCCGGCGTTCCGCGTGACGTAGGCAGAACGCTTGCGTCTAAACTACAAGCCTTTCGGCCTGGATCATCGGATAAAACCGCTGATCCAAATTTTATGGCTGAGGACGACAAACTGTCTTCTGAAAGAAAAGAGGAGTAAGATGGCATACGATATGAATGAGGGAGAAGCTCTTGAGGCTTTGGCTAGAGCTACACCTCAGTGGCTCGCCGGTTTCTTTGATGGAGAAGGTTGTATCTGCTCAAGAAATAATACTCAAAGACTACCGAATATAACTGTTTCTATTGAGCAAGCCGAGCCAAAGGTTATCGCTGTTATCGCTTTTAAATTTAACTTCCGTATAATTGAGCATGAGGTAAGAGGACGGAAGTACTTTGGAGTTTGCATGGGCGGTAGGTCAGCTCTTCCATTTTTAAAGGTTATTAAGGACTACGTTATCTGTAAACGTAGGCAAGTGGAAGCTGCTATCGAACTACTTAGTCTTGTGCAAGATAAAAGTGATAGCAGAGCAACTGTAAAGGAGGATATAATTATGAGAAGGGAAGAGTTGGCAAAAATCATTAGAGAATCTAATGGTGCTGTCAACCGTGTTGAGGTGATTAATGGCGTCGATAGAGATACATAGTGTACAATCTGTTTCTGGAAACCAACCTCGTGTCCGAAGGATGGCTGAGAAGGCTGGACAGACGTTTCTTCCAGGTACTCCAGTATTCATAGACGCAACAGGGTTTGTTCTCTCCGTTGTCTCTCCTGCGACTACTGCTGTACCCTTGGTGGGGTTCTCTAAAGAACAAGCAGCGAACCTCGCAGCTAGTGGTGTTGCACAGCAGCAGACCTTTGGTTCTGTACCAAACGAAGCTGCTGCCGTTAACATCTCTAGACCATTCTTCAATGACGGTAGCACTGGCATAGAAGTTGGAACTCAGGATACCGTCTTCTTGGGTCAGGTAGGGCCTGCTCAAACGGCTCTTGTTACTGACCTTGGCACTACCGCTGGTCTAACCAAAGACGCTGACAACCACTGGTTTGTCGATAAGACAGCCGCAGGCGCTAACAAGGTTGTCACTATCGTAAAACTCGACCCTAACGATCAATCCGCTACGCCTCGTGGAGTATATTTTATACTTCTACCTGCTGCGTATCAGAATGTGGCATAAGGAGAACATCATGACTAAAAATAAAACTACTTATGATGTACTTCTTACAAAACAGCTTGTTGGAGGTGTCTCTTGACGATGGTTCGCGGGCAGTTTTCTCAATTACAGGCACCGGGACTTCACGGAGAGTTCGTTCATTGGGTAGACACCCTCCAACGTGAGGAAGAATTTAGTCATATCCTCCACGTGGAGCCTTCCGATAAGGCCTTTGAAGACGAAGTTGAGTTTTCAGGTCTTCCACCCATGCCGCTAAAGCCTGAAGCAGAGGCGACGATTTATCAGGATGCAGTGCAGGGCGGCACAAAGAGATACATCAACTTCACTTACGCGCTTGGCGTTCGCTCGTCCTTCGAGCTTTATGAAGATGATCAATATGGCATCATCATGCAAGTTCCGAAGGCGATTGCTCGCTCCGCGCACTTCACAAAAGAACAGAACGCCTGGAATCTCTTTAACTTGGGTTTCACAACTCAGGTTACTGCCGACGGCGTTTCGATCTTTAACAACCAACACCCACTTCTCGGTGGCACAGCCGCGACTTCGTATGGGCCTGGGTTGGGTAACATTATCAGCGCCGCTGGTACCTACCCGAACCGCCCCGCGACGGACGTTGACATTTCGTTCACAGCCATTCAGTTGATGGTTAATATGTTCGAGCGACTTGTTGATTCTCAGGGCTTGCCCATTTCGATCAAGCCGCGGTATCTGATTATTCCACCCGAGTTGAAGTGGATTGCGAGAGAAGTTCTCGGATCTCCGCACAAGCCCTACACCGCTGACAACGAAATCAATGCTCTGATTAAAGAAGACTTGCAGTACTTCGTTAGTCACTACTTGACTTCCGCTTCAGCATGGTTCGCTGTTACTGAAAAAGAAGGTCATTGGTTGAAATTCCTTATTCGCAAAGAACTTGATGAGGACTTCTCCGATGACTTCGATACTTTTTCTATTAAACAGCTCTCCAGAATGCGCTTCGCATTTGGAGCGACAACATGGATGGGAACCTGGGGCTCAAATGGCCCTTAGAGCTAATCGGCAATAGCCTACCCAAGGAGGCTTTATGCCAGCAACTAGTCATAGCGGTAGGGGCATAGCACCATTTCATGACTGTGATCGGTGTGGTTATACTTATCGTGTAACCGAACTGAAGAAACAGTTAGGATTGATTCTATGCCCTACCTGCGTAGATGACACTATCGCATGGCAACGTCCGATTATTATTCAAGATAAACTCTCCTTTACTGGAGACGAAGAACTTCGCGTAGCTGAAATTCTAAAAGAAAACCAATCCGATGACGTAGATTCTATATCGTCATAAGGCAACTAGCCGTCGAGAAGACGCGACCTGAGGAGGGTCAATGCCATGCCCCACACGCAATCAAGATACCAACAAGATTTAGGCTTCACGGACGCTAGAGTTTTTCTAGGCCCCGGTGATGTCGTCGTTTCTAGTACCGCGGCTGTACCTGTAGTTACCCGAAACGCCGCTGGTGATTGGTCTCTCACTAGAACTGCCGCTGGTGCTGAGACTATTAGCTTGGCTGCAAATATCACAAACGCTGTTATTCGTCGAACTGGGTTCGGTGAAGATTTACAAGAGCAGTTTGGTGGCACAGGTATCCCCGCTTCTGCACAGCCTCAAGTTTATCGACCTGATGTCATACCTGCCATGGCTGCGGCACAGCAGTTACAGCCAAGAACTGCGTTGAAGATAAAAGGAATCAAGCTACTTTCTTTTGATACTATTTATAGGAACACCGTTGTAGCTTTGACTACTAATGTAGTTCGAGTCGATCAGACCCTTTTCGTAAACAACGTAGCTCCTGCTATCACGGCTGTTCTTGCCCCAACTGGAATCGCTACGGCTACGCAGGCGAATCCTTATGTTGTCAACACTGCTTTAGCGGCTGGGCAGCAAATTTATCGAAATATCGTAGATCAAGAAGTCTGGATAGAAATGACAGCCGTAATGGCTAACACTGGGAAATTGGATTTTTATGGCTTTGATTGTCTAGTGGAATTCAACTTCAATTAGGAGGGTTAAATGGCACTCTTAGTCTGTGTCGTTTGTGGTCGTGCTTCTACAAGACCTTCCTGGAATAATAACAACGTTTACGGTACCACGAAGGTCGCTTGTGATTTTCATTCTCAGAATGTAATTCAAGCTGTCGTTACGGCAAATGCTGTTGGCACCCCAACTCAAGATAACGTTCCGAAAACACATCACGAACGGGGGAGTTCTTAATGGCATTTCAGGTATGCGCTATTTGTGGTAGAGGCTCTAATCGTTCCGTGTGGAATAACACCAGCGGAGCTTTGGTATTCTGTGACTTTCACGATCAACAAGAAATAAACTGGGCTATTCAGAATGCCACTGTTCCGGCCCCTGAGGTATTAGTTGTGGATGTAGCGGACGAGGAGTCGCCGCAAGCATGAACATTTCATCAAATCCTTGGTCTTTTACCTCCGCTGATGTACCAGCCGCAGTTGTCGCTGCGGCTTCTCCTACTGGAATGGTTCAGCAGGGGACTACCTTGGGGCAGCAAGGTCTAGCCTCTGTGCTTCTTACGACGGTAGGAGCGCATGGTCTTGCTGCTGGGCAGTATATAACCTATGTCGCTGATACGAACGGTCGCTTCCTTGGTTTCTATCAAGTCGTCGCAGTTCCTTCTGCAACTACGGCATTGCTCGCGAATATCTCAGGACCGAAGAGCGGTATGCCCTTTAGTACTGTTATCGCTGCCTCGGGGGGCGGCTCCGTTTTAGTCTGTCAGTATCCTTGGATGGTAAGAGCGGAGGATATTTCTCTACAAGGAACTGGAGGAGCTCCTGGAGGGACTACTCAGATGATTCTTGTAGATAGAAATGGAAATCTCATTTGGCGCGTTGATGTCGGAGTAACTGAGACTACTGGATTCGTTGCTCAGAACAGAGGCAAAATCATGTGGGTCGACGGGATAACTTTACAGTCGATACCTACTAATGTTGTTATTTTGGTGACAATTAACTAAATGGGTAAAGACCTAGACGAACTAGCAAGTTACATGAAGCCTCTGGCTGAGGAGTTACTTTCTCAGGCTAAAGCCGCTGGACTTGATCCTGTAGTCGAAGATACAGGACGGACAGTAGAAGAACAAGATCAGAAACTCGCTCTCGGGATTTCATGGACACTTCGTTCTAAACACTTACCACAGCCCCCTGAAATGAAGAGTGAGGCTATTGATATAGTTCCGAGAGAGTGTATGTCTCAGAAATTCTGGGGTCCAGATAACCCTAAATGGAATCGGCTTGGCGAGATTGGTGAGTCTTTAGGACTTTTTTGGGGAGGACGCTGGACTCATTTGAATAAAGGTCGAGGAGACCCGGGACACTTCGAATATATTCATAGGTGAGTTTATGTTAGTCACTGACAAAACGTTGTGGTATCGAGATGATCCTGAGGCCAAAAAGTTTCGTTCTAATTATATGTCTGAGATTTTGGCAAAAAAGAGATTAAGAGTTATCAGAATTTTGGGTGGTAAATGCGTGCGCTGCGGGTTTTTAGATCATCGTGCTTTGCAAATAGATCACATAAACGGCGATGGGTGTAATGAACGTGGGAATAGAGGAGCTAGTTATATTGTAATGGCTATTATAGCACTTTTTAGACAAAATAAGCTCGATGAAATTAAGAGATTATATCAGCTTCTTTGCGCCAACTGTAATTGGATTAAACGTTATGAAAATGGGGAATGGCGTGGACGAAAATAAAGATATGGGTTTTCTCATCATTTCGGAAGGGGGAGATGGGTTGGGGTTGGCGCTCCGGCTTCAAGAAGAAGGTCACAAAGTAAGCATGAGTATCAAGGATCCCATTGCTGAACAAAGAGGGGAAGGACTAATTGAAAAGAACGCTACTCCGGAATTTAAGCCTGTTCTCCTTGCGGATTGTACTGGCTCTGGGGCTTTACTAGACTCATATAGAGCCAATGACGGAGATATTTTTGGTGGCTCTGGAATAGCTGATAAACTAGAAAGTGACCGTAAATATGCGTCTGAAGTCTTTAAGAAAGCGAGAATTAAAGAGCCTTTCTCTAAGGGATTCACAGACTGGGAATCTGCTTTTGAGTTTATTCAGAATTGGGACGAAGATTCTAAACTTGTTTTCAAGCCCGAAGGCAAATACAGCGGAGTAGTACCGTCGTATGTGCCACATGATAATGAAGAATTAATGGAAATGTTAGAGCATTACAAAGGGATTATAGGAAATGAACCTGAGTTTACACTTCAAGAGTTTGTGGAAGGAGTTTGTATTTCAAGTGAGGTCTGGTGCTCCAAGGGTAAGCTCCTCCGTCCCACAAACCACACACTTGAGCGTAAACAGTTAATGAATGATGACTTAGGACCTTCGGGTGGATGCACTGGAAATGTAGTATGGGCCTGTTTAGAAGAGGACTGTTCGCTCTGCGCGAATCTAGTGAAACTCAAAGACTTTCTCGAAGAGAATCAATGGACAGGGCCAATCGACATTAACACCGTCGTCTCCAAAGAAGGCGAAATCTACGCACTAGAGTTTACTCCTCGTTTAGGGTACGACTCTTTTCCTACTCTTTTGTTAGGTCTTTTTGAGGGTAATTTTGGGAGCTTTGTTTATGATTCTACGAAGGGTAGTACTTCTCCCATGCCGCTCAGAAGCGATTATGCTTCGGGTATTAGGGTATCAACGGCACCATGGCCTTCGGAGGATTTTCATGCCAAATCAGGCATTCCATTACGAGGGCTTAGAGGGTCAGATTTTGACCGATTCTATCCATATGAGGTATCCTTACAAAACGGTAAACAAGTTACTTCAGGGGGTTATGGAATTATTGGGGTCTGCGTCGGATATGGGGATACGATAGAAGCCTCTTTTGACGAGGCTTATAAATTAGCTTACAAGCTAAGAATACCTGAAAAGCAAATGCGTACTGATTTAGATAAGATTTTTGAAAAGGAAGTACGTCAAATTGAACGCTCATTGGAGATTATAAATGCCTAGACAAAATCTTACTCATCGTGCTTTTACGAGTCGAGAAAAGAATAGGCAGGTAAGGGCTGCGATTATTAGAGCTTTAGGTAGTCAATGCGTTAAGTGTTCTTTCTCAGATTCGAGGGCCTTACAAGTAGATCACGTTAACGGTGGAGGTCGTCTGGATAAAAATCGTGGTTACGCTTTATATCGTAAGATTGTAAAGTCTCAAGCTCTTGGTACTAATGAATATCAGTTGCTTTGTGCTAATTGTAATATGATTAAGGCTGTCGAAACTGGTGAGCTTAGTAAAGGTAAGGGAAGTAATTATATTCATTCGATTTAGTGTTCAGGAGATGAACATCTAATATATGCCATTTCCTCCAACATTTTCCAATGTATGGGACATAACCTTTCCTCCTGATACTCAGTTAGCAAATCTCCTTGGACAGGACCTTCGTAACTTCCGTCAGGATGTAATGCAACGGATGTCTCTTCTAAGCGGCACTCTTGCGAATAGACCTACTCCTGAAGTAGTTAACGCGACCTGGGGAGGGGTTGGGTTTGGTATTCTTTACTTCTCGACGGATACGAGTCAGATTTTTCAGTGGAATAACGCTGCATGGATTGATATTAGCTCCTCGTTTCTAGCCTCCCGAGGAGTAGCGGCTACAAATCTAACCGCTCAAGCGGCCGCGATAAGTAGTACTGTTCTCTACGCTGTACCTGTTGGTCAAGGCGGTGTTTATAGAGCTTCTGGTAGTATTCAAATGACCACCACTGGGACTGGTGGTAATATTCGCCCTGCTTTCTCCTGGAATAATGGTACAAATGGTCAGAGTTATCAAGGAACAGCAGTTGATGCCACGCAGGCGATTGAGTCTGGGTCAGGTATTTTCACTATTCCATCGCAGACGACGTTTCTGGCTGCTCAGAGTACAAATATTAACTATCAAGTTATTTTTAGCGGAGTAACTGGAGCACCTATTTATAGTCTTAGAATCAGACTGGAGTTCATGGGATAATGCCTGGAGCTACTGATAGGCAACAAACACGATCGGAAGAGCTCCTAGAATTTCCGATTACTGGTCCTTTCGGTGGGGTTCAGTCTGAGCTTCCGTTGGATCAAATCGAAGATTATGGCTTCGCTGATTCTACAAACTTTTTATTTCGAAAAGGCGTTGCCTATGTTCGTCCAGGTTTCACTGCACTAGCACCTTTCCCTGCTCCAGCTAACGAGCCTGTTTTAGGGATAGCGGATTTCTTTACGAAGAATGGGGTTAGGATTCAAGTAGTTATAACTCAAACTCGCCTACTTCAATGGAATCCTAGTACACAAACATGGACACCGATAACCGGAACAGGACTCACCGGATCTGCAACACAAGTTTTTAGCTGGGATGTTCTTAATAACAAACTTCTTTTTTCTCAAGGAGTTGACAAAGTCTGGCTCTGGGATGGGATAACCGCTGGTTATTCTCAAAGCTCCGCTAATGCTCCAGCCGCATTTTATATGGCTGAAGTTGGTCTACACTTAATGACTCTTAATACCGTTGAGGGTGGAATTAATTTCACTCAACGGTATCGCTGGAGTGGCGTAGGAGATCCGACGGATTGGACTGGGTTCACTGCTGGGGTAAACGACAACCTCAATAACTTAGGCCCAGGACAAGGTCTTCTCAAACTAGGTCAATACGGCTATGGCTGGCATACCTGGGGTATTGTTCAGATTCAGCCAACTGGAATTGGGCTCGCGCCGTTCTACTTCACTGCGATAGCGAACTCAAATGTCGGTAACTTCTGCCCTCATTCTCTTGATCATTTTAATAGAGACGGCGTGGAATGTGCTGCGTATGCTGGATTTGATAACGTCTATATCTTTAATCAGTCTTCGGTTATCCCAATCGGAGATATGCCTCTTGATGGTAAACGAAGAATAGGCGCTCGTTCAAGAATCTTTACTGATCTAATTTCTGGAAACCCAGCGAACGCTTTTGGCTATGTGACTCAGAATATTAAGGGCCAGGTTTTTAATGCTTATTGGCTCTTTATACCTGGGGTTCGGGTTTGGGTTTATAACTTCGATGAGAATAACTGGACTCCTTTTTCCTATGCTGATATTAAGACTGTATCTGGAAAGTTCTTTAATCCTACTGGAATTAGAATCATCGATCTTGTAGGAAGAATTATAGACCAAAACTGGACTCCTGCTACTCTCGGAAGTAATTCACTAGACGGCTATGCCATTGGCAATACTACTGGTCAGGTTGCATATATTGATTTCACAAACTATAGTGAACAACCTGCTCAGATTGTTTCTGGAAAACATATCTTCAAGGATCGCCGGCATAAGCACACTGTTAAGAAGTTTCGACTCACAATACAGGATCAGGGCGCAACGACTTATGTAATCGTCGTTTCCAATGACAAAGGATACTCCGAATCTCAAACAGTAACTCTAGGAAGCGGGACAGGTGATTCTATAAGTACTGTTCTTGGGTTTAATGTTGGAGGTCTTAGAATCACATGGAGTTGCTCTGTAGCACCTAGTCAACCTGGTGCTGTGATTGAATTTTGTCCGATGTTTGATATTTCAGGCGAGCAACGCGGAGGAACAGTAGACTAATGAAAGCCACCCCTAATCTCGACTTTACGCATGTGAAGTTTGAGAAAACTTCTTTTCATCATTTTGTTCAGATGATAAAGAACGTTTACCAGAATCTTATCGGGGTTATTAACGGACGAGTTGGATTCGGGGATGGGACTCTTCCTGATAATATAGATGGTTCTTGGATAAACGTAGTAGCTCCTGTAGCTCCAAATACGGATTTTACTGTGAATCATAATCTTCAAAGACTTCCTGTGGGGTATTGGGTTATGCAAAAGGATAGAGCTTGTGATATTTACACGGGCAGTGTAGCGGCGACTACGACGCAGTTAACTCTGAGAGCCACAGCGGCTTCTGCTGTATTGAGATTATTTATCATCGCTATTTTGTTGAGTTTATTCTCTATTAGCAGTTTCGGTCAAGGAGCTGGTCACAGAGATTTTGCTTTCGTCGCCGCGAATACGTCTGCTGGATCTGGAGTAGTGAAGGTAATTCCGAGTGCTGTTGTAACTGTGTGTAATGGAGCTCTTCTCCCTCCTGCCGGTTCTGTGTGTACTGGGACAGCGAATATATTCTCTGATGTTGCTTTGACTCTACCGCTTTCTAATCCTACTAACGCTGATGCTAGAGGAAACTACGTATTCTTCGCTACTGCTGGTCAGAATTATGTAGTAAGTGTTGGAGGGGTTGGAGTAATTACCTACTCGTATATATGGGTTGCTCCCATAGTTTCTCTTGCTGGTAGTGGGACAATTACAAGTATAAGCTCTAGTAGTATCTCACCTCTCTTTAACGTTAATATCGCTACTTCGACAACTACTCCCGCGTTCTCGTATTCTCCGATTAGTCAGAACGCTAACACATTTTATGCAGGTCCCTCTGGTACTGCTACAGATTTGGTGGACTTCGCTATTTCTACTGCGACTGGTACTGCTTCCCCAATTTCTATTAGTGCTACCCCTAAACAATCCGGGGACTTTGCCATGGTGTTTTCAGTTCGAGATAATACTGGCAACGCTCCAGCTTTTACTCCAGATGTTTCTTGGACTGCATCGAGTTTGAATAGTTCTACTCAAGAATATTTCTACAAGAACGTTATCGGCACGGCTACAGCCGCGGCTTCGGGACCAATCGGCAATACTGGCCCGAATTGGTCAGCAGCACTAGCGTTATTCACTGCTAGACCAACCTTTACTCCTACATTAACAAATCAGTCCAATATAATTACTGGTGCATTTAGCAGTTTCACGAATCAGGTAATCGGATTTGTTCCTACCGCTGGTAGAACCTTAATCATAGCGATCATGTCTGGTTTCACTTCGAATAACCTAGGACCTGTGAGCGTCGTTTCTTTCACAGACTCCGTTGGTGATGTCTTCGTTCCGGTTAGTCAAGTAATCAACAATGCTGGACAAGGAACGGAAATCATCCTGCTGGCGGCGACCAACATCACCGGCGGCGCGACTACTTTTAGTGGCAGTTTAACTTCACCGACTTGTGGAGGTTGTGGTATTTCAAACGGTATCGCCAGTGTATTTGAAGTTACTAATCTAGCCCCAGTTACACCTACTTTTGGCCCTATGACAGTTCGCTATGTCGTAGGGGCGGATCTGCCTCATCCGACGCCTGTAAGTGTAGGCGCGATTTTCTCTAAAGCTGCGGTAGCGAATCAATTCCTTACTTCAGTGAATGTGGACGGCACAATCGGTGCCGCGCAGCCCTCCTTTGCCAACCTGACCGGAGTTGCTACCGGGGCACAGTTGCCGGCCACGACTTCGAACTGCACAGGGAACAACTTCGCGCAAGGGCTGAACTCTGGGTTCACGCCTATCTGTGTTGCAGCTTCTACCCCTGCCGCAGTACGATTATTTACTAATCAGAACTTAGCAGGGGACGTTGCGGTTGGGGCAAATTCGCTTGCAACGATTGACAGCGTTGCCGTTACGATGCCTTCTTCTGGTGGCCCCTGGAGAGCAAACGTAGTTTATAATTATTTCATAAGTGGTGGTGTGAATGGTGAGTGTACTCTGAGCGACGGCACCACCTCTTGGGCACAGATGGAAACACAGCCGCTGAATAATATAGGTAGTTGTCAGGATTCGGCGTGGTCGAAAACAACCTATGCTAATGGCGCGGTTGTTACTTTTACTGTTAATATATGGGATACCGGAGCAATAACAGTTAAAGCAACTAGTAACTTTCATACGGCGGTAGCTAGTTACATTCAGGTGGCGATACTTAGTACAAACTGAGGATCATAACAATGAAGAGAATTACTCTAATCACATTTCTATCATTAATATTTGTATTTAGTGTTCACGCTCAGAACACTAACGTAACAGCGACTATAACTGACGCTGGTGGGCAGACATGGAATAATGGTACGTATACATTTAACTTCATACCAAAACCGCAGTTTAACGGTTCTTATAGACTAAGCGGAGCTCCGTATACACCTGTCCCTATACCGGGTTCTCTTAGTGCCATTGGGGCTTTTACGAACGTACCTGTTCCTGATAATAATTTAATAACCCCCTCTGGAACACAGTGGACTGTTACGGTGTGCGCTCAGACACAGTTTATTTGTTTCACATCAGGGTTTCTTACTATAACCGGGGCTTCTCAGACAATTACAAGCAGTGTTATTCCACCTGCAATCTCGATTACCTGCGGGCCTGGAGCCGTTGCTTATACAGATACAGAGGTTGGGTGTAGCGTTGGGGGGCAGTATTATAATTTAGTGAGTCAAAGCAACCGTGTATGCCAAGCAGTAAGCGGGAATACATGTACGACGTGGGCGTCAGTCGGCGGCGTTACCACTACCTCGTCCATCCCAGGCGAGCCAGGAGTTACGGCTGTTCCTGTCACCTCGGGCTTGATTGGTGAGTTTCGGATGTTGCCGTCTGAAAATCCTTGCGCCTTGGTAGACTACTCGGGAAACGCGAATAATGCCACCGGCTGCGTTGGCGTGTCCCCCGCCATTATTCCAGTAAGTGGCGGAATATCAGATGCTTTCAACGGCGGGATACTTCTCCATTCAGCGTTAAATGCAGCGAAGACCGTGCAGATTTTCATGCACCCCGTAACCAGCACCAGTGGGCTATCCGGGTCTCCTATTTTCGGCAATGGCGGCACACTGGCGAGTGTTTCAGGACTTCTTTTTGTGCCGTCTTCGACAGTTCAAACCATCAATGGACCTGCACTCCCTGGCTACTATCGCCTCTTGTCCACTACGGGCAGTGACTTGCAGGGCGTGACCGTTAGAGCGGTATTCAAAGGAAATGTCACTGTTACGTGGAGCATGGATACGCTGGATAGTTTATACTTTAATAACACCCTTTTGACTCATTCATCGGTTGGAAATACCGGGTATTATAGCCAGTCTAGGTCGATGGCAGGCGTACAGACTTCTGGTGTGTTCCAACTAGGGGGTGTGAATGCGGCTCACTATGGTCAGCCTGCCAGCCTCGCGCAGTTCAGTGGATTTATTTACTACGCTGTCTTTTATAATCGTGTCCTGACGGCGGCGGAAGTAGCTGCAAATGTCGCCTTTATAAACAGTGCAATGGCGGCGCGGGGTGTCACACCATCTATTTTTGACCCTCTTGTTACAAGTGACTCGCTAGTACTGGATGGGGACTCGCAGACATCTGGATGTTGCACGGCTCCTGGCACCCCCTATTCGCTCTACACCACATTTCAGCCAGCGGGGAGTTGGAACGTTTACAATCAGGGGATAGGTGGAGCGTTCATTGGATATAACGGTAGCAATCTGACCGGATTGATTACTGGTGCTCCGTTTGCAGTTGACCCCCTCTACGCCCCGGCAGGTTCTCGAAATACTGTAGTTATAATGGCTGGAGTTAATGATAACGGAGTGACGGCAGAATCAGGGCTTGCTGGTTATTGCCGCGCAAGGAAAGCAGTTGGTTGGAAATGCCTTGTCGCAACGATGATGTCTCACACTGGCGCAGATGCTTTCAAAAACACGTATGACACATGGATTCGGTTGAATTGGCACTCTTTTGCCGATGGTCTGATTGATGTAGGCTCAGATCCCCTTCTAGGTGCTGATGGTGCCGCTGCCAACGCCACATGGTGTGATGGAACCCTGCATCCCTTAACGCAGGGTTATGCCAATCTAGTCGCGCCTATCATCCAGAGGGGTGTTAATCGCTTTCATGGGAACAATGATTTCTCCACAGCTAACGTGTATGTGGCCGCAGCACCCGCTGCCGTAGCCGTCAGCGCAGCAACAGAGGCAGGAAATACAGCGACATTTACGACAGCCGCGAATGCTTTTGCGGTTGGACAATGTGCGACCGTAGCTGGTGTTACGCCCGCAGGCTACAACAGTCCCGCTGGCCACTGCTGGCAAATCCTCACAGCCCCGAATAACACGACTTTTACAGCCTATCTCCCGGTGACGGGCTTGGGAGCGTTGAGCGTAGCAGGAACAGCTTCAGTGCCGCAGCAGCAGGACGTTGATACCTACGCGATCCTCAACTTCGGCGCGGGCAACTTCACGCTCGAATCGTGCATGGGTTATACGGGCCAGAGCATCTACATCCGCAACATCAACGCGGCACCGTCCACGCTCGTTCCTTTTGCTAGCGAGACGATCACTCCTAGCGCGACGCTCGCAGCGAACACGACTGCAATCCTGCAAAGCCAGCTTGTCAGTAGTGCGGCGGCGGGGTGTAATTGGGTACGTCTACAGTGAACTGATGCCCAACGAATCCAAGCCCAAGCCTGAGCCCAAGCCCAGCGGGAAAGCAGTATTAAGTTCGTGATATGGGAGAAGTGCTTGTCAAAATCATGGAAAGCCCGGTTGCACCGTTGGTGTTGCTCATTCTATTCTGGCTTGCATATCGGGACTTAACCAAGCAAGGTAACGGGATTGGGAGAAAAGTTCGAGCAATAGAAGCGTATCTGAAAGAAGTAGAACCAGATGAGGAGAAGCGAAAACGTTTAACGGATCTTTTACGATAGTCTTGGAGAGCCTTCATGAACGGGAGCTATATCTACGCAGATTCGCCAGAGGAACGAATTGCTATTGCTATAGTCTCCTGCAATGAAGATGAGCGTATTAGAAATCCGAAGGGTGTACTTCCTGGTTATGATACATACAAAGAGTGGATGAAACCGTTTATTGAGCGGGAAATAATTCATGCTCTACTTCAGAAGATACACGAAGGTACTAAAAGGAATGTAATAAGTGAAGCGGAGCTTGCTGCAAGGCTTGTTATGGTTAATAAAAGTGTTCAAGAAAGACTTCATTTAATTGGGGAGAAGCTCTAAATGCCAGTTCTAAGCCCTAGTGGGGTTTTGCAATTTTTTATCGGTGATCTAGTAAACGAAGTTCTTTTGAGAACTGAGAATCGTACCAACGACGCTTCAAGAGCGGCGATTTGGCTTCGAGATGCGCTTTTGGAAATAAGTGGATCTCCTGATTATAGAGATGATTTTATAGAGTTAGAGGAACTTGGACCTGTTTTTAACTTAATTGTTAAACAACAGGAGTATGACGAGTCTCTACTTGCGCCGACTGGTGACATAGTATCCGTTGTAGACGATATTCTAATATGGACCGATTATCCGCTGAACTCCGTTCGTCGTAAACTGGATGTGAGTCATTATCAAAAAACTGATAGATTTACTCCAATCTTCTCACTCCCTACAGAGTGGTATAGACACTCCACGAATATTGGATTTAACCCTACGCCTGATAAGGCATATCAGGTTCAATGGCGTATGGTTAAGATGCATCCGATTAATGATAATGTTTTAGCTCAGACCTTAATTCTTTTACCTCGTGACTGGAATGAAGTCTTAATATGGAATGCGGTTTATCGTGGTTTTAATGAACTAATGGAGTATGAAAAGGCTGCGAAGGTATATCAACTTATGCACGGAGATCCAAAGGATCCTTCTCAGCCTGGTTTATTCTACTCCGTGAAACGAAAGCGCCGTAAAGAACAGTGGAGAATGGAATCTAGATTAAGTATGACCAGAAGACCGTATATGTGGGGCACTTAGAGGAGATCTTAATATGCAAACTGGAGCAGGTGATCTTTTTGGTAGCGGTAACATGATGCCTAGTCCAGCGCGTTCAGAGAACCCGTGGGGCGGCGGGGTTACCTCGGGCGGATCGAATCAGTGGATGAATTATCCGGCTTTGCCTAATTTTAATCCTTCCTCTAGTACTAGTTCAAACTTTACACAAAATCTTCCTGGTTCGTCTAACTACTGGCAGCCCGGAGGTAAGCACCAGCTTGGCGGGGGAATGACCTCCGAGCCGACGATGGATCCTACGTTCACGGCTAATTTTTATCAGATGCTTCAGAGCTTGATGCAGGGAGGCGGAGGTGATCTTCAGAATCAATTACTGAGTTTTCTTGGCGGAGGTCAGTCTAGTATTCCTGGAGCATCTTCTCTGACAGGAATGGCTCAAACAGGTGATCCGATTTCTGCTCTTCCTGAATGGCAGAAAATGATTCAAGCGCAGCAGCGAGGGATTGGAGAGAATGCTGCGAATCTGAAAGAGCAGTTCGCTTTCATGGGCGATTTGGCCTCTAGCCCAATGGCTACTGGAATGTCCGATTATTTTACACAGACTTCGAAAGATCAGAATGCTTTGCTGGCGCAGCTAGAACAGCAATCAATGGAATCCGCTATGCAGCGTAAACTAGCGGCGAGCCAAGATATTACTGGAATGGCTGGAGCGGAGAGTCAGTTTTTGAATCAACTTTTCCAGGGTGGCGCCATGGCGAGTCCGAATATGTATGGGGGACAAAAAGGAAGCGGTATAATGGAAGGGATAGGTTCCTTGCTAAGTGGAGTCGGTGCTCTCGGAGGGGCTGCCGCTGACGCTGGTGGAATTGGGGCTTTACTAGGGGCTTTAGTATGATAATAGATGAAAAAGCAGCCGTAGACTTTGTTGTTTTTCAACAAGGTCTAAAAGAACCTCCTTTGATGACTCCTGATGGTCAGTATTATTATCAGCTCGTTGAGAACGATAAGTTTATTCTCTTACACAAAGATCATCCTTTAATGAAAATGACCGACGATGAATTCGTTGCTACACTGGATGATCCTTTTTATGATTTAGTCGCTGAGGTAACATATGCCGCCGCAACAGCAAACAAGTGATGATTCAGCCAAGATAATGCAGGCGATTCAGAAAATGCTTTCTGGAGTCAGGCAAATGACAGGCGCAGGAGGCGGAGGATCCCCTGTCCAGCCTGGTACTACACCTCCTCCACCTGGAGCTACGATTCAATTCCGTCCTGGGGGTGGCGGGTCGGGGCCGATTACAACAGCTCCGCCAAGACCGTATACTCCAATGCCAATGACAGAACAGACAGGGGAGCAATCTACGCGAAGCGGGCAGGTAAACGCTGGATTAACTTCATTAGGGAATTCTTTAAGTGGTATTTTCAATACCATCGGTCAGAAAGAACACGCTAAGAAAGCTGCTCTTGCAGAGAATTACTTAATGCAGATTAACGGTCTACTCGCAAGCGGCGATCCTGGAGATAAGCAGAAAGCAATGATGATTCTAGAGGATCCGAAGATTCGGAAGATTTTGAAGACTGGTTTAGAATATGTTCCTCTTGAGGAGGAGGTACCTCCGGAAGCTCACGGAGTACAGAGTGCGATTCAGAAAATACAGAAACAAGGGGCAGGTCAGAAGCCAGGTGGTCAACCTCAAGGACAGCCGCAGAGACAGCCTATAATGCCACAGCCTTCGCAGGAGCAGCAGATAAAAGCTGCGTTGCAATCAGCTATTTTGCAGAAGATTAAGGACGATCCTGGCTCCGCTATCAGCATGATGGGTGCTTCGCAATTAAGTTCCGCGGAGGAGCACGCTTCGGAATTCTATAAATCCAATTTAGGACTTAGCCCGGCGGATTTGCAAACCATGACCGCACAGGAGAAACTAGCGGGCTTAAAAGTATATGAGCAGGCTGTAGGCGCAGCCATACGCGGAGAAGTTGATATGTACAAAGCAGGGCTTGGTTATAAAGGCAAAGTAGACTCCGCTACTATCTTCTCAAACGCTCGTAAATACGCCGCTGACGCGATGAAAGAGGCTTGGGCTTCTAGAGATAAAGCAGCGAAGAACAAAGGAGGCGCAGCCAATATGGCCGCAGGGGCGAAGATTTATGAGAATTATGCTAAAGGATACCTTGATATAGTCAAGAGTGGTAAAACCAAAGACGGGAGGCCTTTGACAGACGAGCAAAAGAAATATTATGAACAGAAGGCGGATTTTTATCAAAAACAAGCAGACGAGTATCTAAATCAAGTCGGTGATCAGGAGCTTATGGAAATGTTTATGAATGCTCCGGAGGACGACGCAGATGCCCCAGACGCAGACGAACCAAAGCCAAACTAGCTTTGCTAACGGAAGTCAGGATCAAGATATAGACCCAAGGAAGGATCCTATTGCCTTTATCTATCAACATAGAAAAAGGCTTAATAATATGGATCCGGATAAGGCTGTTAAATTTGTTGATAGAATGTTTAAGAGATATGCGCTTCCGAAGTATCAGAAGGTAAATCAACAGAGACCGCTTGATGAAGAAGAATTAGATCGTTTACGCCTTCAGTTCGCTGCACGTATGTTTGACATCCCGTATGATCAGAAAACAGAATTAAAAGACCCAGAAGTAAAACACGGTGTTTTGGAAAAGGCCGCTCAGACTGTCTCTGCTACTGGAGCAGGTGTTATTGGAGGAATTAAGACAATAGCGGAGTTGAAAGATAAGCTAGAAAAACATCTCCCGATTGTCGGTGATTACATTCACAAGCAGAATGTTGAGTCTATCAAAAGAATGGGCGAAGCCGAAGGCAGGGCTTACGGAGAAGCCAAGGAAGTAGCTCCAACAGGGGCATCTGTAGGAGCAGCGATTGGTCATCAACTACCAGCAACAATAGCTACTCACGGAGTAGAATCCATGCTTCCAGCTCTAGGAGCTGGTGCTTCTAAGGGAGCGAAGGTATTAAGCGGTGCTGGAAGAGGAGCCGCAGGTGGAGCCACTTTTGAGGCTTCGAGACCTGGAGGAGATCCCAAAAGCGGCGCTATGTGGGGCGGGGTTCTTGGAGCAGCGTTCCCGATGTTAGGAAAGATGTTCGGACTTGGGCGTCGATCAGTATCCGCTGGCGCGCCCGAGGCTGCTAAGGCTGTGGAGGATGCTGGGACCACAGCCAAAGCGGCTTCTTCTATGGGGGATATTGCTGATATAGCAGCGAAGAAGAAATTTGGCAAAGTCTTCAAGGATTTAACAGGACCTGAAAAAACACAGATGCCTGCTGCGATGAAGGAGGAGATTAAGTCACAACAGGCTGTTAAACAAGCTACTAAGAAGGCCGAAGTAGCGGCTGCAAAAGCAGGGAGAGAAGCGGAAGAAACCGCAAAGCGTGCTGAGAAAGCTAAGGCTTCTACTGAAAAAGCTGCGAAACAGGCTCAAAGGCGCTCTGCTGTACCGACGACCACGCCAGTGCAGAAACAAGCCGTTGCTGCTAAGGCAGCGGAGGAGAATCCGTCGATAGGAAAGACACTTGGTCAGATTGAGAAGAGAGAAGGTCCTGGAACACCTCCTACTGGGGTAGCGGAGAGACGACGTGATATACTAGCGGAGCAAAGACGCTTAGTAACTTATCTAACCGACCGTATGAAGGGAGCTTCTGAAGAAGAGAAGAAGATTCTTCAGATGCAGATTGATGAGTATAAAGGATTAGAAGGGGCCTCTCGCATCGCTGAAGGTGGCGGTGGAGAGGAGATGGCAGAGCAGATTCGTAAAGCGAAGGAGAGGGAGGGCTCTACTCCGATTGTAAAAGTTCCCGAAGGGGAGACAGGGCCGAAGATTCGAGCAAAAGAAGGTAAGCCAGCCTCACCTGCACAGCAAGCGGCGGATAGAGAGAGAATAGCCGCGAAGCGAGAGCTTTCGAAGAAAGAGGAATTTGGGTCTGCCTTAGAAAAACATGCTCAGGAATTGGCTGGCAAGTATACCCCTGGTTCTCTTAATATGATGCACATCCCTGAACTCGAAGAGGCTATGAAGGACTTTCCTCACGGGGAATCTTATTTAAGGGGCTTTCAGAAACTAAGAAAGCAGGGTAGGTTATCTGATGAGCTTTATTTTCATGAAATGAAGAATTGGCTAGAGAGCCAGTTTGGTGCTCAAGAATGAGCTGGCTAGGCGAAGCAGTTTCGACTTTAGGGAAGGGAGTAAAGGAATTTCTCCCTAAGATTTTCAATAACGAGCTTTCGACTACTGCGGTTATGTCCGGAGAAGGCGCTTTGAGGAGAGCAGGTCCGTTCGGAGATATGCTCGTAGATTCGATGAAGTCATGGCAGGATAACTCTGCTAGAAACTCCGGTGATTATTATTCTACGCTTCTACGAAGTATGAAACCTATTCTAAAGGATAAGAGTATTACAGGAGATATAGCTACACACTGGCAGAATTTCAAGAATCTTCCTGATGGGCCGTTGAAGGAATCAATCACTAAAGCAAAGCTGGCTCGCTTACATATTTATTCGAGTATGCAGCAATCTGGAATCAAAGTCGGCCCGATGGTCGAAGACGACTGGCCGCGTATGTACCCACGAGAACTCTTCGAAGGAGTCAACCGTGAGCAAGCTATCGGTAAACTACAGCGTCAAGGTATGTCCCTTAGACAAGCTGAGGGACTCCTGGACCAGATTTCCGGAAAATCCCCCCGCGCTCATAACTACGAGACTCCTCGTAAATGGGATCTGCCAGGATATCGCCGAGATTTGGGTGTTCTCTTTGAGGACGTTGATAAAGGATATAAAAGATTAAACTGGGCGAAAATCTTCGGAGCGAATGACGAGAATCTTGATCTTATACTCAAAGGAGTTAAAGAAACTGGAGGCAAGTCTGCCCAGGATTTGGCTCTTAAGTATGTCGATAGCATAACAAAAACGGGCAAGTATTATAGGGGTATTCGCCCTTGGGAGCAAGGCTTAGCGAGTCTAGAAGTAGCTAGTAAGTTAAGCCTTGCTGTTTTGTCGCATACGAGTCAGCCTCTTAACGTCGCCGTTTATGCTGGCGTTAAGCCATTTGCTAAGGCTTTAGCTTCGCTAGTTTCAGAATTTGTAGAAAACGGGAACGTGCGGAGTGCAGAAGACTTTGCCCTGCGGAGCGGAGCGACGTGGACAGAATCAATGCGCAGATATAAAGAGCTTTATGGGCAGCAAACGGGCGCTCTAGGCTCCAAGATTCTTCACGCGACAGGATTTGTTGCCCTTGATAAATATCGGCGTATATTCGCAGCCGTAGCGGGTAAGCATCTTGCAGAAGACTTGTTTTCAGAAATACAGCGAGGTGTCCGGCCAAATGTCGCTCGATCAAAGCTGGGTCAATTAGGTCTCGATGTAGCGAAGGCTCTAGAACGTGGCAATCTATCCGAAGACGATTTACTACAAGCCGCAAAGCGCACCTCCGATGTTACTCAATTCACATTCGATGCTAATCAACTACCGCTCGCGTGGAAGGCGAGTCCGATGGCTCGATTGGTACTACAGTTTAAGCAGTATTTTTACACGCAAGCCAATTTCGTCAAGAACTTTGCCGTCAAACCCGCGGTGAAATATCTTCAGACTGCTGGAGCTGACGGAGATATACGCCCGCTAGTGTATATGTCAATGCTATTTCCCACTTTCGGGGAATTGACCGCGGATTTACGTGAGTATGCCCGGAAGGGAACGCTCGAAGAGCGGCCTGAATATCCTTTAGAGAGACTAATTGATAACGCGGCTCACGCAGGAGCTTTTGGAATTTTTCAAGACATGATTTACAACGTTGCATCTCCGAGCGATGCGCCGATTTGGCACTTCGTGGCTGGACCCGTGATTTCCGACTTCGTTGATCTCGCTCGCTTGCCACATACGAAACAGCCGATAGGACTGGAAATGCTGCGACGCATACCCGTTGTCGGCCCGATTTCAGCGTATAAACTGAAGGAATCAACACGTAAGTCTCCTCGTAAAAAAGGATTTCTAGAGCGTGGAGCTATGACAGAGTTTGTTACTGACACGATCGGTCAGTACAAATAGTGTTCATTTTCTGAACACTAAATCTAATCAAGGAGCATATATGCCAACTTCACCAATGAGTCATAAAGAAGTAAAAGCCGTCGAAGATAGTCTAGAATGCAGTCCTTCGGCTAATTCCCCTGGGTCGCATCTTTACAGCGGCTCTGCCGATAACCCGCGAGCGAAAGCTCACGGTCCGAAGCATGCCTCTGGCACTAAGGGTCATCTTTCGAATTCTGAAAGTGGATTCGGCAAGAAAGGCTCCGGTCTCTCCCGGAATATCGCTGCTGGTAAAAAGGCAGCGTCTAGCAAAGATGTATAGTCTCACATCGTAATTGGTCCGGATGGAGGAGGTTCTTTAGTTAAAGGAATCTCCTCTTTCATTCGCTCCTTTTCATGCGGGCAATATCCGAAAAATCCTTTGGATAGATTACAATTAAAACAAAGTATCTGGTATCCGGGAGGGAAATGTTCATGTATTAGTCTTACATAGAAAGCTCTTCCGCTAATTCTTATTTCGTTTTTCTTAAGACCGTCGATATGATCTGTTGAAAGAAACTCAACTCTACTCTCACCACAACAATTACATTTCATAGTACCGTTACTGTAATGTTTTATAACGATAATTTTACAATTAAGACATCGTTTACTTCCTCTTTTACTCAAACAATCCTTACAGGCTGGATTTCTGTAGTTTTTGAGTTGCCAGTCAGGGAACTCGTCTAACGATCTGTCTAGTTTGCAAATTCTACATTTTGTCATTGTACAGGAGGTTTTTCAGCCTCCTCCATTACTTTATCAATCATATCATCGCTTCCAGGAGGAAGTGTTTTCGTTAATCCTGGAAAGACAGCTAGTTGAGGATTGGCGTTCATAGTAATATCAAGAACGACACGAACTTTTGCAGGTGTCATTCCTCTATTATTCTTGTCAATCGAGAGACTTATCCCACCGTCATTAATCTCCACGATTTTACCAATCCATTTTATGTTCTGGGGAGGAAGAATGTCTACCCAGTCGCCGAGTCTAAGAATGTGGTTCATACAGTCACGGCATTTGCTGCTGCTTTTTTCTTCGTCAAGGACATTAGTCATCCTCTTCCTCCATTTCTGTTATGTCGTCTTCTTCGCTTGGATCATCTTCTTGAAGAATGTCTTCATTATCTTCGATTTCTTCTGGCATCACGTCCCCACTCCTTCCAACTCCGCTTCCCCTTCGACAATTCCTAGAATCTCATCCGGATTGCAAACTCTATAAACTGGTTGATTCTTGAAATTAACTACAGTTCCAGAATAAAGTCCGTAAACTAGTCTTTGTCCTTCTACGTAGTTTACTCCTTCTCCAACCCACCTCACGACTCCAGTGGTCGGGCGTCGCTGCACTTTGTCAGGTATGACAATACGCCCTTCATATTTGAAGCCATCCTCTACGAGCCATATTCTGCCTGGCGCAGGGATGATGTAGAAGCCTTTTTGTTCCTTTACGGCTGTGCTCAAGGTGTAACTCCCTTCACTTTTCGAGTTTGAGTTCCTACTGCGTGCGTGGCCTTTACTGCAAACATTGTACTTCTGCCTTGTTGATATTCATAAATAACTGCGCCTTCGAGAAGCGTAGCGAGAATCTTATCTAAATCTTCTCTAGTCACGTCTCTCCAAAGAGCTTTAAGAATTTCTTGTCGATTGGCAAAGCCCTTATTCTCTAGGAATCGAAGTATTTTATCCGTAGCTATAGCCATCTCCGATTCCCCGACGCCTCTAAAGACTTTCGGTACGTTACCTGCTACTGACATGATTGCGTCATAAGATTTACGAAAGTCCTCCTTTGTTATAATTAAATCATCAGCGCGAGAAGCCGACATACACATTGCTAGTTTCACCACTTGGGCCCATAAACTCGTTTTATACGAGGTCGTCGCCTCGTCGTCGTATTCCGTAGGATTTGAGTCAATGGAATAACACGCTTCGAAGAGGGGTTTTACGTCATTGGCGAATTGAAACTCTCCCTTTAGCCTAGCGATGGACTGGAGATCGAGAAGGAGATTATCTCTGATCGTAGAGTGATTTTGAACGACTGGCCAGGGGAGCAGTTTTTCTCGATTGTTTGCAACCACGAAATTAACTCTCCGAGTGAAACCTCCGCCAACGGCAGAGGAAGGGATTGATGAGATGAGCCACTCTTGAGTAGTCCCGCCAAGAAGGGAGATTGTGGGATTTTTAATTCTAAATTCACCTTTATGTCGAGTACCATATTCGAAATCTCCCTCGTCGAAGTCCCAGATGTCGCAGAGAATAGGAAGAGTATTGGGACTTGCGCCCAAGAATACTGAAAGTTCGGTTGAGAAAATCATACATGCCGATTCATTACCGATTTTAAGAGTACCGCCTAACATAGGCTGTGGCCATCCGACGGAGAGGCGTTCTAGAACATATTCTATAGTTATTCTACCTGATAGCGTGTTCGCTACCTTCGCTTCTTTCATTAGATTAATCGCCGGTTTAATCGCTGTTCCTTTTCCGATACCTGGTCTACCGACCAAGACTGTGTAGAGATTCGGATGTAACTTATATGTCCCACGACCTACGTATACATTCCGCTTCAAGACTGTACTAATTGCTGTTGCAGCGGACCAGAAGATATAGGAAATGGGAGATTCCGAAGCTGGACCAACATAGGATAGGTATTGCGCAATCCAGTTGCTAAGTCTCCGTGACACTGTGCGGGGTTAATCTCCATTTCGTTTTTAAGATCATAGCCCAAGGTGTATTCTATCGGAATCTTGATTTTCGTGCCATTTGGAAAAGTAAATTCTCTATCAAAGGCGTTTCTTAAGAGTTCTAATCCAGCGAGGATCTCATCTTCTCGGTCATCCAATTCGAGGGTAATCGCGTCGTGTGTGTCCATGATAACCCATCCGGGTCGAACACGCTCACAGTGTAAGACGGCGAGTCCTGTGTTATCTCCAACTGTTGACTGGGGGATATAAGAGAATGCTTCCTTAAATATTTTACTATTATCAGCGTCAGGTCGGAGACCAAAGAAGTAGCGCTCCCTTCCAACGGGAGTACGGAGGGTTCGTTTAGTTCTAATACTATCTTCGACAGATTTTTGGAATGAATTTCTAATCTCAGGTTCGAATGCATGGAAGCGCTCCAATAGAGTTTCGCAGTATTTAACTCCTAGTGAGAATCCTTCTTTCGCAAGCTCGACGGCCATCTTCGGAGCCTGCATTCCGTAATTCCCCGCATGTCGTGTTTTCTTGCCCATAAAACGAAACATCGTGCCTTTTCCACATTCAGCTTCGCTTTTATTGAAAATTTGCATAGCTAGTCTTCGATGTCTATCAACCCCTCTTCGGAGTTCGGAAAGGCCGCTATCGTCTCTCGATACGTCGTGAATGATAGCACACACGATCCAATCTTCAGCTTGGACCTGATCGCAGCTAACAAAAATCTTTCCAGGTCTTGCAATGATACATTCTCTAAACTTCTTTCCAAGTTCGCTTTGTTTAGGTAGATTCTGAACGTTTGTTCCGATAGCATGACCTGTTTCAGACGTAAACGGAGTTTCCCTAGAGGATCGTCTGCCAGTAACAGTGCCAGTGACCGCATACGAAGTGTATAAAACAGAATCGAGTAGAGTTGCTTCGGCGTAGGTTCCTTTGATTTTATTAAGCTCACGAACTCGGAGTATTTCTTTGAGAACTGGGTTTCCTGTGGAAACGTAGGCTTCGTTAAGGGCTTCTTCTCCGGTGGATTCATTTTTGGTTTTCCAGTCTTTTTTTAGTTTGATCCCAAGTACTTCTGTAAGTGCTCTTTTAAGAGAAGGTACGCTGGAGAGGTTAAGTGTATCAGCATCGGTTTTCTTTCCTTTGATTCCTTTTGGAATGACTTTGAGCTTGACAACGGACTCAATCTTCTGACACGCCGTTGTAAGGTCAACGTCGATGCCTTCAATGAATTTTTTAAGTCTTTTTTGGTCAACTAAGACTCCTCTTCGATCTATCTCGTGAAACACGCGAGCAAGGGGCATTTCATAACAGTTATAAAACTGTTCGAGACTGTTGAATAAAGGCATTAAAGTGTATCGAGTATTCGGAACGTAACTATCGTAATCTGCGATGTCTGCGTTATTCCTGGATAATACTTCTGTAATGAAATTAAAGCATGAAACATATGTTTGAATCCTTGTAGTTGGAGAACTTCGAAAGGCGTATATAAAAGCTGCGTATGGACGACGGATTGGACCTCGGCTTTCTTTCCGTAGATAGTTATATGTTGAGCAAAGCTACGCTTTCCTAAGCGGATAGTAACTCGCTTCGTGCCGCTCATTAAAGCGCGTGTTAGACCGGTCTCGAATTTCAGGACTGTCTCAAGCGGCGGCTTTTCGTTTGCGCTTTCCTTTTTCTGTGCAGTTTTAGATTCTCTCGACGGCAAGTTAAGCATGTTCTTCTTCCCTCAGGTGTAATGTAAGTGTTTGCGAAGGTAAGTTCGTGATTTCTCGCACAATAAGTTCTATTCATTGTGTGAATTAGTCTATGTGCTCCATGGGATAATGGCCCTTGATGCTCAGGGTTTACACAACTCTTGAATTCACATCTATGATGTAGTATTTTCCCAAACGGGACAGGCCCTTTGATAAGAGTGTATATAAGTACATGAGCGCGCCAGGATTCTCCTTTGTAACTAAGAGCCCCATATCCGTGTTTATCTCTGGCACCTGTCCATTCCCAGCAGCCGTTTTCTAGTTTCTTAACATATGAAAGTACATTTTCTAATGTGTTAAGCGGCGGCACGTTCTTGAAACTCCTCCTGCTGTTTTAGAAAGATTTCATAAGTTACCAAGGTGTCCTTGCAGTTATATTTCATTAACTTGTCTATTCCGTCCCGTGGACTCCAACTGTGGCCTTCTTCTTTGTAATAGGGCTCGCGTGTGTACTGCATTGTTTGAAATTCAAGTTTGTGGCGCAGACCCGGCCACAGTATGTGGTGGCGTATGAGAGTATCATGTACCAAACTAAGATTGACAGAAAAACCGAGAGCACGAAGCCAGTGAGCATCAAAAGTAGTGTAGTTCTGGCCGATTTGTTGCTTTGTTCGGAAGATTTCATCCATTTTTCTCCATAGAATGATTAGTTCCTTCACGGGGTAATTCCAGAAGGAAATTGACACCGCTTCCCTCTCTGAAGGAGCAAACGAGATGGTGTATGGGACTTTCCGACGCAGTAACTCTATATCTATCGAAATAGGATCTGGTGAATTGATACAGCGCGTGAGGAAACCAGAAGCATCTTGAAAGGAAGGACTGGTAATTATCGTCCGGGATGGTAATGACTCCAAGCGCCCGTGACGTGCAAAATACTTCCACTCTTCGTATGCTCTTGTTAAGATAAAGATACATATTTCACGCTCCGAGTACTGACGTAAAACGAAAGCTGGATGATACATGGGAATAATATAATGCGGATGATTTAGAAACGGGCTTGTCAGAAGAGAACCACGCCAGTGTCCAAAACCGTCTTTCTTTTCGTTCTGCTTCTTGATTATTCGCTTTGGTTTTGTAAAAGGACATAGTAGTTGAGTCGGTGTCTTGCCGCAAGAGACGATTATTGTTGGCTTGTATTGTTCGAGTTCTTCCCAGAATTGATCGAGAAAAACCTTATGGTCAATACCGAGTTCGTGTAACCGATCCATTTTGTTATCGGGGGGTCGAGTTTTATATGGGTTGGTGAACCAGCACTCCGTAGCCGAAAAACCGGCCTCTTTAAGCATGTTGTCGAGAAGATAACCGGAAGGGCCAATGAAAGGCAATCCTTTGAGATCCTCCCGCTCGCCAGGTGCCTCTCCAAGAATACAAACAGATGAGCGAGTATTTCCTCTGGTTCCGACATATCGAAGTCCTTTCAGCGCAAGCGCCTGTCTCAGCGCAATATCAGCACACCCGTTCATAAATATCCTGTATCCATTTATACTGATCATCGGAGATGAAGGTACCTTGGCCCCACTTCGTGAGGCGTTCGTCCATATCGGAGATAAATTTCTGCTCCGTAGGATTTAATTCTTCGAGGAAGTCACGGATTTCTTCTACTAAATGCTGACACTCCGCTGCTCTTTCTGTATTAGGTGCTCGCTTGGGTTGCATTCGGGGACTACCTCCTTTAGGATGTCTTCTACTAAATCTTCGATATTCCAATGCCTTGTTTTGTCTTCTAACCAACCTATTTTTAGATGAAGGTCGAGAGCTTCTCTAATTCTAGTTACTTGGGCACTACTAAGCCTTATCGACATTTATAAGCCTTTCCGCCTCTTCTCGATTCATCGCATCTCCGATATACTGAAAAACGGCACATCTCTTATTGCCAAATCCTCCCACCGTACTTGTGGAACCTCGCCTGGGACTATAGGACCCACTATCTTTAACTTGCATCCACAGGCTACTTCGCTGATAGGATCGGATCCAGGCGGGGTGATTTGGATAAGAATGAAGTCTTTTTCCCAGAGCCTTATAGGCACTGGCGACTTTACAAGCGAGCACGAAAGCCAAACCGAGTCCTTGGAAGTCCGGCAGTGTAACCATTCGAGTGAATCCACAAATATCTGATACTTTGGGATGCGGACGATGAAGGACTCCACACATAGAAGCAATTCGATAGGTTGGGTCGGAGCATCTGGATACAGGTACCACGCTAATTTGCTGGTTAGATAGTGATTCATGAATCGCTGCTGATTTTGAAAAGATGAATGCTGAGTCCCCGGTAGATTCGTCACCTGCGAATGCGGCCTGAGCGTCCCTGCTATCCTCGCATTCGTCATCTTGGCGAAGTACCACTGACGAATCGCTATCGCGCTGCGACAATACTGAGGATCGGGGAAGCCGTAGTCTAGAATCATTTCCTGTGTTACTTCCACGCCCGTCGGAATATGAACGAATGTGTTCGTCATTATATTCTGCTGCCAGTCTACCGTCCAGTTGTGGGGATTCAACGAAGAGCCCATAACACCTCGCAGCGCGATTTAGATCAGCGCTCATATAGTGAAAGTCTTTGAATAACTGCCAAGTCTCGTATTTGCATCTAGATACTTGACATGTAATTGGTGGTCTTGATTGAAGAGACCTCCAGGTAAAGCGACACGGATTTCCGGGCTCTAGAATCCAATCTGGCTGGAGCCAGGGGATAATGTCGTAGTGGCAGGAGGCTACGACAAGATGTTTATTATTCTCTCTAACGTACTTCTGAATAGAGTGACAGGCGAATTGTGCCACTTGACGATCTACAACAGAGGTAAATTCGTCGATACGAATAACATCGCTAAGGCAGTTTTCGTTGAGTGAATCAGATACAAGATGACGAGCTACTTCCACTCTAAAACGCTCCCCGTTTGAGAGGACACTATACGGACGCATCCATGAGGGAACGGTGTTAAACCCAACGGATTGACACACACGTGTAATTTCTTCCATCGAGAGTCTAGTATCAAAATCGTCTATTACGGATTTAGAATTCCAATAAAATCTACGAGGCTCTCCGAAAATCTCGTTTAGAAGAAGAGTCTTCCCACTTCCTGACGGTCCGACTATTAGCCCTATGTTATAATGAGGGGAATTAGGAATATCTCCTGTAAGCGAAACGCTTAGTTTGGTTTTGGCAGGTACCTCAAACATGGAGCTTAAAAGCTCGGTCCGGATCGTAGATTCGATTTCGACTTCGCGGTGGATGTTGATTTTCATTTGTGTTGACCGTGACCGTGACCATCTAAAACCCACTCTCTCGAACGATTTATCTTCATCTTTCTGTCCACCTCTTCGAGCATATCAATACCGTTTCTATCGGCTAGTCTCATTAGACAGATTACTACGTCAGCTATTTCATCTCCCATTTTGGGAGAGTTATCGTCTCTAGCAAGCTCCATTATAAGCTCAGCCATCTCCTTATTAACTCTAGCAGCTACGCTGGCGTTAGAGCCAACTGAGCCAAAAGTCTGCTCTGCCCATTGAGAAACTGTCTGTTGTGTTTCGGTTATGCTACTATTGCTTGACATTTTAGTCCCGCCGATCTAAATTGTGTTAGTAAAACAATCTGTTGGGCTTCCGATTCACACTCGACGAGAATCTTATAAGCCAATGGCTTAGCCATATGAACGCTGTGCGTTCCGGCTTGTATTTTAAGCGCCAGTTCTAATTTTCTACGAGCGGCCTCTCTAGACGGTTCATTCTTTAGAGACGGAATCTTCTCTATTAACGCCGCCATCTGTAAGTCTTGACTTGTAGAACCAACGGCTTCGTTTAGTAGCTCAGAGAGTTTTCGGACACCAAAGCCAGCAGGTTTTAGGCCTTGTTGCACTGTTCTAGAGGGTTGGCCGGGGATAGGAGCGCCGTATATGCGCTGATAAACTTCGAGGAGGCGCTGCTTACCGAGGACCTCCTCTGACCAGTTCATTTGTTTACGACGAAGATTCTCTTCAAGCTCGACGGCGTTTCTACGGTACTCGTCCGTAGCGAGATCGTCTCTCCAGAGGAAGTGCTCGGCATGTACTAAAGTAGCTATGCCAAGTTTCTTCAGAGCTTCGTACCTACGATGTCCGGCGACCAGCTTAATGATTGTTAAATCGTTTTCCTGAAATGAAGTCAACACTATCGGCTGTATTAAGCCGTTTTCGGATATTGACTTGGAGAGCTGCTCAATATCTCCAAGGTCCTTTCTCATTCTATTTTCGATTAGAACCTCGTTAATATCGACAGTCTCCAAGTCATTCTCCTTTTAGTGTTCACTCAATGAACAGTAAATCTAACTACTTAGCTAGATTCTGAGCATGTTTTGTCTGGCATCCGGATACTTGACAAAACCACTGATCGACTTTGGATTGGTCTTTGCCGTTATACGGCGCATTCTTGACGAAGGCTTTGGCAATGGCGCCTGTTAGAGGACCAGTGTACTGCCATTTATCTGGCTCGCCGTCGGGGCCTACGAAGTCCCCGGGCATGTCACCTCCGCCATTTGGGTTAGGAGTTAGCGGAAGACCGAAGGCGTGGCAGAAGGATTCGACGATCCAACTAGCGGATGAGTTGAGGTTGTCAAAGACACGCTTATTGTTGAGTGTTTGGTGATTCACGATCTTGAGAACTGGATTCAAGTTCACCGAATCACCCTTCTTGGATTTCTCCGGCTCGAATCCTTCCAAGCGGAGTTCGTAGAGACCGTCAGGGTAGACATTACCTGCGAGGTCTTCTTTAGAGTATGAAATCTTGGCCATTCGTAAGTCTCCTTTTTATTTTTTGATAATCGGCCCTTGGGGGGTCGAAATTCGTGATTTATGCTTCGTAATCATCTTGGTTATATCAGGTTCCTCTATCGCATCCAGCTTCATAGACGTACCAGAGTCCATCGAGAAGTCTGGAAGGACGTAGACGCGAGGGAGGAACTGAACGGTGTTACTGCCGATTACTTGGGTTAGCTTAACGCGCCATATATCTGTGAAGTATTTCAAGAGCAGGTCTTTGTATCTAACGGGGAATACGGAGACACGACCTGTGAACTTCGGTTTCTCCATTGTGGAGTCAGGAGTTTCCTCGGCGCGTTCGTGGAAAGTACAGAAGACGTTTACTGGTAGAGCAAAAGCTCTCATTACGATTGATTCTACCCCTTGCATCTCTGCATTCCAAGCATCGAAATTCTTTGGAATGTGAATAGAGAGTTTCGGGCCAATCTTGATTTCTCTTTTTAAGTCATTAGAGTTATAAAGCTCGTATGCCATTATAACTCGTCCAAAGGAGGCCATGGAATCGAAGATAAGATTCTTGACGAGAGTACCTTCGGGAACGTCTGGGAAGAGGCGTGTACCACGCTTATCTTTTAGGTTGTATAAGTCTAACGAAGTCTCAAGACCTGTCATTATGTCCAGAACTTCTTCGGCTGCATCCGGAAGCATGTATCCGCCTTGGGCGTTCTTGAAGGTGATGGCATAGACATCTTTTCTTCCAGATAAGACTTGTTTCTTTTGATCGAAGTCCAAAAACAACTTCACGCCTGGGGCTGTGGAACAGAGAATGGACTTACCATTATTCTCTGGACCTACAACAGCGACGTGAAGAATGTCAGTGGAGACTTCGGATTCCATGCTCCGCGCGTCAATCAATTACCACCTCCACTCGCCGACGACTTGAGCAAGAGCTTGATTCATTTTAGCAATACATTCGGTTAATTGAATAATGGCATCCTTGCCACGAAATGCCTGCTCTCTTTTGGCTTCTTGAAGACCTTCTGTACGACCTTGTTCCAGAACGTTCGTTTTGTGTGATTGATACTCGTTTCTGATTTTCGATTGCTCGGCGAGTACCTTACAATGAAGAAGGTGACCTTTGATGCTCTTGAATTTCTTGCCACAATGTTCGCACTTCGTTAACTTCTTCGGCATACTATTCTCCTTTAGCTTCGGTTTCATTTTTACTACGTCCGGGGATCCAGAAATCTCTTTTTACGTAATCAGCGTTTATGACGACTTGCCGTACATCAGGTGGCTTTTCATGAATATTCTGGAAAGGACAAGGTTTGTTGTAGAAGTTAGAACATGTGTTCTCATTCCAGAGCCATTCATTAAATTCGAAACAGTGTCTCACACGCTCCGCCTGGGCTAATCTTCGTCGCTTCCACTCATCTAACTCCGCAGGTGTATACGTGACAGATATTCTTTTGAAGCGAGGATACTTAGACTCTCCGCTTTTAGCTGTCCGGTCAGTACGCGCCACACAATTAATAACAGCACGATCCACCTGTAGATCGTAGCCAAGAGACTTACAGAGAATCTGCCCGGCGACGATATACCCAGGAATTTGTATATGCGGTTTGTATTTCTTCGAAGTGTTTCCATCAATATAAGCGATGGATTTATGATCGACTGGAAACAGTCTCTCCCCTGAAACGACAAATAAATCGGGCTGTCCCATCCAGTATAGAATAATTCGTTCTGTTTCTCCAATGCACACCTCTCGGTTTCTGCCGAAGGATGCCTCGGCTGCGACGATCTTCCATGTTTGATAGTCGATTGGAAGCTGTCGCGTAGCGTACTCGGCAATCATCTGCAAAGCACCGTATCGACCACCAAATTCCTTAAAACTGCGTGGATGATACTTTTCTAGCTCGTCCATCTGGAGATCATTCCATACTTTCATGGACATATCGACAATTTCTTTGGAGTCGAGACGCTTGAAGTTGAAATCAGCGGTATAGATATGCTCCATTACGTCGGACCACCAGCTTCCCAGGTCCCGAGCGAAAGGACGGTCTCCTTTGGGAGTGAGGCGTTCTACGAAGGAGCTTCTAAACATCTCTTCACAGACCCCGAAGGTACCGGCCATCGTGGCGTCCAGATAGATTTCCCATCTACCGTCTTCGCGGATGCGATAGAATTCTCCGGGTTTGATTCGATCTGCTGCTTCGGTTACGCCGTTCATGTTTTTCCTTTAGCTTGCGCTAGTTTTAAGAGGACATTCGCCACCGCATCTTTATTAAGGCCTAATGCTTTTAACATCTTCAAGGCGTCTTTAGCTATCTCGACTTTCTCACTGGCTGTACCAGGTATCTTAGTAGCATTTTTATGGACGGAATCCATAGCGCCTATAAGGCGACGCCTTCCTAGTTTACGCGAGTAACGATCTCCTTTCTCAGATTCCAACTGCGTTTTCGCAATACGACGGAAATCGAGAATCATCTCCGCTTCTCTAACAGCCTGTGTAATAGCCGTGAGCTTTGCTTCCAATTCTACGTCAGTCATCTTGGCGATTATATCTCGATTACGCATCCAAGTTTCGCCAGTTAGTATCAACTGACGGACTTTATGAGATACGCCTTCGGCATCTACGACTGGTTTTGATTCTATACGAGTGTTAGAAAAATCTATACATGCTGTACAAAACGAACGGTCTAGTTGCGAGGAGTGTGTTTCACAGAATAAATTAGTACACGCCTTGCATACAGAGATGTTTATTTGTTCCTCACAAGCATAGCAATGACTCTCTCCGTTCACTGCCATGAGAAGTACCTCAGCCATTTAATTCTATCACATAGCCATTTAAGCATTTCACTCTCCTGCGGTAGCATCCTGAACTGCGTCGTGGTTGGAAATCTTTGATTGTTTTATTAGATTCGCTAGAATCCAGTATGTATGTAAAAGGATCTGGAGGATACTAGTTTCTTCAGTTTCTTGGTTTGTTTCGTACATTTAATGTTTCCTTAACCAGTGTAGAAGATTGCTGCTTGTGTTTTCTAGCCAGTTAAAGATTTTTGATAAATCACCCCTGGACCAGAGTATAAAGGTGATGCAGGCTAGGATCCAGAGAATGACTAGGAACATTTACTTCTCCTCCGCTCCCGAGGCGAGGGACCGGATGCAGCCACAAGCAGGGATCATGCATTGGCCTGTTTTAGGGTCGTGCGCTTTCAGTCGGTGTTCACACTCTTCGCATTCTTCATCTATTCCCGTCAGAAAAGCCATGAACCGGTTTG
>Ga0137397_10000139_pt1 | contig 48062 bp, 52 predicted proteins | sample czorhiz116metaG_FD_106658 | JGI IMG/M metagenome (GOLD analysis project Ga0137397, IMG submission 106658) | Vadose zone soil microbial communities from Angelo Coast Range Reserve, California, USA - czorhiz1.16 metaG | ecosystem: Environmental > Terrestrial > Soil > Vadose zone | place: USA... | reverse complement strand
TGGCCAAACATTGGGACAGTTTTTTGAGCGACTGTAAGATCAAGTATTGTATGATAGCATTTTCTGTCTTATTTTTGCTCATTTGATGCAGAAAAGTTTTTTTTTTAACGTTTTATGTGATAAGACATGTGATAATTAGATTCTGTCTTATCTGATCTTATATCTGCAATAAGATGCAAAAACTCAATGTGGTTTTCCTAATGCCTCATCAGCTACCTGTGTCATTCACATTCACATGCTGGAAATCCCCACCTTGAAGCCTTGAACTGTAGTAGTAACTATACAAGCAAACTTAACTCTGATATAACTACATGCAGGTTTTGCATACTGGATTTGTTGGATATCTGCAAACCAAGCAACAATTGGCAGGGATCCTGGGATAATACATAATTCTATTTCACTTCGCGGCGGCACCGGCTAGTTTGGGCTTTTTTTTTGCTGATGTCATACATGGCTCCCAGCGTCGCCAAAACCTTGTTCCCGATTTATTGCCTTCTTTCAGCCTACACCGGTTCAATTCAAGTCGAAGCAATTCCGACCGAGAAGGTTCGGGTAAGAACACCCGAGTTCTCGCTAGTCAAAAAGCCGCCGCGTTCCTCAAATTTGAAAAAGAACTTCGAACTTCCTTGGGCGTATTGCTGTTGCATGCGCTATTCCTTCGGTGAATACAATTGCAGGGGTTAAATTGCGTCAAACCTGGGCAATAACAGCGACTCTGGGATATTGAAATTTCTGCGTGCAGCTTTTGATGTGTGCCCCACAATTCACGCCTATTATTCGTACTACCCGTACTACTACGTATGCGTGCTGTTACTTGTTGCATCGCCAAGTGGGCGCTCTTGACCATCAAAAAAAAAACATGATGGCGAGTAACATTGCACTGCTCGCAAGATTATCTGAAACCAAGATCTTTTTTTTTCTGAGAGGAGGCTATCATGCATTATGCTGTGAGCCCGGTCGCAGTTGTGAGTTGACACAGTTTCATGCAGAAGTTCGACGCCGAACCTCGTCCCGCCCAAATTTGTTGACGACTAACGAGATCTAGCTCCTTCCATTGAATGGAAGCATTGAGAAGCAAAGCAGTTTGAGCTGCAAAACCAGAGCGGGGTATATTAGTGCTAGAATTATTCAATTAGGATATATCCAACGGGATGTGACGGTGCTGCAAGAGTACGATACGCAACGTGGGAGGGGAACGTAGGACAACATAACTAAAAGCAATGATGAGTCACAAACAAAAAAACACCTTTCTATACAGAGCAAAAAGTCCGTGGGAGACAACCGTATGAACCAGCAGGGGAGAGATTATCAATTGTACGTAAGTACGAGCCGTCCATTTTTGTGAGAATCCACAAACCCTTCAGCCGAGCATCGTACCTTTGCACCCCCGACTAGCATCTCATCGTCCCCGATGGAGTGCTGGGACCACTCTACTCCCGGTAGGGAGTATGAGTAATACATTGGGACTAGGCGGAAATGGAAGAAGGGTGCTAACATTCATAACGCCGCAACGGGATCATTGCGGATGGTACCCGGGACCCGACCCATTGGATGGCGTTGAGGTACCTCGGTCTTGATGGCTACCGGAATAGTACTGATGTTGTTGTTGGGTGTAGTACCCATGGCCGCCACTACCCGGCAATGACCCTTGGGACGATATGTATGATGGAGCATGCTGGTTTCCCATCGCATACCCGGGCTGGTGATGTGAAGACAACGACGCTGGTGTTGGGAAGGTGTAGCCAGCGCTGGCACCGCCCGGTTGTGCGTAGTTTCCTAATATGGATGAAGAGCGCCCACCACCATAGCCGTTTTCGAGGATATTGCGCTGACTAGACGGTGTGTAGTATGGGTCAGAACTGACCGGGCCCGATGGGGCATGTGAGATAGATTGCAGAGACAGTGGGTGATATAGTTGCAGACTATCGGTAGGCATAGATGCACGACGAAGCAATGTGCCAGTCGAAACTCCGGAGTGAGCCGCTCCACCACGTTGCGATGCAAGTGGGTGAGTCGTGGCTGGGCCAGACGACGGCCGATGTACGGGTGCGAGTATCCGTCTGCGAGCCTGGTGAGAGTCAAGGGTGTTAGTGAGAGCCAAAGTCAAACAAGGGGGGTCAAGCCCACATTAATCATCCAGTTGGAAACTTGACTCATACTCAAACCAGTCGCTGCGCATAATTGTTTCTTCTCGTCCTCGCTGGGGTAAGGGTGATCAGAATGCCGATGCAGCCAGTCCTTCAGGAAATCAGTAGTAGGTTTGGGTAATTTGCCACGCTTTTTCTGAGGACGGTCAACAAGAGACGAAGAAGGTGGCGGAGCTGGTGGGGTTCGAGAGGGCGATTGTACTGATCCGTTGGCGGATGCTGAAGGAAGCAGGATATCCGATGACGAAAAGTTCCACTCATCCTTTGCAGCCTCTGAGGAGGACGAGTGGGTATAGGACGCTCTCCGTTCCGCCTGTCCAGAAATACGAGCGACATTCCCATACATGGAGGCTTGGTTTGCTGGGGGGAAAGTATACGAGCTACTCAAGGATGAGTGACGAAGGTTGTCGTCGTACTTTAAAGGTCCGTTCGCGCTAGGTAGGGGTCCGGGAGTAGAGTTCGGCCGTACAATCCCGGGAAGCGATGCGGCGTGGCTTGTGGCTGTGTTCCAAGATTCTGTATCAGAAAATTGCAGCGACGGTAGTTGAGCACGAGGCAGAGTATAGTCCGCTGTAAGTGGAGAACCGAAACTCGACGTAGGGAATGAGGGAGAGGTGGACGAGGAGGTCACTGTGCCCGAACTGGATAGAGTGGCTGCGCTAGGAAGTGAAGCCTGGTCCGGGAAAGATAAACCAAGCTGAGTGTCGGCCGCGAGCTTGGGCCTCCCGGATGACTTGTCGTCCGAATCCAGGGATGATTGAGGAGGGAACTGATAGGACGATAGAGAGGAGGGAGTGTGTGCGACGGATGCCAGTCCTCGTGAAGCTGGCGTCACAGATGGGAGCCGACTACGTGAGCTAAGCTCCGAGGAAAGCGTTGGAAGGGAAGCACGACGAGGTTCCCCACGGAAAGGGTCCTCAAACGTCGAAAAGATCGAAGGCAGCTGGATGCGCGGGCTGCCCGAGACGATCGACGATTGTTCGCCTGCGTTTGTGGGGGCGTTGTCACCTTCCCAGGCGGAGTTATTTAATGAGAGCTCGGTGGGGCGGGCCCGTTTTGGCTGCGGAGATTGTGCCGGCGAGGCGCGGCGCTTGTCAGGGCGGGGGGAGGATTCAGACTCTGCAGAGGTGACGGATGACATGCTCGAGCTGTTAAAGTAGTCGCAGTCAAGTTCGGGAGAACTATGGACAAACGACACCAGAAATGGTCGTAAGTCACGAATGAAAGAGAGGGGGAAGTACGAACCTTGTGACAGCCGGGGATACCGAGGCAGAAGGAGGGTATGCGAGGGTCGCAGATTCAAATGCAGAAAAAGCGGATGAGCTGCTCTCTGGCGCGGAGGCGAGGTGAGGGAACTTGCTATAAAGTCAATCAGCAATGATGTTGACGGGCATCAACGCCGATCTAAAGCATGGGAAAGGGAGAATTGATGAATCGTGGCGAGGGGACGGACGATCCAATCGAGCCCGGAGAGGACGAGGGCGAGGGCGGAGAGTGGCTTCTGCCCACTGAATGACACTTTGCTCGTGGTCATTTGACAGGTGACAGGACACGCGAAGCGAAAAGAAAACGAGACAGGAAGAGAAAATAGACGATGGAAAATTGAAAGCGCTGATGACATACTTGTCTGTGTCGAAGGGGAGAGGTCCTAAACTGTTGTAAGGGTTGACGAGATAGGTCTGGCTATGAGCCTTGGTCTCAATCATGGAGGCAGGAGGGAAGCGCGGAGGAAGGAGGATCAAGAACGTGAGCAAATCGAACCTGGATGATATGCAGTGATTTATATACGCGACGCAGGCTTCTTGGGAACGGAGATGATGGTCGGCGATGCCGCGATGCTCACATAGAAAGAAGGCCAGACCATCGAGGAAAACTCAGAGTGATACCCAGAAAGCTGGCTGCACAAGATTCAAGTCGAATCAGGTTCCATTGATCCCGGCTCCCCGAGGCATAATTACGCGACGACTTACCCCCGCCTCCTTCCTGGTCCCCCTCCCCCCCTTTTTTTTTCAACCTCCTTGCAGTCAGGTGCGCCCGAACAAACAACAGTACAGCGCTCAGGCTGTTCCCACCCTTGCGTTGTGCACAACATTGTCCAGATCTTCCCACCGAGCGCTCACATTTATCCCATCTCGCAACGCTCTTTATTTGTCCCGTTTTACCTGTGCCCTCGAGCCACGCGCCCGGGACCGGATCGAGTGCCTTTCGCACGCGATTTCCGCCTCGAAGCTCGAGGCGGGACAAGGGGGTTTCGGATAGGGATAGGAACGTCGCTGGGTGAACAACGGCTATTACTATTCCCTTCTGCCGAAAGCGAAGCACGTCCCAGCTCTGTCTCGCTGTGCGTACGCATTTCTGCCTCTGAGTTCCCTGGTCACCGCGACCGCGATTGCGACTCGGAGCAAGGAAGAAGAACGGATGCGGAGCCCGTCCGAAATTGGCTACATGAAAGTGCTCGCTTACGGAAGTCGCACTAAACATTCCATAACTGCTGAATCCTGGATTCTTAATTAAAATCAAGGCACTCGACCTGGTGGGCGTCGCGGAGCTCTGCCGGCAAGGCGCGCATTCCGGGGATTACATCACCGGTTCCCATCCGTAATAGTCCTTACGAACGGCGTCCGCCATCAGCCATCAGGCCTTGGTTTCTGCCCTGCGTTCTCTCTATTCCCCCGCCCGCGCCGTGAGCACAGGTATGGATTCCCCAGGATTGATGATCACTTTCCACCTCTAGGCGATGCAATCATTGCCATCACGGTTTTGCCGTTTGTGCGCTTAGATAATGCCGTACCCTTCGCAACTCGCCTGCATTGTGTCCATATTCAGCTTTACTCATGACCACATGCCAGGGTACCATCACGTTTGGAAGCAAACAGCATGAATGTAGATTGCCAAATATATCACCCCTTGGTCTCTGTAGATCATCCCACTTTAACCAACAACGCACACAGCCCTGCGCCTCCACAGTCCCGGAAAACACGGACCCTCCCACCAGACCAGGCCCTCCCCAGCCTCCAGAGCCCTGTCATTTCCGTACCTTACCCCTTGGCTAGTGCGACGCCTTGAAGGAGTTTTTCAGCTTTTTCTCGCTCCTTCCGGCTGACGACCACACCATCCAACATTCGCACTCTTGGGCACGCCCGCATGATTAACCCACGATACGTGAGACGACCTATGTAGGCCTCATCTGGGAGGTCTCTGCGGAACTTTGCATCCAGCTCGTGCCAAGCCAGCGTCGGCGCGACACCGCTTGTTCCGTCACGAGAGCTACTTGTGTTCCCACCCCTGGAGGTCGTTCCGGGATCAACTGTATGTCCTAAATCCGGACCCGAGCGTTTGCTGGCGCCTGGACTGCCCAGTCGAAGTCCAGCCTCTGATGGTTGAAGCGCCCCAGGCACGTCTTTTACCAGTAGCGGTAGATACCAACCCAACGTACATGGGTTCATTCTTAAGAAAAGGACAAGTATCAGCAAACCGCAGGTATAATCCGAGGATTAAAAATGATTTAAGGCCATGAAGTGCACACTTCAAGGCAAGGATGAATCATGCGTATGATTGAACGCCCCAGGACGAGTTGAGAACAAGGGCCAAATAAAAGGAAGGGGCAAAGGCAGATCACGATAAGCCAGCGAATGAAACGCACCTAAAGTCAACCATTTCTACGTCAGTGCACCCCTTCAACACGTTGATGATCCCCTTCGTGCCTTTCAGCCTTGACCCGATGATCGTGAGCTTGTTAAGCCTACGCAGGCCTTCCAGCGGTTTCACGTCGTCGAGAAAGTTATAATTGAGGTTCAGAACCCGAAGGTTAGGCACGAGCACGGAAAGTTTTGCGGGAAGTTTTGACAGCCGGCAAGCTGCAATTTCGAGGTAAATCAGATTATAGCATGGTTCGGAAAGAAAATCCGCTGGCAGAGCGTTGCCTGTTTTGAGGTACCGTCAATTAACAATTGGCATTATATGTCGCCGAGAGGAGGGGGAACCCAATTCACTAACCAGATAGATATAATCGCTTGGCATCTCGTACATCGCGAATTGAGAGGGATCTATTTGAATTGAACCCACAGTCATTCGTGTGGTTGAAACTGGCACTCACAAGCCGCTTCCTCCCTGATTGCGTAAACTCAAGTTTTCGAGTCTACTAAGCCTGTTCACTTTCTTGAGCTCTGTTAGGGAATTATTGTCGACGTAGAGCATCCGCAAGTTTGGGAAATGGCCAGCGTCGAGACATCTCAAACGGTTGGCGCTCAGACGCAATATGCGCAATCTAGGCAATATGCCGTGAGGCCTGAGATCATCAAGAGAATTGTTGTCTGTATCGGACAACAAGCACGAAAATTAGCAAAAGCGGTGTTGGCCCAAGCGACACATGCGAAAATGGAATTATATAGGGTGGAATAGCAGCGGAGTCTGCCATAAAGAGGAGATCGTGTGGAGCCGTGGGGAAAGGTCGGCGTTGGCGAGAGATCGCATCACCGATTCATCCGATCCACTAGCGGATTTATGGGGACAAGAACACTCACCAAGGTTCAAGACGACCAAAGACGGCAGAAGGGAGAGTCCGGCTATGTGTTGAATCTGGTTTTGGCTCGCATTAAGCACCTCGAGCTTTGGCCTACAGAGGGGCAGGTAAAAGAATGGGACAAAGCCACGCCGAAGCCAGGCGTGAGGGTGACAGTGTGGGTGACATGGATGTGACAACGGCGACATGAAATGGTGCGTTAGCAAGGTGTTCTCCGGGCATGGACGGTACGGGAGCAAGGCTCACCAGGAACGTTGTGTGAAATCCATGTCGGTAATGCGATTTCTCTGGACACTAAGCTTGACTAGGCAGTCCATGCGCTGCAAACCTTCTAGTGATCTGATGTGATTCCCATCAGCACGTAGTTCTCGAAGATGCCGGAGGCATTCCAGTTCTAGACGTAATTTCACTCGCTTCGATCAGTACTGTATGGGGTGGTGCAGCATAACAGAAACTTACGGCCCAAGCTTTCGACGTTGTTATAACTAATGTCAAGATACTCCAAGCTGAGGAGATGGCTGAAAGATGTTACCCTCGTTAGGCTACCAAGCAATTATTAGAACCGGCCAAAAATCTATAGGCGCTTTCACACAAACCTATTCCGCGAAACTGATAACGACCTGACCGAGGCGGGAACTCCACTCAGCCATGCCAGCTGGTTGGAATTACTATCAACACGTCAGCCATCACCGCAAGAAAAATAGCACCCGATCTGACCCACAGTGACAAGGTATGTAGCCGTGGCAGAAATTCTTTTAGCCTTGCGACGCTGTCGATATTCTTGTTAGCTAGATCGATACAGCTCAGCTCTTCCCAGTGAGGTTCGAATGGTTGTACATCGGTGATGACCTGAACGAGCTTGTCATGCGCGACGCCAAATGATGCCTCTGTCAAGAAGGTTGCATTCGGCTGTGCCCCCAACCCCGGTGCTACATTAGGCGATGTCAAAGGCTGCGATCGCGCAGGCACCCGCCTGCCAATATCCGATGTCAGAACCCCAGTGTCAGACATATCGCCGGTGCCGAGAGCGTGCTTGATGCCAGGGAATAAAGTGCTGGCAGGGGGCGATACGAAATCGTTGAGTCTTGACGGCGAATTACCGTCCAAACCTGTAGATGACGGGATTAGCCCATTGGTATATCTTAAAGCCCATTCATTCGTACTCTGGAGGCCATCTAGCATCTCGCCAATGCGCTTCGACCGGGCAGACGGTTCAAAGGTCAAGCCCCCAACGAGGACTTGTCCAACTGATTCGCTGTCACTGCTTTCTGCGTGCGTACTTCGTCCAAGGCCCTTGATGGGCCCTTCTCGCTTACCATCCGAAAAGCTAACAGATCGTCGGGGGCCGGGCTTGCTTGCGGGAGTACCATCGCAACTAATGACGGGATCGACAAACGATACGGCTTGACTGACAATTGCCCCCTTTAACGCAGAACGAATAGGCGTGGGCACAGAGACTTCGCGAGACGGACCAGGAGTTCTTTCAACGACGGCGAGGACGCCCTCGTGATGGGTTTCCTCGTCACTTGAATCCTGATCGAAGGCAACTTCGGGTCGACGGTCCAGGGAGAGGGACGCGGACAGTGTGCTAATATCAGTCACATCCTCATCGTCGCTATCCGAATCCGTGGTGTCATCTTCGCCGGAGACACTTGCGCCCATATGGCCATGGGGGGGTCCATCAAATGAAAAAGACGTGAGTTCCATCTCTTCCTCGTCACCTACATCGTCGACATCGCTGTTGTTGGTCGATGGGGATGCTTGCTCTCCAGGACCGTCCCCGGCCAGAGAGTCTTCCCGCAGACTCTCGATATCTCGAAATGGATCTTCGCTCTCGGCATCGATATCCGCACTCCCTCCACTTCCGCCTTCAGAGGTTCTTGGCGGTTCCACCGCCGTTGCCTTAACCCATCTCATCATAACTTTGTCGAACACCATCCTTCCAACTCGTTCTGGTAGCGCAGGTACGTCTTCGGGCCCAATACGCGTGATTTGCGCTGGCCCCGGATGCTTCACAAAGGAGCCGGAACTTCCCGTCGTTAAGGTAGTCCCGGATACCGTGCTGGAGGAGACGAATCGATTGAGATCCTCATTAGGTCGCCCCGGAACGGGTGATGACGAGGCGCCCGTCTTGACTGCCGGGGCAAGGAGAGCATTTGTACCAGCGCCAATGTCAAGTGCGGTGGCATGAGGTTGTGAGGTCGGGCCAGGGGGCTGTAGTGGTGGAGATGGAGGGGGAGCGACAAGAATGGGGGGTGCGGGGAAGTGTACGTAAATACTTGATGTGTTTAGGGAGGCCGTGCTAGTGTCCTGATTCAGGTGGTGAGTATAATCACATCAAGTTCAGAATGACGGTACCATGAGAGAACGTCTTGGTGAATTGCGTCTTTGGACAGTCGGTGGAAGACTTCGCTGGTTTTGAAAGGAGCGATGGGGCGGGGTTGGGATGGCCAGGGGGCGGATAGACCGGGAAGCGTCCTCAGCATCAGGAGATGTGTCTGTAGCATCTGTGGAGAAAATGCGCTTGGAGCCCTTCATATCCTGTTTTAGCTGAGCCATCAAGCTCTCTGCCTGTTGCCTGTAGCCTGATGATGAATGGCCCATCCTTTTGAAGGCGCTGATCTGCCCAGCAGCTACGGCCGAATCTTTATCAACCCCCTGTGAAGCAATGCCACTTGCGGCTCGCATGACTTCCTAAATATGAGTGGGATGAAGGGCACCGTCGCGATGCTGGACTCACAATGGTCTTGCGCCTGAATTTGACTGGGCGTGCAGGGCGAGCTATGGTCTAAGTTGAGACATGGAGGAGAGGAGACGGATGCAGGGATTGAGAAGGAGAAATCCCTCGCATTCTTGATCTGGGCCATGAGGAATCTGGACTCCCCGACATAATCCTTTCTACAGCCAGGTCGCCTTACGCTGTAGCTGGAGCGATTATTCGATACATGAAAATCACTGGCAGGGCTAAGTTTAACACGCTTCGCACTGCGTAATTCGATCGAACTGGACTGAAACGATGCCTCGGAGACAGGGGCGAGGCCGAACGGCGACGAAGTATTGGCGACAACATTTCCCGTGTTGCTACCAGAAGGTGAGTTGATAGCGATGGAGTCAACCATGGCAGATAAGTGATCGCGGGTAAAGGTGTCGTATTGAAATTGAAAAAGGCGGAGGGGTGGATCCGTCATAGGCGCGGCGAATGCAGCAGTACTTGTGCCATTCTTATCTCGGATCCGACTAGGCGATGCGGTGTCAGTAAAGGGCGCAGGACGTGGGACGGTGAATGTAAATTGGCAAGACATATCTGGCTGCCAACTGTCCGCGCCAGTGAGATGAGAGACTGAAGGATCTTCCTGACGGCGAACATGTGTTATTGATGAGACCCGTGCGGCAGATGGGGGTGTGGGAATGTTACGCGCTGACTGCATGGATGTATTGGGAGAGGGAGGGTCGAACATACGCTCGAGGGCAATGGGGCTAAAAAAGTCCTTAACTAAGCCCTTCCTCTGAGCGAAATTTCTCTGGGGAAGTGCTGGAAGGGCGTCTTGGCGGATCAAGAGTGTACCAAGAACATCAGCAACGTCCACATCTTGACTGAGGCCTGTGCCACTGTGGTGGAGCGAGCCAACAGGGATGGTCAGGGAAATAGAGCGAGTAAAATTCTCAGAGATATCATCGCCTTCATCCGGCCATTCGTCTTTGAGTTCGTCCGTTTGCCAAGCGGGTTGAGGCGCCATCGTGTTTTGGGAGAGAGATACAAGTCATTGCGCGGGTGTTCCATCATGGCACGTGATCGCGAAAGTTGGCGCCGTGAACCTTATTACGCTCAGTACACGAGCCAAAATTCATTCGCAAGTGTGCACTGGATTCAATGCCCACCGTCACACTCAGTCCGCGAGCTCAATACAAGACAGTTCCGTGGCCTTCCTTAGGTGTCTCGCATCCTCCTTCATCCGAAACCCGTTTTCAACAATGCCAGAGCCCCGGGATCTCGCTATCACCACCCCTTCAAACAAAAAGACGGCAAGCCATGGCGATGATGGATTCCGAGGATGAAGACCACACAGCCGACTCAAAGCGCACCATTTGTAGCCACAAGCGGCAGAAAACTGGCAAGATTCGACCTATTGAAACACATGATAGAGCCTCGACCGCCAGAACTGAGAGTAGAATCTTCCAGCACCTGCAAGAGCAGAGGACGCGACTTCCTATTGCGCGAGGTGGGTCTATTCACAAACATACATAGGAATGACGATCCTCATACCTCCTCTCTCCGTCTTCTAGGGCGCGAGTCACTCCTGCGCAGTATCGCATTGAATGATGTGACTATCATCCTTGGCGAGACAGGGTCGGGAAAGACCACTCGTATGTCCCCGCGCTCTTCTTTGCCTTGGAGCCACCCTGGCTCATGATTTTGCCTTAGAGCTTCCGCAATACCTACTCGAATGTGGTTTATACCGTGGTCAGATTGCTGTCACACAACCTCGTCGCGTCGCCGCGACGTCACTTGCCGCCCGCGTCTCCGCCGAGCAAGGGCAACCTCTCGGCACGATGGTGGGATATTCAGTGCGCTTTGACGAGCGAGTTGGCCCAAGCACACGAATCAAGTATCTCACTGACGGGATGCTCGTGCGAGAGATGATGAAAGACCCATTTCTCACGTGCTATAACTTTGTCGTTGTAGACGAAGCCCATGAACGTACTCTGCGCACGGACATTGTGCTCGCAAGTTTAAAACGTATTCTGGCCCTACGGAACGGTAGTGGTGTTGACTGTAATGACAAAGGGAAACACAAGGCAAATCCACTCAAGGTCGTTATCATGTCTGCAACACTTGACGCCGAGAAGTTCAGCAAATTCTTCGAGAAGTATGTTCTCTGGGATTCCCATAAATCTAAAATTAACACTCGACAGTGCCCCAGTGCTTTACGTCAAGGGTCGTCAGCACCCCGTGTCCATATTTCATACGTCTACCAGCCAAAATGACTACTTGGATGCTGCATTACGCACTTTCTTCCAGATCCACGTAGACAAGCCTCCTGGTGATGTTCTTATATTTCTGCCAGGTACTTTGCTCTTTGCGTCTTCTTGTTTTGCGCTGAATGTTCTGTTATCATTAGGCCAGGAGGATATCGAGAGTCTTGAGAGTTCCCTGTGCATGTATGCCAAACAACTTCCCGAGGATGTACCCGATGTGATTATATGTTTGCTGTACGCATCACTTCCTAATGCACAGCAGACAAGAGTCTTTCTCCCAGCACCGCCCGGTTCACGCAAGTGTATCCTGGCTACCAATATAGCGGAAACATCCATCACAATTCCAGGAGTGAGATACGTAATAGACTCCGGGAAGCAGAAAGAGAAGCGGTACTTAGCGAGAATAGCTGGAAATGGTGGGCGATCACAATACTTTCCCTCTACTAGTTCTGACTGGTCCGAGCACAGGAGTTGATACCCTGCTAACGACGGATATTACTCAATCTTCTGCTATGCAACGTGCCGGTCGCGCTGGGCGTGAAGGCCCAGGTCTATGCTTCCGCCTCTATTCCGAGGATGCATTCAACTCCATGGTCGTGTCAGCTGAGCCAGAAGTGCAACGTACTAGCCTCACTTCAGCATTTCTTCAGCTGAAAGTCATTGGCCAGGACCTGGACACAATGCCGTTCATGGATAAGCCAGACCAAGAATCCAGTATGTTTCAGTCGTATAAACCCGAGACCCCGTTTGACAACGCTCAATTAGTTGGTTCAGCCTTACGGGCGCTCTGGCTCCTGGATGCTATTGACAATTCCCGCTGTCTAACGGATTTCGGACGGTCACTTGCTATGTTTCCACTAGAGCCCCACCACGCGGCCGCCATTCTGGCCTCAGTAAAGCACAACTGTACAGCTGAAGTCATGTCCGTCATTGCGTTGTTATCATCGTCCTCTCCTCTGTTCCCGGACTCTTCATCGCAGCGCGACGTAGCTAATGAAGCTCGGAAGAAATTCCATCACTCTTCTGGTGATCACTGGACTATATTGAACGTGTTTCGTGCGTACGACGAGGTATGTACGTCGGAGGGCAAGAGCGGCCGTAAAGACTGGTGCAAGCGTAATTTCGTAAATCAACGTGCACTCCGCGAGGCGGAAAACATTCGGAAACAGCTGCGGGGCATCTGCGAAAGGATAGGTATTGACTGGAGTTTATCGTCCGGAAACGAAGAAAACCCGCTACTCCGGAGTTTATTGAGGGGTCTGTTGCAACACGTGGCATTATTACAACCAGACGGGACTTACAAGCCGGTGATGGGTCCTTTGGTATGCTTATTGATGTTTTCACGTCGTAAACGATTGACGTCTCTCAAAGACAATTAAGATTCACCCGAGCTCGTTTTTGACGGATAAGCGGTCGCCGGCTATCATGTATGATACGCTTGTAAGTCCTTCCTTGATACCGAGTTTGAAAGAGATGGTCTGAAATGCATTTGTAGGTGTGTACGACGAGTATTTATGCCCGGGGAGTATCGGCAGTGTATAAGTCACTCATTTCCGAGTTTCCGAAGTTTACTGGCATGAGACTGTCGTAGGGGTTATCACCATACAGTAGTCCTATCCGTAGTACCGAATGATACCGTGGCGGTATCCCGAAGCTCTCGGCATTTGCCGCCGGAGCGGATCGAAACCCGCTGGTGTGCTGGCCCTGGCCCCGAGGCCTCTAAGGGCAACAATCATCAACTACGTCGTCCTTTTTCTCTTACTTTACCACATCATCACATTGGCCATGTTGCAGAGGCACGCTTTGAGGCGTTTCCGATGCACAACTGGCAGGCCCAGGTTGGCTGTCGCCCCCAAGCAGGTCTCTCTTCTCTTTCATCGCGACCTCGCCACCGCAGCGACCTCTCCATCGCCTAACGATCCTTTTGCAAATGGCACCAATACTCACTACGCAGAGGAGATGTACCGCCATTGGAGGCAAGATCCGGCTTCGGTCCACGCCTCCTGGGATGCCTATTTCTCTGGCTTGGAGAAGGGGCTTGGTTCAAACGCTTTCCAACCCCCTCCTAAGTTTCTTCCTGCTCCGGCAGATGGTGCACCTGCTCTCCACGCATCCGGTGGTGCTCAACTCGATGACCATCTCAAAGTGCGCGCCGGAGGGTTATCTTGGTTTGTGCGGAAGCTAATAATACTCCATATAGGTGCAACTGCTGGTCCGTGCATACCAAGTGCGCGGACACCATGTTGCAGAGCTTGATCCCCTCGACATTCTTGACGCAGACCTTCAGGATTTTCATCCTCCAGAGCTCGAACTGAGTCACTATGGTTTCACGGAGCGCGACCTTGACAAGCAAATTACCCTAGGACCCGGCATCCTGCCCCACTTTGCTACCGAGGACCGAAAAACAATGAGCCTCGGAGAAATTATTAAAACTCTGAAGCGCATATACTGTAGGTTCTCATTTTCGCGTCTTCGATGCTTGTTTGAACGGGAATTAGGTGGTGCTGTCGGAATCCAGTATGTCCATATCCCAGACAAGGACCAGTGCGATTGGATCCGTGAGCGCATTGAGGTGCCCAAACCTTGGAATTACACCTTAGAGGAAAAACGGATGATTCTTGACCGCCTTATCTGGTCCGAGTCCTTCGAGAAATTCATTGCTAGCAAGTACCCCAACGAGAAGCGCTTTGGTCTTGAAGGCTGCGAATCTCTCATTCCTGGAACGAAAGCCCTTATTGATCGCTCCGTGGACCATGGCATCAAGCATGTCACCATAGGAATGCCACATCGCGGCCGTTTGAATGTTTTAGCAAACGTCATTCGGAAGCCCCTCGAAGCCATACTCAACGAATTCTCTGGTGGGGCGGATTCGGATGACTTCCCGGCTGGCGATGTGAAATATCATCTTGGTGCCAACTACGTCCGTCCTACGCCATCCGGAAAGAAAGTTTCTTTGTCTCTTGTCGCCAATCCGTCACACCTGGAAGCTTGTGACCCGGTTGTCCTCGGCAAAACTCGCGCGATCCAGCTTTTGGAGAACGACGAAGCTGCGCATGCCACAGCCATGGGTGTTTTGCTTCATGGTGATGCCGCATTTGCTGGGCAAGGCATCGTTTACGAAACTATGGGCTTCCACAATCTCCCATGGTACGGTACCGGTGGGACGATCCATCTTGTTGTCAATAACCAGATCGGCTTCACCACCGACCCTCGTTTCGCACGATCGACACCCTACCCCTCCGACATTGCTAAATCCATCGATGCCCCAATTTTCCACGTAAATGGTGACAACACAGAAGCCGTCACGTTCGTTTGTCAACTTGCGGCCGATTACCGTGCCAAATACAAGAGAGACGTCGTCATAGATATTGTCTGCTACCGGCGCTACGGACATAACGAAACTGATCAGCCAAGCTTCACGCAGCCGCGAATGTACCAAGCCATCGCAAAGCAACCCACGGCCCTGACACAGTATACAAAGTTCCTTGTTGGTCGTGGCACGTTCACCGAGAAGGATATTGATGAGCATAAGAAGTGGGTATGGGGCATGCTCGAGACTGCTGCCGACGGCGCGAAAGATTACGTTCCGACTAGTAAAGAGTGGCTCTCGGCGTCATGGCCAGGTTTCCCATCACCGAAGGAACTCGCGGAACAGGTTCTTCCGGTGCGCGCTACTGGTGTGGATGAAGGAATCCTCAAGAACGTTGGCAAGGTCGTCTCTTCCTATCCCCCAGACTTCAATGTCCACAACAATCTCGCGCGCATCATCAAAAATCGAGGCAAGGCCGTTGAGGATGGCGAGGGCATTGACTGGTCTACAGCTGAGGCACTTGCGTTTGGCTCCCTCGCATTGGAGAAGAAGCACGTACGCGTGTCTGGCCAGGACGTCGAGCGTGGTACATTCTCACAACGACATGCAGTCCTCCACGACCAAGAAAACGAGCGTCAGTATATCCCCCTGAACAACCTTGGCGGAGGCCAAGCGCGCTTTGTCATCTGTAACTCTTCTCTATCCGAGTATGGCACGCTGGGCTTTGAGCTCGGTTACTCTCTCGTTTCGCCCAGCACGCTAACGATATGGGAGGCTCAATTCGGTGACTTTGTCAACAATGCGCAGGTGATCATCGATCAGTTTGTCGCGTCTGGAGAGCGCAAATGGTTGCAGCGGACTGGTTTGGTCGTGAATTTACCCCATGGATATGACGGTCAAGGACCCGAACATTCCAGCGCGCGCATCGAGCGATTCTTACAACTTTGTGATGATCATCCTCACCACCTGCCTAACCCTGAAAAGCTCGAGCGCATGCACCAAGATTGTAACATGCAGATCGTATATCCCACGACCCCTGCCAATTATGTCAGTGATCGATCATGTAGCAAATGCTGGTCGTGTTCTTATCTCCCATGTCTAGTTCCACGTACTCCGTCGTCAGATTCACCGTGACTACCGAAAGCCGGTGCGTTCCTGTCATGTCATGGGCTCCAAGTGTCTGGCATCATCTTACGTGTTATCTAGCTCATCCTTTTCTTCTCCAAATCGTTGCTTCGTCACCCGAAAGCAAAGTCCTCTCTCTCAGAGATGGTTGCCGACACTTACTTTCAGCGCTATTTGCCGGAGACCTCCGAAGAGCTCGTTCGCCCTGAAGATATAAGGCGTCACATTCTCTGCTCCGGTAACGTGTTTGGCATATCTCGTCCAAGGAATTCTAAGCAGATGGTTGCCTCCTAGGCCAAGTTTACTATACACTACTTCAGGAGCGCGAGGCAAAGGGGATCAAGGACGTAGCAATCAGCAGATTGGAACAGATTTCCCCCTTCCCTTATGATTTGGTTCGTCATCTCCTGGCTAACTCTGGGACAACTTTTGATCCATTGCCAGATTACACCTCATCTTGATGTATATCCCAATGCAGATATCCTTTGGTGCCAGGTACGACCATGTGCAATGCTTCCACATCTCCGCGATTGACATGTCTGGACGCACAGGAGGAACCCCTCAACAACGGCGCCTGGACATACGTTGGGCCGCGCATCCTTACCGCTGCCAACGCTACTCAGCACCACACAGGTAAATACCCACTTTATGCTGGCCGTGGACCTACGGGTTCTGTTGCCACCGGAAGCAAGGTACATACATCTCTTACCAGATAATATGCCTCGGTTGGCTGAAAACAATGTTTTTTTTTTGCAGGCGCAGCACAAGAAGGAAATGGAGACACTCGTGCACACTGCCTTCGCTTAGGTTTATTAATAAATACAGACATGGTCTGATCCATCATCACTCGCTCTCGTAATAATACCGCTTTGTTAAGCTTCGGACCAAGGTCGCATTCACAGATTTCGCCCCACGTTTGCCGATTTTGCCTATTTCGAGTATATTTCGCTCCGATCACTCCTCCGATCAATGTTACATCGCCACTCAATCTGCCCTTAAACAATGGGCGCTGTGGTTGAGCAAGGGAAATCCCGGGTCGGAAAATGATAGGAGTGAGATACTAAACGGTTTCTGGGTTAATCAAACGAACGTGATGGGAAGGGGATAGCCAATAATGATACATGCATTCTACATTGTACGTATAGATGCGAATTTTTACGCAAACGCCAGGACCCGCTTTCTCGAACCACCGTGTCGAGTCCGTTCCAAACCGACGGGCTCTTGCTTTCCGGGATCCTTCTCTGGCACCACCGATCGCGCCACAGGCTTGTCCTCAAAAGTCAAGAGGTCGTACAGGGACGCGATCTGATCACCCTGAATATGACCACATATGTGAACAACCCCCGTGTTTCAAATTGGACAAACAACGCACCCTTTGTTCGAGAACGTCAATTACCTCGCGCAGATGTTGCGCCAATACATTCCGCTTCACAACGTTCGAGCCAGCGTCCATCACCTTGTACTGGTCCGCTAACTCTGTGTAAATGCTACGCCCGGAAACTTCAGTTCAACGCCCGGGCATGGGAATCCACAGCTACATACCCTTTGTAGTGTGTAAAATCGTCCTCGAGCTCCCTTAACACTCGCACGAGCACCGTTTGTGGGGGCAGGCGGTCGTTTTTGGCGTCCCCATTCAAGAAATCAAGGTTTACGGTAGCTCCCTGAGTCTTGCGTCCCTCTCCGTCCCCTACGGCAGAGCCCTCACCGAAGCCTTCATCCTCGTCGTTTGCATCGGCAACGGTGACGTTGTGACCCTTGCTTGCAGGGTACCACAGCGGTCTCGACACCGCCCCGCGAGAGCTTCTGCGATTGCATACAGTGCATGTGTTGCTGTTGTGTTCTGGGGCGGAGAAAAACATTCGCTCGAGCCGGGCGCCACGAATTTGCGGGAAAAATACCTCGCCTCCGTGGTGTCGCTCTCGAGCAGCATGAGCTGGCGTTGGTGCGACCGGCCGAGTGTCCTGCATGGGAAGGGGTATGGCTGAACCGGAGGCTCGACGTCGTCTTCGGTGAAGCATATCAGGGGTGGCAACACGTTCCAAAGGAGCATTACGCGTTGAATGTATCGAGGATGCCACGCTTGGCGCACGGTGGGATCCGTTGCTGCTGACTGAACTCCCTAGCCTAGACGATGACCGTGACCGTTCCGAACGTCGTTCATCAAGTTCCGCAGAAATCCGCTCTAATTCGTTATCCTCAACATAGCGCTGTGTGTTGCCCACATTGCCTGGGACTGGGGAGGAACAAAATGCGGCATGGTCTGTGCGAGTTGTACGCTCCAGGAGCGCACGCCGTGCGAGAGCGGGTTGGACGTCCTCGATCTCGTAGTCGTCGGCCCCTTGTTGGGGATCAAGGTCGACACCCTCGTCCTGATCCCTTTCCGCTTCGTCGTCGCCACTGTCCTCTCTCTGGTCGACATCCAGGCCACGACCTTGGGGCTCATCGTGGGGGTGGGAAAGACTACGTTCCCTTCTCTCTCTGAGACCTTCTTCCACGACGCCCTTAAGTACTTCCACTTCTCCGGCAATCTTCTCTACCTCTCGCCTGAGGAGATCGACCTCCCGGACCTTTTGTCGAAGAGTATTCTTGTCCGCTTCTCGGAGAGAGCGCAGTTCGTCCAGTAGTGTTTTATGTGATGAGAGCTCGGAAGTGAGTCGGGCCATGTGAGATCGGAGAGTGTTAATGAGGGATTCCAAAGCTGTCTCCATGTAATTAATGCCAACAAAGATGAATGGATAGGGTATATCCGCGCACCTTTTTTCTCCTCGACGGCTTGCTTATAACGGTTTTGCTCCTCCTTTGTGTCTTCAGTTGCACGCGCTTTGCCTTTTAATTTTGCGTTGGTTGCCTCAGCTCGCTGTTGCTTTACCAGATGCTCTTCACGCCGTATGACTAGCTCGCGCTGTCTGTCGACATCTTGCCTGCAAACATCCAACTCGTGTTCAAGCTCCTTCATACGTCTTCTGGACGTATGGTTCTCCACGTCGAGATGAGCGATCTTCTTTTGGAGCAGGTTCATGGCTAACTGCAAATGGGCTGAAACTTTTTGAGTTACGGGACAAAGGAACAGGCTGGAGACATACCGTGTCCTTCGTCATCTCCGTATTCCTTTCCTGCGTCCCCGTAGGGCTGATACGATTGTCCCTTGGCGGGGCTCTCCACGGCCACAGTTAGTCCAGTAACATCAGGGAGCTGAACTTGTTTCTTTTTCACGTTTGAAGAGCCAACATACGTATTTGCTTGCACTATCTCTTAGTTAAAGGGTCACAGTGATAATTAATGCTTACTAGGAATCGCTCTTTTCTCGCGTCCGCTCTGTGTCGGCCTACTCTCCTTCGTGCCAACGTGAACCTCTTCGACATTCAAAGGGGCGTGCCACCTGCTTTGCTCAGCTTCAATCTCGCGCGCCAGTCCCTTCGCCAGTCTTGTGAAGTGCGAATTAGCAGTGGAGGGCGTAGGTGGGCGAAGTGCGTTATCCGAGTTGATGGTTTGCATTCGCAAATGGACCTTTCGCGGACGTGGCGTCGGTTCACCTTCTCTGGCGTCCACTTGTGGTACACGAAGAGAGGAGGTTCGTGCTGTTATGCGGTGCGGTTGGGGCGGATATTGTGATGCAAGCTGGTTTGATGTGGATGTCCCTCCAAGTAAAGGGCCATGTGTATGGGCTGGGGATGCAGAACGTGGTCGCAAAGCAGGTGAAAGTGGGCGCTTTGGAGAGAATGTCAAGTGCGAGAGGGCATCTGAGAGCTTTGGTTTCGCTGACGTCGGGTCCGGGGTATCTGGCTCCGACGAGCAAGATGTTGATTGCTCCGAGTAAGGGGAACGAACACGGCGAGCATTGACCGCGACATGCTGTGCGGATAAGATTTGATCGAGCTCTGCTGTGCTATCCACTATGGGGGGATCGAAAGGCACCGAGTTTGACTGGATCTAGAAGACGGCCTCTTATCAAACACTGTAGAAGATGAAATAGAGAGAGGCTCACGAAAGGACGCGATTGCTCTTTCTCAGTGTCAAACAAATTAAGTCTAGTGCCTATGCCAGCAATGAGGTCTTGTAAGGGACGCTCAGGGTCATACTCGGCACCACTGAGGCTGACATCCCGTCTTTCGCCTCGCCCGGCAAGGCCAGCGCTGAGCGTGAGTGCACTAGCATGGTGGGCGGCCGTTGATAATGTCTCGCCTCCGACGAAGGGATGAATTCCTTCGTCGTCCTCGCCGGTGCGATAGGACCACGCTTGAAGTTGACTGAGACCCTCATCCAGATCAAGTGCATCTCTGGAGCGATCGATAGAGTCAAAGGCGGAGAATGGCGCAGGTACGCTTGATTGATGACGGGGCACCTCGACGGAGTAATCATCATGGGTGGAGGATAGGTGAAGAGACAAGTCCGTGTGGAGGAGATTCTTCTCGAGCTGGATGCGAGACTGCTCTTGCTCGTCTCCCGCAATACTAATGTCGAACTTGAGAGGTGTTCTCCTCATGGCAGCTTGCGACAACGCTCGGAGTGAGGTGCAAACACAGTGCACAATATGGTGAGGAGAAAGCTGACCAGAGCGATGCGCCAAACTCAACACAGGCGCGTAGAGTCACGTGTTCGCGTCCACCCGTCCCGTCCCACAATGTCGGACGAACGAACTCATAAGGCCCATCATCCGTCTCAGTCCGGTAAAAAGGCAGAAAGGAAGGCAAAAGGAAAAGAAAGGCACAATGCCTCAAACGATAAAGTGGCTACTTGGTTGTTTTTTTCTCGTGTCAGGCCCTCACCCACACCCTTCTTAGGCGTTTGCACCCAGATCAGGCCGAAGAGCAGAAAGACAGGGTCGTCGCGCAGCAGAGCAAGCTCAAACTCGCCTTCATGTTCCCCTCATTGACCGTACACCCGGTGATTCCCCCCCACCAGTCATAGTCGCCGTCGTTGGCCCACCAGGTGTTGGAAAAAGCACCCTTGTCAAGTCCCTTGTCCGTAGATATACCAAGCAGACACTGAACGATATCAGAGGTCCCGTAACAGTAATAAGCGGGAAAAAAAAGCGACTCACTCTTATCGAATGCAACAATGACCTCTCCTCCATGATCGACATTGGCAAAGTCGCTGACCTCGTACTTCTTATGATCGATGCATCTTTCGGCTTCGAGATGGTAAGCGCGCAGATTATTCTCGCATACATCACCAATACATGACTTGTATAGGAATCATTTGAGTTCCTCAACATCCTCCAAGCCCATGGCTTCCCAAAAGTTATTGGCATTCTCACCCATCTCGACCTCATCAAAAAGTCACCCACTCTGCGTGCGACTAAAAAGGCCTTGAAAAAGCGCTTCTGGGCTGAAATCTATCAGGGCGCCAAGCTTTTTTACCTTTCTGGCGTCCTCAATGGACGCTATCCTGATACCGAAATTCTCAACTTGTCTCGTTTTATCTCCGTCATGAAGTTCCGCCCTCTTATCTTCCGCAATGCCCATCCATACCTCCTTGCAGACCGGTTCGAAGACCTTACGCCTCGTGAACAAGTACGTTTGTCAAGGGGGAAATGTGACCGTACCATTACAGTTTACGGTTACGTTCGCGGCACCAACCTACGAGAAAGCACCAAGATACATGTTCCCGGCATCGGAGATTTAGATATCAACTCTATCACCCTGCTCGGTGATCCCTGTCCATTTCCTACTGCCGAGTCGGAAAAGCGGCGAAAACTCAGCGAGAAGAAGAAATTACTCGTACATGCGCCGATGAGCGACGTTGGCGGGGTAATGTACGACAAAGATGCAGTGTGGGTCAACGTCCCGGGCAGTTTCACTCGTGGAAATAAAGACGGTGAGACCCCGTAGCGTCGGCTTCTGCTGATCTGTTGACATGTTTTGATTAGTACCTCAGGGAGAGGGTGAACAGATGGTGATGGATCTGCAAGATGTCGACGAAACCCTAGAAGATGCCGTTGCTCGCAGCCAGATTCGTCTCCTTGGTTCTTCCTCCAAGTCGCTCTCTCTCCACCCATCTTCAAGCGGACGCGCTGTCCTTCACGCGGAAGACGATAGGGACAACCAAGGGCCCGAGGAGGACGACCTCTCACATAACTCCGATGGTGACTTCGACGATGACGAGCTTCCGTATAGTGAAGATGAAAATGTAGAACTGCGTTTCACTGGGCGATCGAGCCACCGCGACGTCCACCGCTCAGCGGACAAGGTATCAGAAATACACGAAGCCGAAGGAGCAGGCATTGAATATGCAGAAAGTGACTCAGATCTTGGGGATGATGGCGGCGGAGGCGCAAAGATGTGCTTCGATCTAGCCAGGGACAGTGACGTGGACTTGGAAACCGACATGGATGAAGAAGAAGCAGACGACGAGGCTCCCAGATGGAAGTCTAATATGATAGACCAAGCGAAAGCGTCGTTCAAGCTGGCGCAACGAAGCAAGCGCAAGGACTGGACTACCCTCATCTACTCCACTCCCTTGTCTCCGCGTCAAATCGTGCGAGGCGAACCAAACGCAGCCGACCGGGAAAATGATGAAGAGAATGACGACAATGACGATTTCTTCACTCTAAACAAGGCCGCCGATGCAGACGCCGACTCCTTGGATGCTACGAAGGAAACGCTTTCTCCCGATCAATTAACAAAGTGGGAGAACGAAAAGACACTCGATTCCATTCGGCATCTGTTCATCACGGGTGGAAATGAGACCTTTGAGGCCTCCGGTACTGGTGATCAAAATGCTGCTGCGAGTGTCGATGGCTCTGACGAGGACGAAAACTCTATCTCGGATAAGGATGGACCCACACCGAGAGAAGACGGTGATGCCGACTCCCGAGCTGCTACTCTCGTGGCCAAAAAAGAGGCCCTCAAACGCAAGTTTGACGAGCAGTACGATGATCCAGAATCTTCTAAACAAGATTTCTACACCGAGGCTAAGGAGGCTATATCCGCACAACAAGCTCTGAACCGCGCAGAATTTGCTGATGTCGACCTTGTTACGCGCGCACTTGTGGAGGGTTATCAACCTGGTTCATACGTTCGCATCGAACTTAACTCCGTGCCGTGTGAGATGTCTGAGCACTTCGACCCTATTCGGCCGTTGGTGGTAGGCGGACTCCTATCCGCAGAAGAGCAATTCGGCTTTGTTCAAGTGCGTATCAAGCGCCATCGCTGGCATACACGCACGCTGAAGACAAATGACCCTCTCATTCTGAGTTTGGGATGGCGACGCTTCCAAACGACTCCCATTTACTCGCTTGACGACCATTCGGTTCGGATGCGCATGCTCAAGTATACGCCGGAGCATATGCATTGCTATGCGACTTTTTACGGGCCAATATCTGCCCCGAATACGGGATTCTGCGCGTTCAATTCCCTGGCGGACGGTGTATCAGCGTTCCGCATAGCCGCTACCGGTGTGGTATTAGATATTGACAGATCGGCGAAGATAGTCAAGAAGCTAAAGCTAACAGGAGTCCCGTACAAGATCTTTAAGAACACAGCCTTTGTGAAGGACATGTTCTCGAGCGCGCTGGAAGTAGCCAAGTTCGAGGGTGCACACCTTAGAACAGTGTCTGGCATACGTGGCCAAGTAAAGAAAGCACTACCAAAGCCAGACGGGGCATTCAGAGCCGCGTTCGAGGATAAGGTGCTAATGAGCGGTGCGTGTCATCGCTCGATCACCGAGCTAGTTCCTCGTTGAATAAATTGCTGCAGATATTATATTCCTTCGGGCTTGGTACTCCATCCAGCCACGCGAGTTCTACAACCCCGTTACGTCCCTCCTCCTTTCCAGTGGTTCCAGATGGACAGGTATGCGCCTGACGGGTGAGGTGCGGCGTGAACAAGACTTGTCCGCGCCTCATCAACGCGACTCGGCGTATAAGCTCATTGAACGTCCGGGCCGGCGTTTTAATTCACTTAAGATTCCTCACAAGCTGCAGGGAGCGCTGCCTTACGCATCGAAACCGAGGCTCATGAAGCCGCAGAAGAAGACGACATACCTCCAGAAGCGTGCCGTTTTACTCGAACCAGAAGAGAAGAAGGCTCTGGCAGTGATGCAACAGATGCAAGCACTGCGAAAGGAAGCGATCGCGCGGAGACGAGAGAAGAAACAGGAGCGCGCTGAGACTCGGAAAAAGCGTCTCGCGAAAGACGAACAGAAGAAAAGTGATAAGAAGAACGAGGAACGGAAAGAACAAATGCGAATAGCGGGAATCAAAAGCAAACGGGAGACGGAGAGAGAGGAGGGAGTCAGCCGAAAGAAGAGGAAGACATAGTGATTCAGTTATGTATATGCTGCCGCTTAGATGACCAATGCTGTCACTACAGATACCACCATCTACGAGACTCACTACCGTGACATGGCGAAACCCTATTTCGATTCATCTGTTCATCGAGCCGAGGGCTAATGGAGACACCTACCTGGATTGGAGTAAATCGCACTAACGTCGCATTGCGGACAGGAGGGAGAGGGAACTCTCATTCTCGTGGATTTAGGTCGGCGCACGGTCCTCCGAGTCAAATTTCGGTCTTGGAGTTGGAACCTTTCCGTTCTCTCACAGACCTTTGTCTCTCCTCCGAAGGTGGCTAACGGGCTGAATACATGGGTATCTCAGTCGCACGCGTACAAAGTTGTTAAGACCTTAGGAATCGCCTTTCTCGGCTCTCGTAACGTACGTGTGTTTGGAGACAGGTCGAGTTCATCGTTAGTCGTGTGAGAGAAAGTCAGACGACGTTGACGTTGTTTTTTCAGCAGCACGGCGATAACATGTGCACCATGACCTGGCCACAACTATCGTCCGGTTTTCTCTGCTTCCCGTGTTCCTATGATGCCAAATGTCTGTGCGTCATCACGCCGTGGCGATTAACAGAGATGGGAACCTCGCTTCAATCGTGTACCGAACCGAGAGTATCGCCGCAGTGCATGCCGTGTCGGCAATAATATCCTCACATAAGCTGTTCACCCCACTTTTTCTGTCCTGAGCGTGATCGAACAATTTGCGGCATCAATCACCCACCCTCTCCTCACCCTCCCCAAACGAACAGGCGCGCACGGTAGGTCCGAAGAGCGTCAAGCTCGGGCAAAGCAAGTCCGTCCGTTCAGCGGATATTAACGGGTTTCATCTTTTTCGCATTTCATACTGCGGCGCACGCATTACTGTACCATCTTTCTCTCCACGCGGCGGTTCTGCTTCCCTTCCTAGATAAATGTAACGCGTATGGACCAACCCAATACATGGCGTCGGGCTCTTTTCTACCGCTCGGGGCAGCGCATGATGATTGACACTCGGTACAGTACGGATACGGTCAGTTCGCAGTCAACGATCACCTACATCGGAACTTATGTGATACGGGAAGAACCGATGACCATGATGCACTGTACGCAGTCCGTTCATTACAATTTTTTCTCCCGACTTTATTAACGGGTGCCTTGCGCACCCACGTATCGGACTTAGGTCCATCATCAACAATTTTGCCTTTCCCGGTGCAAGGATGGCCATTCTTTGGTGAAATGAAACTTGTATTAAAAAACCTGATGAGGAACCTATGTCTCCGTGTAAGGACACAATTAGGCCGGCCTAGGCGCAGTGGGGTCATCCATCTCATATTCACCTCGGAACGGTCCGCGCGATATGATGAAACGTCTTCAGAACGGTCGGATGCCACGGTCTTGCAAGGAACTCGGAATCGGAGTGAGTAGCTGAGCATATCCTCGACGCAGCTGCGGAACGCGCCGCATTGCTATCCGTCGTCGTACATCTCGGCTAGGTATGTGGGAGAAGGGAATAGCACCTGGAATGAGAAAGAGTAGTTCCCATCGCCCGTAAAGTCCGCTGAAGGGCGTTTGGACCGTCGCGTGGATTACTGCACCGGGTGCCGCCGCAGTGATGCTCGATTCCTCACTCACCTGACATACACACCCTCCACATTGTCCATCCGCGGCGTGCTCTTCAACGCCCTCATTGCTTCCGCCGCATCTCGCTCAACGTCCCACTTGTTCCTTATCCCGACCAGGCTCTCAGAAAACAACAAGGCCTATTCCGATGCAAACCTGTAAGAGGCGCAAACGGGCAACCCCGCATTATGGTTATTTGGTTTATTCCAGACTGTGCACAAAAGGACCTGAGTGGGAACCCATCGGCGTTGCGTGGTTGGACACCACGCGCGCAGTACGCGTATCGAATGTGTTGGCGGAAGGCGCCAAGCCACTTGGGAAAGAGAATATACGGAAATGAAATGGCTGGGAGCATGGCGCGCGTGGCGGCTTCTGAAGTGAGTGGCTCGTCGGGAGGAATCTATTCAGGTGTCAGCACTAGAGGCGGCGACGGTTGGGCTGGCCACCTCTCCCTGCGGGCGTGTTTAATGGGTTGGCGCTGCTCAACGAAGCCATCGTAGTATACATATGGTCTCCAAGTCTGGTTCTTTGATAGTCTTTTTCGCGTCTCCGACTGCTGTATGCTTACTTCTAGACAGTCTTTCTTCTTGCATCTTTTGGAATGTCATTAGACCCACAACGGAATCCTAGATCCTTGTTTGATGCCAAAACACGGACGTGTCTTGCCAATAATGATTGTCGAAGCAAGGTGGACAAAGGGACTAATTTCCAAAGTACTCTTCAACCAACGCGCGCTTGCGCAACTCGAGAAGTACTCCCTCCATCTCCTCCTTTGTTGGCATTTTTGGTGGCAAGAGACTTTCCACAGTTAGGAAAGGGATGTAGGTAGCAGCCGCACGGGCATGTGCCAACGTGGTGGCAACTACATCGGCCTGCGCCGCGTTGGGAGTCGGCACGGGTGCATCTGGTTTCGACCGCTTGGCGACTTCGCTGTCAGATTCCAGCGAAAGGTTTTTATCACCGACAGAGGCCTTGCGTTTGCCGTCTGACTTTCCAGGCAGCAGATCACCAGATGGCGGGATGCTGGATGACGATGCGCTTGCGCCACGCGGTATTTGAGGAATAGGTGCGTCGGTGGGAAGGTCAATGACTTCACGCAAGTGCGTGTGCGCTTCCTCCCACTCTATCGTAGCCGTGAGGCATGGTGAGCCGACCTGCCCAAGTTACCAACAAAAGAACGGAAACGTTACCTGCTTGCTCTGCCGCCTCCTCGTATTTTAAGAGTTCCCCGTCGGCCTCGTCGAGATCGCCAAAGTACGCAGGTCCTTGATTTGTGAACCTTTTGTAGAAGTTACTGGTCGCGTTCTCTTCATCCTCCTCCTTTTTGCGGCTCTCAAATAGCTCTTTCACGCCCGGCAATTCCTTGGCGCGTCCAAAGTATCTATGTGAGCGTTCAGGTGAGACCGCGAGAAAGAATATAGGCGGTGAGTCGACGAACTTATATCCCTTAGTTCCTGGTACCTCTCGGCCATCATCATCTAACATAGCGACGTTTCTTCGATAATTTGCACCGCCTAAAGCGATGATCTGGTTCTCCCAGTGACGCTTCTCCCGCAATAGCTTGTTAATTTCATCGTTGATATCCCGAACCTCATAGTCTGTCAGACCAGCTGTGGGAGGAAAGTGTGGGCGACAAGATCTCGACAAGGACGGCGGGAGTACATACCATCTTGTATCTTCGACACTTTCCTACTGATTTCGCGCAAAATCTCTCCTCGCCACCGCTCGCACTCGCGCAGGCTCTTACATGCGCTCGCCATGCGTGGGCGCCGATCGCTCCGAGTCCCAAGACCGAGCTCGGCCGCTTGGGCTTCGCGGAAGCGATAGAGCATTGACTGCGCCTTTTCTTCATTACGGGCCTAGAAAGCGTGTCAGAGCAATGCTATTGTGTGGTTGTATTGCATACCATTGTTGAGGTATAAAATGAATGGTTAGCCTGAGGAAGAGCGACGACGAAGTAGCTTATGTAAGGGTAGCCAAAGACACTCAACAAGTCAACAAATGCTTAAATGATGCCGTGAATACAGTACAATTACAGTTACATGGCGTGTCACGAATGTCCAAAGTCTATAGCAAATGCGATGTTTACCACCGTGAATTGCGTCCTACTCCACCTCTAGTTCAATGAAACCGAAGTCGTTCACCAAGTACCTCCGCTAATGCCAATGCGTCGTTAGCCGTGAAATTTGCGCAGTGCACCACTGCTACGTCCTCCAATGGAAACACGTCGACCACTTGTCCTTCGTCAATATACCCGTCTGCTGCGCTCTCTCTCTCACGGACGGCCTCCACAATCGCCACCCCGCTCAGTCGTTGACAATTGATCAACTCCAGACTCCGGAGCCTTGGCAATAGCATCGTGCCATTCGCGTCCGGCGCGAGCATACGCACAACCCTATCTGCCATGTCGCTCGCGACAATCCTGAAGTCCGTCAATGACCGAGCGCGAGAGAAGAGCCAGGCAAAATCCTTCGTTCGCATGTCCGCATAGTCCATCTCTAACACGCACAATGGTGGAGAACTGCGACTCAAGAGGCTCCGGAGACCCATGCCCGTCGCGTGGTCACTATGTGGTGACTGGGAGAAATCGGAAAATTCGTCATCCGAATCCCCATCCTCAAGGGCGCATTCAGAGCCGAATGCTTGTGAGCGTGAGGATGGACGAGAAATCTCCTCCGGGGTGGGAGATGATGGGGAACTACTTGTGGTTGCATGTGGTTCGACACCGGGGCCATGAGGGGGAACTAACGAGGAGTCGATCGTCTCGCGCGAGGGAAGAGGAAGGTATGGATTGAGAACAGGAAAGTCAAAGTCAACGTTGAGGTGTTCGAGGTAGAGCTCCCGCAAAGCAGGGGTGTGAAGATATGAGAGTAAAATGCGCGTTGCGAGTGTGCGATGCAAGACTAGGGAGCGCAATCGCGGGAGTGAGACGGTGGGTGGTGGATGTCGAATGTCTTCGGAGGTGATCACTGGGTCCGACATAGACCCCGTGAATGAGAAAAACTCAAGCTCGGGGCAGACGGTGAGGAACCGAAGAAGGTCGTCGGGGCGTATGCTCAGCGTCAATGGACTCTCGTTGATTGAGAGGGTCACGAAGCGGAGCGGGCTCAGGGAGAGGGGAGAGGGAAGCTTGGATAGCACTACGGTCATGAATAGGAGGTTAGAAGTCAACGAAATCGTGTACGGTTTGAATGTGCCAGGAGGCACGGTGTCCCCAGCCGCGGCCGCCTGCGCTTGAATATTTTCTGTCAGCGCATCCATCTCTGCGAGGTCGAGCACGTCGATGTCGAGTTCTTCCAATTTCGGCTCGCCGTTTCTCTTGTCCCAGAACTCACCGAAACGAACGGCCTCCTCCTTCGCGCCTCCAATGGTGCATGAACGCCATGTACTTAGATGATTCAGGAAAGGCGAGAGTAGTGGGAGGAGACTATCCCTCGACACGATGTTGATGTCCACATCAAATGGGAGACCACAGCTTCGCGCAAGGTAGAAATCGGCGATGCGATTTGCAAGATGAAAGGACATGGAACGGTCATCGAGGACGATGACCTGGAAGAGGCATGGGGAATGGTCTGCGATGGCTTTCCAGCGCAGGCAGACCTTACCGAGTGTAATTGCGGTGAGGGCAGCTGAATGGGTACACCAAGTGAATATATCGACGAGCAACTCAGTCGGGAGGTGCTCCATACGATGCTTCAGGCTTCAGGAATTAAGTGCTAATTAAGTGGCTATCAACCCTTTATCTCACAAGTATTATGTAATTACAGAAACTGCCAAATTGTGGCTGTCGGGCCTCGAATCAAAGCCAAACCCTAATAACTCATCAACAGTCCGTGCTCTGCTATCACCTTTCACAAAATGCCCGGTGTACGCGATATCAGGTGAGTCTTCTTCCTCACCCCTCGAAGTACATCTTATTGTATCGCGTTCTGCAGTGCAGAAGCCTTCATTGCTGCATACGCATCTCATCTCAAGCGATCGGGCAAGCTTGAGGTTCCAACTTGGGTTGACATTGTCAAAACTGGTGCATACAAGGAGCTTGCACCTTACGATCCGGATTGGTTTTATGTCCGCGCTGGTGCGTTTACACACAAGAGCTTTTGGTTGCGTTCTACCACGCTGATTGTATTAAAGCCGCTGTTGCACGACATATCTACCTTCGCAAAGACGTCGGAATTGGCGCTCTTGCAAAACTTCACGGAGGCCGCAACCGCCGCGGGAACCGACCTTCACATCATGCAGATGCTTCTTGCGCTGTCCAGCGTAAAATTTGCCAATCACTAGAGAAGATTGGTGTGCTCGAACAAGGACCTAATGGTGGACGTCGCATTTCGCAAGATGGACAGCGAGACCTCGACCGCATCGCCACCGCCGTCGTCGAGGCGGCACGGGAAAATGAGGAGGACGAGGACGAGGACGAGGAAGAGGAGGAAGAAGAGGAAGAATAACCATGATGCCTCTCGTTATCTTATGCGGCGCGTAATCCATTGACGCTTATGACTGCATGCCTCAATCATAAGGATATGCTTCCACGCGCTCCTCGAATGGGTACACGATGTCTTTCCGTGCGATTCATGTCAATTATCCGTTGTCCATCATGGTGCATAGGGTCGAGGGGCTTCCTTCGGCTGACTGTCTCTGAGCTGAAGTGTTTCCTGGCTGCACTATTCATGCTGTCATTTATGCAAGTCGATTCGAGGCCGCACTGCGTCGGTCATGCAAATAAAATCCTGGTGATCGCCTGTATTGAAGAAGCCACGTAGAATACTGCTCTAATATGCAAGCATACTATATGCGAGACTTGAATTTGAATATATATGAGTATGTGGAGGAACTTTGACGAAGAGAGTATGAGCGGAAACCAGTCCAGCATACTCCATGTATCGGCATGCTTCTCATAGAGTTTTCCTCCCCCCAGCCCAAAAGCCTCTTACCAGGTCTAACAGACCGATGAAAGGCGACGCTGATAACCCGAACGGATTGGAGGACAAGACAGACTAGTCGCATGCGACAGCGAGGCCCTTTCGAAGAGCTCCATACTGGCTCGCGGACTCGATAAGTGCATGGACGCCGTGGATCTCCTGTGCGTTGTGCGTTCCATCATTGGAGGGGCATATGGGACCTGGAAACAGTTCCGAACATGCAGGTGAGTGCTCGACGAGCTGCAAGGTCTCGTCGTCTATGGAAAGAAGGGAAACCAATACGGAACACAGGGGAAGGCAGATACGATGATGTGGTACGGGAGGGAGAGCCCGAGTCTCCTCACGCGCGGATCTATGCGATAGTTCCGGCGGCGTCCTCCGTGCGTCGAGCGGACGGCCGTGCATACGGAGGAGGGTGTCTCTGGGAACAGGAACTCCAGGGATAAAATCCTCGAGAATGAGATCCCACTGACGGGCGGCGTGCCAGTGTACGTCATCTTCGTCGACTCCGAGTGCCCAGGACTCGGGCTCGATTTCGTCGTCCCATGTGCGCATGGCGGGATCGCACGAGGCCTGGGCCCAGTCCTCGGTGATGCCGCACTCCGAGTTGTTTGAGTCCGTACTGGCAGACAGACGCTGCACGGAGCACACGCACTCCCATTCGTGCGTACCATGAGTAACGTCCGTGCTGCTGTCGCCAGGTATGGTACACCTACCGTTTATGCTCTCAACCGTCGGCCTGGTTTCCTCGGAAAGTACGGGGGGCGCGGTGCACGCGCTTAAGTGAGAGACCGCCAGAGAGGCGGGAGGGGCGGGAGGATCAGAAAGTACGTAGATGGAGCGGCTGTCCATGGATAGATCGGAAACAGATCCCTGGTAATCGCTCTCGACTTGCCAGTGTGAGTTCGACAATCCCACCGAAGCTAAGTGAGTAGTGGGATGTCGCCGGTCTCGAGAATAGTACTCCATGGCGGACATGGGCGAGGGGCCAGCCTTCAAGCTTCAATTGTTGCCGCTTGACTCAGTATAGTACTCAGGAAGGACAATTTCGTGTCACGCATTCGAGATAAACGGCCTTCGGCGTCTCGGTATCGACTTGGAGGCGACTCGGAACCCTCACGCAAGTGATACCAGCTACAAGGTCACGACCATGCACCCACTGGCATATTCGAATCGAGTTAAGTGCATAGCAGTAGCACGTTTGGGAATATCAGTGAAGAACCCCATCCTCAGTAGAGTAGTCATACAATAACTAGAAGTAACATGTACAGACACGTATCATGTATGCTGTAGAATCACCGCAGTCATGCTCCCCTCGCATCATACTTCAATGCCCCCAATTGCGAGATGTTATTCCTCCCCTGGTGAATAAGCGCACGAAAGAATTGGTGTAGCGACACGCCCATGAGGGCAAAACTCCACCATGCGATATTTGCCAGACCTTGATGTGTGAGTATGCAATACGCGGGGGCGATTGCAGTCGTTGCATAAACTCGCGCATAATTCGGCACAAGGACATGAACCCCCGGCGTGGGGTCATCACACCGGGAAAGCACTGCAAATCCCAGCAGGATTGCGGTGTGGAGCAATGCAAAAGGAATATCAAATGGTATGCGTGGGGGCTGAGCATTTGAGAGGAACGGGCCGAATGGATTTACTCCTCGAAAGATATACAGGGCGTGTCTGAACTTCCAACTTCAATGAATCGTCGTCGGAGCAGAAACCGATGGGGACGGACAAGAGCGCAAAGCAACCCATGATAATGCGAAGGCATAACCAAATTTGCCGATCGGATGTATTATTCTCCGCCTCCAGAAACTTTATGACTTCTTCCTGCTCTGAAAGGCGATGTCAGATGGACAAGTGTGTGTGTCGAAAGCGTATGTATGCTATACACCGTGACCGGTACGAGCACAAGGATTAGGACTCACCTTGGTCGTCCAAGAAAGCCGTATCCTCCACTAAGTTGTCTTCATCACTTGCGAATGCAAAGGGAGACCTCTTCTTAAGCCCTGAAGTGACTTGCATTGGCGTGGGTGCAGTTGTAGTGGAGAGTGGTGTCGGTCCGGTCCGATCGTGAACGGTGTGCACCTAACACGACTTGGACATGCTTTTGCAATACGAAAAAGGTGCACTAGACCTCCTCATAAAATCCTTCGATCCGCACGTGGCCCATCGGAGATCACTTAGCAGAATGCCACCGCTCATCGTCGAAGAGGGTCAATTCGATGATGCTCCAATAGACATGGATGTTCGGCAAGGATACAACTACATCGATGAAACACGTCGGGAGCATTTAGAAGATAGCTCAGAGGGTGATGACTCGGATGATATTCACTCTGAGGGATCCGAGGATGACTTTACAAGAGTCGAAGATGAAGACTGGGAAATCGCAGAAAGGGGTACGCGTTTATCACTCGCCGCTGTACTTCTCTTTTGATGCCTCTTCATAAGACTTTACTAAACAATACAATCGTCTGCGACAACACCTTGCCGTGAACTCTGGGAATGTGGAGGGCCTGGCTTCCGCAATCAAGCACACGACATCGGTTGCCCCTCTCCCGGCCGTCAACCGTCCAAAAGCAGTGACACCTTCCTCAAAGTCGACAGCGTCCGATCAGCTGCTCGCCCTCGCGAAATACTCGTCGCGTTTGGCCAAGATCGATGTACCCTACATGATGGGTGTAGGTATCAATCGAAAGGGTCCCAGCTCGTACGCGAACATGAAGGACAAGTCAGACCGCGCGACAAACGAGCAGGTGCTCGATCCCCGCACTCGCATCATACTGTTCAAGATGATTGGCCGTGGCTTGATCCATGAGGTCAATGGCTGCGTGAGCACCGGGAAGGAGGTACGAAAGCTCCCCATCGGGCATGATCTCATCGTCGGTCTCTGAACCGTGATTTCCGCCAGGCTAACGTCTATCATGCTCTGACACCGGAGTCTGCGCACCTCGCGCTCAAAATATACAAGACGTCCATCCTAGTTTTCAAGGATCGCGACCGGTATGTGGCGGGCGAATACCGTTTTCGTCGTGGCTACAATCGCAGGAACCCTCGGAAGATGGTGCGCTTATGGGCGGAGAAAGAGCTGCGCAATCTCAGGCGACTGCGCGCGGCGGAGATACCCTGTCCCGAGCCGCTCGAGGTCCGCGAGAATGTCCTGGTTATGAGTTTCCTTGGGGATAGAGAAGGATGGTAGGGAGAGGCAACGCATTCCCTCGATACGCTTAATAGCTGACCTGTACTGACCGCAGGGCGTCACCACGTCTGAAGGATGCCGAGATCAAAGACCAATCGGTCTACTCGTCGCTGTATGCCGAGCTCGTACCCAACATCCGCAAGCTCTTCCACCAATGCAAGCTTGTGCACGCCGATCTCTCTGAATACAACATCCTCTATCACGAAGGTCACCTATACATCATCGACGTCTCCCAGAGTGTGGAGCATGACCATCCATCTGCGTTTGACTTCTTGCGCAGCGACATCAAGAACGTGGAGGACTTCTTCGCAAAGATGGGGGTTAGATGTCTTGGACTACGCCGCTGTTTCGAGTTTGTCGTCAAGGAAAAACTGGACACCACCGACGGACTCAATGGCGGAGATGTGTTTAAGAAGTTGCTCGAGCTTGCCGCGTTAGATGACACAGCGGAGGGTGACACCCCCAAAGCGTCTTCCGCGCATGAAGATGCCATATTCAAAAAGTCGTACATCCCCCGTACTCTCGGTGAACTGTACGATCCCGAGCGCGAAGTGGCCGCGCTCTCACTTGACGACTGGCAAAAGCCGATTTACGCTGACACGATCGAGTTGGTACAACCAGAAAACAAGGACCTAGAAAAAGCAGGCGATGCACAGATCAACGATGGCGAAGAGTTACCGACGTCATTACCTCAAGACGATTCTCAGGACAGTGCGAGCGATGTTACCAACGAAGCAGAAGGATATGACACGAAACCTTTTGAGGACAAGCGTCCACGAGGACATCGCCACGAGGACCGCGAGTTGAAAAAGGTACATTCTTCTACGGCTTCTACGTACCCTGTCGTCTGACTTTCGTGCCCAGGAGCGGAAGAAGGCCACAAAAGTTGAACAGCGCGAAAGGCGGAAATCGAAGATGCCTAAGGCAGAGAAGAAGAAGCATATTAAGGCTTCGCATTAATTCATGTAGTGGTGGTATCCTGGTGACAAATGGCAGCGCCACCGCAGTCACATTCGGAGGCCTAGGCATCCGTAATGCACCCACGGCTGGCGTCTTCTACGGCTTTAATATACTTATACAACGTCCCGTGCCGCACCTTGAGCGGTGGCGCGGTCCAGGCTTGTCTGCGGCGTTTAAGTTCGCTTTCTGGTACCTGCAGGTCGATAGTATTTTTGACGGCATCCACCGAGATTGTATCTCCATCGTGAACAAGTGCAATAGGCCCGCCTACTTGTGCTTCTGGGACAACGTGGCCAATTACGAACCCATGGGAGCTTGACAGAAGCAATGGCCGCAGAACGCCCGTCAGGGACAAATGAAACTCGAGGTTGGATGGGAGATGCTCACCCTCCACTGAACCTTCCATCAGTCAGGCAGGCCACATCTTGGCCAAGCCCTGCACCCATAATCAGACTTGTGGGTTTGAGCATTTCTGGCATGCCTGATTTCACGATTTTGTCGAGTCAAGTCAATAGCAACACCCTCAGACCTCTCAATGACCTACCGGGGCCACCCTTTGGTCCGAGATACCTCAGAACGACGACTGTCTTTTCACCCTTTTTGATTGACCCGGCCTCCACGGCGTGTACAAATTCCTCTTCAGAATCGAATACACGTGCCTTCCCGGTGAACCCGAGGCCTTCCTTTCCTGTTATCTTCGCAATCGCGCCGGCGGGCGCCAGGTTACCAGTGAGTACCCTGGGACCGACCAACGTTTCAACGTAGGGCAAGAGAGGACAGCTCGTCTGGCACGGACCTGATGTGTCCGGTTTCTTTGATGGGTCTATCTAATGGTCGGATAACATCCTGGTTGCTTGACAGTTCCCCATGCTTATGCGTCCAGCGCTCGAGGTTCTCCCCTAGAGTCCGACCCGTGACAGTCAAGTTATTGCCATCAATGAGATTATGTTCCATGAGGTATGCGAGGACCTCTGTGGCGCGTGAGGTCTGGATAGAAATGTTGAAAAGCATGGTAGTGCTTACTAGGAATGCCGCCGATTTTGTAAACGTCCTCCATCACGTATTTACCACTTGGCTTGAGATCTGCGACGAACGGGACCCTATCTGACACGGACTGGAAGTCAGACAGTTCTAATTTTATGCCCACAGAGTGAGCAATAGCGATGAGGTGTAGAACGGCATTGGTAGAGCCGCCAAGTATCATTGTTAGAACCTAGTTTAGAAAACAAATGAAAAAAAAAACGATCGCGAAACGTTAAACTGTGTACTGGAGCGATTTAAACGCGCGTACCATTGCATTTTCGAAGGCGGATCGGGTCATGACATCCCTTGGGAGAATGTTCTTTCCCAAGAGATTATGCACGGCAGCTCCGACCGAGTCACACTCGGCAAGTTTCTCGGGGCTTTCAGCAGGAAATGAGGATGAGCCCGGTAGTGTCATCCCGAGAGCTTCTGATGCGCTGGCCATCGTGTTTGCGGTGTACATCTTTCGTTGAAGTGAGTTCAATGAGTTTAAACAACAATACATAACGAACCCCGCCGCAAGCGCCAGGCCCTGGGCACGCGTGCCTCACAGTGCGGTACCGTTCCTTCTCTGCTTCGGGGCTTTGACCGTCTTGCAAGTATTTGCCATACGATTGGAAAGCGGAGACAATGTCCAATTGGGGAGCCCCTTCACAGGAGCCAGGACGAATGGTGCCGCCGTATACCATGAGACCGGGACGGTTTAACCTTCCAACTAGAAGAAAAAAGTCATCATAATGCTTCAACGGAAATAAGAACACATAGATGAAAGTGCGTACGAGCCATAAGGACACCAGGCATGTTTTTGTCGCACCCCGGGATAACGACCATGCCATCAAGCCAATGACCGCCGGCAGCAGTCTCGACTTGGTCAGCGATGAGGTCCCTAGATTGTAGGGAGTAGGACATTCCGCGAGTTCCCATGCTGATGCCGTCACTGACGCCTACTGTACCGAACTGGTAGCCTATGACGCCAGCATCGGAGAGTGAAGCCTTGACACGCTGTCCCAGGCCCAGTAAATGACGATTGCAACTCCAAGAAGACCTCTCAGCCGCATAAAGAAAGGTCGAACGAGCAAAACTCACGGGTTTCCCTCATACCTGACACGTAATCAGCCCGAGCGGGAACAAACGAAGGAAAATACGCACCAGACACTCGCTACTCCAACCATCGCTTTATTGAAGTCATCATCGGAATGGATGCCGTCTGTGGCATAAAGCATCGCCTAGACAAGCATCTATTATGGACGCCAACCAGTCGCAAACTCGAGACCCACCTGGCTGGCACCTTGGTCTTTTGGTTGTGTAACGGTCCTAGAGTATCTGTTCATAACATATTTTTCGTCCCTGTTCGGGGAGCATGTCGAGAACACCCTGGAGGTTGCTCGCACAGCAGGTTTCCTCGACGTATAGACCAAGAGCTTCGACATGCCTGACGCAATAAAGTACCAGCTGCCAGTGAGCCGCGGCCGCAGTGCTAGTGTCCGTCAACAACTTTTCGATTAGTCAGCATCGCATGTCCATGTCCGATGTCCACATCGTTGAGTCACTCATGGCCGCTTCCGCACATGACATGACAAATACTGGACGGTACCAATATCAAAGTTTGAGTAGCTAATCTCCCAAAAAATTCAATCAAGTCCGTCCGCAGGGGCGTATCTCAGCGGATGTATCTGGTTTCATACCGAAAACAAATCACTGGGAGATATGCCCCCATATCTGGAGCGGTAAATAGAGCTAGTATAGTAGTATACACGAGAAATTTTTGGAGACACTGCAGAATTTTGATCATGTATCATCGGGTAGATGATGGACAGCGCTGTGAACGCGAAAAGTTGTCCAGATGACATTTTAAGTCGCCAGGAAGTCCACGTCCTCGGGCCCGAAATACCAGATATGGATAACCTTCCTCGGCAAGATTAACGTCGCTGTCGGGATATGGGATAACATCCAGCAGATCAGAGCACCTCATGTGTTGAAGGAAAGGCTGAAGGGTTGAATAGGAGGATGCCACCAAGTAGGGTACCCAGCACCACTCAATGAGAGTAATTTGAGAGTGATACAGATTTTTCAGAGTCAGCCACGGTTTTTTTTCTAAAACTGACGGTCGCTGGCCCGTCCTCCTTCAAACCTGCCCGTATAAATGAAATCCACGGAGGAATAGGAGCAAATGCGCTGCGGTGGCCCCTCACTCAGATTTATGTGCAGCAGTGTACGTTGGCGGAAGCAAACCTTATGGGCAATTCTCCCGCATATTCGGTGGACCCCCTGTTGCTCCTCCCCCCCTCCGCTCGCCCAATACTTTCCGCCATTTTGTGCGATCGCGAATGGGTCGACGATTTCCCTCCACATCTTCTGACTGATTTCTTCGTCGAGAGCCCCAGTCGAGAGCCCCTTCTGATCCTGTTCTCAGCTGCTGTTTCGGGCTTGCGTCCGAGTTATGGCGGACCAAGACCGTTCCCCGAGCCCTAGCCGAAGCTCTCTACCCCCTCCACTGCACAGACACCTCAGATCTGCACCCCAGTCGTCGCACGTCATGTCGAATACGACGAGCTACACACCAGCTCCGTGGCCTAGTGGACAGCGGTCGACGACAGATCCTGCATTCTACACGTATTCTCCCCCGTCGAATGCCTCGCGAGAGCCTACATTGCCGCCCCCCGAACATCAGCAGCAGGAGACGACGCACGGATGGCAGATCGGTGTCCCCCAACCGGAAGTCCCGTTCTGGGATGAACGCTTCCCTCACCTGCAGCGTATAGGGCACGCCGAAAGTTACACGCGTGCTGATGATTCTAGCTGGGGAGGGAGCTACGAGCCACCGCACAGAGTGCAATCTTCAGATTGGCGGCCGGTCCCCCTTGCACAGTTTGAAGGCCATCCGCGTAAGTCCTCGAAGCCGCCTTCTTCGTGAGCAAGCTGACAATTTCATGTTTGGGAAAAGGGTTACCCTCCAATGCTGAAATCTCACGATCACAGAGAGCGCTAGCAGAACCATCCTCTAGTCGCTTCAGTTTTATACCCTATGTTGCCGTGCCAGAAGGGCTGAGTGCGCGGGTATACGACGAGCGACCGAATTTGAACACCAGAGTTACGGCCGAGCCCTCACACGATCAAGCATACCTACAGTCTGCAACTCCCCATAGTCTCCCGGGGATTTCGAGTGCAGAGGACTTTGTTAGCCCGCTGCTCGATTCTGTTTTGTTAGACATACCGGGCCTAGCCACAGCGGTTGACGGTTCTTCCTCTGAGGCTGGCCAAGGAGAGGCAATAGAGGAGAGTCCCACGAGGATTGTGACTGCGCGCAAGGGAAAGCAGAGAGTGAGCGGTGCACCGGAAGAGGCGTTGCCTACGCTGCGGAAATTCCGGAAGAAGACGGAAATTGCGTGCAATTTCTGCAGAGGTGAGCATCTTTGAAATGAAGTTCATGAGGAAGTCGCAGGCGCTTGTGGCTGATTGCGAATGTCATTTTGTGGGTCCGTCCTTCTTTCCACGTTGTTGACGTAATTTGCCGTCTATCAGGAAGGAAACTCGGCTGCAGTGGCGACAGACCAAAGTGCAGGACGTGTCTCAAGCAGGGAAGAGAATGTTTGTACGAATCCACAGCGCGACGACGGGGCCCCGGTAAAGCCCCGAGAGGCAGCAGAAAGGTCGCGAAAGTGCGCGGGGCCGGCTCACGCACACAACGTTCAACACCCGATGGTGGCCAGCCAACATTTCCTGGAGTTGGTTTCGAGGTACCTTTGCCCCGAATACAGGTACCCGGCGGTTCGGATGATTTTGACGCATCGCCAGTCAATGGTCAGGATGGTCGGGATCACCAGTGGCAGGCGAACAGCGTCGATCGGGCCTTTCTAAATTCGTTCTCTTCGCCTGGCTGGGGAACTGTCACATGAGTGGATGTGCGCCTCAATATTTTTATTGGATATTTGCATGTCGGACACTGGTGTTGCGGAGGATCCTTTGCTAAGGCCACGAGAGCCACTTGCAAAGACGAGCCAATCGCGGCGGGGATCCGGGGAGGGTAGATGTGGCCGGAAAAACACGAAATTAGCTTATTTCCACTTATACTACTTGTATTTCCTTTATATTAGTCTATTGCTTCTCATCATCTAACGTCTGACATCTCGCATAGCAGCATCACAATTTATCAGCCACTAGCACCAAGACTCCAACGCATCATCAGAACTCTGCCAAACTGAGGGCCGACAAGGTTCCGGGTGTGGGTATCTTGGGCGCACCGGACACAGGAACTTGGTGAGCCCCTCCCCTTTACCTGTAAAGTTCGGCCGGAGCGCCCAATTCCTCAGATGACTCAAGCGCACTCATCAGCACTTTCTCGGTTGGACATGCAGTTCCATCTGATGCTGTACTACAGAGTTTACATGTTTGTGAACTCCGCACCGCCATAGGGTCAGCCGGTCATGGATATAAATTTCCTGGCGACCAACGAAAATAAAGTTTACTCATGTATAGCAGACGGGGGCCGCATCTAATGTTGCTGTGCTCCCGGATTGATCTTGCTCCGATGTCGGATTTGACACTGATTTGACCCGGCAATGACCCGACGGTCAAGGGGCCGGATTACTGGAGCTTCCTTCGCTAAGATTCCTAGGGTAGAGATAAGGGAAGATACCCGGCTGACCAAAGCGAAAAAAAAAAGTTTATCAATATTTTCAAGCTGGCGTTTTGCCAGCAACCATTCGTGTTCAAAGGACTCAAAAGCTTTACGGTGGGATTGAGACCATGTCTCATTTAAGGTATTTTGGTGTTTTTGGCGTACATAAGCATTGTCGGACGGCCCACGGAACTGCACTGCGGTCCCGTTTGGCGCCAGTAATTTATCACGTTTCTCGGAGTTGTGAGTGTATTTTCGGGGTGCCCCCGTTGAGATATCTTCATTTGGTAACAAGGGCCCAAACACCATACGGGTAAGTGAAAAGAGCGATTTTGAGAAGGCAAGTGTTATCGGAAGCCGCGGAAAGCTACGCACGAGGATAAGGGGAGGGATTCTAGACCATCAGCGGAAGGCGAAGATGCTTCTGATCCGCCGCTACGGGACAGGGTTTCTTTGGATGACTACGGTGAGAAGGTGCTGTTTATGAAGTGCGCGCGATGGGCGGCCGTGAGGATGAAGAAAACGTGAGGCGGGATGACTGTTAGGGTATATCATGGAAGTGCTGCTCTGCATGCATCGCATCCACCCTTTCCGCTCCTCCTGCTGATGCGTAGGGAAGGGCACGGGGGCGGCAGAGAGACGGGGGAAACGGATTGAGCGCGCCGAAAGAATGAATTGGGATTGGCTGGATTGGATTAGTGGAAATGGGTCGGGAATTGAGGCCGGAGCGGCGCCGCGGAGAGAAAGGAACGTAAGTCCGGCCGGGGAATTCAGTGCCCCGCACATCGTCGCCTCAGCTATCCAGGGCAAGCCACGGTCAGCCAAACCGCTCTCCGTTGGGCCCTTTCGCTCCTTTTCTTCCTCCCGCCATGGACAAAATCGACCAACGGGTCCGGCGTGACCAAGAGGACCGCCTGGACAGGCTGCCCTCGCAGGACCACACGCTCTCCTCATACAGCGCACCACCCGCGCAAGCCCTCCTCACTTCACGGAACGGCCCCTTCGCTGCTCGGCCTGACGGACCTTACAGCGGATACTCCCTTATGGTCGCCGGACAGGCAACAGGAAAAACAGCCTTTCTCCGCCTCCTCTTGGATACCAGCGACATCGCGTCAACCACGTCTCAAGACCAGCTCGCATCCGTCGCCAAGTTCGTCCAGGGATGTGCTGGCCACACCTCTCACATCCGCACCGTCTCGTTCGACATAGACTTGGACCCTCCCGAAGTCGCCGGTCAACGTCAGTCCGTTACGCTTACGCTTACAGACACCCCGTCCCTGGATGTCAGGGACGAGGTCGCCTCCGAGAGTCTTGTCGGTGACATTCTCCGACACGTCGAGACAAAGTTCTCGGAGAGCCTGGAAGATGTGTGTCGCTCTCGTCCATCCTTTCAGTACCTTCGCTCACTCCCCCGTCCTTATAGGAGTACAAAGCTCGGACAGGCGACCACCACATCCACTTGTATGTCGGCAGTCCATTCCCGCGGGCGTTTCCGTCCCGTCCGTTTCCCATGGTCTCACTGCCCCACTTTTCCCTGACAGGTGCATTTATTTCTTGGATCCCGATGCTATCGTTCCTCCTTCCGCCATCCGCCCACCTGCCCCGTTCCTTCCACGCTCGCACGCCAACAGCGTCTCCCAGCCCGACGCGGAACCCGTCATCCTTGAGCCCCCGGTCACCACCAACCCGCTTCTTCGTCGTCCGGTCCTACCTCAAGTAGAGATCAACGTAATTCGCACACTCTCCTCCCGTGTTAATGTTCTGCCCGTCGTCGCCCGAGCGGACACTCTCACCAATGACCGGCTCGCGGCCATCAAGATGGCCGTAAGACGAGATTTGGCGGACGCGGGTATCGGGTTCGGAATATTTGACCTTGATGGGCATCCGACGTCCAACGGTGACAGTAAAGCGTTCAATGGCCTGTCCAACGGATCTTCGTCTTCCCCTAGTAGTTCTTCGCCCACCTCTCCCGCGACCCCTTCCTTCCTGCGGCTTCCATACGCGCTGATCTCCCCCGACTGTTATTCCCACAGTGATGGCATCCACCGCCAGGCTCTGTCACGCCATGAACTTGTGTTGCAATACACTCCAGGTCGTCCCTCGTCTCCTAACGCTCAGCTTGTCCGCGGAAAATATATTCGCAGCTATCGCTGGGGGTTTCTTGATGTGCTCGATCCCAACCATTCTGATTTTCTTTCCCTTCGACAAGCTATTTATCGTCATATGCAGGTGAGAGTGATTTTGAACTTGGTTTGTTCCTCGGATTTGCTAACTGCCTTCTTTAGACGCTGCAGAAGTATACTCGCGATTATCTGTATGATAAGTTCAGGGTGGAATACATGATGCAGCATCACCCTGGTGAAACCCGGGCCCTGCAAGTCAACGGACCCTTACCCCCGATCTCTAACAATCGGCCGATCCTTACCATAGATGCCCCACTCTTACACCCTGGCATGCCTCGCCATTCTGCACTTGCTGGGTCTCGCCAACTATCTGTGGTGGATGCCCACGTCCCTCCCATCAATTCGGCTTTGTCTGATTCGGGTCAAGAGAACAACAGGGCATCTACGAGTCAGTGGTCCCTTACAGAGAACTGCCAGCGGATTATGTGACTAATTGGGTCGCGCGTTATCCTTTCAGAAGCGAACCGGCAGCGTGCTAAAAAGATCACGGTTGCATGCAATTTTTGTCGCTGTATGAGCACTATCATCCCATTACTGGATATGTCTTTCTAACGCCCCGTCCTAACAGCGCGCAAACTAAAATGTGATGGCGGACGACCCGCCTGTCACCAGTGCCTCAAAAGGTCGAATGCATGCGATTATATGGTACCTCAGAAAAGACGCGGCGGGATACGTCAGAGGCGCAATCTCAATAATAGCGACAGTGAAGGCGCAAGCGGCGATGAACCTTCGGTCGAGATAGAGCTAGAACCATCGGCGTCTCCAGAGGTGGTGCCTAAGCCTCTAGCTCGTGTCGGTTCAGATCGCGAACTTCCGCCGCTGGACGTCATTCAGCAGCAGACTAACTTTGCAAAACACGAGGAAATTCCTGCCTTGAAACTTCAACAATTTCCTCAGCTCAAATCAGAGCAGGCGTTGCCTGCGTCCTTGGAGAGGCGGGCATCGTTCATGGATTCCGATCGCCTTGGTCAGTTACCGCCAATTGCGCTCTCACCCCCGTCCGGTATCAATTCCAGTGCGCCACTGCTATTGCCTTCAATCAGAGGCCCGGATGAGGCGCCGCTGTCGGCGCTTCCGCCTCCTGTGCATCAGCCACCCGAGGTGGCAACGCAACGGAAACGCGGACCTGTGGATTCAGGGAAGGGCAACCGATCGTCGTCTAACTACGGTCCGAAAGTGGTCGCGTGTAATCACTGCCGGGGTACGTAACAAGAATTGAAGAGAAGTCACGGGAGTAGTAACTCAAAAAAAAAATTGTTTTCCAGCGCGAAAAACAAAGTGCGACGGTGGCCATCCGACATGCTCAAGTTGTGCGCGACGGTCACTGACCTGCAACTACGTTAATGACCCGAACGCGGGGTCGCGGCGGAAGCCAAGCGCGACGGCGTCCGAACCCGCATCCACAGTGTCAAGCGGACCGGTGTCCGCGGGACCATCGTCGGCATCGGCGTCGGCGTCCGGCTACAACATGCATGAGGAAGATCGGATGGAGCGAGAGCGGGAGAGGGAGCGAGTAGAAAACCAGCCGCCGTCGAAGCGGATTCGCGTGGAAGGCGGGTCGATGGCGTCGACTGTCGCTGTTGTGGGGATTCCGTAGGTTTGTGGACTGTTTTCTATTGGCGTGTTGTGTGTGTTAGAAAAGCTGTGTTATGTAATGTACAACTAAATCGGGGTTTTTTGCTCGACCGCAAATTCGCTCGCTCGCTATTCTTCTCCGCTCCGTAAAATCCTCTCCCTGTTGTTTTTCTATTTATCACCCTCTTTCCTTCTTTCTCTTCATCTCCATCTCTCTTTCTTCAATGTTCCGCGGATTCCGCAAGAAAGCAGAGAAGGAGCCCGTCGAAGAGCCCGTTCGCAAGACTTCGCTCCCAGATATCGCTTCGCAGGATGTTCAGTGGCCTGAGGACCTCGTCGATATCGCTGCTATTCGCCACACACCTCCCCCGGAACACCAACTTCAAGGTGCAGCTCCCATCTCCTTCCAGCCAGATGAACCAGGCGCCACTTCATTTCACAAACCTTTTCGTCGCTTTCCAGGACGTTCTCATGACGGCGGGGACCGTTCCATTTCTTCAATTTATATGTCTCATCCACCTTCCGCTTTCCATACACCCTCCGGACCAACGACCCGCGTAGGTCAGCGTCGCGCCCGCGTACCACCCAAATTCAACCTTATGGTGAGTGTGCGGAACGCATCTCACGTCGCGCCGTGCGTGCTCACCAACGCGGTCTAGGTTGCTGGAGCTCAAGGTACCGGCAAGACCTCCCTCTTGCGCCTTCTTCTCGACACAGCAGACATATCCCCCACCACCACTGCCGAACAACGCGCGTCGTACGACCGCTTTATGCGCGGCGGCGTCAAGGCTACCCCTCGCATCCAATCCGCTACTATAGATATCCACGAGTCCCGTTTCGACCGCGTTTTGTTTTCTGTGATCGATACCCCCGGCTTGGACTTCCAGGACGGTCGTGAGCTCAAACTGGAGAGGCAGGTGTCCAGCATCATGAAGTATCTCGACGGGCTTTACGCCGACACTATGAGTGAGGTTCGTTTCCATGTTGTCTTTGTGATTGGGAGTAAATGAACTGATCGTTCCCAGGAATCAAAGGTCGTGCGACAGAGCAAGGGTGACGAACATGTGCATCTGTGAGTTGCAGTGCCCGCGTGTCCCACATTTAACTAAACGTTTCACAGCTGCCTTTACCTCGTCGACCCTGCCTCCATCGTGTCATCCACTTCTCGTCGTCACCTCTTTCCCCGCAATACACTTTCCAAAACGACGGTATCTGCGCAGCATCCAGATGAGACGCCGCCACTAACCGATGATGATGGCGATTCGGATGTTGACACCGACAGTAACCCGCGCAATTTGACTATGTCGCCCGCAGATATTCGCGTCATTCGACGGCTCGCTCAGCGCGTTAACGTGCTCCCCGTCATTGGTCGCGCAGATTCTCTTACGGATGACAAATTACGTGCTGTCAAGGCAACAGTTAAGCGCGAGCTCTATGAAGCTGATCTCAGTTTCGGGGTGTTCACGCCCGAATCCACGAAGTTTTCCCAATCCTCTTTTTCCAGAGACGGTGGCGTTTTGACAGCCGACGCTTCGACTGTCAATGGGAGCGGGGACATTGCTGGAGATGGCGCAGAGACGGAGTCCGAGTCGGATGACGACGACGACGACGTGCCCTCCTCCCGGCCCGTCATCACGTTGCGTAGCGGGCGGCAGAGTGCCCCTCCCCGCCGCTCGCGTTCACGCTCGCGACTGGAGCTCCCCGAGGAGGCACGCGAGCCACAATCACCTGACCCATTAGATCCGGAAAGTGTCGCGAATGTGCGCTTCTCCGCGTCTACCGTCGCACGATCAGATCTCTCCCCGCTTCTGCCTTTTGCGATTATCGCACCCGAGAAGTACCGCTGGCACCGACCCAAACCCGCGGCCGAGGCGAGCATCAAGGATGCAGCATCCGAGAACGCACAGTCCTTACCGTCAAACTCCGACTCACCTGTCACGCCGGCCGTGAAGGCGCATTCTTGGCCACTCGTGACCTCGCCCCCGGAAGACCTAAAGGGGGTGTTCGTGCGGCGGTTCCGTTGGGGTAAGGTGGATGTACTAGACCCAACACACTGCGACTTTGCCGCACTACGCACTGCCGTGATGTCCACTCACATGAAGGTGAATCCAGCGTCGATCTTTGGGACTCGAGGTGGCTCATAGACTTCGTGAATAGGTGCTCAAGACGCACACGCGTGAAGTTCTGTATGAAAAATTCCGCACAGAAAAACTACTCGCACGACGTGCTACTCAGAAGATTGGCGAGGAAGAAACCAAAAAACTCCTCGAGGGTTCGTCTTCATTTGACTTTCCCGCCATCAGTTCAGTACTAATTTCTATCCAGATCTAGGATTGTGAATTTTTCCTTGGCTAGTTCAGAATATAGTTCGAGTCAAGATCTGGATACCGTTTCCGTTATAACTTTCGTCTGCTGTGTATACCTACCAACTTTCTCTACATTATTTCCTACCATCGGCCCTTTTCTGAGTTCACTCTCATTACCTCTTTCTCTACCTTGTCCACCTCTCCCTAAACCCATTCTACCAACAGCTACCTCGTACTATCGCTGCCTCCATCTCATTGCTGTATTTATTTAGGGCACTGAGGATGTCCGTTTCCTCGATTCTAACAGGCATTGACGAATATATGTCGCTCTAACGCGAAACTTGGATACGTGTGATGCTATCAGAGGATACTGTGTTGCCAAGCCAATCACCGGGTGGCCTTTGCACTTGCTCTGTGCATTTGGCTTAACAATCGTCATTCGCAAAGGCAAAGGTATAGCTAACATTGATGCTTCGAGTTTGCGAGTTTCTCTATCTCCTCCTGCGATAGGCCATCCAACCTCTGTAACAAATAATCAACCTGTAGCCGTAGTCAGGATGTGGCACCATGACTACAACATGACTTGGACGTACCTCAACTTCCTTCGTTAGGGGGATGATGTGATTTTCGTACAGATCTACCACGCAGTCGACATCGATTTTTCCCTTGCCCTTGCTCGTGCAGCTGGGTAATGGCTCGCCATCGCTGGCAAAATCCTGCGCGTAGAGCATCGCCTTCTTCCGGAGGCGTATCAACAAGCGCACCTCGACCTCGGGTTTCGTGATGAGACCAGTGAGCGCTGCAGCGTCGCCTTTCTGTATGAGCGGGATGAAAGTGGTGGGGTCTTGCCTGAACTTGGACTCGGACACGAATTTACCTATGCCAACCCCATAAAAAGGGGGAGAGAGGATGAGGTGGGGGCTAAGATGAGGATGAGAGAGATAGGGATATACGGACCGTAGTGGACACGTTTAGAGATGGCATGGAGCACCTCGACGTCGACGGTTGCGGCCGAGCCGTAGTTCCCGTCGTCCTCGAGCTCGTCCTCGCCAGTGATGCCCTTTGAACGTTTGAGGGACGCGAGGGTGAGGGACGCCTGGGTGGTGACGCGCGGGACGATAGAACGGATGTAGAAGGAGAGGATGGTCGCGTTCGCGTTCACTTTGTTAGGGTGGAGGATCGGGGGGTATTCGGGCGGGGGGAGGATGGGATCGGGGAGCCCCGTCGTGAAGGGATACTCGTCCGGGCTGTTTTTTCGCTGTGCGTCAGATGAGTGGAGCCTCTGGGAGGGAAAGAAACCGGCCTTGTGAACC
>Ga0137397_10000138_pt1 | contig 48329 bp, 56 predicted proteins | sample czorhiz116metaG_FD_106658 | JGI IMG/M metagenome (GOLD analysis project Ga0137397, IMG submission 106658) | Vadose zone soil microbial communities from Angelo Coast Range Reserve, California, USA - czorhiz1.16 metaG | ecosystem: Environmental > Terrestrial > Soil > Vadose zone | place: USA... | reverse complement strand
GCAAGGAGAGTAGTTTCGCAATTGCGTATTGAAAACTGTGCACTGTTCCAGAAGGCACTGCAGGTGCGAATGCGGGGTGTCACGGGTGCGCATGTAGCTCAGGCTGGTGCTCGGGAGCTTGGAGGATTGTCAAGGTCCGTCCTTCAATCAGCAGGAAATCGGGCGATTCGGGTATATTGTTATCGAATAAAGAGGCTGGACTCTCACCAGACAAGATGAATTGAGTAGCTTCAAGATTAATATTTATGTGGAGGGGATAGTACCGTGACATTGTCGCTCGGAGTCGGAGTCCGTTGAGGGTATAGTATCATCACATTCACCTCAACAGCAGTGACATTGTCAGTCGCTTTCCATATCTATATTCTGTACTATGAACACGCACCTGTAGGCCCAGAGGCAGCTGATATGGTACATATCTATGGTGTCCGCCGCGTGACTGATGTACTATTTCGTGTGTATCTGAATTTGAACGACCTTAATGGCACTAACTTGAAGCGAAGCGCTGCGGAATTTTTTTCAGACTCGGTGTGGGGGGCGCTCAGTACTATCCGAATATAGACAGATGGGCTGTCCGCCTTGAACTGTAGTACACCGTAAAAACGGCAGAACCCTTGATTTCATGGATAATTCCGGACCCTGTAGCCCTGTGGGTCCCCACAGGGAAGATTTAAGGGAGGCTCTATAGACTATAGTTTCTCGCGTACTTCAGGGCGCGAGTGCCAGTGAGGGACACAAGCACTGGCAAACACATCCACCCTTCCGTCTCCGTACTGGTACCGTCCGGAAACACCACAATGGCTACCAACAAGTAGGCTGTCAGACGCATGGACCGAGTATTAGTGGCTCACGTCACCTGTAAATGGAAAGCTGTGGGGTGCATGAGAGTGTGTTGTTCCGAGTTGGCGTAATGGATGATGCCACGGAGTACGAACGCAGGTGCCAGGCTGTACGGTACCTACCTCATGGAAAGGCTCATCAGATATCTCGACATAAAGGGGCCTCCGTCTCTCATACATTTTAGTGCGTGCTGGCCCGGGGTCGGACACTGTTATCTAAGAGGACCCGTACTTGCTTGCTACAGTTTGCACAATAAATTCTCTTGCTATTCTGCAGTAAAATTGAGCCGTCCTCTCTTCTATTGGTGATATAGGGCGCCTCATTTCGTAGTCTAGGCGCCTCAGCCTGCGCGTGCACTCTCATAACACGACCGACTAAAAGACACATAGTGTCCAAGGAAAACGAAGGCGAAGAATCGTTGAACATCCTACGTATAGTGAAACATCATTCATTTAAGACTAACTACCGCGGCGCTGGTAGACCTGACGCAATGGCACCTATCTCGGTTAAGCGTGTTAGCGGCTCGAGGGTTCCCTTGAACTCGGGAAGGAATGCCGCGTCTGTGTACGGGCAACGCACGCTCGGCGAGCCCTTGTAAATAGGCGTATAGCTAGCGGCGCAGATCTCAAATTCTGTAAATTCATCGTATGAGATCTCTACGGCATCTCGCGGATTCCGGTCTCCAGCGGCGATGCGTTGTCGTGCCTATTGTCGATGAGCAACAACCCCACTCTAATGCGCGAGTCAACTCACCAAGGAGACTATTCTTGGATCAGGATTGAGATCAAGCAACTTCCGCGCGAACTTTGCAGCCATCCCTGCATTGCCTGCTTTTGTGAAGACTTGAATTGCGCTGCGCAATGCAATTTGCAGGTGTGGGGGCTGGAGTTGGCAATGAGTAAAGTACGCCGCAAGTTCAAGACCCCTCTTGACATTGTCCGGCTCTTCTTGCGCATCGCGCCGGCGCTCAAGCTCAATCGATACACCGAGCAAATATTCACGGGCGGTGGTCACGGTACTACGCCACTAAAACAAGTCAATATACCAAAATGATGGTGCGCTGGATAGGAGGCTGCTCACCTCCTTCGCTTCATCGTCTGACGAAACAGCTACGAAGAGTAGCGACTGTAACACAGAACGGAACGTCGCCTGTGCCTCTGGAAGTTTCGCGCCAGACACTAAGCGGAGACCCTCCGACAACTCCGCACGAACTTCACGAAGGTTTTGCACCGACGTAGGTAATACTCGAGAAGGGGATGACTCTGTGAGGTCGCGACGGAGATGCAGTCGCAGTAGGGGGAGCGATGGCAGCGGTGACAAATAAGTGTGGGACGACCGGAATATGGACACGAAGAGTGACTTAAGCAGAGTGAAGTTAACGACTCCGAACTGGCGGTTGAGCAGCTGTAAAGCGAGGTGTCAATACTTGTACTGTACTTGGTGATCATCAATCAACCGAACCTGCATTGCTGTCTCGAAAGACCCAGCGGAGACATGGTCCCCGGCAAATGGGGAGTTGCGTGTCCAAACTTCAGTCTCGTCGACACCAGGAGTAGCGCCAGGCCCGAGCTCTTCGGTCTCCTCAACGTCATCGTCTTCAGTCGCCTCTCCTTCATCAGCACGAGCTTCCCCACCCGCATCAAGGTCCCACCCATCTTCGTCTGCTACCAGATCTTGCTCCTCGTCTTTCGCCCAGTCATCAAGAGCCACAGATGCGGCGCCAGCGTCACCGTTGACTTGAGGTTCAACTCCAGACTCCAGGTTCCCATTAACAAGAGCGCGGTCAAAGAAACTCTCACCGCCTGGGACGGTTGGCCACACAAGGTCCGCAGTTGAGGAGACAATCGACGGGATCTTCAGGTTCGCCTGACCGAAATCAGTGACGTCGTCAACATCCGATTCAGCCAGCCCAGCAGCCTCGAGGATTTCAAGTGCAGTGTCTTCAAGGCCATTCGTCTTGGCTGTCAAATAAGCAAGGGGGTCTAAGATAAAACGCATCAGTGAACCCGTTGCGCCCCGGACAGGCGGAGAAAAACACGTACGGAGGCCGACTTCGCGCAGTACGGCAATGCGGCTACGTACGTCGCCCGCATATAGCGCGTTATGGAAACGAGACATCGGGTCGCCCCGCGCCTCTGCAATCTTCTGCATTTTGGTCAGTTTGTCCGTGCTCCCGGTTGCAAGGTACAGGAACGAGAGGCGGTCGAAATTCTTAGTTTGCTGGTAGGCCTTCTCAACAATCTGGCAATAATGTTCGTAACAAACCTGTGATAGCATACAAAGAGATACGCACCTTATGGTTCCCCTGTTTGAGGGCTTGCTGGGCCAGACGGTCCCAGCACTCAGCACGGTCGATCGCCTTGGCGGTCTCAAGCGCGACATCAAGATTGCCACACTCTATGGCTAGGTCGAACCGAGTGGTTTTGTCTTCCACAAAATGAAGTGCGATCTATCGGGGGAGTTGGTGACGCGTGTTTAGAAAACAACTTGTACTGCGCACCTCAGGGAAACCTTTCTGCTGCAAATAGGCTATAATGCTCTGGCCCAGCAAATTCGAAGTGCGAATGAGATACAGGACTTCGTCATAGTTGTTGCGGATGAGCGCAAGTTTAAATCGATACTCTGTCGGGTCAATGGTGATGGTACGAGGCCGAGCGGAGCGGTCCAAACAGTGCACAACCTTGCCCTTGACACGAGTCAAGTAGACTGGGTTGTCGAGGGTGCAAATGACCCCATGGTCGCTGTAGTTATAAGAGTAAACAACGAGTCACTACGGAAGTAGAAGACAGACCCCTGGGGAAGACAGTATTTGACGTGATTTAGAGTGGAATAGACGAATACGCCTGAGTCGTCCCATGCGCCAGATTTGATCCGAATAGTCTCATGAATGAGTGTACTCTGGGAGAATGTCTTGTTGGCGACCGTGATAGCTGAGTGTAGGGGGGACAGTGAAATACTATTCTAAAATGAATAGGATGCGCAGGGCACTTACTGTGCTTGCTTAGAAGAGCAACTTGTGATCCGTCCTGGCTCCACAAAGTATACTTTACAGGGGGTGTATTAAGCTCGGCGATGGTCTTTTGTTGCTGGATGTCATAAAGGACCACAGAACTTGTAGAACTGAGGATGAGGCTAGCTGTGCCCCCGTAGAAGATCTCATTCGTCTGGACAGGTGGTTGAATACTCTTGACAACAGCGCCGGTCAAATCGCAGACTTCGATAAGCTACCCAAGAATAACTCAGATTAAGTGGCGCTTCGAGCATTTGCTACGTACCTGTGTGGTCTTGTTAAGAATGGCGAACCTGTTGCGAGCAACAAATATGGCACTCTGCCCTGAGCCGCGTTTCCCATCAAGCGAGGAGTCCTTCAATTCTCCAGAGATGTCCTTGGGAAGGTTGGTGAGCTCATACAGCCCGTTGTCAGATGAAATGGTCAAGAGGACAGCACGCTCCGCTGGGTTATAGCTGAGTGTCCTCGGGGGCACATATGGGCTGCCAAACTTGCGCACACTGAGAAGCCCAATGTCCGAACCCGTATTGATGTCGTATGACCGGACGTATTTGTCCCGGACGTAGTACACAGTATCCCCGTGAAGAGCAAAGGCAGGACGCTCACGCTCCAGCTTGAAGACGATGAGACCGTTGTCGTGACCTGTTCAAGGTGGTGTCAACTCGCGCCCACGGTCGTTGTAGCAGGCACGCACCCGCTGCGAAAAGGTTAAGTTCGGGATGTGATGCTAGGACCCAGAAACGATCATGCTCCCTGCGGAAAGTCTGTACAGCAGTTCGCTTGGCGAGGTCCCAGACTCGAACGGTCTTGTCTTCTCCGCATGAAACAATTAGTTCGTGCTTGGGATGGAAGACAGCGCTGGAGACATTGTTGAAATGTCCACGACAAGCGTCGACCTCCCACGCCTTCAGGTCACTCATCCTCCACAGCTTGATTTGGCGGTCATCCGCAGCAGAGATGATAAGCGGAAGGGTCGGATGGAAGACGGCGAAATTAACACCACGGTCGTGGCCTTCCAGGACATACTTGACCGTCGAGAAGTTGTCAAAGGTGTCGAATGTACCCGGGGCTGTATTGGGTGTACTCTTGCGCAGACCGGAGATTTCCCATACCCGGACAGTCTGGTCCATAGACGCAGACACAACAAGGTCGTCCTTGGGGTGGAAGAGGGCTGACATGACATAGTGGGAGTGGCCAGTAAGGATGGCTATGCAATTTCGGGACGTGCTGTTCCATATACGGATCGTCTGGTCATCTGAGGAGGATATCTAGGTGATTCAAGGAGGTTGGTTGCAGGCGATGAAGAGACTTGTGCTAGTACGCACGATCCAGGGCATTTCATGATGAAATTGGACAGTTCGCACATAGTCTAGATGTCCATGTAGAGTAAAAAGGCATTTTCTATTTTGAGGCCGAAGGTCTGGGAATAATGAAGACGAGGAGGTTTGAATGGAAGGCGCATTGACTCACCCCAGACCTTGATCTTATAGTCGTCCGCCCCGGTCACTAACAGTGGTCTACTCGGATGGATGGCGACAGCGCGAACCGGTCCTTGATAGAGGATTAGCATTCCGAAACCACGATAAAGCGTAGCTAAGTCACCTTCGTGTTCTTCAAACCTATCTACCAAAACACCCATGCGGTAGTTCCACAGTTGCACGCTGCCATTGTGCAAGGAAGCCGCAAGCAACGGCTGCGTTGGATGAAAGGCGAGGCCTAGGACAGAGGAGATAAGGATTTGCGAGCTTTTTTTGTGACTCGTTCGACGCACCCTTCACGCGGTTGCTCTTAGATTCGAACTTTGTGAGCATCACAGACATGACGGATTACGCGAACGGGGGGCGGAATTGCAAAAAAGATAGTTGAAGAGAGCGAGCGAGCGAGCTGGAGATGGGACGTTCTAAGATGATTCTTGGAGAAGCGTAAAAATGACAGTCGACGTACGGTGATGTGCTTGCTCTCAAGATTTTGTGTGTGTCGAACGAAAAATGAGAGCTACAAGGCGAGACTTTGGGGACGTCACTGGGCAAGCGTGGGTTGACGTACGTTGGTTACCAAAACAGGTCGCTCACTTCCTACGCTCGTCGTCCTCCTCAGTTGTATATTGATTACAGACAGCACTTCTATTCGAGCGGGCGCTGGCGCATGGGCGTTTTGGGCCTCACGCCATTCTTGCACAAAGCCTGGTGCGCATATTGCTTTCTCGGGTCGACCCGTCGTTCCCCTTACCGTGACTGTGTCTTTCACCCAAAAAGTCCGCAGGTCATTACACAGCTACCCAATCGTCTCAAGTCCCTCTCCAATAAGACTCTGGTAATGTAATTGCAGGGGGCCCTTCCTGCCCTTCGGCCCCCATCTCACCAAGTTTCTTTCTCAGCGATGGCACCCTCGTCACGCAACGGTTTCACTTTGCGCCCATGCCCCACAGATACAGGCACGTCCTGGGATGGTATCGCCTCATTCAGGAGCTCAGGGAATACGGCATTCGAACTATCTGCGTCTTTGATGGCGAAGAGCGGACCGCCGCAAAGAGCCATGAGGTGCGCTCCCCCCCTCTACGCTCATTTTGGCGTTATTGACTTGACGCGACGCGACGCGTAGCAAAACCGCCGGCGACAAATAAGGCGTACAGACGCGCTCAGAGGAGAATTAGAGTCAGAAAGGTTACGGCGGCTGATGGCTCTCACAAGGGGCTTGGACGCGTTGCGTCTTCTTGACAAAAACGACCGCCTACTCATCATGACATCCTTTCGGAACCAAATGTCCAATTTAGAGAATCACTTTGTCCCCAAGCATTACTCAGACCAACTGTCCTCCACGGATCATTCCCTTCGGCGCCATTTACCAGACGCAGAACTTAATCTGGCTCAAAGAGAATTCTCGTGGCTTGATGAAGTAGATTTCGACGAACTATATGGCCTCTCCGTTACCAATGACCAACTTGCGCCCGAAGGAGTTGATACAGAGTACGTTGGGTTGCTGGTTGCTTCTTATTATAATTAAACACAGCGCACTAGGGTTGGTAAACAATACCGGGCTGGACCCGAAGATCCGGGGTCTCGCCACTTCGGGCAGTTATTGTTACCCTCCAGCACTGTCAATCAAGGTAGACACGATCTCGTTGATCGCCTTGCTACGCCAGATATAGATCTCCCTGAGGATTACCAAGAGGGCGAAAAATGGCAAAGCCTGGCGTCGTCTCTCACCGATCTGTACATGGACTACCGCCGCGGTGCGGACGTGATGCCTACGACCATCATTTCAGCCACGCCCTCGGTGTTCGTTCCTCAGGAACTCGTGGAGCCCGCGAACGCTCAGGCCCAACTAGACGCGCTCTCGTCAGCCATCCCCCTGTTCCAACCTCCCTCGCTCGTCTCCTCTGTATCCGTGGAACCTGCAGATGCCCATGTCCAAGCTGCCATGTCCAAGACGCAGTACCAGCTGACCGTCGAAGAAGGTAAACTTTGGGAGAAACTCACAGATCCTGGCGAGGTTGTAGACGACTACGAGCACGAGGTGTCGACGACTGCGTCTCTTCTCGCGTTCCTCCGAGAGAAGAGTTCGTTCATGGTCCAGTCTTACCTCCGCCGCAACAACCCTCCGACCGAGTTCACATACGATGAGAGTAAGAACATCCTGCACGCGATGGGTGTGCCGTGCATCGAGTCCACCGGCCCTTACGAGGCAGAGGCCCTCGCCTCCTCTCTCGTACTAAACGGCTGCGCGGACTACGTCGCCAGCGAAGACACCGTACGTGTTGCATTTCATAGTTTCATCAGCTCTCGGGCCCTAGTACCCAAACCTTTTCACTCCGCTATTGCTCGACTTACATACATAGCGCTTACCGGCCCACTCTATGTAGGACGTGCTCGTCTACGGAGCGCCACTCCTCCGCAACATCACGAGCAGGGACAAGCCCCTCCTGCTCATCTCGGACTCCGAGATGCGGTCTGCGCTCCGCCTTGACGCCCGCGCCTTCGTTGACTTTGCGCTCCTCCTCGGGACCGACTTCGCCCCACGCATACGGAACATTGGCCCGCGCCGAGCGTTGCAATACATCCACAAGTACGGCACGATAGAGTGCATCCTCGCGGAGGAAAAGCAGTACCTCCCACGCGTCCCACCGCAGGAGTATCTTCGGGCCGTGCGGGACGCGCGAGGCGTGTTCGTGAAGCTTCCGCCTGTGCCGGCCGCGCACTTGTTGGAACAGAAAGAGTATCGAGTGGGGGAGGTAGCTACGATATTAGGGTCGCATCGTTTGCAGCGCTTTCTGGAGCCAGATGCGCTCCTTGGCACCCTACAAGGGAACTACTTTAATGATAACCCTGCGGCCGCAATCTAATTCGATTGGGGCGACTTGTGCGTGCGATACACTCGTACAACGAAATTCGGATGTCGGCGGATTGCACGCGGGAAGTTAATACGTCGCCATGGGTGTTAGGAAAATGCATACAGTACAGCAATGCCTTCATCGAAAGGTCGTAATAAATGATCGTTAATACAAAAAGAGAGCCGACTACTGCAATGATCACATCTCGCTCTTGAGAATGATGCTGTAACATCGTTCACAGAAGGTCTTATTGTCCCGCAAGAAGAAAGAGGGGTTGTCGAATGGTTTCTCGCAGCCCTAATACCCGAGGAGTGAGCCAAGTCAGGGACGAGCGTCCCAAAAAGACGAAACATACAGTACAGCAGAAGCACTGCCAGTGATATTTCCCACCGAGCGCTTCCACGGCTTGCTGCCCGTCCCGAATGACGTCCTTGCACTTCTTGCATTTAGGAGAGCGGAGCCTCACATGGCAGGCCTCGCAATACGGGTATCCTTTGTACACCGTGAAACCGACATCGTCATTCTCAAATTCGCCATCGCCTTTGAAGGTGACGCCACGTCCCGCGGGTCCTTGGACGACTTGGCGACGAATGCTGGGAGCCAGAAATGGGTCTCCGCACTCGGAGCAGAAGAAATGCTGTTCGTGGTATGTGCGTTTTCCGAGCTCAGGGTCATCAAGCGTGATGAAGCGCTCGTCCACAATTGCCGTCTTGCAGTGATAGCACTGTGGGGCGAAGCGCTAGATCAGGGTTGTGAGCGGGCCGCAATCCCGGATTATCACCAAGAGGACCAACACACACCTCATGATAATCAAAATGGCAGTAGGGTTTGCCGTCACGCTCATACGAGCTGACGTACTCGAGAAGGTCATTGCAGTCAGAACACCGGAAGCAGCCTGGGTGCCATCGGACGCCCATTGCACTGACAATACGACCAACAATTGGGCCGCCACAACCCCCGCACGCAAGGCCGCCACCACGACGAGCCGATGATGCTGGCGGGAACACCCGCCCGCCACCAGTGGCTGGCGAGGGCATATTGCTCGCGCGCCCATGTCCATGGTCAGTCTCATCAATTGGGGACGCATCATTGTAATCCGCGTCTATAGATGACGCGCTAGGATCGGAAAAGGTAATTTGTGGGAGCTCAGGTTCAGACACAATAATCGAGGCATTTCCACCGTCATCGTCGGGACTGCCACCTCCCGGAATTGAAATAGTTGGTATCGTCACTCTCGTGGTTGTTACTTGTGGTTCCGCTGGGGCAGGCTTTCCGGATACGAATCTCTGGGAAAACGCTGAGGGCGGAGGGCGCGATACGGGCGGCGGCTGGGCACGAGGGCGCTCTACTGGAGGCTGGCGCAAAGTTGCCGGAGTGACAGAGCGACTGCGAGTCGCTTGATGTGCCGAGGATGACGACGCCTGAGGTAGACTAACAGAGACTTTATCAGGCGATGACGGAACAGAGGCTGCACTACGACGCGGAACGACAGGCGGATCGTGCGTAAAAGGTTTGTGAGAACTTGATGCCATGGACCGGGTCTTTAACCGAGGCACAGCCCGGGGAGAAATGCCGGATGGGGAAGGAGAGCGCCGTAAAGAGGGGGGTGGAGCATCATCCAGGTTGACATATTCTTGCTTCGAGCTGCGAGTGCGGTTGACAGAAGGCTGTTCTCCAGCGCCAGGTATGGGTGCGCGAGGAAGAGGGGGAAGGGTGTTCGGCCATCCGGTGGGCGAGGTAGGTGTTGAGACAGGAAGTCGTGAGGGTCCTGCGACCGGCGGGAGGACGGGCGCTGATCGCAGAGTCGCAGACTGCGTCGAACGATGACTGGGTTGCCTTGGCAGACTCTGTAGTGGTGGCTGAGGAAGTGTGGACGAGCGAGTTGAACGACCGCGAGGCTGTTCATCCGTCTGGTCCTGGTCAATGGACGCCGGCGCTCGAGTATGCTGCGTGTTGTTGCGACTTATGACGGATCGAGATTTGGGGGGTAAATCGAGGATTCCATATTGTGGACTCGGCGTCCTGGGATCCATTTGAAGAGATTTCCCATTCTTGGATGACTTTCCATCATCGTCTGATGAAGCAGGAGAAATCGAACGAGGCGGCACGGAACCCTTTGTTGGAGAGTTGGGACGAATTGAAAAAAGACCGGAAGATCCAGCCGTAGACGGTAAAGAGGAACTACTTTTAGCAAGTTTGATGGGGGATGATGGGAGAGTGCTCGCTCTCACGGGGGAGGACGAAGGATTGGGAAGAATCCGAGCACCTTCACCCAATAAACTAATTGTGGGAGGAATAAACGGAAGTTTGCCAGCCGAGCCATCAAGCGGAGATGGCGGTAAAGGCCGCCCGCTGGTGAAACTCTTGCTGCGATCTCGCGGTTGCTCGCGAACATCAGGCGACGGTATGGAGCTCGATGGACCCGAGTTGATGGCCTCCTGTGAACTAGATGCACTAGCTGCGCGATCTGAAGAAGGTTCAGGAAGAGAGCGTTTCCAATACGGAACGAATTTGGTCCGTGAAGGATATGAAGAGGATGCATCGTTAAGGAGCGATGGTGAGGCCACTGGCGAAGCAGAGGGTGGCTTTGCAACATCCTTGGCTGGGCTAGAGCACCTTATGGCAGCATCTGAGGAAGTACCTGGAGCGGAGCGAGGAAGAGGAAGAGGGCGTCTGCAACTCGTAGGGGAAGTGGGAGAAGCGGACGGGAGGGTGGAAGCAGGTTGGGGGGATGGGAGGGTAACGCCAGAACCAGGAAGCGAACCGGCGAGCAATGAGCGAGGATGGGATAGCGGCGAAGTGGGTACGGGAGTCGGCCCGGGGGTAGGTAGCGGGGGACGGATGGAGGGAGAGGTGACCTGGGACGAGGGCCCACCAGGTGTAGGCAATGGCCTCCGAGGGAGGCCGTTTGAGACGGGGCTTGTGGGTGGAGAAGAATGGTTCACACGAGGAAGGCTAGGCAGTTGTTGTGGATATTGAGGACTTGGTGCAGGGATTGGGCGATGGTTAGAAGCAAGCTGGGAGGAGAAATGATTGACTTGTTGTGCGTGTGCGAGGTAATGCAAAGGGATGGGTGAAACCGGCTGGGGCAATGGCTGGAGTTGTTGATAAGTTGATGAAGTAGGCTGGGCGTAAACCTGAGGGGATCGTAGGGACGGTGAACCAGCCTGCTCGTCGGGATATCCTGGCGATGTACGAAGCTGGGACTGCTGTTGGTGGTAGATGTGCGCGTATTGATTGGACATGGTGACAGCAGGAACCAGCGTTTTCGAATTTCGAGGGAATATCAGACGACAAAGAGGCGTGTGTCAGCAAATGGCAAACCCGAGTCGGCCATCCGGCTCTTGCTCTTCCATCCCATGGCAACTAACAGACTCAACCTGGACGGCCTTTTGATCTTTGAACAGCCATTCGCTAGGGTTATCTTATTCCTTCTCTTCTCTACTTCGTCGCCTTGACCCCGCCATCGTCAGGTTCCGTACGAGAACTACCGCAAAGTCTTTCGTACCACCCAGAAGAACATAGAGCGCGAGCTTGGCACCATTCAGACATCTTCTAACGAGCTCGCAAAGAATGCTCAGAACTCCTGCCAAGACCCCCAGGAAGCCATCAAAGCCCTCGAGGGAATGATAGGCAGAGTCGAAGGCCTCAAACGAAAAGTCCGTACCCAACATCCTGTCCCATCTTAGGTCGCTCATCTCGCATGCTGGATTAGTTATCTGATCTGCACCAAACTGCAGGCCTACCGACGTTGGACGTCATGCGCGAGCGATGCAACCATCTTTCCATGATCGAGGACGTCCAAAACTCCAAAGACTCGGAATACGCCCGATGGGTCGACACCCGCTTAGACAGGTGGATAGTAGATTGGGTTCTTCGCCATGGTCGGGAACGGACCGCTCGGCATATCGCTCAAGAGAAGGGCATCGAGGTGAGCCTCGGACATTCGCGGTATCTGTTGGTTGTAACACTACGTCTCGTACGATCACGCTTAGGAGCTGGTTGACATTGATCTATTCATGGACATCCGTCGAATAGAGGATGCCCTGAACAGCCATAGCTGCACAGAGGCGTTGGCATGGTGCGGCGAAAACAAGAATTCTCTTCGGAAGCTGAAGGTGCTTTCCTCCAATCAAACCATCGTTTGATTCTGATCTTGCAGTAGAGCACACTGGAGTTTGATTTACGTCTCCAAGAATACATCGAGCTAGCCCGTGATCGCAGAACGACAGATGCCATCGCCTACGCCAGGAAGCACCTCGTACCATGGCAGGAAACTCACTTGATGCAAATCCAACAGGCCTCTGCTTTACTCGCATTCTCGCGGACTACGACATGTAACCCATACAGGGTAAGTGTGGTCAGTAAGAAAAATCTTACCGAGTTCTTATCCCTCGAGCTAGCGACTGTACGACCCGAACCGATGGTCGAACCTCATCCAGTCGTTTCGGCTCGCGATTTTTAGCCTCAACACGTTACCCTCTGAGCCTCTACTGCATCTCGCACTGTACGGCGGTTTATCGTCGCTCAAACTCCCGACATGTTATGACCAAGATATGAAAAACTGCGACTGTCCAGTCTGTGATCCTTGGCTTTGCAAGCTAGCAGAAGAAGTCCCATTCAGTCATCACGTTAATTCGACCATTGTCTGTCGCTTGAGTGGCAAAATTATGGATGAGGACAATGCGCCAATGGCTTTCCCCAACGGCTATGTCTATTCCAGGGAGGTAAGGACCGCAAGCGATAACCCCTTCCCCTCTCCCTTCTCCGCGTTGAATCTCGTTTATTTTATTTTACTCATCACCTGGAACAACGGTTCAGGCTTTGGAAGAGATGTCGGCGCAAAACGAGGGAAGAGTCAAGTGTCCGCGCACTCAGGAAGAGTGCGAGTTCTTCAAATTGAAAAAGGTATTCATATCCTGATCCTGGCCTTCTTACTCTACTCCACTGCACGACACTGCACCATAGCATTTCTCCCTCACTGTACTTGTATGATACCCTCCCTCCTCACATCATCCACCTGGTACACTTCACGGCATTTCCAAGCCACTGACGTGGTGATGGGGAACCTAAATCTCCTGTTTGCGACTCCACGCGACACTTTTCGGACCATGCTTCCAACGAAGGGGGATGAGTCAGATTAGAAATCCGTACAAATCAATGCCGTGAGCCTGTGCTATTTCCAGCAAAACTCGCGCAAGTGAGAGATCGATTGCCATACGAGACACAACGAGGCTGCGATTTCTAAGTCGCCGAACCACCGAGTACGAGTCATCATCTGTTCCACTTGCTTGACACACATCGGCTATCAGTTTGGAGGGAGAACAATCACGCGTCTTTCGGGAGAGAATACGGATGACTGCCTGTATTCTTTCAGAACCCAACCGATGTACTTGAATCGTATGGCCTCAAGTGGCTGTGGCACTGTATGACACGTGCTTTTAATCACAGCGCGGCAGCGGATGGTACCACGCCACGTTCCTCATCTGATCTTCTCGCTCGTCTCGCCATTCTCCGCTGCAACAAAAAGGCCGGAGTTCGATTTGGCGTTTGGTGTTCCATCCTCGCAACCACACAGTCCCGCCCAATGGCGTTCGGAAAGATGCCCAGCCCAATGTCGGACAATGCGTGTCCCCCCAAAAGTCTTGGCTAATCGTAGGTCCTTTTGTTAGTACGGTGTCCGAGTCACCCACCGTCTTCGAAATTCCCCCCGTATATCGCATTATGGACGACGAGCTGTGCAGTGCATATTAGTTAATGCGCCGAGGAGATTACTTGCAGATTGACGGGCGCCCGCTTCTCACAACCATCATTCAAGACCCGGTTCTCTGTTTTATGGAACTGCTGTCCCCAAGGTTACCGCACGACGGCCTGGAGCCTGTTCCATCCACCATCACATGATCGTCTCCGAGCTTACGACGTCTAGAGTTGCTGTAATATCGCTGAAAATTTCAACCCAAACCAGGGATCGGCGCAGCATACAGTCGACACAGTCATCACGCAGTCATTTTTGGCTTGCGTGGATTCGCGGCATGTTCTCGCGCCTGCGCCCGCAGCGCCGTAGCAGAGATCCTAGGACAACGGGCAGAGGCCATCCGGGACCGAGGCAGTGTTTCAATCAGGCTCCGATATGAAATATGACTCGTCGGACTGCCCAACCTCGAGATCCCGTTGCACAGGACGTCTGACGACGTGACTCCCACGCTTCTTCGGGTGAACTTTCAAGCCATCCACTCATCATCTATCTAACCGCGGCAGCTCGGCGCGTGGCTGCATGCTTCTCATTGGTCAGTCAAACCGAGGTTGCGTAAAGTATTTGTCCGACGAGAAACGCGCGCGAGATCGCAAGGAAAGGAAGGCTTTCATTGCGGGAGCTCATACCCGAACGCGGCTTCCAACAGCTCGACCGGTTGTGGATGTAGTCAGGGTTGCCTGCACGGCATAGCCTTTGCTGTATGTTGACAAGGGAAGAGCCACCAGATCGTGTTCTGGGCTCGTGTAGTGTTGGGATAAGGGAAGGATTGGGAAAACAAAGTTATAACTTAGTGGCCCAAGCACGTACTTGCAGTGCTGGACGTCATGTGTGATTGTCCTAGATCATCATATTCGTACAATTACACCGGACATCCGACGACGCTCAATGGCTGTGCTCGTGAGATAGCGAGTGAGACGAGACCCGCCCAGTTCCTGATTTGGAAACGCCCACGCGTTTCAGAGTAGTCGAGCCGACACTTTCTTGACAATCACTCAACGGAGCACGCGGTCCTCTCTCAAATACTCCGTTTCTGACGCTATTCCAGTCATCTCCCATCCATCGGCTGTTCATCTAAACGCTCGCAGCAGTGCCACAGTGCCCTCAATGACAGTGCCTGGATTATGCCCGTCCGCAGAAACGCGCCTTCGATACGACCCGTTGTTCTGGTGCGCGTGCCACCGTCCGAACGCCCACAGGCTCCCTCCTTACGATCTCTCCACCCCAACAGTTTCATCATGCTTCGAGCGCTCCCTCTCGCCCATACGGTCAAAATCGTCGCATCTCCTGCCCCAGCGATCAATGAGTCTGCGATACGATATGTCATGGGTGGGGCATAGCAGAATCCATCCGCTGACTCGATTTGGGCACCGTCTCACAGCTCGCATCATTCCCCGGAGGGTCCCCACCAGGTACCTGGCGAGCCTTTTCCCACTTTGATTAGGGTGCTTGATGTTCGTTCCCTTCACTTGGTTTCGCACTGCCGCTCGCCAATATAATAAGACGAATCATCAAGTTTCTATGCTGCCAAAATATCTCTCCCCATTGTTAGTTCTTGCGGTGTTTTCACGAACGACACCCTCGATCACCGATACTCCTCGATCTATTACGCACCCAACGCTCTTGTCTATATATGGAGCCTCAGGGGTACGCGCCGACCACGTACTACGTGCCCCCAGCCACGGGCGCAGATAACATGCTCCGGTATGGATACATCGGGCTCGCGTTTGGGTCCCACACCGAGTCTTTCTTCAACTCGGTTCTCAAAATGTCCCCACAAATCCTCCAAGTGGGCTTCTCGGCGCCGGGATGGCCCGGGGCTTTTTTCATCGCACCCATGCAAAACCTCGCCGTGTCGGCCAACGCGATGTCGACGCGGGGTTACCTCATGCTGGTTTTGGACTACAGTGCCGACCTGTCGAGGGGGACCATCGTCCCTCAGATCCCCTGGTTCCCCCAAACTCCCCGCGATCTGCGCAAATATGTGACGGACGCCATTCTGCAACTTCCCATTTTCCTTCGTCAGGACGACGGGTCGATCGGGATGTCGCTTTCGGATGTCGTCCATGGAAACTTTCGGCGGCTTCTGGACTCGGTACAGCAGGTCAACGTGGGTGGAAGGACATCCGTTCATGTTCGAATGAATGTGAGTCACCTTTCGGAGGAGTGTGTTTTTTTTTTGGCCCAGCCGTGCTCATCTCCGCGTCCACAGTGGCCCGGTTATAACGAGTGGAAACGCCAATTCCAAACGAGGGACGAGACACCCAACCGTAACCCGATCACTATCGAGAAGTTTGTCCGCCATATCGGCCGCTCTGTCGACAAGTTCATGAGTGTGAGTAGTCTTCATGATATTTAGTTTTCTGTTATGACCATGGTGTTCATTAATCTTGGCTTTAGGGAGCTGCTTTAGAGCTGCATCAAGGTGACCCTCGGTGGCGCATTGGGCCCAATGGTATCACCCGGAGCGACATCATTCTAGTTGGCGTCGTGCATGTCTCGTCGGGCAGCTGGATGCCTATCCTGCAGCTCAATCGTCGTCTGTACTAAGTTGGCGCAGTGTTGGCGCCCACATCATTTCACATGGCCGGCAATCACCCGCAGTTCTGATGCCTGCAGCGACTTACCCCCATCCATGACTATTTATTTGGAACAAAATTGTGGGCATCTATGCCCTTCCTTGTCTTATTACTGTACTTGTTCGTTCCTGTGGATCACTTATCAACAGCACATATAATCGGATCGCCCTACATGTACACCGTTACCGACACGTCAGCGTCTTGAGGGCGCCTAGCTTCTTCCTTTGTTTTGGACCCAAGTAGATCATTCCGCAAACCCCTATACTGGCCTCATGTTGTTTATTTAATGGAATATGCGTACAATATGTTCTCGTTAGTTATTGTTCTTGCTGCAGCAATTGATTTTGTGAATTTTGATTTAGTCGACACGCCTCCATGCGGTCGCTCGAAGTTTTCCTCAAGGCAAGGAACGTGTGCGCTTGGAGGCAACCCAATTCATCGTCCGTGCGCTAGAAGCCGCCCTACACCTCCCCTCGTCTTTGGCGTCTGGTCTGACCCCCATGGCCGCTGCCGAGGTTCTGTGTTCATCGTTTTCGCATGGGCTTCCCATCTTCTTCCGCGCTCAGCGCAAATACAATTGCGAGTTCGCCGGCGGCGCTTGCACGACCGCGATCTGTCGTACGTTTTGCGTAGCGCTCGATACTGTACGTAAAGGGGCTTGCATGTGATGATCAGAGATGGGCGGGCGTAGTAGATTGCGGCTGCGGGTGGCGGCGTGGTTTGGTTTGGCTGCAAAGGGGTAGCGAGCGGGAAAGAATGTATGGCGCTGATAGATAGATCGCAGTCAGTACTAGTACTGTACAGTACACGGAAGTGTAGAATGCACAGTCGCATTTTTTTCACAAGTTGACATTTTTGTGCTCCGCTCGAACGAAGATCGGCCGTCTGGACTTAGGTTCATATTTGGCTCTTTAATTGATAGATCTGGAGCAAAGGGAAGTAGCCAGTCGGTCGGGACGTGGATTGTGGGTGTATGTAAAGATGGGCACTCGCACTCGTACGCGGTGCCAGTACTAGTGCCAGTCACGGTAGCCGGAGACGGTTCTAGCCTTTTCATGGCTCACGATCTCAGATTCTCTGCAACCCCACTCATTCCTCCATCGTGCCTCGCCTCGCCCCGCCTCGCCCTTCCATCGGCAGATCGGATGCCTGTAACCATTCATCGTCACATGGGACTGGCCGCGAGCGACCTGCAAAAAAGACAAAAGAAAGAAAAGGCCATGAAAGGATCCCAGGGTTACAAACGCGACCCAAGTTTGGGAGAAAGTCTTCGTCATCATCATCCATCTACTCTCATCTACCGATTATTCCAGACCCATGCCAATTAAGAAAAAATAGAATAAAACCGGTCCAATCGCCTTCATTGGACACGCCCCTCTCCTTTCTGGACTCAGGTGACGCGATTGAGAAGAATCTGGCATTTCCGGCCAATGGGCTGGCCCCGTTCCAATCCGTGTGCTCGTCCTACCACTCCAGGACATCCACGCCATGCAAACGCCCTCACCCCCCTTCCCCTCCCCTCACCTTCCCCCGGTCCATCGTCCACGCATCAAACCGGCGCTCGCTCTCCTTCCTAAATATATAAAAACCCTAAACTGTGGCGCTTGGGCTGGGTTGGCCTTTATCTCCGTCGCGGCCGTCCCCCCCCCTACCTCGAAAGGTGCCTTGCGTTCGCAAGCTAGGGCTGGGCTTGCACCCTATCCCGAGTTTGTATCTCACAGCCAAAAAGAGTCCCCGACCGTTATTTCTTTTTGGATCCCATCGCCTTTTTCTCTTCTCTCCAAACCCCTCACCAGCCTTCGACCCCCATCAGCGTCGACTCTTTCAATCCACTGCGTGTTCTTCTCTCCCTCTCTTCTCTCCCTCTTCTTCATCCTCTCATCGACCAACTCCCCCCCCCTCCCCGCGGGAATAATATTAAATTTTGCTTTCGATGACGGCGCGACGATCAAGCTACCAGATCCGTCCACCTCCCAAGGAGGTCTTTCCAGAATCGACGCTCAGCCCAGGCGGCCTGCAGCTCACGACATTGTTTTGGGATATGGGAATATTATTTCATCAAGGCTCTCACGCAGGTGCCAGAGTCGGCAATAACTTTGAGGTATTCATTTGCATCACGACCCGTGTGTTTATTTCCCTGCCCTTTCGACTGCGACGGTCAGCCCGTGCTAATTATGGGCTCCGTTGTTACAGACCTGAGTAACAAATTCAATGCAGTGAGTTCTCGGTTTCAAAAAGCCCCCCTCCATGACGCCTAGGCCACCTTATTTGATCGAGACATGTGCTGATCTGCCGCCCCTTCTTCAGCCTCCCCACCCCACATATTGGCGGCGTATCCCCTCCCCAGGAGGTTCCTTCTCGTTGTCTGGACCGATCACCACCATCGCATCGGCTGCCCATCAAGGTGGGGCTATCCGTGTGCACGGACGACATCACTCATTCCCTCGGAACCATCCATCTTACACTCAACCGGCGCCTTCCCACATGACTGGGGCGTCCACCGAGTTCTTTTCATCGGGACGCGTCCTTGTGTCCAGCAAACTCGATGGTGATCAACTCGCGTCTTCTGAAAATGCTGTGCGCCACGCATCCGAGGCGGGTCTAGGGCCAGTCCAGAACCAGAACGGTACGGCACCTGGATCGTCCATTGACAGACAGACGGGTTATTACCGCGGCGCCGGACACCCCAGCGCTCCGATGGGCAATTCCGCTCCCCAAGGGCATAATCGCATTCTCCAGTTCCAGAACGCCACGACTCAATCCACGGGGCACGATCGGACAGGTGTCGGTGGCGGGTGCACCAATAACATCGATGCGGGCGACAGGCTCGGCTGCATTCCACTTCCAGCGGAACTACCGATGGTCCAGCCAATCTGTGAGCGGGGAGAATTCGCCGCACATTCGAGATGAAACCACGTACTCACAGCCGATTCAAGCCTAGGGCCCTGCCGAGACCGACCGTCTCAGATTAAAACCAAGGGGGCTCAGGAATGGAGTAGAAGGGTCTGTATGTGGTGATCATCATCTCAGGAGGCGACACACGCGTTTGCAGTACTGATTTTGAGGGATCACGGAGATAGTCATATCGCGCAGAATAGTCATATTCGTTAGGAATACGCTGGTTGCGTGTCCCACGCGCAAATACATCTCATGATACGTAGCACGCGATAAGAGAAGAGTTCAGGGGGTGTCAGAATCGTGATTGTAAAGGCTAGTAGTAACTCTAGGCGTTAGAACGGCAGCTTCTGCGTCTTCTTCAACACGTTGGACTTCCTTGCCAGCGGCATCGGCTTGCCCTTGGCACGGTACTAAACAAAACAAAAAACTCCGTCAGCAAAAAAAAGAGACCGAGAAGAATAAAAGAAAAGAAAAGAAATATGAAAAAGAAAAGGCATATGTGTGTACGATGAACGTAGAAACGCACCCCTCTGAAGCGCTGCACGCGTTGGTCCATGTCGCGCAACAACATCTTGGTACGTGCGACGCGCCGCTCGCGCTCGCGCTCCCATTTGTGCCCCTTGAACATCCTCTTCTTCCCCGCGTAGAGACGGTTCCCGACGCCCGCGCCCGCAACACTACGCTCACGCACCGTCCCGGCCCATTCCACAGACCTCGCCCACGCGTCGTCGGCACCAACAGCAACTTCCTTGGAATCTTGGCCTCCTCGCACCGGCCCATCCTCCTCCCCCTGCGGCGTTCCCTGCGTTCCCTCCTCCAACCCCCGTTCCCGCTCCCGTTCCAGCCCCTTCCGCACACTTACCAACCCGCTCGCGACGGCATTCTCCCGCTCCTCCGTCCCCGTCCCCGTCCCCGTCCCCGTCCCCGTCCCCGTCCCCGCCGGCTTCTCCTGCTCCATCCCCGCCGCGCTACCACCACCGACAGACAATGTGGAAGAAGGAACGGCTGCTGCTGCTGTTGCCGTCGAGCGTTGTAGTTGCAACAGCTGCGCCTGGCTCATCGATTTCGGACCTGGAGGCAGGAGATGCAGCGTCGCGCTCTCGCGCGCGTGCTTGGTGAGATCCGCCTGACGACGGAGCGAATACTTTGGCGGTGCCCACCGCCCGGACTTGGGATTCTTCTGCGGCACGAAAGGATTGTTGAGAATAACAGCCGCAGCCGCAGCTGCTGTCGTTGCAACAGAGACGGCAGCAATAGGGATGCCGCTGCTGCTGCTGCTCCGAGAAGAAGGCTCAGTAGATGACGACGTCGACGTCGTCGCTGCTGGTGCTGGCGGTCGCTGGGGTTGATTTGGAGCGGAGGCCGTCGCCGCTGGGGGTGTCCGAGGTTTTGGTGGCGCGACCACTAGCTCGCGTAGACGAAACCGCTTGATCGCGCGAAGAGACTGCGACATTCTCGTTCGTTTTTTTTTTCTGAGGTATGCGACCCAGACGGGTGTGAACCGAAACAGCGAGGAAATGAGTGACCATCTACGGTCACGTGCATATATTTTGAATTACGTAAAAGCCAAGCCCCTTCGAGTCCAAGATGGCTGCGTGCATTGAGCAGCACCAAAAAGCTTCCGATTATATCTTTGCCACAAAACACCACTCATGCCCATCTGGAAACCCCCCCTGCATTCCTTTCCACGATCCACGATCGTACAGGTGTACCTCGCTGATATCCGCCGGTTTCAAAGTTCATGATTGAGATAACCGAAAGCGGTTTACAGTTGTTCAACTTAATTTACTGTTGCTACCGAACTTCCGAGTCAGTGGGTTCGGCAGCAATTCACTTTCGGGGCTACACCAGCGCATACGTTGGCAGTTGGAGGAGCGTAGAAGGGCTAGGATTCTGAAAGGGAGGGGTGGGACCGCCTCCCTTGGTTGATCGAATGGACTGTCTTACAATCGCGTGACCCACCTCGCGGATGAGCAGGGAGGCAGTCAAGAGGCCGCGATGACGTGGAATGCCCCGTCAAGTACGGCGAATGCTCATAGAAGGCGTGCATGAACACACACCCGTCATCGGAGGGTCCTTTGTATTTTTGGGCTTTGCTTATTTTAAGAGAAGGGGGACCTTCGATTCGACGATGATTCAGTGACTTTCCCCATGGACTCGGAACCATCATGGAATACGCGTCCGGGAATACAATACAGTACCGATGCAATCTGTTCCAAGCGTATATAGTATCATGATCATGATCATACACACGCTTCCACTGCGTCACACACGCGTGGCTTCTTTGTTCGAGAAAGTGGCGGCGTGTGCGAGCCGCGGAGGGGTTCGCGTCTTGAGCATGCCTCGGCCTAAAGACGTCCATGTCCAGTCCATTAATATTGTCCCACACACCGTCCGCACCCACATATACATACACCGCCGTACTACCTCCACGGGGCACACGAGCAAGTGAACGAAACGAAGATCCCAGCGCCAAGTGCGCAAATGAGATCTGCCCGCAGCCTGACGGAGCGAGCGCGCAAGTCCGACTCGGACTCCCCTCAAGCTCGGCTCCCTGGACCTCGCATGAGTAACCCAACCCACCTGCTCACTGGCAACCCCGGCATAACAACTTGAACATAAAAAAAAAAACGAAAGCCCAGCGCGAGTCCTCGCCGTCACGGATCCGAGCAGGGCCGCGCGCGCTGACAAACCGATAAAAAAGTCGTCGTCACGGTTGTACAGCGACAGGTGGTCGTCGCCGCCACTGCGGAGAAAAAGAGGAGTATTCATGGCACAACAAGTATTCAAGGTGAGTGTCAGCATCAGCAGAATGTATTCGTGGCACGGTATGATGCGGCCAATCAAAAGCCGCGCGCGCGCTCCGAGAAGGGGCCCGTGAGTGACACGATTGATGTCTTGTCTTTTTTTTACAGCTGGGGGCTGGCAGTGACTGAGGAGACGGAGGCAGGAGCGACTCGGACTCGCAGGACGGGGCGGGAGGGCATCCGTCTACTACTCAAAGATTTAGGCACTAATTGAAGTGCAAGTTCGCCCGTGAGAGTAAGGGCGAGGGGGTCGAGTCATAAGTCACAACTTGCACTGGCAAGTACGGCAGTAAGGGACCCTTGTCAGCGCAGCGAGGGCAGAGGCCCGAGGGGGTGGTACTAGTGTCGTACAGTATGTACCACGGGTGGGAGTGATCCGGCCAGTGATCGTCCGGCGAATGTGTCGCATGACACGGGAAACGGCGGTTTGGCGAGGGTACAGTAGCCCGTGTATATGGATCTGTACTTGTACTGTAGCCGCGCTTACTGCACTATATAGATCCTTTTGTTGTGCCATGAAACCGAATAGATGCCAAGGCAGAATCAATCAATTCTTTGGCACATTGGCCGCGCTCGGTGACAATTACGCGTGGACTCGGGATGTCGAACAAACAGGACGGTCACGATGCCAATTCGAGTTTCACCACTGACAGGACTTCGAAGGTGTCAAGGAATGACAAGCCATCGTTCTCATGCACCGCCCTACCGAACTCAACGGAGCTACATACGAGTCGACAAATCGAATGTATTGAGGTTGACAACATCCATCATGATCTAGTCGACACGCATGCGCAACTCAACCATCGTAAAGGGTAGTGGGCCACTCCAGTCCCTGAAACTAGTATCTAGCGGTGGCAATCGCAATCAAGGTAAGGCCGGTAAGGACAAAGAAGGTAGAAGGGGAATAGGAATTACAGGGGAAGGGTAATTGCAAGTGGGGCGGTCCCCTGTGCGGTTGACAGCACGGTAGTTAAACATCGGAGAATATAGATAAGACTGTGTGACGTGCCGCTTACCTCAGGTGAAATGAGGACATGATTGCACCAAAAATAAAACTACTGTAAAGCCAAAGGGGGAAAAGTACACAGAAAAACAGCCTTACGCTTACGATTGCGTCATGATGCCAGGAAAAGAGACGAGGGAGTAACGAGAAGAGACAATGGCCGCTCGATCTCTAACTCATCGTTGGGAGATAGGGACCTGACCCCGCTGAGTTGCTGTTGGCGCAGGGCCAGTATATTGTCGTGACGGCGTGGTCGTGCCTGGTGTGCCTCCATTTTGTCTTGCGACGGGCTGCCCATTAGTTTGATAAACGGGCTGTTGGGGAGCTGGCTGACGTGGAGGAGCATGCTGAGGATTGCGTGGTGCAGGTGCAGGCGCGGGGTGTTGCTGCTGCTGCTGCTCTGGCTGCTGAGGGGCCTTTTGGGCTGTAGGTTCATCGATAGCGCTCGGCGCGACATATAGACCTTTGTCAATGTGCTGAGGGATTGGTTGGATCTCAGTTCCCAGCTCTTGTTCAATCCTGTAAAGGTTGAAACGGTCCTCATAAGTCACAAGGTTGATGGCGAGACCCAGATGTCCAAAGCGTCCGGATCGACCAATTCGGTGAAGGTATGTCTCAGAATTCTTGGGGAAATCAAAGTTGATGACGACATTGACAGCTTGGATATCGATACCTCGGGTGAGTAGATCTGAACAGACGAGGTTTCGGCAGACACCATTACGGAAGTCGTGGAAGACGCGGTTACGATGCGCTTGAAGCATCTTTGCGTGCGAATAGAAACATGAGTAGCCCAGCTCTGTGACTTTCTTAGCCAGGAGCTCGACGCGATTTGTTGAGTTACAGAAAATTATAGACTGATTGATTTGCAGCTTCAAAAAAAAAAAATCTCAGTCTATGGCAGGGGACTAGTGGACGTAAATCAAACCTTAGAGAAGAGGGTGTTGAGACAATGAACCTTCTGTCGCTCCTCGACATAGGCGTAGTATTGAGTGACGCCGCGCAATGTAAGTTCATCCATGAGATTAATTTCATGTGGAGCGTTCATATGTTTGTCCTATTCGGGATTCAACCAGTGATACAGTGGATATGGTGGATGACGGCGTACCTTGAAATCTTTTACGATAAGAGGAAAGGTAGCGGAAAAGAGCATGACTTGACGGGTCTTGGGGAGGTATGAGAGGAGCTGTTCCATGACAGGAGAGAACTCGGGCGAGAGCAGTTTATCGGCTTCGTCCATGACAAAAACGGGACATTCACTAAGATCGGCCACATTTTTACCGACGAGGTCGAGAATGCGACCGGGCGTGCCAACGAGAACATGCACGGCGTCCGAAAGGCGGAGAATATCGTCTTTTAATGTCGTGCCGCCAGTGGTCACCATGACTTGGATGTTTAGATGTTTTCCAAGGGTTTTGCAGACCTGGCTGGTTTGCAAAGCGAGCTCACGCGTGGGGACGAGGAGGAGGGTCTGGATTTTGCCTTTGTTGATGTCGATTTGTTGTAAAGCAGGAATGACAAAGGCGGCCGTCTTTCCCGTGCCATTCTTTGCACGGGCGAGGATGTCGCGTTTGGTTAGAGCGACTGGGATGGCTTCTTCCTGGATTGGGGAAGGCTTTTCAAAGCCGGCTTCGAATATGCCCATGAGAAGTTCGCGACGGAGGAACATGTCTTCAAATTCCAGACCCTTGGTGGCCTTGACGTCCTCTGTTTGTGGGCGGTCATCGCGTGGAGGTGGGCGGAGTCCGGTACGCCAGTTATCGCCAGGGCTTGAGGAAGAGAAGGGCGGGGTGAGAGGTTGGGTCGAACAAAGATGGAGAACAACTCACGGTGCTGTGGAGGATGAGCGCGTTGATTGAGACATTTGATATATATTTGCGAGGGAATAGCAGAGGCTACGAGGGGATGAGGGTCTGTCGATATTTTTCCGAGGGACGAGTTGCTGAGTAAGCGACGGGAGAAAAAGATTTTATCTTAACTACTCTTGCTCTATCACGGCGTTTGATTGGTGATGGCGACGGTTCGCCTCAGCTCGTGCCTTGTATATTGTCCCAAATGGATTAGCGGATTTTTGTTCAAAAGAGCGCTGCCCTGGCCCTGCTCGCTCTTTTGGCCACGTCCCACTCGTGCCCGTTCATCCAGGTCGGTTCATCGCTTTTCTTTATGCCCTCCTCTTTGGCTAATACACCCCCTTGAACTCCAGCACGTATTTCCGAGACCCACACGCCTACTCCACGCTCTTTTCATCAATACACTCGTTACTGTTCTTTCATGTTTACACCTCCTCCCTCACCCCTGCCCTCGTCTCTCGCGTCCTTTCCTATCCCAAATTCTCCCGTGCCATCACCGTCTCCTTCTCCGCCATCGTATCCCCAGCAATCTCTGATACCAGGTCCAGTCCCCTCGTCACATCCACCGAAGCATCGTGCCCGTGCCAGACGGCTAGAGATGAGCATGACCATTCAGGATCGTAAACGGAGAATCGCATGGTATACCAGATTGATGGTCATCACCGTTCCTCTCGTGCTCGTCCTGGTCGCGTTCTTGAGGCACTTTGCCTCGCGTCCCCTCTTCTTAAACTTGCTAGTTGGCCCTTCCCCAGGAGCTCGTGTCTTCTTGGCCACCGGGATCGATGGGACCGGACACTCAATGCGCCCGCTACATCGGCGACAGAGCGGCGTGAGCACGATGCCGTCGTCCATGTCGGGTGTCTCAGATTTGGTCTTCCCAACGATCGCATCAACTCCCACTCCTACCAGCACCCAGGGACCGTCTCAGGTCGTGCCTACGATTCCGTCATCCGCCCCCGACCTTCCCACGCCATTCCCTCAGGCGTTTGACACGACCCTGGGTAGCAACTTCACGACACTTGCATGTGAGACATTTTTCATAAATATGACACAATCCCTCCCCTTTCGCCAATGTCGACCATTCTCCTTCCTGTCCCAGACATCCTCTGCGTTCTTGCAGGTCAGTTGGCTCTAATAACCCCGTCGACTAATCACGTTGATTTGTATATTGATGCGGTTCTTCAATTCACTTTTAGGCACAGTCAAATATCACGCTACTCAACATTGATATTTGGGGTACCTGTAACACTCCCGTCAGCGCCGATCTGTGTGCATCCAACATGGATTGGTTCTCGTCGGCGTTGCTGGACGCATGTTCTCAAGAAAAGAGTAACGACAATCAATTGGTAATGCAGACGCTTAACAGTACGTTGCTGTTTGATGTTGATGTTTCATCGGCCGATTTTGGCACTCATTTTCGTTGCTTTTGCTTTGACAGGTTTGCGGTTGTACTCCCTGATGCGACAGGTGGCCTGCCTGGAAGTTCGGGATGCGTCTACTTATTGTTACATTGAGGCTGCCAGCAACTCAAACCCGTCGGACCTATATATCTATTCGCTGCCGTATGGGATCCCCCTCCCGAACAACACAAATATGTCATGTTCCGATTGCACCAAGAACGTGTTGGATTTCTTCGGGTCGCAGTCAAACCAAACGGACGGCTTGAAAAGTACCTACAACTCTGCGGCAAAACTCGCATCGTCCAAATGTGGCTCAACGTATGTCTACACTCAATCGGCCATTGCGTCATCTTCCGCCCTGCGGTGGATTGGGGATCATCCACCAACGAGCTGGACGCTTGCATTGGCGCTATGCGTTCTTTTCATAGGACTACAATAGTTTATTTTTTCTTTTTCTTTTTTGGATACCTTTGTGTTCTGTATCACTTACATATACTTATCCTTCCTTCTTTCGACGGGTTTTCCATCTTCGCATAGATTTAGGGATTACTAGATTACTATTTAAAATCGCACCACGGATTGGTACACGAATGAGTTCCTCCGCGAGATGACGTGATCATGATCAGCTCCATGGCCCCATTCAGTTGTGGTCTCCTCTCTGATTCAGCCCTCAGTCAGCCATGTCTCCAATCCTTCTTGTTTCCTCCCCATCCCTATCTCTTTTCAAGGTAAAGAGGTCTGTCAACTAATAAGCATCTTATCAACCGAGATCGATCAAGACCCATCGCGACCGGAGCTGGCGTCTCGCCGCGAGTTTGGCGACCGCCGACAACCACACCATAATATCGTACGATAAAGACATTGCTCAGTTCTCCATTTGTACAACCATACTTTGTCACCTCAACCTCAACTCAACTTCCAACAATGCCCCGCCTGCGTGCTGTAGCCGGACCATCTTTAGAAGAGCTCGTGCCCATCTCGGTCAACTCTGGCGTGCCACACAACATCGTCTCCGACGCCTTCGAGGGGCAGATGCTCGCGTATATCAAAGGCTTTACGGACGAGGACGGAAACGTCTTGGAAAGTGAATACTTCCACCGGGAGGATCGAAAAGGCATTACTTGGAGCATACAGGTCCAAGGTACGCTGCTCTTCTCTTCCCCCTACACCCCCCCTTGCCCGTGCCAAGCCTAGGTACGCTAACGTACGGCCTTGCGTCTAATAGGACGCTTCCTTCGCCCCACCTCTGCGGATGATGTGCTCTTCGGAAACACGTTCGACCGACCCCTCAAATTACCCTGGGGTTCCGGCCCAGCGCTCAAGTTCATGCAGTAAGCATCCCGCTTTTGATCCCCTTGTCCATCCCCACCCCACAGATCGCAGTGTTGACTGACGTCACGACCTCCTTCGCCATCTCAGCTTTGTCGACCCGTCACTAGAGCACGACCTTGCGTCCAGCACAAAGCCGTGGGCGCTTTCCCCACTCATTTCAACGATGCCGCATCTCGCCCACAGCCGCGTGCCTGTCGCGTCTCGATCCCCTTCGCCCTCACCCGTAACTCCTCGGCCTGACCCCCAACAAAGGCGATCATCAGAGCGTGCGATCAGCCGCAAGGCCTGGCCACCCTTTCCACCTGCGCAATCGCTCTCCGACGACACTGCGCAGCTGCACCTTACCCTGAGAAGTCCACCGCCCTCGCATTCGCCCTCGCCTGCACCATCACCTCATCTCTCACGTCGTCCGTCGTCCTCAGGGTCAGCCACTCCTGAGTCTGACAACCCTGTGCTGGTCACAGTGGCAGAGTCGTTGGACCCTGGCAACGGAAGCCTAGCGTCGCCTTTCGGGGCGCACTTGACGGACAAACACCGTTTCAAAAAGAATAATCGCCTATCCGCCTCGTCTCTCGCGTCACGCCTGTCTGCAAATCACGAAGAAAAGAGGGAACGTAAGGAGCGCAAACGCACGGAGAAAGTTCTGAGGCACGAGCAGGCGCTGCAGGAACTACGTACCGCGGAACGTAGGCGTGCCTATTTTCGCGACGCGTCACATCGACAGGAACTCGTCTTTGGACCTGAGGTACGCGCATTCTTTCCCACGCTCCGCCGTGTGTCGTTGACCTTTGTGCCCTATCAGGACGTATTCACAGTCGACTTTTGCTACGGCTTTCTCCAGTTCTCACCGACGCTGTCGCTACAACTGCCTGGCGGCATCTCGTTCGATCTGATGCATTATTGGGACGGTCAACCTGTCCGCTTCGTATGCTGCGAGCGCAGACGAGGAGGCAACGGCGACAGCGAGAGTAAAGAGGGTGATGCAGACTCGGACGTACCCTGGGGTCGTGTATTGTGGTGCGTGGCAATAGAGCTCGTCCCGGACGAGGAGCCGCAGCCACCGCCGCATGCCCGGCCTGGGTCCCGTACAGCCAACGGGGCGACCAATGGGGTTAGGGGCCACCACCAAGGAGGCGATGGCGATGGCGCCCAGGGTAGAGGAAATTAGACTTGTGTTGGTGAGTGGCCGCAGAAGGGGGATGTCTCTACGAGAGCATGGACCTACCTTTAGAAGCACGATTACAGGTCCACTGTACTAGTGGACGTCTTGGTCCCGCGGACTCCTAATTCTGTCGTCTCGCGAGACGTATTGGACATATTTTATAGCTTAAGGAGCGGTGTCTCCGCATCGGATAGATCCATCGTTACGACATCGCGATTATGAGGAACATGTGATTTCTTCGATAGATGTACATTTCCTTGGGTCGCGTGATACTCGAATGTCAACGAAACAACAACTTATTTCGAAGCCACGGATCATAGAAACCAGAAACGTTCCCGAACCCACCCGGTGCGTCAGATGTAAAAGTAATACCTTCTCAGACTGAAACTTCCTGCGAGCAAGCAGAAGGAAACTAGTGTGGGACCTCCCAACCCAACCTAACTCCTAGCTCCGATGAAAGTGAAATACAGTAGAAGAAACACCCCCTCAGGCTCGTGATGACAAAACCCGCACAAGGCGTATTCAAAAAGGTATGGTATCGGACTTGGAAGTGGGTTTTTGTTCTTGGCATGGACCGGGACCGGATCCAAGGTTGCCTGTGGTGTTGGGCGTTCTGAGTCGGTTCGAGAGAGCCTGAGCTTTCCTGTATCATATCAACTTCACTGCACGCACACTTGCAGCATTGTACAGTACAGTACAGTAGGTGGTACGCCCTCTACGAATCAGATCGCATGGCAGCCCGCAGCCCCCGCAGCGCAACCCCCCAACCCCGCAATCCGCAGAGTTCGCAGTATCCATCTGCGCACAAAACACCACTGGCAGGTCCGCCTGGATCAGCGTTAAGATTGGTAAGATATGGCGGGTGTGAGTGCATGTGACCATTTCACTTCCCCCGGAACCGGAATGGATGCAATGCATAAATATGGATGAATGGATCAGTGGGATGCGATGACTCGACTCGCGATGACGGATGACGAATGACTGATGCATACTGATGGATCGATGATATGATACCGTGATATACTGTACTTGTGTTTTGCCGCACTCAAGTTGCCGCCGCCGCCGGCACAAAGATCACACCCCACCCCACCCCATTCCCCCGGCCTCGGATTTGCCCGGCTTTTCTGTCGTTCATCGTCAAGAAAGTTGCGAGGACAGGGCCACCGTCTTTGATCGTTGTCTGAGTCTGAGGGACGTGATAGCTCGAACTTGAAGCGCGGAAGATACTAAGCAGCTCCCCGTAATCATGGTGTAGGCGTAAGCGAGGAATCGGGCTTGGCATTTGCTTAGATAGACAAATCGATCGATCACAGATCAGTCGACTCAAAACGTGTACATTAATATTACTAAGTGAGGTCGTTTTACTTTACGGCCGAGTCGCACCCACACCCACGTATCATAATGTACCCTGACTCAGGGGACACGATTCTGCTCTACATTATTACTGTACTGTACCGATTAATTACAACAAAACAATAACCGAGGCATGTACACCCGAATAACGAGGCGTGTAATCGAGGGGGATGTTGAAATACAAATGCGATGAGAAGCGAAAGTGCAAGCGATGTATCAGGCGCAACCAAAACCGATTAGGTCTGTATGTGGAAATTACTGTATACGTGAGGAGAAAGAACACGGCATAAAGCAGGCGTCTTATAGGGCATTACGGGAGAGGATAAGGGGACAAGTTCATTGCCGCAAGCACTTGATGAGCTTGTTCACGCCATCGAGACCGAAGCCGTCCTCGGCAGGGTAGCAGACGTACATAGGCAGGTGCTTCGAGTGGAACTTGTTCTGCGAGGGGAAAAAGTCAGTCCCGATGTATGAAAAAGTCGTGAGCATGTACGCACCCGGAAGTCCCCGCGGCGGGTCAGGCCAGTGAGACCGATGACCTTGTTGTACGTCTTGCTGAGCCAGGTGATCTTCCACCCGCTCAGGTTGTCGACGGGCGTGAGCGAATCCGACGCCGTGATACCGAACGTGACGGCCACACCGCCGCGTCGGGAGCTGGTGGACGGGGTTGACTTGCCAGAAGAGCTGCCAGATCGCGAGAGAGAGCCGGAACTGCTGGAGTCGGCGCTTTGTGAGCGCGAATGCACGGAATTCTCCTCGATCTTGCGGGCCACTTCGAGGTCCGCGTTCGTCCACACAAGCGTTCCATCTTCCGATTTGCGATCCGAGTCGTCCGACCACGTGCCCTCGTCCTGGATGTCCGACATGGCGCGGTAGATGACCATCTCGGACGTACCGCGTGGGGCGTTCGGGAAAGAAACAGCATTCTTGATCTGGTATTGATCCCGGTGAATGCTGGTGAGGACAAGGATCCCAACAAGGTTGGAATCACTCTCGGCAACCCAATAGCGACGGTGCTCAAAGTCCAGCCAGGGTTGGAAGGACGTCTGTTTAAGCAAAACATGTATAAGCTCGGAAGAAGGCCGGGAATTACCGCGAAGCGACTTACGGATGCGATCTGGATTCCAGTCTTGCTCTTCTTCCAGTTGGCGATGCCCTCCTCAACCTGACGCTTCATCGCGTCGGACCACTGGTCGGGCTGTACCTCACGGACTTGAACGTTCGCGCGCTCAGCTCGGCGAAGGTTCTTCTTGAAATCCTTGACCTCGGACCCTCCTCCGTGAGAATGAGCGAGCTCGACGACTGACCGCGGGTCCAGGAAGTCTTCGACGATGCAGCTAAGCGCACTCCACCTAAACTTGGAGCCTACACCACCAAGGACCTGCTCCATCTGACCGTCGACGCAAAGCCAGATCGGGCGGAGCTTCTGAGACCTGGCCCATTCGATGAAGGCTGCACATGTTGCTTCCAGGGCGGCCGGGTCGGAAACTATCGGGTTACCCCAGGCGAAGACGAAAGGGTCGGAGCGTAGGTAGCCCTGGACGGGAGGGAAGGAGGATGGGGGGATGGGAACAGAAGGACGCCAGATCTTGTAGCGGGCGAACTCAAGCCATGACGTAGCAGAGGAGGAACCGTACTGGGCAATCAACTCGGCGATACCAGCCTTGTCGCCGCTAGCCTTGTCCGCTTCAATGTCGGCAGCTTGCTGAGGGATTGAGGTGGAGGGCGGCTGGAAATCAAACCCCTCGTTGTCGTCCGGTTCCTGTGCCTCATCGTCAGCTGAAGGCCTTGCGGGCTGGGCAGCGGAAGGTTCGCTCTTTGCGGCTTGCTTGGACGCCTCGGACTGTGCATGTCGGGCGGGGGGAGGATGGGTGGCGCTAGTGGCGGCGACGGTAGGGACTGTTGTCATATCCGAAGAACGCCAGTAGTCGTTAAGCTTTGCGAAACTAGAGTTAATGGCAGAAGAGTCGAAAGGGAGGCGAGATAAGAGGGTGGTCATTATGGAGCGTTAATTGATAACTTAGGTTCCGAGGCAGATACAGAAGAGGACGGGCGGGCAGGCTTGAGTGGAGTAGGGGAGTGGGGACAAGCCTTTTATGTGGGGCAATGACCTTAGACCTGCCTGTAATGGGCACCATTTCGCCCTTGAGAACCGGGCTGAGTAGTGAGGACCGGACCAAGAAACGGACGGGAAGCCACAACTAAGCAAGGCGAAACATGAACACAAAGCTGATGACTCATGTATTTTAGACGTATTGCACAGCCACCTCAGCTTGCCTTCTCGGTCCCGCAGTGACCCGAACCCGATCCTCTGCCGGCTTTCATCCCCGATTTCGGAGGATTACATGACATCTACTGGGTGATAAATGATGACACGATCTGGCCCAACCCACCTTTGTGTCACTCCTCACTTGTGGATACCACCTGTGGCGAGAATCGTCAGAGGGATGGGGCTAAAATGGGGCTGCGGCTGCGGCTGTGAATTGGCTCTCGAGCACCTGCAATACCGACACTGCAGGTCTGGGTTGGATATGGTGGTATGTGGTCTTCCATGGACCTGAGACCTGGGACGAGCAATCACATGATCAAAATGACCACAGATCACGTGTCAAGATCACGTGCAAGAGAAGATCACGCCACCCAATAGCAACGCGAAACGCAAGCCGTGGTGTCATAACATAGCCGTCGGAGGCTTTATTGCTGCGCATTATTGCTGCGCATTCTGATCCCTCCCTCTTTTCTTAATATCACCACACACCTTCCTGTATCTCTTTTTACCCCTTCCTCACACTTGTGCTACGATCTAATGTACGATAAAACGCCTGTATACCCTCACCAACAACATCTCCCTTGCGCACATGAACCATTAAAGTCTATTTATGTCTTTCAACGCCTTCTGACAACCATTCTTCTCGTACCCCTGTGGTTCATCTACTATTCAGTCCTTCCCCGTTGTTTTCGACCTCGTCCTTCATGGTCGCTCACCCAGATCATCATCGTCAAATTTACCAAGCGCATCTACAAGGTCACCGAGGTTGCTGGTGTCACCTGGGGAACCCGTGATCCCACACTTGAGCCGGATGACAATTCGCTCCACGAGACGCGCTTTGCCTGGGTCCCATCTCTTTCACACGAGCTTTGCACAGGTATCGTCAACGATGATCAAGTCCCACTTCAGAGGGTCGGCACATATATTTGGCCCAAGGTCCTACCTCCCGGCACCCGTATGCGTTGCGTCACCAGTGCCGGGGGTGGTGGTTCACCTAAAATTCTTAATCAGGATGTCTCTCCATCCAAAGACATTCCCGATGATTGCACAACCGCTACCCCGACAGCTGCGTCGCAGTACAAATCACCCAAAATAGACGTATACGTAGAAGAAGTACTTCCGTACATCGGAACTACAACCGACGGCCTGGATGTTGAGGCCGACGCGGCCGTTTCTCCTCCACACACGATTGGACTCTTCCTCCACGGGGGTGGATATTGTCACATGTCTGCTCACGAGAAGTCTGGTACCTCCCGGATTCCCCGCCGACTCATGAAAGTATGCGTCTCCCACAGTTTATCTGCGTACATGTCGTGATGATTTTCACTTTCTTCATCAGGACAATCTCTTCGAAGAGATCCACGGTGGGCTCTTTGAGCCAGTGTTGTCGTTTGTCGAAGTTGACTCTTCATTTAGCTGTCGAATATAGGCTCTTACAGCATGCTCCTGTACCCGGAGCCCTCCAGGACGCCGCTGCTGTCTATGCGCATCTCCTTATGCAGCGTCTTGGCGCACGCAGAAGTCTAGACGGCAAATATCGTTATCCAAAGTCACCCACTTCCGATCGCATACACGCCCACGATACTCCAACAACGCCTGACCCTGTCCTAGGCATTTCCGAGACCATGGGTCAAACTTTGGATTACGAAACAAATCTCAGGAGTTCTGCAACTCCCCCAGGCACAGAGATTTCTCCTTCAGGCGACACAGGACTCCGGCAACATGTCGAGACTATTCGAGAGGATGACCGACGTGATTCCGTGGAGCCGCTAATCAATGGAAATGATGCCTCGCCTATCAACTCCGTGCATTTGATACAGGCAAGGCCCGACGCCGTTGCTGCAGCGCGTCGACCACGTATCATCCTTATTGGTGATAGCGCTGGCGGGAATCTCGTATTAGCACTTGCGCGTTGGGTCAGGGATGAGGGCATCCTTCCCGTCCCAGATGGGATGATATTATTGTCACCCTCTTGTGACCCTTGTACGCACCGCTTACATGCTTAATGGCCCAGACTCGCTCATGTGATCCGATTCTGTTACCCAGCACATACACTTCCTCAAGTACCAGCCTCGCGTCGCCCTCGGCCGCATGCGGATACCGATTACCTATTGGACACCCCCGAGCCACGCGCGTTACTCTCTCGCACGTTCCTCGGCCATCACCCGATAGAGATGGTGTATTCACCGTACATCTCCCCGGCGAGCGAGTGGGTACTCTCAGTGTTTCATGGAAAGGAGGGCATGGTCGACCTGGAACCTCTCGGTCCTCACAAGGACTCACGTGATTACCGAGATGAGGGCATCAAGTCATACGATTGTGCCGTCAGCTGCGTCCCCACATATTCCAATAGGTGCTCAACAGCGAGTAATCCGTATATCCGTACTCCCAAAGGCATGGGCCTGTTCACGGACTTTCCAAGAGCGCTGATCGTGGTCGGCGATGCAGAGCGGCTTGAGCGCGAGGTAGTAGCACTAGAGCGAGGGCTCGAGCATGACGGAGTCCGCGTGCGGATGGTGTGGGCCAAGGACGCGATCCACGATGTATTGATGATGGGCACATGGGATGAGCGAGTCCGTGAGGGTATATGGAAGGAGATTGGTAGGTGGGTACAGGAGGTTGCGGCGGAGTAAGTCGGCTGCCCAGAGACATGACTGAGTAGGCATGTAACAAAACTGCATGGACTGCATGCATTGTGGACATTATATACAAGTACGAATATTTTAGATGCGGAATGGACAACGGGAGTGGTGTTGTATCGGTGCGCAGTACAGGGCCTTGGACCGCACGAATGTGAAATCAATGCGATGATGCTGCGGAGATGCATGCCACTGAGTGTGGTGAGCTAGGAAGGTCCTGGATTGAACCGCGGAGCCTTTGCAGCGGCCCTTGTCAGAGAGAAACTGCTGAAAGTCGCACCAGGAATCCACAGTCAATATACGTAGGCACCAACGCACGCAGGGGACCGAGAGCGGCCATCAACCAGGGTAGTCCAAAAACACTTGATGGAAGCCGTCCGACAACAAGACATTATTGCGGACCCTAGTTGGCAGATGATAATCCTGGGACACCGATCGATCAATCAATCAATCACCTGCGTGATGGGAGAAGTGAGTAAAGGGAGCCGAGCTACTACTGTCTTACGCCGCCTACGGACTACTGAGCGCAATCTCCGTAGCTCAACTTTGTGTGGGCTTCAATCTGCATCTGAGACGCGCGCTGCGAGTGGGGACATTGTTGAACCATGCCGAGCTTAGTCTGTGGCAGGCTTGGGCGCGGCCAAGTTTCGTAGAGACGGAGCGCGGGCTTAAATGGGGCCAGACGTGATGTCGGCACAGCAGAGAAGCTCGGGGTCTTTGCGTGCGGTGGAAATGCGCGGGGGCGCTCTCCGTCGTCCGTCGTGTGTGTGCTGTGCTGACTAAAACAAGCAAAAAAAAAAAAGTAAGCAAGACAGACAGGCAAGGCGTTCACCGGGAATGGTGGGAGAAAGTGAAACTGCAGGGAAGAGCGAAGCTGGGTGATTACTTGGTTTGGAGGACACGCCTCAGCAAAAGGCCTAAGTGAGACGCTATAAGCCCATTCCTCATAAATCCAAGAGCGCATACTAGTAGGCTGTTTGGGCGGGCACGCGGCGTCATGAGTTGGATGCGGGGGGGTGTTCAATTGTTGATCCGACGAGTGTGAACCGCTCTGTCCTAAGTACTCTCTCGCTCTGGCTGGCAAGTGTGCTGATAGGCGCTGAAGGTGGCACAGACACTATAATCGTCATTGCCGCGCGATTCGAAACAAAAAGAAGGGCGGCCAAGACGAATGGAAAAGACGCATATAAAAATGCGTTGTTCGCTTCACGCCGTATTCCCAACGTGCGGAACAGGTCCCAGCGCGGGTGAAATCGTCTCCTGTTATGGACGAAGGATGAGCGTAAACGACCGTAAGGAGGGGTTGTTTCAGTAGATGCTGTAATCTGATACGTAATAAACGACGCCACGGAGGAGATTGGGAGAAATACCGCGCGACATGACATGTCCCCAACCCCCCCGTCCCCCCCCCCCAGCAAAATGCGAGGGATATAAAACGACGATAAATGCTCCACGGAATGCGAATGGAAGGGCGTTCTCAGCGACGGAAATCAGCGGCAATCGACCGGCCAGCATAGGCGAGTGATACGCGGTTGACCCAAGACCGGTCTCTCACGATCGTAGTTCATAAAATTATTTTTAAGGTCGAGGAATGGACGATTGTATGTGCACTGTGCACTCATCGCCGGATGTATGCGCACGCACGGCACACGGCCCACGTTCCCTGACTCTTCTTTGGCTTGGCTCTCTTTCACCCCACCACCACCACCACCACCACCACCACCACCCATCATCGTATTGTCTTTGTCCATGGCTTCCACCAGCTCGTCCTCATCTTCTCGCCTTCGTCACCCGCCCTCCGCTTTCAAGGACTCCTCCCCCCATCCCAAACGGAACTCTGATTTCTTTCGGTCCAGACTTCCTAATGACCGTTTCTCCAACTCTGCTTTCCACGGACGAGCTCCAGTTGTCTTATACTCTGAGAGTCTCTATCGGGCCGCCGCCGCCTCACATGCTGCGCGGAGCGTCATACTCGTTCTCGGGGGTCAGTGCATTCTTTCTGACCTCCCTCATTCTCTTGCCGTTTTCTCAACGTCACCCCCAGAACCAAGCGCCGAAGACGTCGCACCCTTACTAAACTCTGACCGCCTCGCGTTCTCCCTCCTCATCGTCGCATCCCATCGGCCACCGTTAATACCTCCCAAGGTGCAGCCCACAGTTCGCATACTTCGTTTAGCGGAGCCGCTCGCCTTGGAGCAGTTTGGCGCCATCCGTCTCGTCAACGTTTTGGAGTGGGCAGAACGTGTCGCGCGAACGTGGCGCAGATTGGGCGGAATCGGCGTCGAGGAACTAGCCGAGTGTGATGAAGTGGGTTTTGGCGCGCTGACGCCACCCGATCTTGTCAATCGCGTCCGTGACGAGAGCGATCCGTCACCCGTCCCGTCGACCTCGCGTCCGGTTTCGCTTTCTTCAGCGACTTCTACCACTTCCTTGGACAAGCTTCGCTCGTGGATAAAGCGCCTTCGTCGCACAGAACACCGTACCCCGGCGGTTGATCCATCGCAGCGTCCATTTGACGCGCTTGTCAACTACCTTCCTTCCAACATCTCCGACAAGTCCCTCCTCAAAATTTCCATTCTTGTGACGACAGTTAGCCGACCCTTCCTCGTCGCCGTTACGCCACCGTCCCCCCGACCACAGGGACAACCCCGGAGTTCCATCTTCAAGCGCAAATCGGTTTATTCAATGCTGCCTACCTCCCTCGGCTCTGAGGATTCGCTCAATAGTCTATATCCTTGTTCGCACGTGCCACTGACCAAACCCCATCTCGTGCATCTGCTACCTCCCCGCCCACGAAATTCGGTTGCAAATCGTCTTTTGGACAGCATCGAAACATTCCTTCTTTCTTTCTCGTTTCCGCTGTCGTCGGAGCAAAGAAATGCAGATTCGTTGCAGTCCGCCCGTGCATCTTTCCTTGAGACGACCGCATTCGCCGAACCTGTCGGTACACCCCCAAGCCTGGGCATTAGTTGGACTGTAGCGGATATCTTGCTCAGCGGCTGTCTCGACGACGTGCCAGTACCCCGTGTATGGTTTTCTGGTGCTTCGGATATTGTTGTAGCGGCGCTGCCGCCTTCACAACCTTCTATTACACCTCCACCAGCAGCACATTGTGACCGCTGCAGATCATCTTCCTCGGCAACATCACCTGGCTCCTCGCATCCCAGTTTCAAACCACTACCGACACCACCAGAGTCCGAGGATGGCTTGCCACACCGCCATACCTTTTTCATCAAGAAAAGACCGGACAAGCCGTTGTTGCAGTGGAAGTTATGGAAACGACCCATCTCAGCGCCATCGCTACGTTGAGTTGGAACGAATGGCCGATATCTGGTCCGCATCCCCAGAAACCACGCCCTTTCAACTTATTTATCACATCTGTCTAATTGCCCGCGGCGTTGGCCGAAGTTAGATTCGTATTCTCGTTCTCATCTGTCACAACACTCGTCCTGTTATCACACTCTTTTGACTTCGGACACAGGGAGTAGTAATCTCGCATTCCTGTGATGCTTCCTTTGTTCGCTATGCTTAATATCACTTCCCTTCTTTTCCAGACACACATACGTACGTTTCTGACCTTGGGTGTGGACCATACATCGCATATTCTTTACCTGGCCGACTTGGCATCGTCCTCTCGTAATCTCCATTTGACAGTGAAGTGTGTTGATGTGGTAACAATTTAAGCAGTAGACGTCTCGCCCACTTACGACGATACATCGCCAAGTCACAGACTTATTACTAGATCGTTCTCGTAACTGTTGGGAGACATGCAACCATGACAATATAAGATTTTCTAGTATGATGTTGGATGAGGCCATTTCAATGATCATATGTCGATCAATACATACGGTGATAAGTCACTATCATTGGCGCATGATCACATGCATGCGCCAAGGATTACATTATATTGTCCTTGAAGCTTGAGACAAGGGAGATTGATAGGCGGTACAAGACACCCCTAGAACCTCGGCTCGGCGCAAGAGAGGGGATAAATGAAGCACGATATAAAACCGGACTTAATTAGATAGTGCTACTGAATTGCACCTACGCCATCGAAGACAATATATATATTTATTCCTTGATTAGCTGACTGGGGTTATCACAATTTTTTTTAGAAAAAAACACAACGTTGAGATGCCAGCTCGGCGGAAGACGGCTACCGAATTTCATAATGCGCAAAGCTGTCGCGTCTCAAACAAAGACCAAGGACCTGTGCGGAAAATCAGACGTCGACTAATGTGAGTTTCGGGTGTGGTAACCATCGTGCGGGAGGACCAAACAAGTCTTGGGAACGTGGAGTCCTGACGATACTGCCAGCGACCAGACTACCCATTGCAGTAAACTTTGTCATCACGTGATATTCACCCCCGGTTAAGAACCATATCCATCAAATAAACCAGGTGAGATAACGGCGAAAGACATACAGATATCAAGATGAGGAAGTGGAAGTGGAGGGATGGATGGAGAGAAGGCGGGGAGAGAACAAGACTGGGCGACGAGTTGGGACGAAGAGAGGCACACGGGGAGTATTCCTTCCCCGCCTCGTTCCATATTGCACATAAAGGGTGCGTATTGCGGGGAAGGAAAGGGGAAAGGATGACAAGGTCCGAGCAGAGATGCCAAAGGACAAGCGGGACTCGGAAGGCCGCGGAGAGGGTCTGGCCGCACTTCGGTGGTGCCACAAGAACGCATACAGTCACGGTACTGTATCGTCGCAATGAAATGCTCTCCCGTTGGCCAACGTGGGTGCGATCGCGGGCCAAGTGTTCTCTCCTTCTCATTCTCGAGGCGACAGGAACGTTCGCTGAGGTGCCAGTGACGGAAAGGCTTGAAAACGATCATCGGGCGTTCGGGCGGCGCAATGGCAGACAAAGAGGTCGGAAGCGAGCGAGGGTACTTGCAGCAGCCTTAGTGTCCGAGTTTGATTACAATGAATAGCGTTCGAGGGTTTTCACCGGAGAAAGGCACGATGGGCTCGTAGGGCTGCTATAGCGCCGAAAAAAAACATACCAGGATCCCTTTGCCAGATTAGAAAAAAAAAAAAGAAAAGAACCGAGCCCGAAATAGGGAATCCGTGTGCGGTGTGCGGCATAGGTAGCTCAGATGGACGACCATCGGAGGTGCCAAAGGTACAGACAGGACAATCAATCGAGATGGTGCGCCGCACAGAGATGAACTTGGGTGTGTCAGCACATCGCGACGATAGCGGGGCAAGCCCCATTTGGGTAGGCAACTAGCTCGCGAGGGGTAGAGTACCTGCATCGGACCGATATCCGACTCTTGACCTGAGGATATACTAACTTAAGGGGGGGAAAGATAAGCGCGCATCGCGTACAACAACAGAACAGAACTTGAAGAGACGATTCATCAGCCTGCGCAGCACGCCATCATTTCGTAACCGGGACCAAGATCCGTAAGAATTTCATTAACAAGCGACGTCTCGTGAACGCTCAGGTCGTCCGCCCCGCGGTGGGGCATTTTGGGTTTCGCGATCTGCACGCAGAAAGAAAGACAATGGGGATGAGTCACGCAGACGAGAAGAGATTGGGTGCGAATGCAGCATGTCTTTGAAACAGTTTGGGGTGGCGTGGGGTGGACAATGCGATTGCATAGGGGACATAGCACGGGAGTGTCTGGTCCCTGTCACCACCACTCGACAATTCGAATGATCTCGGCATCTTTTTAATACCAAATTCTGTATTCACGTTGAATAACAGTAAGCCTGGGCGAGATGAAATGAAAAACACCCGTGTTTTCCGACGGTTCTCTTGTGTGGAGGAAGATGCGGAGGGGTTACTACTGTGATACCCGGAGCGCGCGAGAATTGAACATGGACGAACCGAGCGACGGCAACGTTGTTTCTGTGCACTCAGGCATTAAGCTCTCTCTCGGTTTAGGCCTGAGGGCGGCCGGATCCGGGGGCTCGCGGAAAGACGCGAAGTTGCATACACAGGAATGTCGCTGATGTGATTGTGACTGATGGGGTTGGTAAGTACAGAGCCAGGCGGATCCACATTGGCCCGATCGTCAGAACACGGATCGTCGCAGTTAGGAAGGTCGTTGCGGGATTTTTTTGAGAGAGTGAGGCGAGATGGGGCAGCGTGGTACCGTATGGGACCGCTGCTGGCTCGATGACATGCCATCGGACGTCCGAGGCTGAATCGTTCGCAGCAGCACGAGTCCGAGAAGGGCGGGTTTGCTGCAATGCATCCACATGAGTCAGAGGTCAGAGGAGAGGGTCACGGAAGCGGTTTGTTACGGATCAGGTCAATCGTCTCAGCGCGAGCCCGCTTTGCTGCCGCCCACTCAGGGGGTTTTCAATTTCTCTCTCAGTCAGCTTTATGGATCCATTTCCATACACCGCGGTCTTCGCTCGTCGAAGCGTTTTAGTCATATTTTCATCCTCGCTCGTCCGAACGCTGGTGTCAACAGCTGTGCCACCCCCAAACCTTCTTCGATAATCCGGGAAAACCTACTTTTCTCATACCCCAGATTCTCAAAAGTTTGCCCCGTATCGACATCGGCCATCGGCACAGTTTGAAACTTTGGGAGGGGAAGGAGAGAGACCTTTTCCAGCCCGGCGATCTCGACTCCGAGTCCCGGATCGCTCGTTTGTTTTAATCGTGGCCCTGATTCGCTCAGATGGTTGCAATGCCAGCCATACAAACCACGCAAGATCGAGCTCTCCTCGGTCGTCTTCCAAGTCCCCAGCGATCTCGTCGGGGCGAGAGAGATCGGTCGAAGAATCGAATCGTCGTAATCCCGACATGCGGGAATATCCGACTTGCATTGACAGCCATAAGGTATAGCAATCATAACTTGCGTCGGCACTACTCGCGACGCAAGGTTCGGCGAGGTGAGGGCGCAATGCAGTATCCAGCTTCGAAAAGACAGCGTGTGGGTGTCACCCCATAATTCACAGTTCTTCTGTATGTCGAAAACGTAAGGATGACACTTGTGGCATCTCTGCGCCATCCCAACTTCACACACACCGTCCACGGGTTCAAGTTGTTTGCTTATCTCTACTGAACCTCATGACCTCCGGCACGGTGCGAGGGTGGATGTACCTCGGTGTGCTGGCGTCCTAACCAGAGAGTAGAGTTCGACCCCGGGCCTTCTCGCTCTCATCTCATCTCATCTGCTTCTCGCTCCAAATCAACTCCCGTCATCTCTCTCTCGTCCCGGACACCCCAAGAAGCCGGCAAACCTGTCAACAAGAAATTCAACACCCAGTTTCCGGAAGGCCGCCACCAATCTGCTGTAGTTGCCGTTAACCTGCTCGCGTAGCGTGCTTCCAAGTTGCGGCTTGCCTCGATGCTCTCGTGACTGACTTAGATCCTCCGCTCTGTCGCCGGAGACAAGGCAGTGAACAAGGCACACACGGGCTTCGCAGCACGGTGTTCAGTTGTGTGTTTTACTTTATTCTCCCCCGCAACACCAACCCCCTTCCCCTCCCTCCCCCAAGCAACGAGGGGCAAGCCTAATATCCATCTTAGATTTCGATCTGACTTTTTCTCATTGTGAGATTAATCCGAATCAACACCCCAACCAACCTTCCATATTCGATTGAGAGATATATATCCTCTTTTATCTTCGCGGGTGTACAGCACAGCAATAGGTCCAACGACCCAGAACGCGGATCGAGGGTTTACAGACCTGCGATTGCAGCCTGGAAGTTGCATGGTTTGATTCCGAACCCGCGAACTCGAGGCTGGCGCACGGATACAAGTATCTCATCCCTATCCACACAACTCGTGCACCTCAGCAGACGAGCCTAACCTTGTCCATATCTAGACGAAACAACGAAACTTTTGTCTTCATTTCGCCTGGCGCCACATGGAGAGAGAGTTCTGTGCGAGGTGTGTCCTACAGGACATGCGTTCGGGTAACGAGAAAGCTCCAATTGAAGGAGGTGAAATGGCATCGGCCGCACGCCGCACGCCTTGCTCGTGCTCGTTCATGCTCCACTTTCCCCCCCTTCGCGAAACAGAAACATCAGCAGTGTGTGGTGCCGCGGCAAGTATTGGGCGGCAGTGGAGTGAACAGGAACAGAACTTGTCGGTGGCTTGCCCCTAATTTTGCTGCTGATGGAATTTCACTCACTCGCGGAAGCACTACCGCTTACCCGCGCTTACCCCCGGCAGAAGGATGAGCCGATTGAAGGCTGATTTAGAGCAAGAAAGGGGAGGAACCCAATGGCTGCTGACCGAGAATCGCGACCTTACTGTGACCGTGTTTGATGTTTCGAGATTAGGTACGGGTGGGCTAGTGGGAACCTGACATGAGTGGCGGGAGGGGGATACTTCATTTGGCACTCCGACGTGATTTCGAGTTGCAAAGGCTTGGGATGGTTGACTTTGAATAATTCCTTCCTTGCGGGCTCAGAGCGCACGCACGCACCGAATAGAAGAGAAACTTGGAAGTAAAAAAAAAACAGGGGTAGATCACAAGCCATCCGTGCATTACGTGGATTCGTAAACGTCCAACGTTCCAAAAGGCCTCGAGACCCGCCCTGTCCACCTTCTTGAACTGAAACATGTCAAATTCGAAGGGGCGATGCTCCACGGCTGTGGGTCTCAAGCTGGCCGGGTCAGGCGGCGAAGAAGGCCTTGAAGGCGAGGGGGCAACACCACACGCCCTTAACACCCGATTTCCGGCTTGCAAAATTCCCTTTGCGTTTGCGCGATAAGTCTCGAGAATCTCGCGTAATAGAGTCCCTCGTTCACCTCGGGGCGAATCAGGCCCCGGGGTTAGTCCCAATCATGTATTAGATGTATGTCTCTTTGGTTTGGTATCGGAGTTAAGACTAAAGGGAATACAGTCGTGCATATCTATACATATACTACACGCGCGGCCCTAACTAAGAGTTCGCGGCCAGTTAGGCTAGTATGATCCGCAACATCCTGAAAGAGCGTCAAGAGCGTCCGCCAAGATGATGCCAAGTGGAAGTGACAAGGAATCGCTTTTGCCACAGGTGTTGGTCGTCAGCTTTGGGGTCAATAATGCGATCAGCGCCGAAGACAGAGCTGAGTAGGAGTCCATGTGAAACGGCCTGATACGAAGCGCATGTCCTTCAATCAATTCCGGTGATTTATGATGGGCGTGTCCAGGATCAGGAGACGTGCCGTACTCCGATCTGGGCACAAAAACAGAAACAGAAACAGCTGGCTCACTAAATTGTTTCGATGAACCAACCCCCATTCGGTTTAGCCCGGCTAAACTTGTGGCTTGTAGGCTTGTGACACCTCGTTCGGCTTGGAATTCCATATGTCCGTAGCCCAGCGTCAATCCGCCATCAGCCATCGGGTGTGCCAGCACCTAACAGTGGGCACTGGGCACCCACCACACGCGACCAAACGGGCCAAAAAATCCAGACAGACGCCCGGTCGAGACCTGACCCAGGCCCTGGCGCCAGCTTATCCGGCAAGGTGGGCGCTCGAGGGAAATTCAAGGGACGTCCTATTTCGATTGGGGACGTGTGTGCGCATTTGGCTGGATCATGCGGACACCACCTTGACAAAGGGGAAATTGATAAGCGCTGAGCTATCGAAACGCGAGCCATGATGAGAGAGCCATGAGAGTATTTAGAGAGCCTATGTCCGCAACAGCACCGAGTTAGGGTACAGGGCGCCCTCCCTTGCTGCGTCGAATATCAGAAAATCGATTGTAGGCCACGGGACGTCCTAGAATTGCCCACATGTTAGAGTATGGCTTAGCGGATGCAACGATGTTCTTTGGCCGCCATACATATGGTAAGCATGTTTCATAATTTCCAGCGTAAAAAGCAGCGCACCCATTGATCAGCGCGGCCGGGCTCAAATTTTTGAAACAGGGAGGAATGGTCGAGACTGCTGTAGAGCAGGAGAGATCGGCGAAGGCGCCGGGTTCGCCAACCCAGCGAGTAGCCGTGCCGTGCGCCGCCTGCGCCCACGTTTTGACAAATGCGTGTTGACATCCGACAAAGCCACAATGGTTCTTCCTTTTCCGAGGTGATCCCGAGAAAAGTAAAAGGATAAAAGAGGCGAAATGACCATTCGGACGGTTAGTCATCAATCAGAGAACCATCAGCAAACCGCTCTTCAGCTGACTCCGGCACGGGCCACGGGACGAACCTGAAGTCTCCATGTGTGCCACGGCTGCGCAAAAGATGAAATACAAGTCCTCGGCCGAACAGGGGCTAAGGGGAAAAGAGTTCAAATGTGCATCCGCGTGCATAGAACTTGCAGAGAGTCGGCAAACAGGCCCCGAAGCCGGCGATTGAGGCTGTGACTTGGAGGCCGTTTGGGTTCTGCCCCTGGCTGTGCATGGATTCTGGTGATATGGAGAGGGTATGAGTTCCTTGGATAGGGAGGGAGCAAAAGGCGTCCAGTCGAGTTGCTGCCTCTGCGTCTCGCGATAAGTAAATTAGTTGGCTGGCACGTGGTTGGAAACAACAGTGGGCGTGGCATGGCAACCGGATCGAGTCAAATGGTTGTGAAAACTCGGGTTTCAATTCACTTTGAAAAGGTTGCGATGGGACGTGGGTCGTTATCGATAGATTACAATCACAAATCACAGGTGAACAATTAAATTTTAAGAAACGCGACGAGCTGCGAGTATTCGAGAAGTGATGGCGTTTGAATAAGAAATACGAGAGTCGAGGAGGGGCGGGTTACCCAACGTGAACGGATGCAGACGTAGGATGGTATCATGCAAATGTCCGCCGAATGTCGAGATCCGCGGGGATCACGTTGCCGTCCACAGTGTTTTTTTAGGGAGGCGCCGCCGAGCAGGTCGGCCTCAAGTTTTGCTGGCGTCGCCACGCGCGTCTAAAGGGGGAGAGTTAATTTGAAAAGTTCGGGTGATGAAGACGTGATGGGACCAGATCCAGCGGTTCGTCGCTTTACTGGGATAGCGACATGAGGCAAGGGCCAGAGGCTTGTAAAGGAATTTATGAGATCCCGGGGACACGGCCAACTGATGTCAGACGCGCGTGGTACACCGGGACCAAGGCAGGACGTGCCACCCATCCAGCCAATCAATCAGTTGAACCCCTCCGGCGTCTTTCCGGCCCTTCCGTCCCACTGCCTTATAAATAATCCCTTGTCTCCATCCCATCGCCATCCCGACTCGACGACACCTCCCCGTGTACACTACCGTGCATTTCTCCCCTTCCTGCCCAACTCCACCTTTTCCAACATACCACCAAACGATACGCGCTCTGCCTCGTCGTGCGCACTCCACCTCTGTCCCGTCCCGTCCCTCTCTCGAAACTGGATTCCACGAACAATCGTGCGATCATGCCCGCTGTCGTCAGCAATGCAACGCGTATCTGGGAGCTCAACATCCACTGGGAATTGTTCGCTCAATGCGCCGTCTGGGACCTGAAGCGAAAAGGCGTTGATATATGGGAATGCATTCGTGCCCGTACGTCCATACTTGCATATCATCCGTCACATGCGCTCATTGAGTGTCACTACAGACCACTCTACACCAGGAACTCAAGTAAGTTTGTCGCGTCGTTACCTTGTTCCATGACGCCCTTGTGCTGATAGGATCTTTTCCCCTCGTTTAGCCACCAAACAGTACGTATTGGCGCTATGTCGCCCGGCGATAAATTTCCGTAGTGCAAAGCATAGCCTCGGCGTCATCACCCAGCCCGCCTTACACACACCACGGACTCGTTACTCCTGATGCACACGTGAATTCACGCCTGAAACTCCTTTGGGAAGGAAAATGCCATATCGATGGCGCGGATCATGCACCATCGAATAAGTCGCCATTTATCGCCGTGAAACGAGCGAAGAAGAATGGCGATGGCGACATTTCCCTCCTTCCCGGCGCTCTCTCCCCTCTCTCCCTCCGTCCCTCCATCCTCTCTCCTCCATGACCTCACGATCTCTCTTCTCGGGACTAAATTCGATTTGGACGACCCCCCTTTCGCCTTCCTTTCAAGTCCTTTATGTCCCCCGACATGGCAATTTTTCTCTTGTCCGACCGAACGATCACGATGCGTAATATTCGTGATGGCAGTCATAAATCGGAGGACGTTTGGGACCGTCGGCTCGGCTGGACCGACAGGCGTGCGTTGCTTCCGCAGCTCGTCAACCAGCCTGTGTTCCCACACTGCGCACTTGTCGCATTTGCATATGTTTGGTTCATCCGACTTTCATCTCGTCCCCGCTGTCGCCGGTCTATGTATGTGTATGTGCCTAGCAACCTCTATCTCTCTCTTGGTTTCATCGTCTTTGGCCCTTTTTCGTCCTTTTTAACACACATCTGCAAAATTCGTGCACGTTTCTCATACAAGTTATCGCACAATACCCCCTTCTTCGCCCCATCGCTTGCGCCACAGGGCTGCATACTATACACGATCACTTTCCACCTCTCCGCCCCGTTGCATCATCATTCACGAGCGTCATTTTATGTTTATTCATAGCACTACTGTACCTATCACTAGATGGCGTAATTCCAGAGGCATTTATTTATGTATATCCCATATATATAATCTTACTTGCGCGTCTATCCGATTTTATGGAACCCGCCCTGGGACTGGGAGTGGTCTGGGACATGGAACCAGATTCTCACGACGATTCATGGCTATGATTCTGCTGGCACTTCCGCGAAGAGAAGGTTGGTTTTGTTACAACCGTCGAAACGAGCCACGGCGTGCAAAAATGGCACCACGAAACGGGGTTGCATCGTGGCGAACGTCATCGCATATTGAGAATGGCAAGGAAGCTTCTCCTGGGTTTTATCGCATCCACATCATCAATCAACCGCACCCAAGACCCTCCCGAGACGTGAGACGAATTTTGAACGGGGGCGCACCATACCATTCGGGGAAACGCGTGAATAAAACCGAACGGTCTAGGCCCCACAGGCCGACCTGGAGTTTTGTTTTACAAACTCTTACTCATTAATTAACCAATCAACAGGAGCAAAATGTGGTTGCGGCGCGAATCGAGGTGGGTCCATAAACATAAACATTCGTCCCGTCATTCCCACAATACAATACAATACAATACAAGTACATAACTTCCTGCGTTCCTGCTTACCGCTTCCAACAAAGAACCACCCCGCGTACGCGCCATGGCTGTACGGCATCCAAGCCCCCAAAGACTGAGACCGG
>Ga0137397_10000137_pt1 | contig 48461 bp, 40 predicted proteins | sample czorhiz116metaG_FD_106658 | JGI IMG/M metagenome (GOLD analysis project Ga0137397, IMG submission 106658) | Vadose zone soil microbial communities from Angelo Coast Range Reserve, California, USA - czorhiz1.16 metaG | ecosystem: Environmental > Terrestrial > Soil > Vadose zone | place: USA... | reverse complement strand
GCGACGGCGGCAGCAACAACATCTGATCGGGTTCGTACGGTCGGAAGATCTTCATGCGCGTATTATCCACGCGCCGGTGTGAACCTGTGCAATCAAAAACGATTACTCGGACGGGCTCCTAGGGGTCGGTGACGGTCTCCCAGGACCGGCCGGTCAGCGCCAGGTAGCGCTGCGCCAGGATCCCGGCGCGCGCGGCGTTGCCGGCCGCCGCATCGAGCTGGCCGAGGTACCCGACCGCCCACGGGTGATCGGGATGCGCGTCGAGAACCTCCTCGAGCAGGCGGATGGCGCCCTGGAGGTCCCCCTGACGGACGCGCGAGCGCGCCAGGAGGAAGGCGACGGCGTCGTCGTCGGGATCGTACTCGCGGGCCTCCTCCAGGAGTGCCTGGGTGCGGCCGCGCGGAGCCGAGTCCCAGCCGGCCTCGACCTCCTCGAGACGGGCCTGCGCCTGCTGCGGGGCGGCGGGACTGAGGCGCCGCCTTTCGGCGATCGCCTCCCGCGTCCTCCCCGTCGACTCCAGCGCTCCGGCCAGAAGCGCGCGCGCCTCGCGATCGGCCGGGTTGAGGAGGAGGTACTCCCGCAGCGGCGCCACGGCGTCGGCGGGGCGGGCCGCGGCGCTGTGCAGCGAGCCGAGATAGAGGCCGAGATCCGGGAAGGGTTCGTCCGCCGCCGGCGCCTGCGCCGCCGTTCCCCGCGACAGGGCGCTCTGCGCGGCACCCCCCGCCGGGCCGGCCGGCCGGAGAGCAGCGAGCATGGAGTAGGCGGCCCGGCGCTCGCCGAGGGAGTAGAGGCTTTCCCCCTCCCAGTAGCGTGCCAGCCGGTCGTCGGGGAGGAGCGCGACGAGTCTCCGCGCATCGGCCCGGACGGCGCGCCAGTCCCGCTCGCCGCGCTCCAGCTCGATGAGAGAGCGCAGCAGCGCCGCGTCCCTCGGAAATTCGCGGGCCGCGTCGCCGAGCCACGACCGCGCCGCGCCGAGATTCCCGGAGCGCGCCAGGCACGCGCCGTAGACACGCGCCGCGCCGGGGTTGCGCTCCGCGCGCAGCGAGCGCGTGGCGTACTCTGCGGCGAGGTCGGGATAGCCGCCGGAAAGCGTGGAGCCGGCCATGCCTGCCCAGAACAGAGCCTGTGCGTGCGGCTCAGCGGCCTGCGGGCCGAGATGGGTCAGGACACCGGTGGTCCTTCCGGCGAACAGCCGCGCCAGCTCCCCGGACTGCGCCGCCTGAGCCTCCGGACGGCGGGACAGCATCCGCAGCGGCGCCGCGAACTCGATCAGCATGTTGTCGTCCGTGTTCAACGGGCCGGGCGCGAGAAAGGAGCGGAGCTCGGCGCCGCCGATCCAGTAGTGCGCCAGCAGGCCTCCGGGGTCGCCGATGCCGATGCGCTCGAGGTCCCGGGCGGGCCCTTCGCCGGGGCGGGCCAGCAGCGCATCGAGCCTGACCCCTGAACCGCCCTTCGATCCGACCAGGATGGCATCGGTATCGACCCGGAACACGTGGACGTCGGGAAACACGGCGGCGAAGCTGCGCAGGATGGCGCTGAAATCGTCCGGGGTCGTCTCATAGAGCTGCAGCCACTGGCAGAACAGGCCGTCCGGGGCGAGGCGCCTGGCGGCGAGGTCGAAGAAGTCCCTGGTGAACAGGCTGGCGGCGCCCGCGACCCAGGGGTTCGACGGCTCGGAGACGATGACGTCGTAGCGCTCCTGCGTCACCAGCAGGTGGTTGCGCGCGTCGTTCACCACCAGCCGCACGCGCGGGTCCCGCAGCGGCGATCCGCTCACGTCGTCGAAGAAGCGGCTCGCCTGCACGACGGCGTCCTCCAGCTCGACGCACTCGACCTCCTTGACCGGGTGGGTCAGGACCGACCCCAGCGTGACTCCGCTCCCCAGACCGACGACCAGGACGCGATCCGTCCGGGGCGCCAGGAGCAGCGGCACCTGCGCCACCAGCACCTGCGTCGGCAGATCCCCGGGCCGGGCCTTCGTGTGGCGCACCGGGGGCTCGGGCAGGCCGGGGGGCACCGAGGCGTCGGGCTTGCCGTTCACCGTCAGGGTGCGCGCCGCGGTGGTGCGGAAGACTGTGACGGTGCAGGTCAGCCCCTCCTTGAACATCAGGATCTCGCCGTGGCTCTCCTTCACACGCTCGAAGAACGACGCTCGATCGAGTCCCTGGTAGCGATCGGCGTAGCGGAACACGCCGCTCGACAGGACCTCCTCGGGCAGCAGGGGAGCGGCCACCGTCAGGTTGGCGAGGAAGGCCACGATCGCGACGGCGAGAAGGAGGCGCAGGCGGCGCCCCGCCGCGACGCGCGCCTGCATCAGACCCAGGAGACCGAGCAGCGCGCTCACGGCGACGCCGAACAGAAGCGCGTTGCGGCTCCCCCAGCGCGGCACGAGCCAGAAGCCGGCGGCGACCGAGCCGAGGATCGCTCCCAGGGTGTTCCAGGAGTAGGCGCGGCCGACGACGCGCGGCGCCCTGTCGCCCCTGGGACGGAGCCCGCCGATGGTGACCGGGAACATCGCCCCGAGACCCAGCGTCGGCAGGATCATCAGTCCCGCGGCGAGGGCCAACTGCACCAGGATGAGCCCCCGGGGGGATGGTTGCAGACGATTGTGCGCCACGACGTACAGAAACGGCAGATCCCGTATCAGGAACAGGCCGAGGTACGTCGACAGCGCGACGAGGACCTGGCAGAGCGCCGCCGCCAGCAGAGGGTCGGGCAAGTTCTTGAGGAGACGCGCGCCGAGCCAGGCGCCGAGCGCCAGGCCCGCCAGGAATGTCGTCAACATGACCGTGTAGGAGTAGGTGGACGACCCGAGGACCAGGACGAGGAGACGGCTCCAGGCCACTTCGTACACCATGGCGACGCCCCCCGAGACCGCGTACAGGAAGACGAGGACCGTGGCGGCGCGTCCGATCGTCGAGGCCGCTTCGTCGGGGTGCCGATCGCGCGGCTGTTCCGGCCCCCGCGGCCGGAGCGCGCTCCGTTCCGCCACGAGGAAGGCGCCCGCCGCCGCGAGAAGGTTCAGCCCGACCGCGAGCCACTCCGTGCTGCGCAGTCCGAGGGCGGGGAGCAGCGACAGCCCGGCGGCGGCGCAGCCGACCACGGCGCCGAGCGTGTTGCAGGCGTACAGCAGCCCGACGCTCCATCCGTCGCCCGCCGGCCGGGCGTCTTCCCGCGCGCCGGGCGCCCCCCCCACCGCCAGCCGGCTGGCGATCGGCAGCGTCGCGCCCATGAGGAGGGTCGGCACCAGGAGGACGGCGCCGCACAGCAGGAAGCGCCACAGGCTGAAGACGGCGAAGGAGGAGTGGAAGTGGCTCCAGATCGACTGGTACACTGGGACCAGGGCGCGCAGCGCCGACGGCACGAGCGAGCCGGCCACGCCGATCAGCAGCTCGATGGCGGCATAGACCCGCAGGGGATGGAACCGGTCGAGCCGGGCCGCCGCCACCCCCATGAGCCAGGACCCGAGCGCCAGCCCTCCCATGAAGGCGGCCAGGACGGTCGCGACGGCGAACGACGTGGCGCCGAACACCAGCTCGAGGGAGCGGACCCAGGCGACCTCGTAGATGAGACCGCTCGCCCCCGACACGAAGAGGCAGATCAGGAGCCCCGGGAAGACCGCTCGATCCCGCACGACCTACAATTTAGTCCTCGGGGGCGTCCTGTCGAGCGGAGAGCGGCGCAGTCGGCTCGGAGGGGAGCGTTGCGGGGGCGGAGAAGCGTGCGGCGCCGGGCTGACCGGCGGGACGCGGTTGCGGGGCCGCGGCGCGCTCCTGCGCCTCGAGATCACCCAGGAACCTCCGCATCCAGATGAAAAAGACCGCCGAGGCGAGGCCGCTCGCGCCGATGAGTCCGGCGATGAGCCCGTGCAAGGGGGGCCGGCCCAGGAGGTCGGCCGCCTTCATGCCGGCGAAGGCGAACGGGATCGTCAGGATGGTGTAGCGGAACACCGCCATCGCCAGCCCCGGGCGGCCGCGCTGCAGACCCTCGAAGGCGGGACGGCAGAGCGAGAACGGGACCATCGCCAGGCAGGCGAGAGGGCAGAGGGCGAGTGCCATGGTGGCGAGCTCCGCGGTCAATGGCGACTCGGCCAGGGCGAGGGCGAGCCACGGGCCTCCGACGAGCAGGGCGGGGGTGACGAGGCCGACGCAATACACCACAGCGACCAGGAGGATCTGGCGCATCCCGTCACGGATCGCCCGGATGTTCCCCTCGCCGAAGCGGCGCGCCACGTAGGGGAGGACGGCGACCGCGGCGGCGATGATCGGCATGGCCGCGAACTGCAGGACGCGCGAGTAGATACCGTAGGCGGCGATCGACTCGGTCGCGTTCGGCTGCCGGGCCAGGAGCCAGTTCACCAGACCCGTCTCCACCGCCATGAGCCCGTACGTCATGGAGGAGGGGAGCGCGAGCGATAGAAACGATCGCAGCGGGTGGGGGTCGAGGGTCGGGTCGGTGTCGAGGCCGCTCGCCTGGCGCGCCGCCTCATGGCGGGCCGCCTTGCGCAGCGCATACACCAGCCCGCCGAATCTTCCGAGGACGGTCGAGAGGGCGATTCCGAAGACTCCCCAGTGGAACACGAACAGGAACAGGGTGTTGAGACCGACGTTGATCAGGTTCGACCAGATGCCGGCCCACATCGTCGATTTGGTGTCGTGGTGCGCCTTGACGATCGAGTCGGGAATGATCGACCAGAACGCGGTGAAGGCCGAACCGCCGATCAGGACGCCGCCGTAGATCGAGAACTGGCGCGCCAGCACCGGGTCGAGGCCCATGTGGTAGGCGCCGAAGTAGATGTACACGGCGATGGCCGAGAACAGCGGCACGAGCGACCAGACGATTCCGCGCGACACCGACAGGATCTGCTCGATGCGAGCCCCCTGTCTCTTCCCCATGGCCTGCGACAGGTTCGAGGTCAGTCCTGTCGAAACGCCCACCCAGCAGGCGATCATCAGGATCTCGTAGGGGAACGACAGCCCTCCGACCGCCGCGATGGCCGCGTCCCCCAGCCTCGAGGCGAAGGCGATGTCCACGAAGGTGAACAGCGAGCGCATTCCGAACGACAGGACCAGGGGGGCGGCCATCCTCAGGATGGAGGGGTAGGGAGGGGAAGATTGCCGCGAAGTCATCGAAGCCGGATATTCTAGCAGAGCGGCCTCGCGCCTCCCCAGGCATTAGAATGGAGCGCGGATGATCTGGCTCAGGCAGTTCGCCGACTGGCGGCCGTTCGCCTCGCTTCGGACCCGGCCGCCGGGCGAAAAGCGCTTCCTCGTCATGGTCCCGCTGACGGGGGCCGCCACCGGCTTCGCGGCGATTGCCCTGGTCCGCCTGCTCGGTCTCGTGCAGGGGTTCTTCTGGGGATCCCGCCACGAGCTCCTGAGCCACGCCCTCGCTCTCCCGGCCTGGCAGCGCTTCGCCATACCGACGCTCGGAGGGGCGCTCGTCGGCCTCATCATCTTGATCACCCGGCAGCCGGTCGGCGGGCACGGCACCGCGGGCATCATCGAGGCCGTGGCGCAGCGCGGCGGCTACATCCCATTCGGCCGCAGCCTGATCAAGGCGCTCGCGACCATCTGCACGGTCGCCACCGGCGGCTCGCTCGGCCGCGAGGGGCCGCTCGTCCGGGTGGGCGCCTCCATCGGATCCCTGCTCGGACGCCGGTTCCGCCTGGGCGGCAATCGACTCAACATCCTGGTCGGATGCGGGGCCGCCGCCGGCATCGCCGCCGCCTACAACGCCCCGATCGGCGGCGCCCTGTTCGCGCTCGAGGTGGTCCTCGGAAACTTCGCCCTCGAGTCGTTCGGCCCGATCGTCGTCGCCTCGGCGATCGGCACCGTCATCTCGCGCAGTCTGATCAGCACCTACCCCGCCTACACGCCGCCGCAGCACGCGACGCTCGTGAACGGCTGGGAGCTCGGACACTACCTGGCGATGGGAATCGGCATCGGCGTCGCGTCGGCCCTGTGCATCGTGGTGCTGCGCGATACGGAAAGGGGATTCAAGCGGCTGCCGATCCCGGCCTGGGTCAAGCCGGTCGTGGGCTTCGCCCTGGTCGGGCTCATCGGCGTGTTCTATCCGCACGTCTTCGGCAACGGCTACGACACGACCAACGCGCTCCTGCGCGAGGAGCTGCCGCTGCAGCTGATCATCGTCCTGCCTGTCCTGAAGCTCGTCGCGACGGCCCTGACCGCCGGCTCGGGGGGCGCGGGCGGTCTGTTCACGCCGACCCTGTTCATGGGCTCGGCGCTCGGTTACACCTATGGCGCCTGGTGCCACGAGACCTTCCCGCTGACCACGTCGACTCCCGGAGCGTACGCGCTGGTCGGCATGGGGGCGATGGTGGCGGGCACGACGCAGGTGCCGCTCTCCGCCATCATGATCATCTTCGAGCTGACGGGGGACTACCAGATCATCCTGCCTCTCATGGTGGCCTGCACCGGTGCGGTCGTGGCGTCGCGCCTCCTGCACCGCGAGTCGATCTACACGGAACCGCTGGTCGAGCGGGGCGTGAGGCTGGGCGGACGGATGGAAGAACTGGTGATGGACACGATCCAGGTGCGCGACGTCATGCGCTCGAGCGCCGCTCCCGTGAACGAGCTCGAGACCGTGGGCGTGGTCATGAAACGGATGCTGGAGGAGGGGCGCAAGGAGCTGTTCGTCGTCGGCGAGGACGGCCGCCTGAGCGGCGCCATCACCCTCGGGGACCTGGCGGATCCCGTCCGCAACCCCGAAGCCGCGCAGACTCTGCGCGCCAAGGACGTCATGTACCCCAACGTCCCGGTCCTGACGGAGAACGACCGGATGAGCGAGGCGATCGGGCGGTGGTCGCAGGTCAGCCGGGACCGGCTGCCGGTCGTCGATTCACTCGACACGCGTCACATCGTCGGCGAGCTCTCGGCGGGAGACATCATGGCGTTGTACAGCCAGGAGATCCTGCACAAGGAAGCGCGGCTGGCGCGCTTCGACAAGCCGCGCGCCGGCGGGCGTCCGGAGACGACGTTCGTCGAATTGCCGGGCGAGTACGTGGTCGCCCTCGTCACCCTCCCCGAGTCGTTCCCCGGCATGACCCTGCGCGAGCTCGGCTGCCGCCAGCGCTTCGGAGTCAACGTCATCGAGCTGAAGCGGCGCATGCCGGGCGGCCAGGAGCGCCGCATCATCCCCGACCCTTCCACGGACCTCAAGGCCGGGGACGGGCTCATCGTCGTAGGCCGTCCGGTGGAGATCGCCCGGCTCGGCGACCCGGTGCGCCTGGCCGAGATCGCCTCGGGGGGCGCCGGCGATCCGAAGGAACAGACGCCCTAACGGGAACCGGTCGAACGCGTCCCGGCGGGGGGCGGCCCCTGGAGGAATCGTTCGTCCCCCGGCCGGTTCAGCGTCCAGTAGGCCAGACGCTGCGTCCACTTCAGCCGATAGGCGCCGCCGTCGCCGCGGTCCCAGGCCACAAGGACATGCGGCGCGTCGCCCGCCGTCCAGTAGACGTCCGGCGGCCCTCCGGCGGTCCGGAGCTCCCACCGCAGCGCCTGGAATCGGCCGGCGGGCACGACGATCCCTTCCTCCCTGGCGGCGACGAGTGTCGCCGCCTGCGCCTCCGGTCTCGGACCCTTGCTCTCGATCTGCGACGGCAGCAGGCGGAGCGCGCGCTCCGTTCCGGCGCTCTGCGGCAGCGATCGGATCCACAGCGGCAGGGCGTCGTAGAACACGACGTCCGGGCCGGTCGGGAGGTCGTAGGTCGCCTCCGCCTGGTTGTCCCAGTACGTGTGCACGTGCAGCGTCCCCCGGCCGTCCCGCCGCGTGTATTCCTTGTAGGTGTTGCCGCACCATTCGTTGGAGGTCAGCGACAGCTTCATCAGGTCCATCGTGCCGCGGTCGAAGAAGCAGGAGGCCATCTGGTGGTAGGAGTAGATGCCGGTCGGGTAGTTGAGGACGTGGTTCAGCTTCAGGACGGTCCGGAGATCGCCGGGGTCGTGGCCCGGGTCCGCCTTGACCAGCTGGGTCTTCGAGAGGTCTTCCTTGACCACGACGAGGTAGGCGGTGAGCGGTCGGAGGATCCCGTATCGCTTGATCGTGGCTTCGTACGCGTCGATCTCGGCGCGCCCGTCGTCCCAGAGCGCGTCCGCCGCGAAGGGATTCGGCGGCGAGGCGGTGCCGCCGGCGGCGGGCGCCCGGCAGCCGGCGGCGCCGAGCGCCCCGGCAGCCAGGACGAGGACCCCGAGACCCGCAACCGGGAGGCCGCGCTGTCTCGCTCCCGCAAGCTCCATGCCCCGGCCTCCTCCGGTGCGGCGGACCCGCGCCGCCGCGCGATACTTTACACCGGCGCGGCCCGGCTGCCTTAGAATGCTCGGGCCATCAGGCCGGATGTCACCGGCACGCTGGAGGAGAGAGTCATGAAGCTGAAGACCCGGGATTCAGGAGACGTGCGCATCCTCGAACTGAGCGGCAAGCTCGTGCTTGGTGAGCCGGTGGACACGCTTGGAAAGACCACGAAGGGGCTGATCGACGAGGGGCACAACAAGATCGTCGTCAGCCTCAAGGGCGTCGAGTACGTGGACAGCGCCGGCATCGGCGAGCTCGTGGCCGCCAAGAAGCGGGCCGTCGAGAAGAAGGGGGACGTGAAGCTCCTGATGCCGAACCAGACCGTGTACAACGTGCTCTCGATGCTGTCCCTGCACCTGATCTTCGACATCCATCAGGACGAAGCCAAGGCCGTGCGGGCCTTCGCGTCCTGAACCGCGCGGGTGCCGTCCGCCCTGAACACCCTCATCATCGTGGTCCCGCTCGAGGACGCCGGGCGGACCCTGCCCGCCGTGCTGCACGATCGCGGCGGCTTCACGCACCGCGCCGCGCGCGGGCTCATCGACGCCGGCGCGGTGCGGGGCGTCCGCCCCGGCCAGTACGCCCAGCGCGTCGCCGCCGGCGAGCGTTACGAGGTGCGCGTCGATCCCGACCGCCGCTACCGGCCCAAGCCGCCGCCCCGCCCCGGCGCCGGGTACAAGGTCATCCACGAGGAGCGCGACCTGCTGGTGGTCGAAAAGCAGCCCCGCCTCCTGAGCGTCCCGACCCCGCTGCGCAAGGAGGAGGACAGCCTGGTCGAACGACTCCTCGAGTCGGAGCGGGCGAGGGGAGTGCGCCGACCGGCGCTGTACGCCCTGCACCGTCTCGACTGGGACACGAGCGGCCTGCTGCTGTTCGCCCGATCGCGACGCGCCTACGAGGCGCTCGAGGCGCAGTTCCAGACGCGCACGATCGAGCGCCTCTACACCGCGGTGGCCGCGGGACGCGTCGAGCCCGACGAGGGGCGCTTCGAGAGCCGTCTTCTGGAGGATCCGAGGACCCTCAAGGTGCGCTCGACGCGCCGGCCGGGCGAGGGGAAGGAGGCCATCACCGAGTACCAGGTGACCGAGCGCCTGCCGTCCGCCACGGTGCTGTCGGTCCGCCTGCGCACCGGCCGCCGGAACCAGATCCGCGTCCACCTGGCCGAGGCGGGACATCCGCTGGTCGGCGACCGCAGCTACGGCAAGGCGACTCCCCTCATCGGCCGGACCGCGCTGCACGCCCGCACGCTGCGCTTCATCCATCCGGTCACGCGCAAGCAGGTCGCCTTCCAGTCCCCCCTGCCGCGCGACATGCGGCGTCTGATCAAGACGCTGCGCGGGGGTGTGGCGGCGGGCAAGTCTTGAAGTATCCTTAAGCCGTACTCGACGAATCGGAGGCCCCCCATGCCCCGCTCGGCCGACTCCGACACCGCCAAGACCACCCCGGCCGCCGCGGCCGGCAGGAACTCGCTGAGTGTCGTCGACAACCGCACCGGCAAGTCGTACGACATCCCGATCGACAGCGGCACCATCAAGGCGATCGAGCTGCGCGAGATCAACACGGGACCGGACGACTTCGGGCTGATGACCTACGATCCGGCGTTCACCAACACGGCGCACTGCAAGAGCCGCATCACGATGATCGACGGGGACAAGGGGATCCTCAACTACCGCGGCTATCCGATCGAGCAGCTCGCCTAGCACAGCACCTACCTCGAGACCGCCTACCTCATCGTGAACGGCGAGCTGCCCACCCGGCGGCAGCACGAGGACTGGGTGCACGACATCACGCACCACACCTTCCTGCACGAGAACATGAAGCGTCTCATCGAGGCGTTCCGGTACGACGCGCACCCGATGGGGATCCTCGTGAGCACGGTGGGGGCGCTCTCCACCTTCTACAGCGAGGCGAAGAACATCTTCGACCCGATCGCGCGCCGCCAGCAGGCGGTGCGCCTCATCGCCAAGATGCCGACCCTCGCAGCGTTCGCCTACCGCGCCAGCGTCGGTCTGCCGTTCGTCTATCCCGACAACGACCTGTCGTACACCGGAAATTTCCTCGCCATGCTGTTCAAGATGGCCGAGTCGAAATACCGTCCGAACCCGGTTCTCGAGCGCGCCCTCGACGTGCTGTTCATCCTGCACGCCGACCACGAGCAGAACTGCTCGACCCTGGCCATGCGCGCGGTCGGTTCCTCGCACCCCGATCCGTACTCCGCCGTCGCGGCCGCCGTCGCCGCGCTCTACGGCCCGCTGCACGGGGGCGCGAACGAGATGGTCCTGCGCATGCTCAAGGAGATCGGGTCGGTGCGCAACGTTCCCGAGTACATCAAGCGCGTCAAGCAGGGTCAGGTGCGCCTGATGGGCTTCGGTCATCGCGTGTACAAGAACTACGACCCCCGCGCCCGGATCATCAAGCAGATCGCCGACCAGGTGTTCGAGGTCACCGGGCGCAATCCGCTCCTCGACATCGCCCTGGAGCTCGAGCGCATCGCCCTGCAGGACGACTATTTCGTCAGCCGCAAGCTCTACCCCAATGTGGACTTCTACTCCGGTCTCATCTACCAGAGCATGAAGTTTCCGGTGGAGACCTTCCCGGTGCTGTTCGCCATCCCGCGCACCTCGGGCTGGCTGGCGCAGTGGGAGGAGATGCTGCTCGACCCGGAGCAGAGGATCGCCCGTCCGCGCCAGATCTACATCGGCTCCCCGCGCCGCGACTACCGCACGATGGACGAGAGGATGTGATCCCCTGAGATTGGAAGGGAAGCGCGTCCTGCTCCTCCTTCCGACCACGACCTACCGCGCGCACGATTTCATCCGGGCGGCCGGGCACCTGGGCGTCGAGACGGTCGTGGGGTCCGACCGGAAGCAGGCCTTGCAGGACCTGCAGCCGACGCGCGGCGTGACGCTCGAGCTGCGCGATCCCGAAAAGGCGGCCGGCCAGATCGCCGCCTTCGACGCGAAGCACCACCTGAGCGCCGTCATCCCCACCGACGACGAGACCGCGGTCGTGAGCGCCGCCGCGTCGGCCCGTCTGGGCCTGCCGCACAACCCGCCCGAGGCGGCGCGCGCCGCCCGCCGCAAGGACGTGCTGCGCCGCGTCCTCCACGACGCGCACGTCCCGACGCCGCGCTTCAGTCTGATGACCCTCGAAGACGATCCCGGCGCCGCCGCCCGGAAGCAGATCTTCCCCGTGGTGCTCAAGCCGACGTTCCTGGCCGCCAGCCGGGGCGTCATACGCGCCGACGACGCGGAACAGTTCGTCGCCGCCTTCCGGCGCATCGCCGCCCTGCTCGGCCAGTCGGACGTCAAGGAGCACGGCGGCGACGCCGGCCGCCTCGTGCTGGTCGAAGAGTTCGTGCCCGGCGTCGAGGTCGCCCTGGAAGGGATCCTGCTCGCCTCCCGCCTCAAGGTATTGGCCTTGTTCGACAAGCCGGACCCGCTCGACGGTCCTTTCTTCGAGGAGACGATCTACGTCACACCGTCCCGGCTGAGCGCTCGCGTCCAGAAGGCGATCGCCGCCACCACCGCCTCCGCCGCCCGCGCCCTCGGACTGCGCGAGGGTCCCGTGCATGCCGAGCTGCGCGTCAACGACCGCGGCCCCTGGCTCATCGAGGTCGCCGCGCGCTCCATCGGCGGCCTGTGCTCGCGCACCCTCCGCTTCGGCACCGGTCTGTCGCTCGAGGAGGTCGTCCTGATGCACGCCCTCGGCCGGGACGTCCGTGCGCTCCGGCGGCAGCCGCGCCCCGCCGGCGTCATGATGATCCCGATCCCGCGCGCCGGTGTGCTCCGCGGGGTCAGCGGTCTTACGGCTGCCCGCCTCGTCCCCGGCATCGAGGACGTCACAGTCAGCGCCACGATCGGCAGGCCGCTCGTGCCGCTCCCGGAAGGGGCGTCGTACCTCGGCTTCATCTTCGCGCGCGCGAAGACCCCGGCGCTCGTCGAGGCGGCCCTGCGCCGGGCGCACGCACGGCTGGCGTTCGACATCGAGCCCGCCGGCTGACCGGCGGGCGGCTACTTCCCGTTCGAATGGAAACGATGACCTCGCGCTAGAAGCCGGGCCCCGCGCCCGCCACCTCCGCGCCGATCCGTGCCACCGCCGACACCAGGAGGTCGAAGTCCTCTCTTCGGCTGCGATGGTTGACGTTGGCGACACGGATCGCGTAGCGGCCGGCCAGCACCGTCCCCGACGGGACGGCGACCCCTTCCTCCTGGATGCGCAGGAGGATTTCCTCGTTGACGGCGTTCCGCCGCTGTTCCGGCAGACCGGATGGAGCGTAGCGAAAGCAGACGACGTTGAGGGGCACGGGCGCGAGGAGCTCGAGATCGGGGTGCGTCTCGACGAGCGCCGCAAGGTGGCGCGCCTGCTCGACGTTCTGCTCGATCAGGCGCGCGAAGGCGTTCACGCCGTGCGCCTTGAGGGACATCCAGACCTTGAGCGCCCGGAAGGAACGCGTGAGATCGATGCCGCGCTCGGCGAAGGGGAGGCCGCCGGCGACCACGCCGCGCGTGGTCTCCGCCAGGTAGCTGGCGCTCACCGAGAAAGCGTCGCGGTGCGCCGCCTTGTCGCGGACCAGGACGCAGGCGGCCTCGAACGGCAAGTACATCCATTTGTGGAGATCGAAGGCGAGGGAGTCGGCCTGCTCCAGCCCCGAGACGAGCGGGCGGAGGCTTTCCGGGAGGCGCGCGAGGGCCCCGAAGGCGCCGTCCACGTGAAACCAGAGATCCTCGCTCCGGCAGAAGGAGGCCAGGGAGGAGAGATCGTCGATGGCGCCCGTGTTGACCGTGCCCGCCGTCCCGATGACGCAGAAGGGCCGGCGCCCGGCGTTCCGATCGTCCTTCACCGCCGTCCGGAGCGCCGCCGTGTCGATGCGATAGTCGGCGTCGACGGGAATCCGACGGAAGGACTCGTTGCCAAGCCCGAGGACCTCCGCCGCCTTCTTCGCCCAGCCGTGCGTCTCGACCGATCCATACAGCATCAGCCGCGGCCGGCCCCCCTGCAGCCCCTCTTCGCGGACGTCGAACCCGGCCCGCGCATGGCGGCCCACGGCGAGGCCGAGCAGGTTGGCCATCGATCCTCCGCCGACCAGGACGCCGCTGGCTCCGGGCATCCCCATCAGCTCCGCGAGCCAGCCGAGCACCTGGTGCTCGACCAGCGCCGGCGCCTGGTTGAACCCGGCCAGATGCGGGTTCAGCGCGGCGGCGAGCATCTCGGCCAGCGCGGCCAGGGGCGTGCCGGTCCCCTGCACCCAGCCCCAGAAGCGCGGGTGGAGATTGCCGCTGGGGTAGGGGAGGACGCGTTCGACGAACTCCCGGTACGCCGCCCCGGCCCCTTCCCCTTCGAGCGGAACCGGACCGCCGAACGACGCGCGCACGGCGTCGGGCATCGGCCGCCAGGCGGGGCGCTCGCGCAGGGTTGCGAGGTGGGCGAGGGTGTCGTCCACCATGCGGTGGGCGAGGTCCCGGAACTCGTCCCAGTCGTCCGGGTCGAGCGTCCGCTCTCCGGGTGGGCGCCGATCGTTCATTCACGGCCTCCGCGTTCGGTGTTTATACGCCAGGTGAGCGGGTTCCGGGTGGACGAATCGCGCCTGGGTGCGGCTTCCGGCGCGGGTTCGTCGAGGAGGCGCGCGCCGTCCTCGCCGGGCGTGAAGACCTCCTCCTGGACGAGCCCGGGCTCGAGATGCGCGACACCACTCTGTTCGAGACCTGCCACGCCCGGGACCCAGGCGTGATGTCGCTCTTGAAGGAAACGCACCTTCACCTGTCCCGCGGCCGTCCACCGGGTGAGTGGATCGAGGACCGGATCGCCGGCCTGGCGGGCGCCCTGTTGCGCGCTCAGACGGAGGTGCGGCGGGAAATGGCCCGCATCCCCGCGGCCCGCCCGGCCACGCGCGCCGAGATCTACCGGCGCCTGCGGAGGGCTCTGGACTTCGTCGAGGGATCCCTGGCGCAACCGGTCGATCTCAACGCGATGGCCCGGGCGGCGTGCCTGTCGCCGTACCACTTCCACCGACGATTCTCCGAGGCGTTCCGCGAGACGCCGCACGAATACGTCCGTCGCCGGCGCCTGGAGATCGCGCGGGACCTGCTCGTGAAGAGCGCCCTTCCGGTGACGGTGGTCTGCCACCGCTCGGGCTTCGAGAGTCTCGGCTCGTTCAGCGCCCTGTTCCGGCGAAGCTACGGGCTCCCGCCCCTGACCTATCGCCGGGCGTCGGCCGCGAATCGCAACAACGGAGAAAAACTCCGCAGGTCCTCGTGGGAGGATGGGGCCAGGGAGGACTCGAGATGACCACCGAGAAGCAATTCGGACTCGATCGGATCGGACAGATCTCCGTCAACGTGAAAGACCTCAATCGGGCGGTGGAGTTCTACCGCGACGTCCTGGGGATGCGGCCGCTGTTCCAGGTGCCGAAGCTGGCGTTCTTCGACTGCGGCGGCATCAGGCTCATGCTGTCGCCGCCCGAAACGCCGGAATTCGATCACGCCGCCTCGGTCATCTATTACAAGGTGGACGACATCCAGGCGGCGCATGCCGCCCTGAGCGGGCGCGGCGTGCCGTTCGACGGCGAGCCGCACCTGATCGCGCGCATGCCGGACCACGAGCTCTGGATGGCGTTCTGCCGCGATCCGGAAGGAAACGTCCTGGCGCTGATGAGCGAGGTGCGCGGCTCCTGAGGGGGCCGCACGGACGCCCCGCCGGTCAGTTCCAGCGGAAGATCCGGAGCGCCACCACGAACGAGGCCACGCCCCACGCCAGCATGACTGCGATGCGCGCCGCCTGGGACGGCAGGTCCGCCCCTTCCAGGATCGTGGCGCGCAGGGCGTCGTTGAGGGCGGTCAAGGGGAGCGCCTTGATCAGTGGCTGGACGGCGAGCGGGAAGCGGTTCGGAGAGAAGAAAATCCCCGAGCAGACGAACATCGGGAGCATCACCAGGTTCATGAGACCGGAGGCGGTCTCGATCTTGGCCGTGCGGCAGGCGACGAGAAGGCCCATGCCGGCAAACACGAAGGCCCCGAGGACGGCCAGCAGGGTGATGCTCACGAGAGAGCCCCTGATCACCAGGCCGAAGACGAGCCAGCCGAAGAACAGCAGGAGGACCATCTCGCCGAAGACGAGGATCATGCGGCTGGTCATGATCGCCCCCAGGAAGTCGGTGCGCCGCATCGGGGTGGCGACGAGCCGCTTCAGGAGCCTGCGCGAGCGCATGTCGACCAGCAGGAACCCGACCCCCCACATACCGCCGCTCATGATGTTCATGCCGAGCAGGCCGGGGATCAGGAAATCGATGTAGCGCGCCCCGGGCTCGGTGACCAGGGTCTCCCTGACCTCGACGGGGTCGGCGCGGCCGGCGGCGCGCTCGAGCGCGTCGTGCACCTTCTGGCGCGCCAGCACGCTGTCGGGGCGCGTCGGGTCGTAGCGGTACTCGTACGAGCGGCCCGGCACCACGAGGAGGGCGACCTTGCCGAGACGCAGCCGGTCGGCGGCCTCGGAGGGGAGGACGGTCTCGACGCGGAAGCCTCCCGAGGACGACAGGGCGGCCGCGACCTTTTCGGAGCCCTCGGCCTCGACCACGCCGACGATGATCTGATCAGGCGGCTTGTTGCGGAAGGCCACGCCGAGGCCGACGGCCAGGAGGATCGGGAAGAGGAACACCCAGAACACGACCTCGGGCTCGCGCATCAGCTCGCGCAGCCGCGCGAGGACCAGGAGCAGGAACGGGTGACGTCTACTCATCGCGCAAGTGCCTGCCGGTGAGCGCGACGAAGACGTCCTCGAGGCTGGCGTGGCGGGTCGTGAGGCGCGACAGGGCATGCCCGCCGCTCTTGAGTCCCTCGAGGAGCGCCGGGATGGCGACGTGCGGCTCGTCGACGGTCAGGAGGATGCCGTCCGACTCCGCCCGCACGGACTTGACCGACGGGAGGGCGAGCAGGGTCTGCGGGTCCAGGCGGCCCGGCTCCGGGTGCCCGGACCCGACACCGTCTCCGTTCACGGCGAACTCGACGACATGCTCCCCCTTGAGCGACGCGATCAGCCCGGCGGGCGTGCCGAGGGCGATCACCCGGCCGTGGTCCACGACCGCGAGCCGGTCGCACAGCCGCTCGGCCTCGTCCATGTAATGCGTCGTGAGCAGGATGGTCCGGCCGCGACGGCGCAGGTCGCGGACGATGTCCCAGATCTGGCGGCGCGACTGCGGGTCGAGACCGGTCGTCGGCTCGTCCAGGAACAGCAGATCCGGGTCGCCGGTGAGCGCACAGGCGACCGCGAGCCGCTGCCTCTGCCCGCCGGACAGCTTGACGACCCAGGACGAGCGCTTCTCCGTCAGCCCGACCTCCGCCATCACCTCTTCGGCGGGCCGCCCCTTCCTGTAGAACGAGGCGAACAGCTCCACCGTCTCCTCGACGGTCAGCTTGTCGGCGAGCCGCGTCTCCTGGAGCGACACGCCGATCCGCTCGCGCAGCGTCCGGTTGCTCCGCCCCCAGCGCAGCCCCAGGACCTCCACGTCGCCGCTCGAGGCCGCCAGGATCCCCTCGAGGATCTCGACCGTCGTCGTCTTGCCGGCGCCGTTCGGACCGAGGATGCCGAAGCACTCGCCGGCCCCCACCTCCAGGTCGAGACCGCGCAGCGCCTCGACGGGAGGCTTCCCGTCGTACACCTTGCGCAGATCGCGGCAGCGGATGACGATGTCCATGAGGCCAAGGATGATACAGCCCCGGGGGGCAGGGTACAATGGCCGCCCGGGGACTTGGATCCGCTTGACTCGGATCGGCCCGCTGGCTAGACTCCCGGCGCCAAACATCCAGGACTGACGATGCAACCCTCCGCCCCTGAGTCGACCGGGCACGGTGAGCGCATGAAGACGTTGCTGGTCGAGGACAACGCCACGGACGTCACCCTCTTCAAGATGGCGCTGGCAACTCTGCCGGCGTCGATCGAGCTGTCCGTGACCAGCGACGGAGAAAGGGCGCTGGAATTTCTCCAGACGCAGGCGAGGAGCGCCGGTCCCGCGCGTCCCGATTACATCCTGCTGGACCTGAACCTGCCGCGCCGGAGCGGTCTCGAGATCCTCGGCGACCTCAAGACCGACCCGGATCTGCGCGGCATCCCCGTGATCGTGCTCAGCGGCTCCCGCAGACCGGGGGAGGTCGCCCGCGCCTACGAGCTGCAGGCGGCGGCCTATTTCGTGAAGCCCCTGGCTGACTTCGGCGCGGTGGTGGATTCCATCGTCAGGTACATGACCGCGGCGGGACGGTGCGCCCCGGCGGGTCCCGGGCCGTTCACGGGCGCCCTGTTCGCGAACCTGGCGGCGGGTGCCCCGCCGGAACCCGCCTCGTCGCGGCGACAGCTCTCCTCCGACGTCGGGATGGTCCTCGGCGGCTCGGGCGGCATCGTCATGGTGGACCGGGAAGTGGAGCGCGCGCGCGGTCCCCTGGGTGCGAGCGCCGGGGCGGCCCTCGATCAGGCTCTGGCGAACCTGCGCGCGGTGATCCGGCTTTCCGAAACCGAGATCGTGCGCGGGGACATGCCGATGGTCGCGGCGGAGCATGTTCCGCTGGTCCGGCTGTTCGAGAACCTCATCGGCCACGCCCTCGAGCACCGCGTCGGGAGCACGACCTGGATCGAGATCGCCGCCCGACGCTCCGGGAGCGACTGGCTCATCTCCGTCACCGACCGGGGCCTCGTCGCCGGCGGCGACGGGCGCCCGGGAGCCGGCCGCGATCTGGCGATCTGCGAGCGCATCGTCGATCGTCTGGGCGGGCGGATCTGGGTCGAGTCCGCTCCGGGCGGCGGAGCCGCGTTCTTCTTCACCCTTCCGGTTCATCCCTCGAGCCGCCCGAGCCGCTGGCCTCAGGCCGACGACTCTGAGTGACGGGCATCCGGACACACTGGTCTCTTGTGCCCGCGGCCCTGGCCGCCGTCCTCCTTGCGGCCTGCGTCCGGAAGCCGCCCGCCCCGCTGGCGGCCGCCGAGGCCGCCTACCAGGAGACGCGCTGGCTCAAGGACCAGATCGATGTGACGCGGGCGCGCGGCGCGCAGACCTCGCCGCGTGGCGTCGCGCTGAGCGATCTCCTGGCGCAGTACCGCGCCGCCCGGGCCAGGCTGGCTGCGGCACTTCCTTCGGACCGGATCGGAATGACCGGGGACGAGGACGGCCGTGCGCTCGACGTGATGAGACGCACGCTTGCGAAGGATCTGCGCGAGGAGGACGAGCCCGCGGCCGCACCGGGACCGCCCGGGGCGATCGACTGCGACTACGATGCCGCGGCGCTGGCGCGCAGCCGGGACGGCACGCGCCTTCTCGGCGAGAGGATGTACGCCTGTTTCGGCAGGGCGGCGCACGCCTTGCCGTTCGAGGGGACGACCCTCGATCGCCTGACCGTCTTCAGCCTCCTGCCGGTCACGGACGACGCGGCGCGCCGCCGGCGCCTCTTCCTCGCCTTCGGACCGGTCTGGACCTCGATCAACGGCGACGACAATCCGGCGACGAGCCCGTACCGGCAGCTCGTGCGTCTGACCGCCGCGCGGCTCCTTTCCGACAAGTCGTCGATCGAGGCCGGCGCCGCGGACCTCGGGATCGCCGCGGGCGCCGTCGAGACGTGGCTCACCTCCGTCCTCGAGACCTGGCGTCGCATCTCGCCCGATGGGGCGATCGAGCCGTGGGACTTCGCGTACCGCGCGGGGAAGGCGAGCCGCGCCCTGCGCGCCGCCATCCCTCTCGAGAGCCTGCGGGCCGTCAACGACAGGTTCTACAAGGACCTGGGGGCCGACATCACAGCACTCGGGGTCCACTACGATCTGGAGCCGCGGGACGGCAAGGACCCGGTGGCGTTCACCACGTTCGGGGCGCGGCCGCGTCTCGTGGACGGGGCCTGGGTCCCGGGGGAGCCGTGGGTGTTCGCGTCCTACAAGGTCGGGAGCGTGGACAATCTCAACGAGCTCCTGCACGAGTCGGGCCACGCGGTGCACATCGCCGCCATCCGCACCCGGCCGGCGTTCATGGAATGGCCGGACAGCGATCTGTTCACCGAGGCGATCGCCGACGTCGCGGCGCTCGAGATGTTCGAGCCGGAGTGGCAGCGCCGCTACCTCGGGACCGAGGTGCCGCTGCCCGACTCGATCGGCTCCAAATATTCGGGGATCGTCATGGACACGGCCTGGGCCCTGTTCGAGATCCGCATGCACAGAACGCCGGAGGCCGATCCGAACCGGGTCTGGACGGAGATCACCGAGCGCTACTTCCGCATCCGGCCCCACCCCGAGCTGTCCTGGTGGGCGCTGCGCGGCCAGCTCATCAATCTGCCCGGCTACATGCTCAACTACGCGATCGGGGCGATCCTGGTGGCCGACCTGCGGGCGCGCGTCAAGGAGCTGCACGGCCCGTACGCGGAGGGAGACCCGGCCTGGTACGCGTGGATGTCGGGGCGTCTGTACCGTTTCGGCCTGGAGCGCCCGTCCCGGCAGGTCATCGAGGAATTCCTGGGCCGGCCGATCTCGCCGCGCGCGCTCCTCGACGACATGGCGCGGGCGCGGCCCGCCTCCTGAAGGAGGCTACTTCTTCACGATGTCGAGGAGCTCCACCTCGAACACCAGCGTCGAGCCCGGCTTGATCTTCGGCGGCGCGCCGCGGTCCCCGTAGGCCAGCTCGGGCGGGCAGACGAGGCGCGCCTTGCCGCCCACCTTCATCATCGCCACTCCCTGCGACCAGCACGGGATCACCTGGTTCAGCGGGAACACCGCCGGCTGGCCCCGATCGATCGAGGAGTCGAAGACCGTGCCGTCCGTGAGCGTGCCCTTGTAGTGCACCTTCACGGTGTCGGTGGAGGCGGGAACCGCCCCCTTGCCGGCGACGACCTCCTGATAGACGAACCCGGCCGCCGTCTTCACGGCCCCCTTCTCGAGGGCCGCCTTCGACAGGAACTCGGAGCCGGCGGCCTTCTCCGTGACGGCGCCGGCGCTGGCGCGCGCCTGGGCCATCGCGCCCAGCTTCGGCCCGTACACCGCCAAATCCACCTGACGCGTGTGCTTGAGCACCCCGTCGGTGAGCCCGGCCTTGACGAGATCGAGCTCGCTGTCGCTCAGGTTGAACGTCGCCAGGTTGTCGCTCATCACCAATCCGAGCGCGTACAGGGTCTTCTGATCGTCCGTCTTGAGATCCACCGCGGCGGTCTGCGCTTTCGCGCCGCACGCGAGACCCGCGATGGACAGGACAACAGCCAGGACGAGGGGCTTCTTCATGAGAGCCGCTCCAACAATGGGGTTCACTGCGCCGTCCCGAGAGTCCGCGGGTCTGGAGCCTTCGAGGCGGGCGTATCTTAGCGCGAATCCGCGGTCGCGCGACAGACCCATGCGCGCCCCCCCTCACCCCCCCGCCAGCGCCTGCTCCAGGTCAGCGACCAGGTCGTCCGGATGCTCCAGGCCGGCGGAGATCCGCAGCAGGTTCTGCGGCGTCGTCGTGGCGGGGCCCTCGGACGAGGCGCGGTGCTCGATCAGGCTCTCGGTTCCGCCCAGACTCGTCGCGTTGGTGAACAGCCGGACACGCGCGGCGACCGCGACGGCCCGCTCGCGACCCCCCTTCACCCGGATCGACAGCATCCCGCCGAACGCCTTCATCTGGCGGCGCGCCACCTCGTGCCCGGGGTCGTCCGCGAGACCCGGGTAATGGACCGTCTCGATCGAAGGGTGGTTCTGCAGGGCCCGCGCCAGCGCCAGGGCGTTCGAGGCGTGCCGCTCCATCCGGCACGGAAGCGATCGCAGACCGCGCAGGACCAGCCACGAGTTGAAGGGCGAGGCCACGCCGCCGGTGACCGTGCGGACGGAGTGCGTCTTCTCGGCCAGAGGAGCGTGCTTCGCGGCGAAGATCAAGGCACCGCCCTGCACGTCGGAGTGGCCTCCGAGATACTTGGTCGTCGAGTGCAGGACGACGTCCGCGCCCAGCTCCAGCGGCCGCTGCAGGACCGGCGTCGCGAACGTGTTGTCGCAGACCAGGAGGGCGCCCGCGTCCCGCGCGATCGCCGCGATGCCGGCGAGATCGGTGACGCGCATGAGGGGATTGGACGGCGACTCGGTCCAGACGGCGCGCGTCCCGGGACGGATCGCCGCGCGCACCGCGTCGAGATTCTGCATGTCCACAAACGTGTGTGTCAGCCCCCAGCGCGGCAGGTACTGGGAGGCCATGACGCGGAAGACGAAATAGATGTCCTCCGGGAAGAGGACGTGGGACTCCGGCGGCAGCGCCTGCAGAAGGGCGGCGCCGGCCGCGACACCCGAGGCGAAGACGAGCCCCGAGCCGCCCCCCTCGGCGGCGGCGAGCGCCGGCTCGAGCCGCGCCTCGGTCGGGTTGCCGTCGCGGATGTAGATCAGGCCGTGCGGCCGCTCGCCGCCGGGGCCGTGCTCGAAGGTCGTCGACAGGTGGATGGGCGGTGCCAGCGACCCGGTCGCGGGATCGCGCTCCGCCCCGGCGTGCACCATCAGCGTCTCGAGTTTCATGAGGAGCCTCCTGGGGAGGGGATCATAACGCGATCGGCTCCCGGCAAAAAAAGAGGGCCGGCGGACGATCCGCCGGCCCCACCCCCTGCCGGGGTACCAAAAAACCGTTCGCGGGAACCTATTTCGTCGAGGCGACCTCGGCGCTCGCGTGCTCGAGCATGTGCTGGCCGATCGACCGCGCGATGACGTCGGCGGGCCAGGAGGCGAGGGTCAACGAGACCTGCCGCTCGCTGCCGTTGCGCTTGACGGTGTAGGACACGTTCTGTCCCGGCTTCCAGTCCTTGCGCGCCTTCATCAAGGCGTCGTCGTTCTCCTTCTTGAACGCGACCCCGTTGAGTGCCACCAGGATGTCGCCGGCCTCGATACCCGCCGCCTCGGCCGGGCTGCCGGGGATGACCTTGGTGACCGCGTACCCTTCGGCCTTGTCGGTGTCGAGCTCGACGCCGACCCAGCCGCTGCTCTTCATGCTGGCGGCCATGTGATCCAGGCAGTCCTGCGTGCTCATCGTGCACTTGCCGTGGTCACCTGCGAACGCCGGCAGGATGGCGATCATCGCTACCGCGACGAGAATCAGCCAGATATGACGGTGCATGGGACGGACCTCCATGGGAAAGGGGGAAACCTTCCGGAAGGGGAAACTGGACTGCCCCGCGATCGATGGTCGCCGACTGCTGTACTCGGTGGGATTCGTAGTGGGGGAACCGCTCGATCGTAACCTTGTCCACCGAAGGCCTGGGCAGTCCATTGTTTCACCCTTCCAAGGACTCAACCGCGCGGAAGTGTACGGGGAACGGCTGTAAATGTCGCCAAGGTCGAGGTAAAAGGATGTCTCGAATGTCAACAATTGTAAACGCCTCCTCCCGGTGCTCCTGCGGGCCGACCGGCGGGGTATAGTGGGCTCTGCCGGACAGGCGGAGATGGGATCGCCCGCAACCTTCCTCAAGAAGCACACACTCTGGGTCGGCTTCCTGGCCGTCCTGGCGCCGCTCCTCGTCATGCTGGGACTGCAGTTCGTCTGGCTGGCCCGCCTGAAGCAGGTCTCGGCGCTGGCGCAGAAGGCGGCCCACACGAACTACCTCGAGGCGGTCGGCACGGAGGTGCAGTTCCACTACCGCTCGGCGGCCGAGCGCGCGCTCAACATCCCGGCGTCGCTGTTCAGGCAGGGGCGTCTCGACGAGGTGGCCCTCTTCTGGAAGAAGAAGCCGGTCGACGGGGTGCGGCGCCTGTTCCTCGTCGACTTCACGCGGGATCGGTTCGGGAACTACTACGCCTACGAGCCGGCGCGCGGAGGCCTCATCCCCTTTCCCGCCTCGGACGAGGCGCTGGCGGTCATCGTGGCGTGCACCCCCCTCCAGGTGCTGAGCTACCGGGGGGGCGTGGCGCCTTCGCAGGCGCTGCGGGTGGACGAGCGCAACCCGGAGTACCGGATCATCTTCAATCCGATCACGGACGACGCGTCGCACGTGGTCGGCATCGCCGGTCTCATCCTGGACGAGGCCTACTTCCGGGACACGCTTCTGCCCGCGGTCATCAAGAAGGCGCTGCCGGAGTTCTTCCCGGGCACGGGAATGGGCGACCTGGCGGTGACGGTGCGCGACGCCTCGGGACGGGCCGTGCTGGCGACGGCAGGGGAGTCCGACCACGCGGAGTCGGCGACCTCCCGCTTTCCGTTCGTGTTCACCGACTGGACCATGAGTCTGCACAGCCCCGGATCGACACCCGAGCAGTGGGCCAGCGCGAATTTCATGTTCAACGTGACGCTGTCCGTGCTCCTGGCCGTCGTCCTGATGGGGGGCATCGGGCTGGCGCTGCGCACGGCGAACCGGGCGATGCTCCTGTCGGAGATGAAGTCCGACTTCGTGTCGAACGTGTCGCACGAGCTGCGCACTCCGCTCGCGTCGATAAGGGTGTTCGCGGAGCTGCTGCGGCTGGGGCGCGCGCAGGCCCCCGGGAAGGTGCAGGAGTACGGGGAGTACATCGAGGCGGAGAGCCGCCGCCTGTCGCGGCTCATCGACAACATCCTGGACTTCTCGCGCATCGAGTCGGGGCGGAAGGAGTACCGTTTCGCGGAGTCCGACCTGCGCGAGGTCGTGGCGGCGACGCTGCGCACGTTCGAGACCCATCTGAAGCACAGCGGCTTCCGCATCACCGCCGAAGGGCTTGCCGGGCCGCTGCCGCCGATGTCGATCGATTCGGATGCGCTGGCGCAGGCGCTGCACAACCTGCTCGACAACGCCGTCAAGTACTCCGGCGACTCGAAGGAGATCACGGTCCGGCTGGCGGGACGGGGCGACGCCATCGTGCTGTCGGTCTCCGACCGCGGCATCGGCATACCGCGCGGCGAGCAGGAGAAGATCTTCGACCGCTTCCACCGCGTGGGCACCGGCCTGGTGCACGAGGTGAAGGGGAGCGGGCTGGGGCTGTCGATCGTCAGGCACATCGTCCAGGTGCACGGCGGACGCATCGAAGTCGCGAGCGAGCCGGGGAAGGGGAGCACGTTCTCGATCGTGCTGCCGCTGCGGGCCGGGCGGACCGTCGCCGCCGCCCGGACGGAAGACCCGGCCGGCACGGCACCCGCGGCGGAGCACGGGACCGCGCCGGCGCCGCGGACGGAGGGCTGAGATGCCGAAGGTGCTGATCGTCGAGGACGACGACTCGATGATCGCGGCGCTGCGCGACGGCTTCGAGTACGAGGGGTACACGGTCGCGATGGCGCGCGACGGCGCCGACGGCCTGCGCCAGGCGACCGAGTCGGCCCCCGACGTCATCATCCTCGACGTGATGCTGCCGAAGATGAACGGCCTGGACGTCTGTCGCGACATCCGCAAGGCGGGGAACATCGTCCCGATCATCATGCTCACGGCACGCGGCCAGGAGATCGACAAGGTGCTCGGTCTGAAGCTGGGGGCGGACGACTACGTGACCAAGCCGTTCGGGTTCCTCGAGCTGATGGCGCGCGTCGAGGCCGTCCTGCGCCGGGCCTCCGGCCGCGCGGCGCGCGTCGAGGCGTACGAGTTCGGGGGCGTCAAGGCCGACTTCAAGAAGGGGGAGGTCAAAAGGAACGGCAGGCTCCTCGACCTCACCGCGCGCGAGCTGCGCTTGCTGCAGTATTTCGTCGAGCACCGCGGCGAGGTCGTCGGGCGCGACCAGCTGCTCGACGCCGTCTGGGACTACGACGCGGCCCCCCTCACCCGCACGGTGGACATGCACGTCGCCAAGCTGCGCAAGAAGATCGAAGACAAACCCGCCCAGCCCCGCTTCCTCGTCACCGTGCACGGGATGGGGTACAAGTTCAACGGCTGACTCGTCCCGGACGCGCGGCAAGCATTTTTGCGCCGGATGTGGCATGCTGCGCCCAACACTTCGTGAAACCGGGCGGGTCTGGCCGCGCGGTTTCCGGTTCTCCTCACTTTCTGATTCGCGACGCCGGTGGTGGTCTGCTGCCCGGCGCGCCATGACATGGGGTGATCATGGACACGATCGGTCCCCTCATCCTGTTCGTCGTCGGCTGCGTGCTCGCCGGTCCCATCCTGGCGCTTGTGGCCCTGGCGCGGATCAGACGGATGGCCGGGCTCCGCGAGCCGGAGAGCGGGACGGAGGCGCATCTCGACGCCATCGACGCCCGGGTGGCTACGCTGTCGAGGCGCGTCGCGGCGCTCGAGCGCTCGGCGAGCGCCGGGACGGGTGCCGCGCCGGCCGTGGCGAGACCGGCCCCCGCCCCGATGCCGCCGCCCGTGTCACGGCCGCCGGCCATCCCCCCGACGTTGGACGGTCGACCGCCGGATGCGCCGCCGACCGGACCGGTCCCGCGCGCGACCTCGCGCCCCGCGACGCCGCGGGAGCGGGTCATCTACGAGAGCGCGCCCCCTTCCTTCACGCCGCCCAGGCCCCCCACGGCGCCGATCGACTGGGAGCGCTGGATCGGGATCCGCGGCGCGGCGGTCGTGGGCGCGGTCGCCCTCGGTCTGGCGGGGCTGCTGTTCTTCAAGTACTCCATCGAGAAGGGGCTGATCACGCCCGAGATGCGTGTCGTGTTCGGCACGTTCACGGGGCTCGGGTGCCTGGTCGGATCGGAGTGGCTGCGGTCGCGCGGCTACCGGCAGACGTCCGAGGGAATCTCCGGCGCGGGGGTCGTGATCCTGTACGCGGCGTTCTGGGCGGCCCACGTTCTCTACGGGCTCATCGGCCTGCCGCTGGTGTTCGGCCTGATGGTGCTGGTCACCGCCGCCTGCTGCCTTCTGGCCGTGCGCCACTCGTCGCTGCTCGTCGCCGTGCTCGGGCTGGTCGGAGGGTTCGCGACACCGATCCTGCTGGCCAGCGGCACCGATCGGCCGATCGGACTGTTCGGGTACGTCCTGCTCCTGGATCTCGGTCTGCTCGCGGTCGGGCGGAAGGGCGCCTGGCCATCGCTCGGCGTTTTGTGCCTTCTCGGGACCGTGCTCATGCAGGGGCTCTGGATCATCGCGCGCATGGGGCCGGAGCGGCTGTTCCTGGGTCTCGTCATCCTGGCGGTGTTCGCGTTGCTGTTCGTGGTTGCCGGTCGTCTCGTCGGCGGCCGCGCGCCGAGCGGAGGCTGGCTGTGGAGCCAGGTCGGCGCCATCCTGTTCCCGTTCGTCTTCGCCCTCTACTTCGCCGGCCGTGTCGAGATGGGGCCGCACCTCTACCCGATCGCGATCCTGCTGGGGCTCCTGAGCGCCGGGGCCTGCTGGGTCGGACGCGAGCAGAACGTGCGCTCCCTCGGGACGGGGGCGGCCGCCGCGAGCCTCGTGGTGACCGCCGTGTGGCTGCTGCAGCACACGCTGACCACGGCGCTCGCCTGGGAGACGGTCGGGGTGACGGTGGGGCTGTCGGCGATCTACCACATCTTCGTCGAGATCGATCCGGAGCCGGTCGACCTCGCGGGCCCCGCGCCCGCCGCGCTCCTGGCGGCGGGCGGCTACTTCATCCTCCTCCTGTTCGCGGCGGGTGGTTCGGAGGTGACGATCGTCCCCTGGGTCGCGGGCTGGACCGCGATCGCGGGCCTGCTGTACCGCCACGCCGCCTTCCCGGAGCGGGGCGCCCTGCAGATCGCGGCCGCTGCCGGTCTCGGGCTCGGCCTGTCCATCCTGCACCTCTGCCACCACGGAAGCCCCGTCTTCCCGCCGGCCGGGATGTTCCTCGCCCTCTTGGTCACCTTCTCGGTCCTGCTGCAGCTGGTCGCGCAGCTGCGCCGGGACGAGGAGGTGCGCCTCTTCGCCGACCGGGCCGCGGGAACCCTGCCGCTCCTGCTCCTGGTGTTCCTGGCCTTTGCGCGGTTCGCGCTGACTCTCGAGGCGCTGCCGGCGCTCGGGAGCGCACTCACCCTGGGCGTCCTGGCGATGACAGCCGCGACGCGGCTGGCGAAGGGGGCCTGGTATGCCGCCGCCGTCGGCGCGACACTTCTTGTACACGTCAGCTGGACGTTCGGACGCGGAGGATGGTGGAGCGGTCCGCCGGGCGGGGAGCTCATGGCCTTCCTGGTGCAGGCGGGGGCCGTGGTCGTGTTCACAGCCTGGCCGCATCTGGCCGTGAGACGGTTCTCCGGCGATCGATTCGCCTGGTACGCAGCCGCCCTCGCCGGGCCGCTCTGGTTCCCATCGTTGAGACGTCTGTTCGTCCTGACCTTCGGCGACACCGCGATCGGTGCTTTGCCGATAGCGCTCGGCGCCTTGTCCCTTGTCGCGGCGGACCGCGCCCGCCGGGCCTGGCCGGCCGCGGATCCGATCCGCCGCAGCGCCCTGGTGTGGTTCTCGGCGGTGGCGCTGGGTTTCGTCGCCGTCGCCATTCCACTGCAGCTCGAGAAGCAGTGGATCACGATCGGCTGGGCGCTGGACGGGCTGGCCATGCTGGTGCTCTGGAAGCGGCTGGATCACCCCGGCCTCAAGTATCTCGGCCTGTCGCTCCTGGGCGCGACGAGCGTCCGCCTCGTGGCCAACCCCGCGCTCCTCGGGTACTACCCGCGCTCGAGCGTGCGGATCGTCAACTGGCTGATGTACACCTACTTCGTCCCGGCGGCGGCGCTCCTGGCGGCTGCTGTGCTGCTGAAGCCGCTCGAGATGAAACGAACGCGCCCCTGGGAGAAGGATCTCTACTCCTGGGGTCACCAGGTCGGCGCCATCGGCTCGGCGCTGGCGGCGATCATCGTGATCTTCGTGTGGATCAATCTCGCCATCGCCGACTGGTTCGCCACGGGCGAGGTCCTGACACTGCGGTTCGGCGACGAGCCGGCGCAGCGGCTGACGGTGTCGATCGCCTGGGGGATCTACGCGCTCATCCTGCTCGGCTTCGGGATGGCGCGCGACTCGCTCGGGCTGCGCTGGATCAGCCTGTGCTTCCTGCTGGTGACGATCGGCAAGGTCTTTCTCTACGATCTCGGGGCGCTCCAGGATCTGTATCGCGTGGCGTCGCTCGTCGGGCTCGCCGTGTCGCTGATCCTGGTGTCGCTCCTGTACCAGCGCTTCGTGTTCCGCAAGGCGCCGCAGGAGAGACCATGAAGCGGACCTGGGTCGCCGCCGTCCTGGTGTTCGCGGCGGCCCCGGGTGCGCGGCCGGTGCTCTCCGAGGGGACGCAGCCGGTCGAGCTGCGCCGTCTCTTCCCGCAGGAGGCGCAGGTGACGGTCGCGGGCGGCGGCCTGTCGCGGCTGGTGCTGCCGCCGGCGATCCTGACGGCCTGCCGGCCCGATCTGTCCGACCTCCGGCTGTTCGACGCGCAGGAGAAGGAGGTCCCGTTCCTGGTGGACGCCGGGGCGGGGAAGCCGGACGGAGTCGAGATCACCCAGCGCTTCGAGCCGCGCGTGCTCGACGCCGCCCGCGCCGAGATCCGGCGGCAGAGCGGCCCGCCGCTGCGCCGGGAGACGCTCGAGATCGGCCTGCCCGCCGCCTCACCGCAGACCGGCTCGTGGGTCCTGGTGGTGGAGCCCCGCCAGGGGGAGTTCGTGGCCCGGGTCAACGTCGAGGGGATCGGTGCTTCGGGAGAGAAGACCGGCCTGATCGCCGACGGATCGGTCTTCCGGCTCTCCGGAGCGCGCTCGGCCGAGAAGCTGCGACTGCCGCTGCCGCCGTTCCGCGGAGCGCGTCTGCGCGTCGTCTTCGAGACCGAGCACCCGTTCTGGCTCGAGCCGGGGCTTAGGCTCGAGAGCGCCCGGGCGATCGAGCGCGGCGGGCAGATCGACGTTCCGCTGGAGGTCCTGTCCTCGCGCGGCGCCGAGGGGCGGACGGTCGTCGATCTCGCCCGCGCGCGGGGGGTCGTGCCGGATCTGCTGCGCATCGAGACGGCCACGCGCACCTTCGACCGAAGAGTCCAGGTGCGGGACGACGGACCGGGCGGCAGCGGCGCGGTCCTCGGGTCGGGGACGATCTTCCGCGTCGAGGCCCTCGTCCCGGTCGGCGAGCAGGAGGTGGCGCTGCGGGCCGCGCGCGGAGACCGGCTGCGCGTCGAGATCGACGACGGCGACAGCCCGTCGCTGGACGACCTCGCCTTCGCGGCGGTCATCCGGCAGCCGTCGCTCATCTTCTCCGCCGGCGCGGGGCGCGGGAACGAATCGTTCGGCACGCTGCGCTTCGGCGGCGGGCGCGCGCACGCGCCGCGCTACGATCTGGCCGGGCTCCTACCGCCGCCTGCTGCCACCGTGACCGGCAAGCGCGCCGAGGCGGCGGCTCTGCTGTACGACCCCGCGGCCGTCCATGTGGCGCGCCTTGGCGACACCCGGCCGAATCCCGCCTACGACGGCGCCCCGGCGCTCGCCTTCGCCATGCGTCCCGGCGCCGCGGTCGACCGGCGCCTGTTCAGCCATCTGAGGAGCCTCACGGTCCCGGCCACCGCCGAGGGGCTGTCGCGGCTTCGGATGGGGCCGGCGGACCTCGCCGTCCTGAGCGACGACCTGTCCGACCTGCGGGTCGCCGACGACGACTCGCGACAGTGGCCGTATCTCGTCGAGCGCGAGGCGGCCACCGACCTGGTGCCGCTCGAGGTGGACGGACCGAAGAGCCGCGACCGGACGTCGCGCTACACCCTTCGGCTGCCGGTCTCACCGATGCGCATCGACCGCCTGATCCTCGATACCGGCGCCGGGTTCTTCGACCGCGGGTTCAGCCTCGAGGGGAAGACCGCCGACAAGAAGGAGGAGACGAATCTCCTGCGCGGCCGCCTGACGCGTCCCGTCGACGACCCGCGTCCGGTGAGCGTCGCCGTTCCGCCGGTGCGCCTGGCGTCGATCGATCTGGTCGTCGAGGATGGTGACGACGCACCCCTCGAATTCCGGTCCGCTCAGGCGCGCGTCGTCCTGCCCGAGGTGTATCTCACGGCCCCCGAGGGGCGCTACGCCCTGCTGCTCGGCGCGCCCGACGAGGACCCGCCGCGCTACGAGCTGGAGCGGGTTCGCGAGGTCGTGCTGGCGGTGAAGGCCGCGCCGATCGCGGCCGGGCCGCTCGAGGCGAACCGGGATTACAGCCTGCACGCCCGGCTGAAGGGGCAGGGGTACCGCCAGACCGCGCTGCTCTGGACAGCGCTCTCCGCGGCGGTCGTGGTTCTGGTGATCATGACCCTGCGCCTGGCGCGCCGCGAGACGCCGCCGGCGGCGTGAGCCCGCCTACTTCTTCTCGACCTTGAACGGCGCCGACGCGGCGAGCAAGCGGAACCCGTCATCCAGCATCATACGGATCTCGTAGGTCCCCGGCGGCAGCGGCCAGCTCGCGTATCCGACGGGGGAGCTCGCGGTGAAGAAGGTCGTCCCCTCGATGGTGTTGTGCGTGTACTCGTAGAGCATGTAATGCGTGTTGCCGCACGAGCCGGCCTCACAGGTCGGATCGTTGGGATTCGTGTCCGAGGCCGGCGAGAAGATGCCGAGCCAGTCCCAGCGCATGCCGGGGGCGTTGGTCCACGAGACTCCGATCGGCTCGCCGGGGGCGTACACGCTCTTGTCCGTGGCGACCGTGATCGGCGCGCCGGGAGCGTAGAGCCAGAACGGGCTGCGCGACACCACGCCGCGACGCGTGTCGAGAAGCACCGCCTCGTAGGCGCGCGGCGCAAGGCCGGCGGTGGAGAAGACCACGCTGCCGTCGAGGGGGGCCCCCGCCCCGGTCGAGCGCGCCTCGACGACGGTCGCCGCGCTGCCGCCCGCCGGGACGATGCCGACCCGCTCGCCGGTCTTCCCCTGCGCGTGGAAGGTGATCGTGACGTCGTCCCCCACCGTCAGCCGCCGGTTCGACACCGCGACCAGGACGGGGGAGGTGCCCGGCGTCACCTCGAAGGTCGAGACGACGCCGCGGTGGTCCGTCGGGTAGGGGTTCATGGCGATGTCGACGTCGGGTCCGCCGACCTCTCCGACGATCTGGCTGCCGACCGCCGTCGCCGTTCCGGTCGACAGCACCCAGTCGATGCGGTCGTGAACCTCGTCGGCGACCGACTCTGGGCCTCCCGGCGTCCAGGTGAACCCGGGGACGGCCACCGGATCGGGATGCGCGACGCGGTACGAGTCGCGGAACCCGGCGGCGGCGAGCGCGGCCCCCACCGGCCAGACGAACGGGTAGTGCACGACGTCGCGCACCGCCGCGACCTCGGGAGTCCAGTCGAGGTGCGACGGAGTATTGAAGTCCCCCGTCAGGAACACCGGAATTCCGGCCGCCGCCAGCCCGGGCAGACGCGCCAGCTGGTCCTGGATCGCCGGCAGGCGGAGCGATTCCTCCAGCGCCCGGACCTCCTCGGCCGGAGCGCCGTCGCGCACCAGGTACGGCCCGTACGGATCGGACGGGAGGTGCACGTTGGCGAGCGCCACGACCCTTCCCCGCTGCAGCGCCGCGAAAATGTAGATGCCCGCGGCCCCCGGAGGATCGATCAGCGGGTAGCGCGAGATGATCTGCATCCGCTCGCTGTAGTAATAGCCCAGCGCCTCCGCGATCGGCCGCGTGTCGTGCTCCGCCTCTTCGATGCCCACGACGTCCGGGTTCGCGGCGCGGATCGTCTCGATCACCTGGAGCAGCGTCTCCGGGCAGCCGTGCGGACGCGAGCAGAAGTTCATGTTCGTCAGGTTCAGCTCGTTACCGCCATAGAAGATGTTGATGGTCATGACGCGCAGCCGGATCGGTTGCGCGGCCGCCGCCGCGCCGCCGGCCGGCGAATCGCCCGCCATCCAGGCGATCGTCAGGATGAATGCAAGGATCGGCACGGCCCGTAACGTGTTTCGAGTCATGGAACGCCCCCACGAATGAGTTCAGCCAAGTTTGCCGTCAGTCTACCACCGCGCGGCTAATTCCCCCTTTCCCAGTCGCCGTTCGTTGCGATACCACGCACCCAGCTCGGGTCGGCCCAGGCGCCAGAGGACCCCGATCGGCGCCGTGCCCCGGCACCTGGCGAGACCGCCGTGCTCGCCGCGGGCGTGGTGGAAGCGGCAGAGACAGACGCGGTTCGAGAGATCGTCGGCGCCCAGGTGCGAGCGATAGATCAGGTGATGGTCCTCGAGATTGCGGCGCGACGTGCAGGCGGGGGCGGAGCAGCGCCAGCCGTCGCGGATGTAGACGGCATCGCCGTGCCGTCGAGGCGTCGCAGATCCGGAGGGAGCGCCCCGGACACCTGCCGCGGCACGCTCGCGCGTCTCTGACCTGGCCTCGCCGTCCCAGGTGAAGACGAAGTCCTCGAGGAGCGAGAGCAACCCGACCCAGGCGGGGACGCGGCGGCCGCGCGTGGAAAACGTCCGGGCCGCGAGGGTCGACGGACGCGCCTGCTCGTCCGGCCACGGCTCGTCCCAAGGGACGCGTCCGACTTCGTCCGACAGCCGACGGCGCGTCGATTCGATGACGACGAGCAGATCGTCCGCGAGCTCGTGCGGGAGGCGGAGGCGCAGGAAAACGTCCGGGCTGGAAGGCGGCGCCCCGCCCGGCCCCCCCACCGCCAAGGCGCCGAAGCGAAGGACGCGCGCGCGGGCCGTCCCCGGCTCGCGGCGGAGGGAGGCGTGCCACTCGGTGTCGTCGAGAGGGTGGGGCGCGGGGCGTGACGGGTCGATGAACTTCCGACGCCCGAGCGCGCGGGCCTCGTCGCGGAGGCGCTTGACCGTCGCCTCCTCGGCGCGCGCCAGCCAGGCGGCCTCGGTCGCGCCGTCGACGGGGCCGTCGCCGAGGATGCGCAGCACCGTCAGGGTCGCCTCGAGGCCGACGCGGCCTTGATCGTAGGCGGCGCGCAGGCGTGGGAAGCGTCGCAGTGAGCGGGCGACGCGGACGCGGTCTTCGGCGTAGGTGCGCGTCAGGCCCAGCCGTTCCTCGGCGTAGTGGCCGGCGCCCGCGAAGCGAAGGCGCGGCCAGGCGCCCCGCTCGGCCAGCTCCGCCAGCAGGCGGCCGAGACGGCGCTCGAGATCATCCTCGAGGAGAAGGATCTCGCGGACCTGCGCGTCCAGATCGGCGGGGCCGCCGCTGCCGGCGGTGCTGGACAGATCGTCAAGACGCGCGAGGACCGCGCCCGCGAGGTGCAGGGCCCACGAGGCGGGGGAGGACCGGGACAGATGATGCCAATTCCCGGTCGAGCGGGCGAGAGCCGCCTCGACCCGGACGACGTCGGGACTACGCCGCAGCGCGACCCGGTCGAAGTCGCCAAAGAAGGAGCCGGAGGTGGCGCCGTCCGGCCGGGCCGCGTCGGCCTTCCGTCCGTCCGGCGCTTCCGGAGGCGAGGCGCCGGCGAACGCCTCGGCGACGAGCGCCTCGACGAACGAGGTCACGCTCGCCTGCGCCCCCTCAACGGCACGATACAGGTCGACCGACTCGTCGAACGCGGCAACGAGCGGCGCCGGCACGGGGATACGCACGAGCGAGCGATCGGCCGGGTCGTCGTCGGGAGCGTCGGCGCCACCAGGTCCCGCGTCGGGCATGCCGGCGGGCGCAGGGTCGGTGGTCGGAGCCTGCGCACCCGGCGGCCATGCCGAGCCGGCGTCGCGCGCCTGCCGCACCGCCTCGCGGAGCTCGCGGATGGAGACCGCGCGCGCGAGAGCGATCCAGGCTGCGAGCGAAGCGGGAGAGGCGGAGCGTCCGATCAGGAGAGCCGCCACCCGGCCGAGCGGCACCGCACCGTCCTCGCCCGCGAGCGCCTCGGCCAGCCCGGGAAGCGACGACAGCGCGTGCCCCAGGCCGGCAAGGTCCCTGACCCAGCGCCCCGACCGGCCGAACCGCTCCCGCGCGTGATCGTCCAGGCGCGCGAACCCGAACGCCGACCACGCCCCGGCCTGCACGAACGCCGCGGCGACGCGGGCCAGAAGGGGCGCGAGCCGGTCGAGCGCGCTCCGCAGCGACAGCGCAAGTCCATCGGCGTGCAAGAACGACTGCTCGACGGGGCAGGTCGCAGGGGCGCCGCGCTCGAGATAGGCCCGAGGGGCGCGGTCCTCTTCGGCAGCGCCCGACCGATCTATGGATCTCGGGACTGGCCTTGGTTCCGCGACAGCGCCGCCCGCCGAGCGCGCACCCCGCTGGAGCCGAGGCGCCCGATAGGACTCATTCGCCTCATCCCTGCAGGCGAAATCCCTCGGCTCGAAGCGGTGCTCCTGCCTGTTGCGTGGCGAGCGAGAAGTCCCGTACCGCACTGCGGACGCGGCATCCGCGAGGACAGACGTGGCTTCGATCACGTCGCGCCTCCGCTGCGCCGGAGCGCAGAGGGAAAGCAGTCATAATCGGGAATCCAACGCTCGATCGCGGGGGCGGAAATGTGCGATCGAGCAGCGTCACTATCCAGGGTGTAATTTACGCGATGGCGATCGCGGAGTCAATGAGTTTCTCTGAAATTTCTTGCGCCGGCGCGGACCATGCGTCGTTCGACGCGCCAACACAGCGGCGCATCGAGCGGCGCCGCTGCCGGAATGCATCGGCGTCGCCTGGGCTACCCGAACCCGTGTGTGCTAGAGTGCGGCCAGAGTTGAACAGTCCCATGTTCATGATTCACATCAGGCGCGCTCGATGTCTGCTGGCAGTCGCGAGCGCGATCGTCTGCCTCTCGTCTTCCGTCCACGCGGGCAGGACGCCCGAGACCGGCGAGGACCGCCAGCCCAGGAACATCTACGAATTGTGGCGCTCGTTCGACCATACCTTCCAGCGCGTCCTGACCCGCAACGAGCTCGAGCAATATCGAAATCGCAGTCCCGAGCAGATCAAAGAAGAGGACCCCGAGCTCTACGCAAGAATCAGTCAGGACGTGAAAGCCTGGACCATTCTTTGGATTCATCATGTGAGGACAGCGCTCGTACCTATTCCGGAAAAACGCATGGAGACCGCGCATCGGACCGCCGAACGGGTGGACTCGATCCTGAGACAGCATTTCAAGGAGCAAGGGTGGCCGTACAAGCCCCTGGACGTCGTGTTTCTTCCGCCGCAAGTCTTTCTCGACGAGGCGCACAGGGGAGACCTCACCGCCGGGATGTTCATCCCGTTCTACCCGGATTCGATTTTCGTCTCGGTCGACTGGCCGATTCCAATCGAGCTGGTACTGACGCACGAGATCCTGCACTACAACAAGACAGGGGATGTGTTCGGTCTTCCTTTGGAGGAGGGGCTCGCGGATATCGGCGCGAGGTATCTGGTCGTGAAGTACGACCTCCTGACCGCGTACTCCCTGAGGCGCGTGGACACCTATCCCATCGAGCGCAAGGGAATCGACCTGGTCCTCGATGAGATGGGCAAGCGAACGGGGAAGAGTCATGATGAAGCGGTCGACATGTTCCTGGGAGCCCTGCTGACGGGGAATCAGGACAGGATGGAGGAGATTTTCGGAGCCGAGACGTGGCAGCGGGTGATCAAGCTGTCGAACAGCCGGGGGGATTGGCAGACACACCGGATCAAGGCTGCCCTCGGGGAATAGGACAGATTCATCCGGGCCCGGCAGGCACACACGGAGGAGACCATGAAGGCAGCCGTCATCGGCAAGGCCGGCGGACGCATCGAGATCGAGGAGCGGGAGCGCCCGGTGCCCGGACCGGACGAGGTGCTGATCCGGGTGCACGCCTGCGGCGTGTGCCACGGCGACCTCATGGTCCGCGACGGACACTTCCCGTTCGTCCGCTATCCGATCGTGCCCGGTCACGAGATCGCAGGCGCGGTCGAGGCGACGGGGGAGCGGGTCGGCACCCTGACGCGCGGGGCGCGGGTGGGGGTGTCGGCGCTCTACTCCTCGTGCGGCGCCTGCCCCCAATGTCTCGGGGCCGACGAGTTCCTCTGCTCCAGGCTCGAGTTCACCGGAGTCACGAAGGACGGCGGGTACCAGGAGTACATGCTGGCCCCCGCGGCTTACGTGGCGTCGCTTCCTGAGGGACTCGAATTCTCCGACGCCGCCCCCCTGATGTGCGCGGGGCTCACCGTCTACAGCGGACTGCGTCACGCCGGCTTCCGGCCGGGGCACAAGGTTGCCGTGATCGGGCTCGGCGGGCTCGGGCACATGGCCGTGCTCTTCGCCAGGGCCATGGGAGGTCGGGTCGCCGTGCTGTCGACGAGCGCCGACAAGGAGGCCGAGGGGCAGCGACTCGGCGCCGAACGGTTCATCAACGTCAAGAAGTCGAAGCCGACGGAGGCGCTGAAGGAATGGGAAGGCGGACCCGACCTGGTGCTCGCGACCGCGCCGGACGCCGAAACGATGACGGCGGCGTTCCCCGGACTGGCCATCGACGGCACCATGATGGTCCTCGGCGCTCCGTTCGCGCCCCTCACCGTGAGCCCGTTCGACCTGATCATGGGCCGGCGGCGTCTCATGGGCACCCCGGCGGGCTCACGGAAGGACCTGCACGACACTCTGGCGTTCGCCGCGGCCCACGGGGTGCGACCGCGGGTGAAGCGCGCCTCGCTGCAGGACCTCGCGGGGGCGCTCGGAGAGATGGACAAGGGTCACATGCTGGGGAGGACCGTCGTCGTGATGCAGTAGGCGGCTGACGGAAGTCGAATGATCCGTCGGGAATTCCTGCGACCGCTTCCTGCGTATCACCGCCCCGAACCGCGCTAGAATCGTGCTCTCAGGAGCCCTCAAGGCATGCCCCGCACCCTCTTCGACAAGGTCTGGGACGCCCACTTGGTGCGCCCCGAGTCGGCCGACACGCCGGCGATCCTCTACGTCGACCTGCATCTCGTCCACGAGGTGACTTCCCCCCAGGCGTTCGCGATGCTGCGCGAGCGCGGCCGCACAGTGCGCCGCCCGGGGCTCACGGTCGCGACGATGGACCACTCGACGCCGACGACGCCGCGCGGGGCGGACGGGCGGATACCGGTCACCGACAGGGAAGCCGCGGCGCAGATCGATCAGCTCGAGACGAACTGCCGGGAGTTCGGGATCCGGCTGCACGCTCTGGGGAGCGAGCGGCAGGGGATCGTGCACGTCATCGGGCCGGAGCTGGGGCTGACGCAGCCGGGGATGACGATCGTCTGCGGCGACAGCCACACCTCGACGCACGGCGCCTTCGGCGCGCTGGCGTTCGGGATCGGCACGACCGAAGTGGCGCACGTCCTGATGACGCAATCTATCCTTCAAGCCCGGCCCAGCACGCTGGCGGTCAGGGTCGAAGGGCGGCTCCATCCGGGGGTGACGGCGAAGGACCTCATCCTGGGGATCATCGCGAAGATCGGCGTGGGAGGCGGGACCGGCCACGTGATCGAGTACGCGGGTCCGGCGATCCGGGTGCTGTCGATGGAACAGCGGATGACGGTCTGCAACATGTCGATCGAGGCGGGGGCGCGCGCCGGGATGATCGCGCCGGACGACACGACGTTCGAGTACCTGGCGGGGCGAACGCACGCGCCGCAGGGGGAGGCGTGGGAGCGGGCGCTCGCGGACTGGAGGCGCCTGCCGACCGACGAGGGGGCGGCGTTCGATCGCGAAGTCTCCATCGACGCCTCGGCGCTGGAGCCGATGATCACCTACGGCACCAATCCAGGGATGGCGGTGCCGGTTCGCGGCGCCGTGCCGTCATCCGACGGGCTGGCGTCCATGGAGCGGGCGCTCGGCTACATGGGGCTGCGCCCCGGGCAGCGTCTCCTGGGGCATCCGATCGATGTGGTGTTCATCGGCTCGTGCACGAACGCGCGGCTCAGCGACCTGCGGCTGGCGGCGTCGCTCCTGCGCGGCCGCAAGGTCGCGGCGAACGTGCGGCTGCTCGTGGTGCCGGGCTCGCAGCAGGTGAAGAGGGAGGCGGAGGCGGAGGGGCTCGACCGCGTGTTCCGCGACGCTGGCGGCGAGTGGCGCGAGGCCGGCTGCTCGATGTGCATCGCCATGAACGGCGACCAGCTCCGGCCGGGGCAGTACGCCGTCAGCACCAGCAACCGCAACTTCGAGGGGCGGCAGGGGGCCGGCGGGCGGACCTTCCTGGCCAGCCCGCTCACCGCCGCGGCCAGCGCCGTCGCGGGCGCGATCGCCGACGCGCGCGAGATGATCACGAAGTGAGCCGGTGGATCCTCACCCGATAAGACGCGCCGCGACCGATGCGACGCAGCGTCCCTCGAACTCTCCTTCGCGCTCGCGCACGATTTCGAGCGGAGCCACGAGCCGCCGCAGCTCTCCGGGCTGCAGGAGAAAGTCCGGGTTCGTGGGCTTGCCGCGCGCGGCCTGCGCCGTTGTGAACGTCTCGTAAATCAGAGTGCCGCCATTCCTCAATGACCGCAGCAGCGCCGGGAACAGGGGCCGGTGCAGGTAGTGGATGCCGAGGACGACGTCGTAGAGCCCCTCGCCCAGGTCGGTTCCCGGCGCCTCGAGATCGACGAGCTCTGCTTCGACCGGAAGCCCCAGGCGCGCGGCCGCCCGCCGCAGGCCCGCCACGGCTTCGGCGTCGCGATCGAGCGCGCGCACCTCGAGACCCGCGCCGGCGAGCAGCAGCGCGTGCCGACCACGGCCGCACGCGACGTCGAGGGCGCGACGGGAACGGGTCGCAGCCCCGTGACGAACGTCGGGCGGCGGTCGCAGCAGATCGGCATTGAGAAGGAGCCACGACGACGGTCCGACGACCGGGTCGATGTCGTGCGTCCCGAACTGCCGCGGCCCGGTCCAGCAGGACATCCCGCCCGTCATGTCGAGCACGCGCGGGAATCCGGCGGTCGCCAGGAAGCGCGCCGCCGTCCGGCTGCGGATGCCGTGCTCGCAGCAGACCAGGATCGGCGCCCCCTCGCGCAGCAGCGTGGCCGCGGCGCAGGCCAGAAGATCGAGCGGCAGTAGGATCGCGCCGGGGATGGTCCCGAGCTCGGCCCATTCGTCCGGATTACGCACGTCCAGGACGCGCACGGACCCGGACGCCACGAGGTCCGCAGCCGCGGCCGCAGGGACGCACTCGACCCGATCCAGATCCGTTCCAGCCAACTTGGAGTCTCCCGTGTTCCGGCACATTCTACCTGTCAGCGAGCTTCTTCGAGGCCGATCGATGCGCCGACCGCCCCGGGGACAAAGGTATTCCTCACTCTGGTTCTCCTGCTGGCGATCGGTAAGAAGAGCCTGGAGTAGCACGCTGAAATTGAAGCGGTCCGAGCTCGCGGAGCCGTAGCTCGACACCCACTCCATCTTCCGGCGGGCCGTTCGGCCTCGAGGCGCGGTAGAATCGGGCCCATGGACCCGATCCGCACCATCGCGTCGAGCTACGTCGTCCTGCCGATCGACAACATCGACACGGACATCATCATCCCGGCGCGCTTCCTGAAGGTCACCGGGAAGGCGGGGCTCGGGCGGCATCTGTTCGCCAACTGGCGGTACGCAGAGAACGGCTCGCCGCGCGCGGACTTCGTGCTCAACCGGCCGGAGGCGGCCGCGGCGCGCGTCCTGGTCGCGGGGGACAACTTCGGCTGCGGCTCGTCGCGCGAGCACGCGCCGTGGGCGCTCCACGATTTCGGCTTCCGCGCCGTCGTCAGCACGTCGTTCGCGTCGATCTTCCGGAACAACTGCCTGAAGAACGGTCTGCTGCCGATCGCCGTCGAGCCGGCGTATCACAAGAAGATGATCGAGACGGCGGGCGGCGGCGCGCCACCGACGGTCACCATCGACCTCGAGGCCCGCACGATCACCTTGGCCGACGGGACGCGCACGACCTTCCCTATCGAGCCGTTCCCTCGCTACTGCCTGCTCAACGGCATCGACGAGCTGTCCTTCCTCCTGCAGCAGGAGGAGACGATCTCCACATACGAGCGGCGCGACGCGAAGCCGCGCTGAGAACGCCTTCGGCGAATCCCCGGCGACGGGCTACGCGTCGATCTTGACGTGGCCGGGCTGGGACGCGACGCGGTCGAGCCAGGCCCGGATGGCCGGATAGCGCTTCAGGTCGAAGCCCCCTTCACCGGCGACGTGCGTGTAGGCGTAGAGTGCGATGTCCGCCAGACTGTAGCGTTCGCCGACGAAGAAGGTCCTGCGGGCGAGGTGCTTCTCCATCGCGTCGAGCGCGCGGTAGCCGGCGACCTGCCGGCGCTCCACCGCCGCCTGGTCGACCTGCGCGCCGCTGTAGTGGAGCCAGAACCTCGCCACCGCGATGTTCGGCTCGTGGTCGTACTGCTCGAAGAACTGCCACTGCAGCACCTGGGCGCGCTCGTAGCGGTCCTCCGGCACGTAACGCGTGCCGTCGCCGAAGTACCAGAGGATCGCGTTCGACTCGGCGAGCGGCCGGCCGTCGTCGAGGACCAGCGTCGGCACGCGGAGCGACGGGTTCAGCGCCCCGAGGATGTCGGGACGCTTCGACCTGTCGGTGACCGAGAGCTCGCGGCGTTCGTACTGTTTTCCGAGGTGCGCGAGCAGGAGCCGGACCTTGTAACAGTTTCCCGAGACCGCGCTGTCGTAGAGCAACATCGTCGTAGCCTCCTGGGGATCGAGGACGGAATTATACGACCCACCGGCTTGACAGCGTCAACATGCGAGTGTTAGATGCCGGGCAACCGCCTGTCACCCGGCGTCGTCCAACCGCTCGCGTCGAGGGAGGCTCCTGTGCCGAGGAAACGGGGAAAGAGCCGCGCTGCCAGGTCTCCAGCGGGAGCGGGTTCCGACGCGGAGAGGAAGCAGGTCGCTGTCCGAGTCGCTCAGCGGAGGTTCCCGGGGCTCGAGCCCGAGGTCGACATCAGCTCTCAGCTGGATGAGCCGGGAGAGAAGGCTACCGTCGCCGACTTTCTGAACGGGCCGGTCGCTGAATGGGTCGGGGTCACGTATCCCGCCTGGCGCTGGGCCGTCGTGACGGCCGCCGATTTCGAATCGATCACGACCGTGCGCGATTTCGCCTGGCTCTGCTACCGTCATCTCACCCCTGCCCCGACCCCCGCGCCGCCCGGATCGAAGGCGCCGGCGCTGGAATTCTCCTGATGCGCGCCTCCCCCGGGCGCCGGCATCGTCCGGGTGTGGTCATCGCTCATATCCTCGCGATGTGGGGATGGGCGGGGGTCGAGGTGGCGCGCGCGCAGCCGGCGGAGACCCCGGAAGAGAAGTTTCTGGGCGCGCAACCGGATGTGTCGAGGCGGGACCGGGTGAAGCCCTTCTCGATCACCATCGGACCCGAGGGGGCCGTCCTGCGGGGGGATGACACGTTTCTCATCGCAGACGGATGGGGCAGGAAGACCCGCGTCACGCCCTACGCCTCGGTCCTGGCCGATGCGAACTGGAGTCCTCGGCGGGATGCGCTCGACAATGCCTCGCTCACCCTGCGGCCGTCCGTGGGCGTCCAGAGAATCGGGCGACAGGGGGGTGGACCGGTTTCGCACGGCGCCTGGTTCTTCGCGCACCTGGATTTCCGGCAGCGCAAGGGAGACTTCAGGGATCCGATCTCGGGTGGCGTCCGGTCCGTGAACCAGACGATCCTCGGCGCGGGGGTCGAATTCAAGCTCACATCGCTGTACGAGGCCTACAGGAAGGCCGCCAACAGGACCGGCTACTTCAATGACTATCCACGAATCGATATCACCTACTACGGCGTGGCACGCAGCTCCGAGCCCGCCAACGACCTTCCCGACGGGATCGTCGACCACCACGTCCAGGTCGCCCTGCGGGGCGACTTACGGATCCCGGCGTGCTGGAGAAGGGAAGGGGAGAACAAGGTCTGTCCGCTGGTCCTGCAGGCCGACTACGCCGGCTCGAAGCCCACGGGAGGCCCGGAGAGAAAGTGGGACTCGCTCGGCACGGTGACACTCCAGTACGACACCGGGACGGAGATCAAGCCCGCGATCACGTACCGATCGGGGAGGGAGCAGGGGCTCCAGTACGACCGACAGCTGATCTTCGGGCTGCTCTGGGGGTTCGGAAGGAGCAGGTCGCCCTAGAAGCGTGTTTCGATGGCGCGAAGAGGATCCAACTGACCCTCGGTGGGCTCCGCTCAGCAGAACCACGGCTCGGTCAGCCGCGGCGGGCGCCCCTTGTCGTGCACGATCGGCGAGCGGGTCCCAAGGGGACGGGCCGCGGCGCGCGCCACGATGCGATCGAACGTGAGCCGCGGGTCCTCGCCGTCGAGCGCCGCCTTCTCGACCAGGACGCTCAGCTCCCTGTGCAGGAGGTCCATGCGTGGATCGGGATGCCGCCAGTCGTAGGTGAACCGCCCGGAGTCGAGCCCACCGAGGTGGGGCCGCATCTCCTTGTGATTCAGGAGCAGCGATCCGGGGGGGAGGAGGAGCCGGATCACGAGCTGCACCGGGTCGAGGTGATCGACGAGATCGTGGCGCTCGATGAACGCCAGGAGGCCCAGGTAATCGTCGAGACCGGTCCAGGGGGTGAACGGCACGAGCGACGGCCGCAGCGTCAGACCGGCGCTCCGGGTCAGTGCGATCGCCTCCTCGACGTCGGCGCGGGTGTGTCCCTTGTCCAGGATCGCCAGCACGCGGTCGTCGATCGACTCGACCGCCGAAACGACGAACAGGCAGCCGAGGCGGGCCATCTCCGGCAGCAGGTCGCGATGCTTCAGGAGGTGCTCGATCTTGGCCGTGAAGTCGAACGTCAGCGCCGGAAACTCGGCGCGCGCCGCCCGCAGGATCGCGAGGGAGTGGCCGGGGCCGTTCAGGAAGTCCGGATCGCCGAAGGTCAGATGCGTGGCGCCGGCGGAGACCTGGTTGCGGATGTCGGCCAGCACCACCTCGCGCGGCACGACGAAGAAGCGGCCGCCGTACACCGGCGGGATCGGACAATGCCGGCAGAAGTGCAGGCAGCCGCGGCTCGCCTCGGTCTGGCCGGCGAGGCGGGTCGCGCCGTCGTGCAGAAGGAGAGCGTAACGGTCCAGCGGCGGCAGCGAGGCGCGCCGCGGGACCGCAAACTCGATCCGGCGCAGCCACGGAGCCGCCGGGGGGCCCGCTCCGGCGGCGGCCGGCGCGACGTTGACCCCGTCGATCCCCCTCCCCGATCCCCCGCGGTCCAGGTCGGTCGCGAGGCGAACCAGCGGCTCCTCGCACTCCCCCCCGATGATGAAGTCGGCGCCGCGGTCGAACAGCGCCTCGGCGTTGAGCGTCGCGTACAGCCCGTACAGGAGGACGCGGCAGCCGGGACTGATGGCGCGGATGCGCTCGAGCGCCTGCACACCCAGACGCAGGGCGGTGTGCATCGGAACGGCGATCGCGGCCAGGCGGGCGGCTGCGATCGCCTCCGGGTCGAGGCGCTCCACGGCGAGGTCGATGACGGTGGGGGAGAAGCCGGCGTCTTCCAGAAGCGCCAGAGGAGACGCGAGCGACAGCGGCTGGCGCCCCATCTCGTAGGTCGAGAGGAGGACGACCGCGCCCCGGGCGCGCAGCACGGGCGGCCTACTTCGCGGGCTGGTAGTAGGGGTTGGATCCACCGGCGTGGTCGGTCTGGTCGATGACGCCGACGAGCTGCGGGATCTCTTCCTTGAGCGTCGTCTCGATTCCCTGCTTCAGGGTGACGTTGACCATGCCGCATCCCTGGCAGCCGCCGCCGAGCTTCAGGTAGGCGATGTTCGCCTTGACGTCCAGGAGCTCGACCCAGCCGCCGTGCGACGCCACGGCCGGGTTGATCATCTCGTCCAGGATCTTCTGGATACGGGTCTTGACTTCCTCGTCGCCCATGGATTCCATCAAGGTTCTCCTGCCGGGGATAACATGGCCCTATTATAGGGCCAATTCAAGGCGGAAAAACCGGCCCCGGTCGCCACGCGACCGCGTTCTACTCTAAAATGACCGGCGCATGCGAGCCCCTGCGACGATCCTGATCCTGGTCTGCGCGGCGATGGCGCACCTCGCCGCATCGCCCCAGCCCGCGCCGACGGCGAGTCCGGCGCCCACGCCGGCACCGTCCCCCTCTGCAGAGCCCTCACCCTCACCGGCCCCCAAGACGCCCGAGCCGGACCGGGTGGTGGTGCAGCACATCCTGGTGTCGTTCGGGGACAAGATCCCGGGCAAGAAGAGTGCGCGGACGGAGAGCGAGGCGCGCGAGCTGGCCGGGCAGCTCCTGGAGCGGGCGCGCAAGGGAGAGGACTTCGACGCGCTGGTGAAGCAGTATACCGACGACCAGCACCCCGGGATCTACGCGATGTTCAACCGGGGGATGCGTCCCCAGGGACGCGACGAGTACCCGAGGCAGGGAATGGTCCCCTGCTTCGGCGACCTGTCTTTCTCCCTGGCGCCGGGAGGCATCGGCATGTGCGAGCTCGACGCGACGCGCAGCCCGTACGGCTGGCACATCATCAAGAGGATCAAGTGAGATACGCCCCCTGGGCGGCGGGGCTCCTCGTCCTGGTCGTGGCGATCGTCGCGATGGCGGCCGTGGTCCTGCCGCAGAGCCCGCTCCGGACGGCCCACCCGTCCGAGCTGTGGGGGGAGTGGACGACGCCGCTGGGCAGGCCGGCCCCCTCTCCGGGCCCCGCACCGGCGCCCGGGACCTCCACCGCGTATCCCGCCGTCCCGCAGACCCCGGCCCTCTACGTCGTCGAACAGGAATCGCCGATCGTCGCCCCCGACGAGACGCTGGGCGAGGGGCTCGGGATCGAGACCCCGCGCGGCAAGTTCCAGGTGGTCCTGGCGAGGGGGACGCCGGTCCGCTACGCTCGGACGGTCACGTTCGGCACGGGGGCCGACGACCAGAAGGAGATCCGGCTGCACGTCCTGCGCGGGCGCTCCGGCACTCTGGCGCAGAATCGCTCGCTCGGCTGGGTGCGCATCCCGGACCTTCCTCCCGGTCCCAGGCGATCGACGCGGGTCGCCGTCACCTTCCAGGTCGTGGACCGCGCCATCGTCCTGGTGGCGCAGAACGTGGCGGACGGCCGGGCGCTGACGATCGAAGCGTCGGAAGCGCCGCCGGGATTCGGACCGTAGGGGATGATGGCGGGCGGGAGCGGGCCGGAGATCGTCTACTTCAGCGTGGACGTCGAGGCGTCCGGACCGGTCCCAGGGCTGTACAACCTCGTGTCGATCGGCGCCGTGCCGGTGACCCTCACGGGCGGCTCCCACCGCCCAGACACGGATCGCTTCTACGTCGAGCTGAAGCCGATCGGCGGGGCCTTCGAGAAGGAGGCGATGGCGGTCCACGGCATTTCGCGCAAACACCTGGAGGAGCAGGGGGCGGAAGCGTCCAGGGCGATGCGCGACCTGCGCGAATTCGTCGAGACCAGGCGCGGTCCGGGTCAGGCGCGCGCCGTCTTCGTCGGTCACAACGCCGCCTTCGACTGGTCCTACATCAGCTACTATTTCACCCTGTTCAAGATTCCCAACCCGTTCGGCTACAAGGCGCTCGACATCAAATCGCTGGCGATGGGCCGTCTGCGCATCGGCTGGTTCGAGACGAGCAAGGAGAACCTCGAGGCGCTGCTGCCGTCCGTGCCGCGGCAGGACCTGAGGCAGGCGCACCGCGCGGACTACGACGCGCTCTACCAGGCCCATATCCTGTGCGCGCTTCTCGACCTGCGCTGAACGAAGAGGGGCTGTAGAATACGCCGGTGGATGCGCTGCCGAACGTCGGGGAGTTCATCGTCTGGTTCGTCGTCTTCCTGTTCACGCTGACGGTGCACGAGGCCTGCCACGGCCTCGTCGCCTGGCTGGGGGGGGACAGCACGGCCTATCACGGCGGTCAGGTGACGCTCAACCCGTGGCCGCACATCCGGCGCGAGCCGGTGGGCACCATGGTCGTTCCGCTCCTCACCTTCATCACGTCCGGCTGGATGATGGGCTGGGCCTCGACGCCGTACGACCCGGAATGGGGCCGGCAGCACCCGAAGCGCCTGGCGGCGATGTCCGCGGCGGGCCCGGCTGGAAATCTGCTGATCGCGACACTCGCCTTCGTCGCGCTGAAGACGCTCCTGGCGTCGGGGGTGTTGGTGCCGCCCGAGCAGATCAATTTCCAGCGGCTGGTCGAGCCGAGGGTCGGAACGCCGGCTGAGTCGATTCTGTACCCGCTGGCGTTTCTGCTGTCGGTGGCCCTGAGCCTGAACGTCCTGCTCTGCCTGTTCAACCTCCTGCCGCTGCCGCCGCTGGACGGCGCCGGCATCCTGCAGGGCCTGCTGCCAGACAGGTACGGGAGTCTCATCGAGGGCCTGAGACGCAACCCGATGATGTCCCTGGTCGGCCTGATGATCGCCTGGCAGGTCATGGATGTCTTCTATCATCCCGCGTTCGAGGTCCTGTACCGTCTCCTGCACCCGGGGGTGACCTATGGCTAGCGGTCCGGGCGGGCGGAACGCGCTCGCGGCGGTCTGCGCCATGGCACTCCTGGCCGCGGGCCCGATCCAGTCCCAGCCGAAGAAGACGGCTCCTGCGGGCGACTGGCACACGCCGGCGGAGATCAGCGACTACGCGACGACGCCGCGCGACGCGGAAACGATCGCCTACGCGCGCCGGCTGCAGGCCGCGGCCCCCGGACAGGTCCGCCTGGAGACCTTCGGCAGGAGCGGCGAGGGACGCGACCTGTTCATCCTCGTCGTCTCCAAGGACGGGGTGTTCGATCCGGCGGCGATCCACAAGGCGGGCCGGCCGATCGTCCTGGTTCAGAACGCCATCCACGCCGGCGAGATGGACGGCAAGGACGCCTCCCTCGCCCTCCTGCGCGACATCGTCGTCACCAAGGAGAAGGCGGCGCTCATCGACCGCGCCGTGCTGGTCGTGATCCCGATCTACAACGTGGACGGCCACGAACGGTTCGGACCCCACAACCGCATCAACCAGAACGGGCCGCGGGAGACCGGCTGGCGGACGCAGGCGCGCAATCTGAACCTCAACCGCGACTACATGAAGGCGGACGCGCCCGAGACGCGCGCCTTCCTGCGCCTGTGGGCCAGGTGGCTCCCCGACCTGTTCGTCGACACCCACGTGACCGACGGCGCCGACTTCCAGTACGACACGACGTACTCGGTCGACACCGGGCCGGACGTCTTCCCGGCCCTCGCGGCCTGGAAGCGGGACGTCCTGGCTCCCTATCTTGAGAAAGTCGTGGGCGAGGCCGGCCACGTCATCTCGCCGTACATCAATCTGAAGAGCGACACCGACCCGTCGGAGGGGATCACGACGGCCCAGGACCAGCCGCGCTTCTCGACGGGATACATCAATCTGCAGAACCGCCCCGCCGTGCTGCTCGAGACGCACATGCTGAAGGACTACAGGACGCGCGTCCTGGGATCGTACGAGTTCCTGCGCGCTCTCATCCAGATCGCCAACCGGGACGCCGGAACGATCGTCGAGATGAACCGCGCAGCGGACGCCGCGACCATCGCCGCGGGCCGTTTGTATGACCCGGCGGCGCGCGTCCCGCTCCGCCTGCAACCGGACGGAACGACCGAGCCATTCACGTTCCGCGGGTTCAAGTCCCGCACCACTTCGAGCGACGTCTCGGGTGCGGCGCGCATCGAGTACACCCGGGAGCCGGTCGAGATGACCGTGCCGCGCGAGATCGGGCTGAAGGTCACGGTGGAGACCGCACCCCCAAGGGCGTACTTCGTCCCGGCGCAGTGGAAGGGGGTGATCGACGTGCTGCGGGCGCACGGCCTGCGCCTCCAGACGACGGAGCGAGCCTGGGAAGGGGAGGTCGAGACCTACCGCTGCGACGGTGCCGTCTGGAACGAGAAGCCGTTCGAGGGGCATCAGGTTCTGTTCAGCCCGGGGGAAGGGGGCGCGCGCCCGGGAGCGACGCCGGGAGAATGCATCCTGGTACACGCGCGGCTGCCGTTCCCGGCCGGCTCGGTGATCGTCCCGCTCGATCAGAGGGCGGGGCGCGTGGCGGTCCACCTGCTCGAGCCGCAGGCGCCCGACTCGCTCCTGGCGTGGGGCTTCTTCAACGCGATCTTCGAGCGCAAGGAGTACGCCGAGCCCTACGTGATGGAGAGCCTGGCGCGCGACATGCTCGCGAAGGACCCGAAGCTCCGGGAGGAGTTCGAGCGGCGCCTCGCCCAGGACAAGGCGTTCGCCGCCAGCCCCGAGGCGCGTCTCGAATTCTTCTACCGCCACTCGCCGTGGTGGGACCCGCGTCTCGGTCTCTACCCGGTGGGGAGGCTGGCCGGTCTCGAGGGGTTGCCAGAGAGGAGGGACATTCGATGACGCCACAGCCTGACGCGTTGGCCGAGAGGACCATCGAGCAGCTGGTCGACGGGTTGCGCGGCATTCCGGGGGCCGTCTTCACGCGCGAACGCGTGCTGCGGGAGATCGGCCGGACGGTGCTCGACCCCGGTTCGCTCGGGCCATACCTGTTCTTCCGGCGCAGTCACTACACGCGCAACCTGATCTTCCGCAACGACCTGTTCGAGGTCGTGGCGATCGGCTGGGAGCCGGCGCAGG